>Ga0247741_1000731_pt1 | contig 17996 bp, 23 predicted proteins | sample UWRJL213509R2_FD_180945 | JGI IMG/M metagenome (GOLD analysis project Ga0247741, IMG submission 180945) | Plant litter microbial communities from Arlington Agricultural Research Station in Wisconsin, United States - UWRJ-L213-509R-2 | ecosystem: Environmental > Terrestrial > Plant litter >... | reverse complement strand
GAGACCACCAATGACTTGACCGGGCTTGACATTTCTCCCGATACAGGAATACCCAATCTTGTGGAAAGTGTAAAATGGCGTTTTTTGGATATACTTACAGGGTCTTGGCTGCGAGGTCGGTCCGTACTGCCTTTGTGGATGATGCACGTTCTAACGAAGTTCGAATTTAGACGCCAAAATATTCTATTGCGCGGAGACCTGGGTATCAAGTTCCAATGAGCCTTTCACTACCCGCTATCTCTCGCAGTTCGAAGGTTACCAGAGACATATGACTACGTCCGCCTTCATGGTTGCTGGTGGTGTAGAGTTATCGGCGTTGTCAACCACGCCGAAGCAGGCCCTCCCATCTCAGACTTTTGTAACGAAAATTACAAAGGCATTCCTGGACGCCGTATATGCCTTCCTAGATGGACTGGTCCTTCTGGCATCTAACGAGGCTCCTATCGTTAATGATCAGCCCCCTTCCATATCGAGCATGGGTCTAGAGGGATTAAATTCATTAGGCAGCCTAGACCTTAAAGACGGCGTATGTCCAAATCACAAACGCTTTTCGCTTCCAGAATTCGATGTTGATCCTCATGTTTGCTATCATAGGACACGCGACTATTGCTTGTGGTATCCAACCTTGCGGATTTATCCAAGATGGTCATTCCCAGCATGCTTTTACAGCTCGAGACCGCGTTTGGAATATCAATGGTGGAGGACCGACGGGTAAGTCCTGATATCACCGCCGATGATATCCCTTACTATCCTGTTTTATCCCTATGCATTTCTCATTCAACGATCATAACACTGATACATTTCGTTGAAAGACCTTAATGACGGTTGTGACGGAGCTGGACGTGACCCTCTTTAATGGCTACGTTAAATCGAAAAGCAGTATAGCAACTGCTATTTTGCGAGGTGGTATTTTGGACAGTCAGATGGATTGGTACGAGACATCTCAACCAACGGGTAGGTCCATTGCCTGTTGGAAACAGGTTCGGTGACTTAAACAATCTACCATTTATAGATATTCGACCCTACATGTACGAGATGTTGATGTCCCTTGTGGGGGTCCATGCGCAAGTCTGCAGCACGGGTGAACCATTACTTGATCGAACTTTAAATGCGCTCGTGGACGAACTTGCAAGCGAGGCTCTCCGATGCTTCCGACAAGTGAAACGGTTCGGCATGGGTGGGATGCTTCGCGTACGTCTTAATCACATCCATCTGCCTAACTCTTCATGCACGCGCCGCTGACTTTTGAGGGTTGGCTTTTACATTTTGGCACCCACAGGCCACGCTTGAGATCGAGTTTATGCACCAGACACTAGGGCGATACGTCTCCCCTGCAGCGGCGAAGACGCTCTCTGATCTTTACAACCGAATCTCTCAGGCATATGCTCGACGCCCTGGGGACGAAAACTTGCAAGCTAACCTAGACGGCGTCAAGAAAACGTTGGCTGAGACACGCCGAGCTACTGGGCTCGATTTCTTATGTTTCAAGCAGACAAAGACTTCAACAACATCGAGCATTCGCAGCGCAGTTCCAGGTGGCCGATCCCGCGAGAAAGAAGGTTCATTATCGCGTACAGCAAGAACGTAAACCTACACGCTGATAACTCCATGACATACTTGTTCACTACATCACTGTTTTTATTTATTCCTCGATCCTCGCCGATGATATCGTCATTCCTTCAAGTAGTATTTCTGTACCCGTGTAAGAATAGCGTGTAAAATAAGAAAAGAGTAGCTTTCTCTGGGGCGTAATCCGAAAATGCTTGTCCCGGACCTTCAGTGCATATGATCTCCCTTTGTGGAGTGGTTGTTTACACTTGCCGATCCCTTGCACTTTGGAGAATAGTTGGCGAGTGAATAATGTAGGTGACTCCTAGCTGCGTTTATATCCCAAGATAGGTCTAAGGTGGCAGCTCGGGGTACTCAAGCCCACAAGCTCCACGGTACCTTAACGAGGATACATTATGTGACTGACAGTCAATTAAAGTGGCGCTTTGAATTAGAGTTGATACTCTAATGTACCTACATACCGTACCTCAGCCAGCCGCCATCAAGTCAACAAGAATGGTAACGATACCAAGCACTGTGAAGAGAATACAAAAAGGCTGAGTTAGTGTATAGAATGGCATGACATCCGATCATAACGCACCGATTTCAATTGCAATCAAGGCTATGACAATTTGCTCAAGTCGTTCAGCGTGCTTACTTGATACCGATTCCTTCAATAGCTGCAACATGTCCTGGAGGACCTAGCGTGGTAGATGTATATCAATGCCCGTTACCTGAACGGCCCTCGGGCGAACCCGAACGAACATACCTCTACACGAGTGTTGAGTAAGTTAATCCTCTGCGGGATTTCTAGGTAGCTTCGAGCCGCATCGTAAAGAGGTTGAAGATCGGGATAGCTCTGTGAATTTCTAATGAGTCGCACTTCAAGGAGCCAGGGCAAGAGACGGAGACTAACCCAAAACACCTCCTGGGGATGTGAAGTTCATACGTTAATGTCAAATGAATACCTAGGAAAGTTCATGTTGACGTACTGGGGAGTCCAATACCGATCCAACTGAGTTGATATTCGTCCGAAGCAGGAAGAGTTGGCCAATTTTCTGCATGATTTCTAATCATGTTACGTGCGTCAAGATCACCGAAGATCACCGAAGCAAAGAAGACCGCACACCTTTATGAGGCATCCCTATCTTCCCTGTTTCGCTGATCACTTCGGGAATGTCCTTAGTCTCCTCAATTTTGTTGGAGATCAACTCTTCAAACTGATTATGAGAGTCATTCGACTGTATGAGGAAGAAAGTTATCCACTTACCAGCGATATCTTGACTGACTGCGAGAGTGCATGTGACAAGGAAAGTTTAGTCCTACCACGTTGTAGTTTAGGATTTAGCGCGTTTGTGATTGGAGACGATGGGCCTACATGTAGCTCGACCCTTTTCGCAACGTTATTACATCGTTGTAGATCCTTTTCATGTGCGTTAGACGGTAGAAATGGCAACTAAACTAAACGCTTACCGACTGTAATTCGCGTAGTAATAATTAAGGTCTTCCATTTCAACATCCTCCTGGGCTAATGAAGCGTGAGGAACCAGCGAGGCAACTTGGACGTCTCAAAGCATACCGAGTTTATCAACCTCAAAACGTTTTCTAGGCGAATGGAGGTAAATTTGAATCCCGCATGCGCTTCACTCACTTACATTGAAGTTAAAAACCTCTTCTCCTGCGGCTCTGTCATCCCCCATATAACGACGGTACCATATTCGAACATGAATATCTCGGCCTCTTTCGCGGTCGTATCAAACTTGCTTGCCTTTCGCTTCTTTTTGGCATCGTCTTCATCTTCGCCACCGTCTTCCCTAAGTTCTGGAATCCCCAGGAGATCACCTGTTGGTGGATGATGTGAAACATGAGACGGCCGTGTGTCATTGTGGTTCGTAGGCGGGTCGTAGATATATGGTGTGTAAATCACGTCGTCAATCATTTTGGGGTCTGTATGGTAGGCATTCCGCCGGGCATTGAAGAATTTCATCAAATCGGTCATCCGGTAGGAGCTGTGAGAACATTAGCGTCATTTCAATAGAGAAAGCTGTCGGTCAACCTCGCTGTGGCGTATGCAGCCACTCGAGGTAATGATTTCGCCTTCTTCTTGGTGAGTTTCAAAGCATCCCTGCGAGCTGTACCCTCAGGTATCAACGAGATTTGATTATAGACCTTGAAAGGGCGAATGATGAATTGACGCGTTGTAGTAGGGTCTTGGTTCGCTCACCTCCGCGTCCTCCTCTTGAGATTCGTCGTTCTCTTCTACATCCCCCTCATCACTATCTCCAGTCGTCCCAGAGCTACCAGCATGGTCTCTGGGTGGTTTGTCAAGTGCCACCGGGGTCTTCGCACCGAGCACAGGGAGACTGTCTGGCTGTTCTGGCAAGACCTTGAGCTTCCCAGCCACCTTGGTTGACCGGTTGGCACCACGAGGTTTGACATCTGTCTGAGCCTTTGGGTCAGGCTTCGATTTCGGCTGTTCTGGCATGGTTCAGCCAACACAGACCTGTGGATTAACAGGGAGACGGTGGTGAATGAAGGAAGTCCGACGTCTACTACTTAGACTCCAGTGTTAGCACTGACGTAATGCCTAAAAATAATTATTTAAAAACCCAGGCGGTCCGTTTTTCTCTCAAGGATAGATTCTGCCGCCGTCCTGCTCAAAGACCTCAAAAGATAAGTTGGACCCTTTCTCTTGAGTTATCCAGATATAAAATCATTTAACTCCGAGGAGGGTGGCTCCTTGCTGTAGGTACTAAATAATTTTAGTTGGTGGCTTTATATAACTTTTCTAGCTGATAAACACTACATGATGCTAGTACTTATTAAATTTACCTACTCTCACTTGAATATTACTTACTTTACTGTATATACACAGATGACATTCTTACAGTGCAAGCCCAGCGGTCGATCTGAAGATAAAGCCTTTTACCCTATTGGGCAATTTCTATTCCTGGATTAACCCCGATCCCGCTCGCGCCGATTTCCTCTTCACAAGGTAGCAGTGGACTATTCAGGTCTTCGGTGAGTAGAATAATACCCTGGAACTGGATCTCTCTTATAATAAATGACACCTTGTTGTCAAGGCATATCATGTGTACCGAGCCTCAGGCCCCATGCCATTATCGTTCGAAATACACAAGTCTTAACTCGTTCAAAAGATAGTAATACTGTAGCAATCTTAGAGATAGGCCGGAGCTAGACCTCTGTGTCTCTTCCCAAAAAATTAGACTTCTGTGGAATTAAATTTCTAATCAGACAACTGAGCGAATGTATTGGCTATGTGGACATGGAATAGATCCGTTGTCAATCAGACGTTTAATCCTACGGTCTGACTTGCCATTTGTTCCACATGACCACAGTAACTTCAATCGGAAAACGTTTGAGCTGCCATAGACTTAAATCACCCGTCGTTCCCGAGAGGCTTCCCTATTAACTCATATGTCAAGACAAGCTTTCATACTAACAATCGTGGTACATATGTATACACCGAAGATAAGCACCATCATATGAACCACTGACCATTCTCCAAGAGTAGCCTACCTCGTGGCGTTTAGCTGCTGCTAAATGTACTTGCATTAAGTGATGATAAGCTGGGCTGAAGCGCAGTTCTAACCGACTCATAGTAGACTCAAAACAATCCGATTGCTTTTAATGTTTCCGTTTCTCGGTTATTCTAAGAAAGCTTCAAATTGGAATAGAGCTTAAATTATTGCTCAACTGATCAACTAGTTAAAGACTGTTCTACATGTATATTAATTTTCGGAGAGCGCCTCGGGTTGAAGGTATCTTTGAGGACATATCTCCAGGTTTAAACTTCCAGAATGAGATCACAGAGAGGTGCAAGAGCCTAAATACCAATCCTCCTACCCTATATATAAAGTGACATCGCGAGAGAGAGCATGGTCATCCGTTGGCGTAATTCCACATTCCGGCAGATTGCGGCGCAAAAGTGAGAAAGAATTCGGAACAATGATGGTAGGCGCTCGGGTATTAGGAATCAGTGAGGTCTGAGACCAAAACTTTAGGCTTATTCCCGTTCTGAGTAGGATGCACTCCGCTATAGTGTATGTGCCATCCAAGCGAAGGTCATCATTCGGCAGTTGGATTGAGGGGCTCGTGCTACGGTCATGAAGCTCAAGAGATGCTCAAGAAAAGGCTCCATGTTGCAGTGCTCGTTCGTATTATCAGTGTTTTTATAGATCTTTCTCAGCAAGATAGGCCCAGCGAGATACTGAGCATTGGATCAATTCGATTTGCAGACTGATGGTACCTTCCGGATCTGCTGCCTTACCCAGTGTTCTGGTATCCTAAAAAATGAAAACAGCAAATAAGAGCAAGTAAATTGATATCGAACGAAAAGTTGGCAGAAGAAGGATCGTCGGTCTGATCGATCATTCGATGTGATCAAACGTCGTGATCATGTGATGCAGTCGCGATCGACCAATTGACGCGGATAGAATCCCACACTTGGCTCTCAAGGTGTTCCTCGGAAGTATATCACAAAACACGTTGGAAAGGAATATTTAAATGTTATTCGACGTACAAATACAGTCATGGGTTTAAACAACAATGATGATCGGCGACTAATAAAAAACGAAGTCCATGCGAATCGGCGTGTGGGCTATGCGACAGGTCCATACCAATGAGGGTTGAGTGAGTATCTGTCTTCGCAGAATTAAGATAATGAAAGCGTAACTCGAAGACAGGTTTTTTCATGTAGCTAATGCTTGTGAAAGTCTATAACGCTGAGATAGTAGTAAGCTTTGGGTTTCGTGGCGCGGCTAGGGTTAAAGGAAAGATGTTCCCCATAGAATACTTTTATGAACAGAACCTGCGGAGTAGCAATTCGTCCCCTGGGTCACGTCTAGGTCCAGCTGTTCGGAGTAAAACCTCGAGGGGCACAAGTTGACTCGATGGGTGAGGTGAGCTCTCGTGAATTAAGCTACGAGGCGACGACATTGACGAAGGGCTCAGATAGCCGGAAGGGGTTGGAGAGGCAATGAGGGGAGATGAAGGTGAGTAATGCTGGTGGTAGGAGCTCGGTGGATGTTGGTAACTTAATCCTGTCGATGGCGATGGTTGGATAGAGCCTTCAGGAGAAGCAGGAGGGAAACCATGAGGTCGACTATCCCGTCTGTTTCGGCCTATCCGGGCACTTCGGAACCATCCTTCCGGGACAAGGGTATCCCCAACACCACGAATGGAGTCAATGGTACCGAGCTCGTCCAATTTTTGAGGGCTAAAGTAGGCAGCTTTCAGGGAATTAGACGTATAGTTTCATAGGAGCAAGTTTGTATACTGACTCAAATGCCACTTCCTAATGACGCCTTTCGGCCTGTCCGAGGGCAGCGAAACATGAACGCTGTATGTTTGTTTGATCAGTCGCTCTGACTCGGGCACGGGGCGCATGTCATATGGTCTATTGCCATTAGGTCGGACGCCAGGCCGTCTGTAAACAGGAAGTCAGTAAGAAGTTAGGAGAAAATTATGTGCCAGATAGAAGTAAGTTACTGACCTCATCATCTGAGCCCACGGAGTTACGGGATTGACGAGATCGTCAGCCACGTCTGAATCCTTCTGATGATAAAATAAGAAATCCTAAGGACGATGTTAGTCAAACCCTCTTTAAGCTGAGAAAGTGTATCAGCTCACATCGCGAACACCTAATAAAAATTGAGTTGGAAATTTAGAGGATGTCTGAGGTTGGAAGCTAACTGCTTACGACTGGGGCCCCATCCCATCCCGTCAGTCCTGAAGGAACAGTATATGAAAAACATGATTTCGTGACATAGAAACTGCGACATACCATCTTTCCATGCCGAGTCCTGTTGGTTCTGTATTTGCTCCCCGTTCTTCCCTATAAATAGAAGTGAAAAGGGTCCCGACTTAAAAAAAATTAAAATACAACGTACCAGACATAGACATTCCCTGGAACGATATTTCGTCGTTCCTCTGCGTCCAACCGGCGTGTAATCAGAGGTAGACGATGTGTGGCTACGCCGTGGAACACTTGAAGAGCATCGCGTGTCGAGCGTATCCGCACATTGTGAAGAGTTGGATGTTGCATTATAAGCAATGTGCGACAAGCAGCACTCGATGCTGGAGGGAGTGTTTTGGAGGGAGTGCAAGTAGTTCGAAACGGATCCAGCTCCAATTTATGTGCGTCTTCAAATAATAAATCTGGCAAGTACACCCGAGGAAAAGGGTGAATCCCAGGAATATCCAGCATTTGAGTTGGCATTGAGTTGCACACATGTATCGGATTTGAGATCTGAGGATCCAAAACGTAAAGGATTCTATAATTCTCACGATGGAAATCTCTAGGCAGAGCGTGGTCTCGCTTGCAGAACGGAGCGGAGAAGTTACGAAGGGCCTATTTTGGCCGAGCTGTTAATAGGGTCCATCGAGATAGTCACTGACTTAAACTTTACCCTTCCCAGTCAATCTGAGATCAGCAGCGATCTCCATGAAAGCAGATCGAGCGTATGAAACCAGCGTGGATTGTAATACCATCAAAACCCTGGGAGTCCTGGTTAATGAGTCGTCTCGTCAATCAACTGTTACGTCGTTTCTCAGCAAAAAAAAAAGTGATTTACTTACGACCACAACTATAATCTCGTAGAGGTATCGGGGCGCGGGTTACCCAAAGGCTTGGTACACTTTATGATTGACGATGGGTCCGTAGGTTCGAAGAGGTTCGATCGTGATTCATCTGTATGCAACGTTGTGCTCGTCGAGGTCTTGATGAGTGTATGACTGACTGTATCCGTGGAGAACCGTAAATTCCCTTGAACAGAACGTTCTCGCTAATGATCCTCCGACACATTTCCGGAGTTTTGAAGCAACACGCCGGGAGATCATTCCCATGGCGGACCTTCGGAGGCCGAGCAACTCAACAAATATACTGGGCGTCAGTTGCAGAGCAGGTGTGCTTATTTCCCTGGACACACCTAGGTAATATTGGGTTGACTCCACGTGCAAGGCAAGCGGAAATGAGCCGAAGTGGCGATTCCCGCATATGACCCTAGGTGGCACACTTCGTCACACTGACGGAGCCTTGTTCATAGAAAAAGTCGAGTGTAGTAACACACGCATGTCAGTTGACGCAACGCCATCTCGACATCAATACCCTTGAATCGCCAGAACGTGGCGACACGAAATTTCGGACGCAAAGAGAACCGCGATTCTTGCGTTCCTGTACACGCACATGGATATGTTACCCGCCCATACAGTCCGGTGCATTCTACCTGGTGGGCTAAGGCTTAATGAACGCAACAATCGCTCGGAAGGCGGGATTCAATATCCCCAACATTGTTGTATATTCCACGGTGATAGTAGGCAGAGAGATGAAGGTGAACGGCAGTCAAGCTACCTCCAAAAGAACTGAAGACGCTGCGTGGCAGCCCATTGCTTCCTGCATGATGAAGTGCAATGTAAATCTGCTGTCCAAACTTGTCCAACCGAGCCTTAGTAGATAGTGAGACAATTTCCTGCAGTGTTCAGTGTTGACCACGTTCTTGCATGGGTGATTGATCTACCGAGCCTAAACGCCGGTGGCAATGGCCCGGAATACGAGGGCCGTGACGGAGAGCGGGAAGACACCTGATTAACAAAGTGATAGCCCTATAACGCAAGCACCACTTGACGCGAATTGTCACATTGGAAATGAACGTTCGCGGCAGGAGAATTTTTGGAAGAATTCGATGCTCACTTGAGCTGTCCGATGAGTTTAGCCGCCCATAAATATATTAAGAGTGAGATGGGATTATTCAAATGTGCATTTCAGTTCGAGCAGCTTTAGGAATTGATTAGGGAGAATTTCCCGAATTGACACCTCAATTCGGCTAATCAGTGCGTCGCCAACGGTTCCACTGGCTCCTAGAAGCATTTATCTGGTGCTCTAAGGACGAGGGATGTTAGTATATTCGAACATGCGATGTGAATGAGAAAGCATGAGAAAAAGGTAGCGAACCTGCTAATGGCAACACAATGGGTAGGTAATCAGGAATCTCCGCGTAATGCACACGACCACGAAATAGGTAACGAATGCGCAATACTTTGGAGGCGAAGGGAGCAGGGTCCGAAAAGCCCTGCAGCACAGACTGTAATTCCATGAGAAAGGAAAGTACTGGACGAGCATATGAATCAGACCTTGGATTCACCGCCAGGGATGTGAAGCTGCGAGTTCCGAACCAGCGCCTGTATTGGAACTGTTACGTCCAATAAGAGATTCTCTTCATCCGACCCAACTGCGCCGTATGTGGCTTCTTGAATGATTAGTCCTATGCGAGAAGTTTGTTAACATAAAATTTCATATGTAGAACAGCGAGTTACCATACCTTCCCTATCCGTTTCAATACGAATTTGCTTCTTGACTGCCTCTTTCAGCAGAGATTCCACAGCAGCGCGCTCCCTGCGAGCATCGGTGTCTTCTTCGAACGCGCGTCTTGCCGCACGAAGATGCGCAATTCTACGAGCTCTCCTTCGAGGCATGATAATAAAGTGGTACGAGAGAGCAATCACAGTAGACGGAACCACAATTGCACCGAGCGCTAATCGAGGAGAGAATTCCGTCGAAAGAACAATAGGCAAGTCCAGCTGGTTCCCCAGGTGAGAGAAGCTTTACAAACACCTGTTAGGTCCTTCAGAGCGAGAGAGCACAAACAGACTGACTGAAATTCCAAGACAAGCGCAGCAGCGCTCAGGACCAGGGACGTACTGGCTTCTGTAGTTTCATTATTCCAGTATACTCCGAGTACGGCAAGGGCGCCGGTGAATCCATACTCAAGAGTGCATTTGAGCCGTGTGGAAAGCTCTATCAGGTGGATACTGGCTTCTGCGACCAACTTCGGTACAATAGTTTCAAAGACCACGCCAAAGTTCCTGTCGTAAGCGACATATTTGAATCCAGAAGTTGTCGGCGGTCCGCCCATTTGAGGCGGACTGTCCTCATCTTCCAGCGTCAATGTCGCCGGGGATACGTAAAAGAATGAAATGGACGGCTGGCCTGCAAGACGCAGAGCTATCTTTCCTCTTTCTGGGGCATCGCGAAACAGCCGACGAGAATAAGAAGCGGTAGTTGTAGGAATATGCTTGAAGAGGAAGAAGGGCGACAGGGTTGAATTGACGTCCACGATATTATTGCCATCATCGTAATTAACATCCACCTGGGTGAGATATGGTCTGATGAAGTGAATGGTCGACTGCAAAAAGAAAGGAAGGTTACTGAATGACTTCCAGGTGTACATGAGGGGATATATACATACAGAAGCATTCAGTCTGGGAGAGAACTGATGGCGAACAGCCCCTAAAAATCTGACCGAACCACCTGCGCCTTGCATATGACTTCGGCCTTCCAATATCAGGGAAGTCTTATCGTTGAGTTTTTTCTGAACGGAACGGTGCCAGGTGAGACATCTTGCTGACACGATGGAACTTCGTAAACGCACCTCCGTTGAGTAGCCAAGACTTCTTGCAACAGTCTGAATGCTGTTTATGCCATCCTTCACTCGGGACAGGACATCGGAGGTGGTTGCATCGTCGGATCCAAACAAGCGAGATGCGTCAACTGACCAAGTAAATCTACCTCTTGGTGAAATAGACTGTCGAAGCTTGCGGCGCTCTATTGTAACAGCAGTTTGTGCAAGAGCTTCTTGAATCTACGGACGTTGCCTGGTAAGGGAAGGCGACTTGAAGAATGGTCCTCGTACCTCGTCCGGCGTCCTCAGGCGCAAATGTGGTGGCCATTTGACTTTTAGACCTTCATTTCCTGGGATACCAATATTAGAATGTCTTGACGTGAGGAGGGAATAACTCACCAAGTGTGTCATATACCTGACTAGAAGTCGATCTGTTACATCCTCAAACCACCAACAGAAGGCGACGTTTCGCACCGTAGGAATGGGTCCGACAGAACTATGGAGACTATTCGTGAGATTCTTGCAAGTCGTTAGAAGGTATCTGATATTGACCTTGGTAAGCTTTTTGTATCTCAAGGAACTCCTTAGTGGCTGCAGCTTTCAGCTGTTCGTCGGTTTGCTTGTCGGGATGGAAAACCAAGGAGAGTGAGCGATGTCTGTCATTAATTTCGGCGTGTGTCGCCTCCTTGGGTAAATTTAGAACAGCGCTGAGGTTATGAAGAGCACTTATGAAGCTGTTTGTTTCGAATGAGACCCCAGTACTCACTAGAGGTAACCTTCCCGCTCCTTGTCGTCTTGTGGGTCCATAGTGTTGAAATGCATTGTTCAAGCGTATATTAAAACCGTAGTGAGCTGTAGAGGTGGAGGAGGTACTTCATGGAAGATTGTGCAGAAATCTGGATCACAGATGAGTTGTGGCGAGGTTCGAAAATGTCGAACACTGTTGTGCGAATTCCTGCTGCCATGCCGTAAGTGACTTCGCAGGCCGGCACGGCCCCCACCACATTCCCATCCCGCCAAGTAACAAACAGAAGCCTACGGTTGTAGCGACGGTCCTAAAATTTGGACAATCTCTTCAATAATGCTTCCCATTTACAAGCTATGCATGGAAAGGTAAAATAAAGGCAGGGAGCGAATATTAATGAACACCTGCGTTCGGGCCATGTCGGGCATCCGAGTTTCGGCACAACTCTGCAGCGAAAATAAGTTGAGGGTAGCAAAAATCTGTATTTGAAGCTCGAATTTATCATAAACCATACCCAGTCCGTTGAACTTGGTCTCAACGATGCTTTCTGTAAAAGTCGAGCGTGGCGCATAGCCATCATTTTTGATCCCATTGAGCACCATCACGTGGCTTGTCCTTGAATATTTGAATCCTTGACACCACCTACTCGACGAGATATATCAAGCTGATAGGGCGCATGCAGTTGATAAGTATCAGCTGAAAAAAAATCGCGGCGCAAGGTGAGCCAATGGAATCCCTTCAAAGCTGGTCACTTGGTCATAGTATTGAGCAGTCTCGTCCAGTATTGAAGTATCAATATCCAAACTCGAAGAACAACAAGATAACGGATTATATACGTACAAGATTTAAACATAAATTTACCCGGGTCTCCAAGAGTAAATATAAGGTTCCTAGGTTTCCTCGGTGTCGAACCCTCTCGTAGCCTCCTATTCAGTCATATGAATGACAACGGCAAACGTACCCACCAATTAACTGGCGCGTGTGTAGGGGAAATCATGTCTGAAAGGTCAGGCATAAAGTGAAGAACAATGAAATCTTATGTAAAATTTTGTTGTTAGTAAGAAGTTCAAACGCCTAAAAGGTTTGAACGTCGCTTACCCCTCCGTCTGCATGGGGAGCATACTCGTCATTGCTTAGCTAGACTCCGCCTCCCATAATTTTTTCGTCAATTTCCACACTTTGACAACCCCGGTACCCATACTATAATATTGTGAACGAACCCCGATGAGGATCTATCTCGGATGTAGCAATGGGACGAACCTACTTCGTGTTCACGACATCTTCCAATGGCGTCCATACGGCGTTCTTTGGGACGTCGGCTGCAGTACCGAAATTCGAGGGGTTGATATCTGAGTGGATTTCTCGTTTCGACTTCTTTACCGGGCGCTTTTGTTCTGGTGGAAACTCGTCGAGAGGTAAAGGTGGCCTGTCGCCCCCCTCTAAAAGTACCCACTGAACCCTATATGTTTTCTTGATGTGTGAGAAGACATGAAGAACATCGCCAACAGGTACAATTTTCGTGATTGCCAAAGAGGTCATATCTTGGCCATCACCAACGGTATTTCGCTTTTTATTATTGACCAAAGACCCGGACTTCAGTAGTTTGGGAAGCAGGGACGAGACAAGTTTTTCCTGGGCGGATTTAGTGATGGTCTTCGAAACGTCAGATGAAGATGGGAACTCGTAAAGACCTGCCAGGAGACCTGTGATGTTGAGGAGTTGGGATCAGCATTCGCAGTGGCGTGTGCGAATAGACGTACCGCCTTCCGGCCGCCTCACCAGGAGAAACTGTCTATCTCGAGGGTCAATCCGTGAGCGCCATTCGAGAATATTGACAATGTCCAACTCTTCCCGGGCTTTTTTACGGTCGACTTTCATAGGGTAGGAGGTGACTCCTTCCAAACTCGTGACAGGCTCACACAGACGGCATGTATCTTCGATGTCTATGACAGCTGGCTGTGGAATTGTCAACCGAGTTGAAAACGCCCATGACGGAATATGTTACCGCGTGCCCATCGGCCGCCGCTGATCGAGTAAAGGCTGAACACCATGGCTGTATCGGACACGATCCACAGTCAGGTTCGCGCACCTTACAAACGGTACTGCCAAGTTCGATGAGGGCCTGATTTACGTCGCCGGGGTATTGAGGAGTCTGTAGCCCAGAAACGGAAGAACCCGCACTGTGCGAGGATTGGGCTGCTGAAGAGATGTGATCTTCTGTATCACTAATAACACATGCGCACCCACCATTGATATCGACCATTTTGCTGGCTCCTGCCCATAAAATATCTAGAGTAGCTTTCGCCTTTGGATTGGCATGAAGAGCCAGGACGCGGCTTAAAAGGCGGTTTACATTTCCATCAAGCTACAAGCTGCGTCAGCTGTTGAACAACACCAAAGGAGCTGATAATCAGACCACAGGGGCATTTTCGCCGTAGGCAATGGAGCAAATAGCTCCAGCACTGTAACGGCCGATACCCGGAATATTTGCCTCCATGTCCTTGGCATTGTTGGGGAGTTTACCTCCATAGTCTTTGACTGCCTTCTGAGCGCCTGCGAGCAGCCTGCTCGCTCTACTGTAATATCCCAGACCCTTCCATAACGCATTAACATCATCAATAGTTGCAGCGGCCTGCATCTTGCCTATTAGCCTGTCTCCAGAACGTCATCAATTCGTAGCTTACAAGATCACGAATAGTGGGAAATCTGTCAATTGTTGTTAGTTGGTGGGTTATATGTTTGATGGTAAGTAACGCTCACTTGGACATCCAACGGTTGTAATATGGAATAACTGTCGCCACCTGGGTCTGTTGTAACATGATTTCAGAGATCCACACCTGTTTCGGAATTCGTTCGATAAATTTGTGATAAAACCCTTGGAAATCACGAGTACCTCGTAGGCTCGTTGAGCACGTTCTTCGGGTCCAAGGTTAGGGTCATACACTTTCCGCCATGGCATACCACGCGTTTCGTGAACTGTATCATACCATTTCAGTAGAGCCACACGCATAGAAGATGCATCTTGAATGACGTGGGTGGTCCGGGAGTGAGGGACTCTTTCGACAACAACACTAGTGGATGGGTTGTCGACGCGTCCTTTCGTTGCCTTCTTGGTTGTGGCAGGTTTCCGCTCCAATGAGACCTTTTTTGGGGAGAAAGACGCGTCTTGAAAATCAGAATCTTCTCCGTTCGATACTTCGGAATAGTTGTCATTTGACGAGTGCGAAGCTGATCGGCGTCGTTTCATTGGAATGATGAGGACTTGGACGCGTTTCGAAGATAAAGCAGACACAAAACCTAGTAGGTATGGTCCTGTTGTCACTACAGTCACGGTAGAATGAACCTCTAAGTGAAATAGGGGGACGTCCTTGCCAAACATAACCATGAGCGATGATGGACGCTGTGCAATGAGCCAGTTCCTGCAGAGGCCATCTTGCTTTGTATTTCTTTTAGCCTGAACCCATACCACGACTGGATTCAGGCCTTTACTCGTGTCTGGTTGACCCACTCTTGGCCACCCTTGCTTTGTTTAATCTTTCTATGTGGAATCCGGCACAATGATCATTGATGGTACTTGCGCTGCCTCATTGGCGAGCATGCGCAGAATCCGGCACAAAGGTTGATTGGAGAGCTTTGTTGTATTCTGTGTTCTATGAATTCTGGGACCATACCTCTTTCTTCCTTGAGAGTGCCTTCATTCTTGGCAAATACCCTTCAGTTCGTGCAGCAAGAATGTCCACAACGCTGCCGCGCTGGTCACGGTCCTCCCCCAAGTTGTCTCCGGAGATCTACGACATAATCATAAACAACTTGCACAATTCAAAGGCAGATCTCATTACCTCCAGCACCGTATGCAAGCTCTGGCTTTCATTGAGTTGGTATCACCTCTTCGGTGAGGTGAATTATCGCCCTGACTTCGCCAAACACCTCGCGACCTCCACCCATGCCATGTCGGCCATAGCCCCCTACATTCGAAAGGTAGGGCTAAAAGGCCCCGTATCGGGTTATGGCGAGATGAATATCTTGGCGGAATCGATTCTTTGTCTTCCTGGCTTGCGAGAGCTTCATATAGAGCGCGCTAGCTGGGATAAGCTGGGTGAAAACATGACATTTCCCCACCCAACCAGCGTCGACAGTGCCTTCCACCGAATCACCCGAATTTTCTTCAAATCCGTTCGTTTCTCATCTTTTTCGACACTTTCGTATTTCCTCGATCTATTCTCGGCCCTCGAAGAACTTTGTTTGGAGAATGTATCATGGGACGACTTGGGCACCGCGTCTGATGGAGTCGTAGGCGCCGCCAAGTCGAAGCATTCCTCTCTGAAAAAGCTCCGCATTACCTTTTGCCACAACCGAGTCGTTCTAAACTGGCTTCACTACGGGGTCGTTTCAGATACCAGTCAAGGTCCTAGTACAATACTGAATAGCCGACAATATCCTCGTTTACGACGCCTATCCCTCCCCGACGTTCTTCCGGGAGAGTCTGATATTTTGGGAACATTTCTTGCTGGACTCGGCGAGTCGTTGGAGAATTTGGAGGTGGGAATCTTGGTGGACAGTCTTGATGTCCGCACTACTGAAGGTCAGCCACTAAAGCCGTTGTTGTCGCTCATGATCATAATGCTAACTATATCAATCGTGCTTCTCTAGATTCCTTGAACTCTCTCACTCTTCTTCACAATACACATGTCAAAGAGATCAGCATGCACAACATATGCCTATTCCACTTTCCGTTTTCTCCTTCGGGTCACCAGACTTCGGATGGGGCCTCTCCTTCGCTGATCAACTCCAAATCACCATACACATGGACGACTTCCTTTCTATCCACAGCACCACTTCCAAGCGATATAGAATCGGTCACATTCCATGTTTGGCTGAGCGCCGAGTCTCAGCTAGACTTATTTCCTTGGGAGGGTCTCATACACGTGCTTGTCGGTATTAAAGCCACTCGCGTTCGATTTGAGATCTCCGGTATAGGCAGAGATATCAAAATGGTGGAAGGCTGGTTTCACGAGCGGCTTAGGAACCTCAATCAGTCGAAAACCACCCTCGAATTCCGTTTCAATTAGTGACAGCGCTCCACTAGCTGTACACTCCACTAGTCATATCCCAATGCTCATCGTCGTCAAACTCAAACTCAACAAATCATAGAATGTATCATTCATCCACTGTAGCATTTATTTTCTCGTCACTATCACCTGTAGCATTAGCTGTCCAAATTGCACCCTCTGTAGCCCTAGTACCGTTGATCCCTGTCATCCTATATCATTGGAGATTTATCCCATGATTTCAATCATTACACCCGCCAACGCCTCGTGGTTTCATACCCTCCGTTCCTTTGAGTAGAATGACAGAATATTGCTCAGCGACAAACGGTGACAGATACTGTACTTGAAACTCAGTGTCAATCTGCGTGTGGCAGTCCCAAAGTGGACATGCGTTGATCTGAACTATGGATCTAGACCTAAATATGGCAATGCACCTTCAACGCCGTAGGGACCATAAGATGGTCGACATGGAAAATATATCCACAGGAATCCTAGGAGCTAACCGAAGATTGCAAGGGATTACCATGGAATCCGGACGATAAAAATGCCCATACGGGCTTTGTAACTTTGAAGAATAGTCATGTCGATTGTTACTTATGTCGCGTCGTCCAAATGCCATCGGGGGCCAACACCATCGGTATCAAGAAGTCGATCTTCGGAGAAACAGAAACTCTATCACGGGAGATGGCCAGGGTGATAGAATTGCGCGGCGACGTCAATTGTATGTCTTTGGGCCGCGTCTTGGGCTTCGAAGACAACTTCGAAGTAATTTACGAGGGAGTTCTTCAAGGCTGTCGCGTGAAACTGAGTCTTCTTCGGTGTTACAACAAGGTGAATGAGCCTTCTGTGCGTATATAAAAGCCTTTGTCGTATGTTTTCATCACAACTAACCAACCCTTTCACCGATGCAAGTAGACACTGGCAGTTACTGTCAGATATTTAAGTGCCTTTGACTCCATCCTCTCTGTACAGGCATTCTTGCAACTGTCACCTACGGAGGTATATGTCTACGGCATATATGATATGAATGGAAACCGAGGAAATTTCGGATGAGATCATACGGATTTTGGCTTCGGTTGCTCCTTCTGAGACCGAAGACTCTCAGATGGTGGACCGAGCGAGACGAGCGCATGCTCTTTCAAAACGCCAAAACCTTCGAACGCGTGCTGTCCATGCTTCGCTGTCCGGCCCGACAAGGCGCCTTGGAAGACGAATGAATGCCGAATGAAACATATG
>Ga0247741_1000730_pt1 | contig 18010 bp, 18 predicted proteins | sample UWRJL213509R2_FD_180945 | JGI IMG/M metagenome (GOLD analysis project Ga0247741, IMG submission 180945) | Plant litter microbial communities from Arlington Agricultural Research Station in Wisconsin, United States - UWRJ-L213-509R-2 | ecosystem: Environmental > Terrestrial > Plant litter >... | reverse complement strand
TAGTGGTTCAACAAAACCGGATGCTAAACCGAGTGAGAGACAATTTTTCTCCCACATATTTTTACGGCGACCGGTGGAAAAAGGAATTACGCGTGGGTCGTTAATTCGTGGGCCATCGAGATTTTTTAGCAGCGTGGATTTTGCTTCTGCATCGCTACAAAATTTACTGGAATAAACGTAGCCATGACCTGTGCTATTACGCAGCGGAATTTTCCAGCTCCAGCCAGATTTGCGTGCGGTTGCAGTGGTGTAGGGCGGGCGTTTTTCTTGCGCGCTGGTTTTTACAACCACGGCGCGATCACAGGGCAAATATTTTGACCAATCTTCAAATTCAACGCCTAATGTTTTTTCAATGAGCAGCGCTTTAAAACCGGTGCAGTCGATAAAAAAATCACCGTGAATTTCACGGCCATCGGTTAAAATTAATTTTTCAATAGCGCCCGATTCGGTTTGCGTAACATGCTCAACGGTTCCTTCGGTGCGTTTTACGCCGCGCTCGCTGGCATATTTATTTAAATAGCTGACAACCAGTTTTGCATCCAAATGCACCGCATAACTTGCGCCGCCGATGGGCGTGTTTTGCAATTGTGTGGGCCAGAAAAATTTTTCCTGTTCAGCCATAACCGAGCAAGGCGAAAAATCTTGCAAGCGTGAAGTATCGCCTTGCGTAGTTGCTTTCAGCCAGCATTGATAAAAATCGTGTGAGCCTATGCGTTTGCCAATAACACCGAAGGGGTGAAAATAGGATTCATTTTTTTGTCGCCAATCAATAAATTTAATACCGAGCTTAAAACAGGCTTGAGTGCTTTTAATAAATTCTCGTTCATCAATACCTAAATTTTGAATCAAGCGCACAACCGGCGGAATAGTAGATTCGCCGATGCCGATGGTGCCGAGATCATCAGATTCTACTAATTCAATTTCGCACAATTCGGATTTAAGATGATAGGACAACATGGACGCGGCAATCCAACCCGAAGTGCCGCCACCAACTATCACAATTTTTTTGATGGGATTAATTTGATTCATATTTTTTGACCGAATGCCGCTGCTTTTTTGGTAGCAATATTTAAATTAATAATTTACTTTTTTCGTGCTTTACCAACTTTGATTTTCTACCAAAAGGCCCGAGCCGCCGGTTTCATGTACAGTAGTAAATTGCCAATTGTTGACTTGAATTGCACGACGCACAGCATCTATTGCTTTGTGCCGTGGAAAGCTCGCACGCCAGGCGAGTAAAATATTTCGCGAAGGATTGGTTTGTAATGGGCGCGCGGTAATTGTCTGTTGAGAATAGAGAGAAGAATTAATCGCCGACGCAGGCAATACGCTAAGACCTAAACCAATTGCCACCATGTGACGCAAAGTTTCCAAGCTGCTGCATTCAATTATATTTTTCGCGATTGGCTGAAAAATTTCCAACATCTGCTCGCTTAAACATTGTTTTTTATTGAGCACCAAAAATGTTTGGCCGCGTAACTCTTCCATTGAAATACTGGTTTTGGCGGCGAGCGCGTGATTGGGCTGCATAACCAATTGCAGCGGCTCGCGATAAATTTGTTGCGTAACAATATCGGCTTCAGTGAAGGGCTGTGAAATGAGAATTGCATCCACCTCGCCATTGCGTAATTGATGGCGCAAATCGTTGTTGTAACCCTCGGAGCACACAAGCGTGAGTTGATTCGCAATCACACTTAATGATGGAACCAACTGCGGAAAAAGGTAGGGCGCCAGAGTGAAAATAGAACCCAGTTTTAATTCGCCGCTGAGCTGATCTTTATCGGCTTTTGCCAATGCGGTGATGGCATCGGTTTGCGATAACACACGCTGCGCCTGAGCGATAATTTGCTCGCCCATCTTGGTAACGCGAATACCTGATTTGCTGCGTTCAAAGAGCAAAACGCCTAGATCCTGCTCCAACTTGCGCACCGCCATACTCAAGGTCGGCTGGCTTACATTAAAGACTTCGGCGGCGCGTCCAAAATGACGCGTTTGGGCAACTGTAACCAGGTAACGCAGCTCTATCAGTGTCATGTAGTCCACTTGGGCGATATTGATCGCAAAACATTTATTCAAGCCGAAACAGCTTTGACTCAGCCAGCAAATTTATCATAGTTAAAATTGATAGTCATTTGATTGTATGACTGCTTGCGATTTAGGTACAAAGCAAGGTCACATCAATTTCCCGAATTTCGCGCATTCATAAGCTTCTTACAACGAAGACATAAAATAAAAGCCGTTATGTACGCTCAAATGATCAGCTTCGAATTTTTTCTGCCTGCAAAAAGGCTGATTGGCCCAGCGTTGTTCTCCATGTTGGTACTCATGGCAATTGTGACTACCGTGATGACGTCACCAGTATTTGAATGGATTTATGGCGAGAAAGCACGTGCGACTGGCGAGCTGGATGCTATCGATAAATGCCGCCGCAAGTGCCTGAGAAAACAATTATTGAAACCGATCATTGAAACAAGAGTTTAACGATTTCCAACCCTGAAAAACCCCTTCAGCCGCCTTCCCCCAGGCGGCTTTTTTTTGGCGAAAATCTTACGGAAGATCAAACACCAAGGCTTTTACTGGTTCATCCTTTGCGCTAAAACTCAGGTCGCTCAGGGATTCTATTTTCACGCCGTCGCCAGCCTGCAAAGTTTCCCAGGTACCATCGCTACCTTTCACAACTAATGGACCTTCAATGTTGTGCACGTAGTAACGACGCGCTGTATCGGTATTAAGTTGAGCGCTGGTTTCAGGCGTCAGAATGAGCTGATAAATGCTCGCATCTTGCTTGATGTGCAAACTGCCATCTTTCCCATCTGGACTAATCACCAGCGTTAAACCGTGCTCGCGACCGAAATCTTTTTGCTGATAACCAGGCTTTTGGCCGAGCACATTGGGCTGAATCCAGATCTGCAAAAAATGTAGCTTTTCGGTGTTAGACGGATTGAATTCACTATGGCGAATCCCACTGCCCGCTGACATCAACTGAAACTCACCTGGTGGCAAACGCGTGATATTGCCTTCGCTATCTTTGTGCGCAATTTCGCCGCTCAATACATAGCTGATAATTTCCATATCGCGATGACCGTGGGTTTGAAAACCGGCGCTGGGAATCACCTCATCATCATTAATAACACGCAGAGCGGAAAAACCCATTTGGGTTTCGTCTTGGTAATTGCCGAATGAAAATGTGTGCTTGCTACGAAGCCAATCAAAAGCTCCACTACCACGTTGGTTGCTGCGTCTAATAGTAAACATAGTGACTCCTTAATCCAGTGCTGACTTGCGTTTTGCAAGAATGGAACCAGTGTAGGCCGCACACATCAATCAATACAGTGGGCAATTTAGTGCGATTAGATCAGTTTTTTAGAAGGGTTTATTTTTTTAAAGTAAGAGGCGAATGGAAAGTACTCGCGCACGCTCCATTTTAAAATTTATTTCTTTTCGTTTAATTGTCTACGCAACGCCATAATCACTGGCACAACTTCCGGGCGAATTTGTCGCCACAAATAAAATGCTTCGGCGGCTTGGCCGATCAACATTCCCAAACCGTCGGCAATTTTTGCAGCGCCTTGTTGTTGTGCCCATTGCATAAATACGGTGGGTTCTGCGCCGTACATTAAATCGTAGCAAGCGGCATTTGCGTTTAATAAATTTTCAGGCAAAGGCGGTAAATCGCCGCTTAAACTCGCTGAAGTTCCGTTGATAATAATATCGAATTGTTCGCCATCTAATTGTTCAAAACTTTTTGCCTGAACATCGCCAAGATCTTGAAAATGTGCGGCTAATTCTTCCGCTTTTGCGAAGGTGCGATTGGCAATAATAACTTGCGCAGGATGCTCCGCTAACACTGGTTGCAAAATTCCACGCACAGCGCCGCCTGCACCTAGAATTAAAATTAGTTTGCCTTCCAGTTCCCAGCCGAGATTATGCATATCGTGCACCATGCCGATGCCGTCGGTGTTATCGCCTAAAATAATTCCGTCGGCCTGAATCGCCAACGTATTTACGGCACCCGCACGCAGCGCACGCGGTGTAAGTTGTTGCGCAAAATTAAAAGCTTCAATTTTAAATGGCACGGTAATATTTAAACCTTTACCGCCTTGTTTAAAAAATTCGTGCGCCGCTTTTACAAATTCGTCGGTAGCCACTAATTGTTTTGCGTAATGCAAATCTTGCCCGGTTTGCTCGGCAAACTGGCGATGAATTGCGGGCGATTTACTGTGATTTATTGGATTGCCAAATACGGCGTATTGATCAGTCATTGAAGTTCCATTTAAATAATCTTATTGCTTATACATCGCCACATTCATTGACGATTCGCTCATGCTTTTTAATTAAAATTTATTTCAACCAATCGCGATGCGGTAAAAATTTTTCGTAAAGCTCTGCCTCTGCGCTGCCCGCTTCGGGATGGAAATCATATTCCCAACGCACCAGCGGTGGCAGCGACATTAAAATAGATTCCGTACGGCCACCAGTTTGCAAACCAAACAAAGTGCCGCGGTCATACACCAAATTAAATTCTACGTAGCGGCCACGACGATAAAGTTGGAATTGGCGTTCGCGCTCGCCGTAAGGCGTATTTTTGCGTGCGGCTAAAATGGGTTGATAGGCAGGGACAAAACTATTGCCTACAGCCTGCAAAAATCCAAAACTTTTTTCAAAGCCTGGCTCATTTAAATCATCAAAAAATAATCCGCCTACGCCGCGCGCTTCGTTGCGATGTTTGAGGTGAAAATATTCATCGCACCATTTTTTGTAACGAGGATAAACATCTTCACCAAAAGGATCACACGCATTTTTTGCGGTGTTATGCCAATGAACCACATCGGATTCGTTGCCGTAGTAGGGCGTTAAATCGTAACCGCCGCCAAACCACCACACGGGTTCAGCACCCTCTTTTTCGGCGATAAAAAACCGTACGTTAGCGTGACTGGTAGGTGCGTAAGGATTGTTGGGATGAATAACGAGAGATACACCCATGGCTTCAAACGCGCGGCCAGCTAATTCCGGGCGATGGGCCGTGGCTGATGCGGGCATCTGGGTGCCGTGTACGTGCGAAAAGTTAACGCCGCCTTTTTCTATGGCTACGCCATTGGCGAGCACGCGAGTTCGGCCACCGCCGCCTTCGGTACGCGTCCAGGAATCTTCAACAAACCCTGCGCCGCCATCTTCAGCTGCGAGCGCGTTGCAGATGCGATCCTGTAAATCCAATAAATAGGCTTTAACGGCAGCCTTATCGGGTGCAGCGGCAGGTGAGTTGCTCATAAAGAATTCCTTAGCGCCCGATATCGACCAAATAATGGGATTGAGGGCAGGCTTGAAAAGGCCGCTATTCTACTCGGCCTTCCATTAAAGCGTTAGCCGGGACGAACAATTTCGCCCGTCATTAGGTCACGGATTTCAGAGGGATTGGTGCGATTGCCAACAGCACCAGAGGTGATTGCGTCTAACTCGTCGCCGAAGTAGCGATGTACATCAAAACCTGTGCGCGCCGGGCGGCGACCTTGGACATTGCAAGAGGTGGAAACAATGGGCGCACCGAAGGCGCGGCTCAATGCCGACGCCACCGGGTGAGCAGTAACACGTAGAGCAACGCCGGTGTAATCGCCGGTGATCCATTTGGGCGCAAGGCCATTATTGGGCACCAGCCAAGTGACGGGACCAGGCCAGGTTTTCTTAATGCGTTGACGTTGGATATCGTTCAAATGGTATATAAAAGGTTCGAACAAACTGATGTCCGCCGCCACCAAAATCAGGCCTTTATTGACGGGGCGTTGTTTCATCTCCAACAAACGCATTACCGCATCTTCATTGAAAGGATTACACCCCAAACCCCATACAGCTTCAGTGGGGTAAGCGACTACGCCGCCTTGCCACATTTGTTTTGCAGCGTACTGCACACGGGGATTCAGTATCCAATTATTCATAACCAACGCCTTAAAGAGAGATGTTGGCAATCTACCGAATTATCGCAGGCACGTATAGCAGGCAAACTTGTTCACAACAAGGATGCACCTCAAATACGCTGATAGCCAGCGCCGAGTTGCTGAACATAACCTTTGATTTCCAAGCCAATCAGCTGCGCGGCGACACTACCGACAGCGATGTCGGTGCGCTCAACAAGGTCATCGATATTGACGGGATCGTAGCCCATCGCCTGAATGAGTTGCTGTTCGGCGGGCGAGAGTCCATCCAGACTTTTATGATCCAGCTCGGTTTTCTTCTCGGCGCGCTGCAGCATTTTTGTAAGCTTCTCGCGTTGAAAGCCGAGCATGCCTTGCAGTTGATCCACAATATCCTGCCCGGTTTCTACCAGCGTTGCGCCTTGGCGAATAAGTTGATGGCAGCCGCGCGCTAAGGGATTGTGAATGGAGCCGGGAATCGCGAAAACTTCGCGATTTTGCTGCAACGCGGTTTTGGCGGTGATGAGCGATCCACTTTGCACTGCGGCTTCAACCACCAATACGCCATAACTCAAGCCGCTAATAATGCGATTGCGCTGCGGAAAATTGGCCGCGTTTGCGCTGCTCCCCAACGGCAGCTCACTTACCAAAGCACCGCCATTGGCAATAATTTGCTGCGCGAGATTCCTATGGCGCGAGGGATATATCAAATCAATTCCAGTACCCATTACCGCAATGGTTCTGCCGGTCGCCGCAAGCGCGCCTTGATGTGCAGCGGCATCCACCCCCAAGGCCAAACCGCTGGTCACCGTAAAACCATTGCCCGCCAAAAACTCGGCAAAGCGATGCGCATTTTCTGCACCGCCGCTGCTCGGGTTGCGGCTGCCCACTATGGCGATTTGCGGTAAGCCTAAAAGATGAATATCGCCACGCACAAACAGCAGCGGCGGTAACTTCGGAATTTGACGCAGGAGTTCTGGATAAATGGAATCGGCGAGCGCTACTAAGTGAACATCCGTTTGCGAATTTAACCAATCCAGATCAGCAAACACTTTTTGGGCGATTTTGGAGGATTCTCCGAGAGACTGGAAATCCTTAATTACGGCCAGTGTTTCTTCATGAACTATCGCTTGTAACTTGGCAAGCGATTGAGTTAGCACTGATTCAGGCGAGCCAAACAGTTCGACCAGCTTACTGTAAGTGGCGGCTCCAACCTGAGGTAAGCGATGTAAAACGAGGGCGTGAAAGCGAGGATCTTGCATGATTCATCCTTGTTAATACTGGTTAAAAAAATAGCGGCGCTTCATGCGCCGCTATCGGGTTTTAGCTGAATATAAGTTTACGGATTTTGTAGAGAATCGCCAACTGCTAATGGACGGTCTGCTTCCAACACCAAAGCAAAACTCATTTTCTTGAAGGTGCGGAAAACCATTAACAGGCCTGCGCGCTCGTCTGGAAGTGCCACTTTGCCGCCGTTAACACGGTCGGTCACAATCTCGCCTTTCTTGTAGATCGCCAGTACGTTGCCAACTTTCAGACCTTCGCGGTCGCCACGGTTGATCATCACTACGTTATATTTGCCAACCTGTCTTACGCCACTTTCCACGCCGATGATTGCGCCGGTAATATCGCTATCAGGACCGCTTGGGTAGAAGGTTGAGCTGGTTGAACGGTCTTCACTTGGCAAGAGGTAATCGCCAACACGAATTTCTTCATTAGCACGTAATATATTGACGGTAGCTATATCGCCTTTCATTGCCTTGATGCTAACTGAACCCACACCCAAAGCATGCAAACCAAGAATTTCTTTGGTGACTGGGTCGCGGAACAGTTCGCCTTTGCGGTAGAGGCCAAAGTTAGTTAAATCTCTAAAATTACCGCGCGCATAAGCTTCGTCGCCTGCACCCGCCACAATACGTTTTTGTGGACCGGCGATAATGTAAGGCGCGTTTAGCAGTACTTTCTCATCTTCAACTACACGGCTGCGCGATAAGAAACTATCAATACGATCAAGCGGAATGGTCGAAATCGCCAAATCAGTTTGAATTACGCGAACGCTAGGAGATAACTTTTCAGTGGCGTTAACGCCTTGGCCTGGCAATAACTTCAGGGTGCGCTCAGAGGTCAAACGTGGCTGACCATCGATATAAACCAAATGGATAAGGTCGCCGGGATAGATCAGGTGAGGGTTTTCAATTTGTGGGTTCGCATGCCAGATTTCTGGCCATTTCCACGGCGAACTCAAAAAGGTGCTGGAGATATCCCACAGGGTATCGCCCTTCTTTACGGTGTATTCATCGGGATGGCCCGGCTTGAGTAATGAGTCCTGAGCCCAGACATTGAAGCTCAAGAAAGCAGCGGCGATAATACCAATAATCATTTTTTTCATAAAAACCGATCCTGTTTTATTCGGCCATCAGGCAGATAGACGTTATAATAGCTTATTATTCCACCATGCTGCTTCCAGAATACAGAGTATTTCCTGTACGATCATCATGTTAGCAGCGCTTATTATCTTTTTACTAGAAGTTTGTCACAAGACTATGGCTATATTAGAAATACTTGAATTCCCCGATCCACGCCTTCGCACAATCGCCAAACCGGTTGTAAGTGTAGACGAAAGAGTCCGGAATCTAATTAATGATATGTTCGACACTATGTACGATGCTCCGGGCGTTGGTCTGGCTGCTTCGCAAATCAATGTGCATGAACGTATCGTGGTGATAGACGTCAGCGAAGATAAGTCGCAGCCACTGGTGTTTATTAATCCCGAAGTTACCGTTTTAGATGAAGACCTGCACGAATACGACGAAGGCTGCCTCTCCATACCGGGCTTTTATGAGACGGTGCAACGCCCCGAACATATCAGCGTGACGGCGCTTGATCGCGATGGAAAATCCTTCACGATTAAACCCGATGGCTTGCTCGCGGTATGTATTCAGCATGAGCTGGATCATTTAAATGGAAAGCTATTTGTGGATCATATTTCGCCGCTGAAACGAACTCGAATCCGCAAAAAACTTGAGAAAAAACACAAAGAAGAGGCGCGCTAAGCGCCTTTTTGTTTTGGTTTGATCCGTAAATAATTGTCCTACTCTTTGATATCCCATAATTCCATGCCTGATACTCAATCCTTAAAAATCATCTTCGCCGGGACGCCCGAATTCGCTGCCGAGCACCTGAAAGCTTTGATCGGCAGTCGCCATAAGGTTATCGCTGTGTATTCCCAACCCGACCGCCCAGCGGGACGTGGTAAAAAACTGACCGCCAGTCCGGTAAAAGAAGTGGCGCTCGCCAATGATATTCCCGTCCATCAACCGCTGAATTTTAAAAGCGATGAAGCTAAAGCCGAATTGGCTGCGCTGAATGCCGATTTAATGGTGGTGGTCGCTTACGGATTGATATTACCTAAAGCCGTTTTGGATACACCACGTCTCGGTTGCATCAACGTTCACGCGTCCATCCTTCCACGCTGGCGCGGTGCTGCGCCGATTCAGCGCGCCATTGAAGCTGGTGATACCGAGACTGGCGTTACGATTATGCAGATGGATGTCGGCCTCGATACTGGCGATATGCTAATCAAAGCTTTTTGTCCGATTTTAGCGACAGATACTGGCGGAAGTTTGCATGATCGACTCCTAACGATTGGAACTCCTGCATTATTGGAAGCCTTGGATCAGATTCAAGCTGACCAAATTAATCCCATCAAACAAGATGATTCACTGAGTAACTACGCACTCAAATTATCCAAAGAAGAAGCCGCTTTAAATTGGCAACTTTCTGCACTCGATCTGGAGCGAAAAGTCCGTGCGTTTAATCCTTTCCCGGTAGCCCATACCAAACCAGCAGGTGCAAATGACGACGCGCGTATTCGGGTTTGGGCTGCTAAAGCAACGGATGCGACGACCAATTCCCAACTCGGAAGCATCACCCAAATAACTGGCGATGGACTTTGGGTCGCCTGCGCAGAAGGGCAATTAATCCTCGAACAGCTGCAATTGCCTGGTAAAAAAGCCATGAACGTCGGCGAAATCCTACGCGGTCATCTAGATTTATTTAAGGTAGGAGATATATTAGATACACCTGTGCTGGAGCAAAACACGTGATTAGCGTACGCGCCGCCGCCGCGCAGGTTTTAGCCCAAATACTCCAAAGCAAAGGTTCGCTCTCCAGCCTTTTACCTGCAATTCAGCCTCAAGTTGCTGAAAAAGATCGCCCGTTGTTGCAAGAGCTGTGTTTCGGCACTTGCCGTTACCAGCCACAATTAAGTGCTTACGTGGAATGTTTGGTAGATAAACCTTTGCGCGTGAAAGACAGCGACATCCAGGCGCTACTGTTACTTGGTCTCTATCAACTGTTGCACACTCGCATTCCCGATCACGCCGCGCTGGGCGAGACGGTAGAAGTAACGCGCTTTCTCAAAAAGCCTTGGGCGACCAATTTGGTCAATGGCGTCTTGCGTAAATTTCAGCGCGACAACGCCAAACTGGATAAATTACTCGCGCAAAATCTCGCCTTCCAAAATAACCATCCCGCCTGGCTGGAAGGAATGCTTCGCAAAAATTGGCCGGATCAACTCGACCAAATTATCGCCGCGAACAACAGCCATCCGCCCTTTAGCCTGCGCATTAACACTCGCAAAATCAGCCGTAGCGATTACCTTGCACTTTTGGATGAGCTGGAAATCGAAGCGGCCGAAACTCCTTTTAGCCCTTATGGAATCACGCTGACGCAAGCCTGCGACCCGCGCAAATTGCCTCTGTTTACTGAAGGCGTAATCAGCGTGCAGGACGAAGCAGCTCAACTCAGCGCCGATCTTTTGCAACTAGCGCCCAACCTGCGCGTGCTCGATGCCTGCTGCGCGCCCGGCGGCAAAACTGGTCATATGCTGGAAGTTGAACCGAGTTTGCAGGTTATCGCACTGGATGCTGACGAACGCCGCCTATTGCGAGTACGGGAAAATCTTAGTCGCCTTGGCGTGACCGCGAATGTTCTTTGCGGCGATGGAACCCAAACTTCCGACTGGTGGGATGGCGAGCAATTTGACCGCATCCTGCTCGATGCACCTTGCTCGGCCACCGGTATTATCCGACGCCATCCCGATATCAAAGTGTTGCGGACAGCGGATGAAATCGAAAAACTCGTAGAGTTGCAAACCCAGCTTCTTAAGAGTCTTTGGTCAGTACTGAAACCCGGCGGCTTGCTGGTTTACGCTACGTGCTCGGTGATGCCGAGAGAAAATGCGCAAGTCGTTACGACATTTCTTAAGCGACAACCCCAGGCAACCACCGAAGTTCTCGACGTGGAATGGGGTATTGAACAAGCCGTTGGCAGGCAGCTATTGCCATCTGCCACGGGTCACGATGGATTTTATTACGCGGTATTGCGCAAAGCGGTTTAAGTATTTTGCTGCGAAAAATGCTGCGCCAAGGTATCAAACACCAGTCGAATCCGTGCGGGAACTGGGCCGCGTTGGGGTCGATAGATATAAAGATCCCAAGGTTCGGGCGTGAACTCCGCCAACACCGGTGTCAGCAGACCCTGCTTGAGATGCTCATTAATCAATAAGCTCGGAAGCTGACCAAAACCCAAGCCCGCCATAACGGCGTCCAATTCAGATTCCGGATCATCTGTACTAAAGCTTGGGCGCGCTGGCGTCCACTGTTTTTCTGCGTTAAAAAACCACGCCCAAAACTTGCCGTTGTTGCGATCCTGAATCGCCGTAACTGGCAGGCTCTGCAGGTCATCTGGCACCTGCGGAATACCCACTCGCGCAATCAGTTCCGGCGTGCCCACCACATGAAGAAACACCTTGCCTAACTGGCGAACGATAAAGCGATTGTCGGGAATAAAGCCAATCCGCACGCCTATATCGATTCTTTCATCAACCACATTAGAAATCGCATCATTCAGCGTTAAATCCAACTCCAGACCGGGATGCTTGCGCGCCAAGGCTGTAAGCACTGGCATCAGCTGGCGGCGCCCCAGAAAAACCGGCGCAGTTATGCGCACTCGCCCCACCAACTCGTTATTGCTAACCGGACTGCCCGCTTCAAAAAGCTCGTCGATTTGCTGCAAACTGTGGCGCGCCTTAATCACCAGTGCTTCTCCCGCCTGAGTAACTTGCGTGCGTCGCGTATTGCGATGAAACAGCAATTCGCCCTGCAAATTTTCCAGCACCTGCACCGCGCGAGTTACCGCTTGCGGCGAAATGCCAAGACGGTGCGCGGCATCTTTAAAATTACCAGCATCCACCGCTGCACAAAAAATCCGCAGCATTTCCAAACGATTTAGCACACTTAACTCCTCATTGATTCCATTTTTTGGAATTCTTAAATCATAACACTTCCATTTATTAATAGCATGGCTCGGGCGATACTTTCCCCGTCGTTAAGCAAAACCTTAAACAAACACATTAATCATCATCAATGAGGTAAGTATCATGAGCAACAATATCCGTGAAAAAGTAGTCGTCATCACCGGCGCCAGCAGTGGTTTGGGCGAATCAACAGCACGTCATCTCGCCAGTTTCGGCGCATCGGTTGTGCTGGGTGCGCGTCGCACTGACAAGTTGGAAACTATCGCCGCAGAAATTCGCGATGCAGGCGGAAAAGTCGCAATCAAAGCCACCGACGTTACCTGCGCAGATGATCTCAAAGCCTTGGTGCAATTGGCCAAAGACCGCTTCGGAAAAGTCGATGTTATCGTGAACAACGCGGGCTTGATGGCGATAGCGCCCATGACTGAAACCAAGGTTGAAGAGTGGGATCGCATGATCGATATCAACATCAAAGGTTTGCTTTACGGCGTAGCCGCAGTTTTACCTGAGTTTCAGGCGCAAAACTCCGGTCACATTATTAACGTGGCGTCGGTAGGTGGGATTAAAGTTTTCGCACCAGGTGGCACAGTTTATAGCAGCACCAAATTCGCGGTGCGCGCGATCACCGAAGGCTTGCGCATTGAGTTGGATAACAATATCCGCACCACCATTATCTCGCCCGGCGCCGTCAGCTCGGAATTGAAAAATGGCAGCTCGCATGCGGAGAGCAGCGCGTTTGTAAATGATTTCTACCGCAACAATGAAATTCCCGCAGACTCGGTAGCCCGCGCCATCGCCTACGCGATTGAGCAACCAGCGAATGTGGATATCAGTGAGATTGTGATTCGTCCAACGGTGCAGGAGTTTTAATCGCACACGCCAGCGCTAAATGTGAAAGGGCTTGTATTTGCAGCGCGATTGCAACCAAGCCCGTGTTACTCTTTGCGATGAATTATTAGCAGAGGTCAGCATGCTCATTCACGGTCAAGGCTCAAAACTGATTCGCTTGCTGGCATTTTTCCCGATCTTTATCGGGCTATTCTTCGGAATTTATTTCCTGCGCTATAAATCAGGATTTGCCGGTGTCATGACGCTGGTATTTGTTGGCGTGGCGATCTGGACGCTGAAAGCGCGGGTCACTCGCATTATCGACACCACCAACCAAACTTACATTACCTGCAGCAATTGGTTGTGGATGAGCTGGAACAACCGCGAACCACTCTCGCAATTTACTCATATCGCCGTCATTCGCAGCGACATCAATACCGAGGGTTCTTCGAGAAGCACGAGTTACGACTTGTGCTTAATCACAAGCACCGGCACGCAACGTATTTTCGAAGTCTTCACTGTAGAGCGCGAAGCATTGGCGCGCGCCGATTACATTGCCGCGCAAACAAATTTGCCGGTTCGGGGCCAATAAATTTTTAGCGGATGTTAGTCAAAAAAATAACGCAGCGGCCTTGGTAACCACATCAAAATAGTCTGGATTTTGCTGACCCTTCGCGCCCATCAACGCACCTTGCAACAAGGCAAATAACTGACAGGCTTTTTCGCGCGCTACTTCAGGCTCATCACCCAGCTTTATAAATTGTTGCTTGAGCCAATCTATATTCAGCGCGTAAAAGCTCGCCATTTCAGTCTGGATTTCCACCGGCAGATTTTTGATTTCCGCTCCGAGCATAGTACATACCGTCATGCGCTGGCTGGTGCGCGCTTCATAGCGGTAGACCGCAATTAAACTCTCAATGGCTTTTTGGGGATCACTTTCGTAAGTCACAGCAATACTATCAAACGCTTGCTGAAGCTGATTGCGATAGGCGCGCGCGACCTCAACGCCCAAATGAGTTTTGGTAGGAAAATGGTAGTGGATGCTCGCGCTTTTAATCCCCAGATCAGCGGCCAGCCCCCGGAAGCTAAATGCGGAATAGCCTCGCGTGGCGATTGCCTCTTGCGCCAGTTCAATGATTTTATCGCGGGTATCGGTAGTCATAAATTCGTTGTAATCTTTGGTTCGCTTATTTTCATCTTAGCTCACCTATCTAGTGATAGATAGGCTTGACATCAACCGCGATCAAGAATAGCTTACCAAGCATTATTTCACCTATCACCAGATAGGTAATTCTCAGGAGAAGCCTCATGCCTAACACGTTAAAAACCCAGCTCGTTGTTCTCGGAAGTGGCCCTGGCGGCTATTCCGCCGCGTTTCGCGCTGCCGACTTGGGGTTGGATGTCACGCTGATAGAACAATACTCCACCTTAGGCGGCGTTTGCCTGAACGTGGGTTGCATACCGTCCAAGGCGTTGTTGCATGTGGCGGAAGTTATTAACGAATCCAAACATGCGGACAACCTGGGCATTAGTTTCGGCTCAGTAACTTACGATCTGGATAAGGTTCGCGCTTATAAGGAATCCGTGGTCGGCAAATTGGTTGGCGGCGTCACAAGCATGGCGAAAGGCCGCAAAGTGAACGTTGTGCAAGGCTACGGCAGTTTTCAAGACGATCATCATTTGCTAGTAAGCGACGGCGACGAGCAAACAGTTATAGAGTTTGACAACGCCATTATTGCCGCAGGCTCCAGCAGCGTAAAATTGCCCTTTATTCCCGAAGACCCACGCATTTTCGACTCGACCGGCGCGCTCGAATTAGCGTCTGTGCCGCAGCGTTTATTAGTGATTGGCGGCGGGATTATCGGGCTGGAAATGGCGACCGTTTATGAAGCATTGGGAACCAAAGCCACAGTCGTGGAATTTGCCGATCAACTTATTCCTGCGGCGGATAAAGATTTGGTCACAGTGTTCACGCGCTACAACAAAGACAAATTCGAATTATTGCTATCCACCAAAGTTGAGGCGGTAACCGCCAAACCTGACGCCATCTACGTTAAATTCAACACCAGCGCCGATGAGCGCGCATTCGATGCCGTTTTGGTCGCCGTAGGCCGCACTCCCAATGGCAAAAAAATCGCCGCCGAAAAAGCGGGCATTGCGGTGGACGAACGCGGCTTTATCAACGTAAACAGCTATCTGCAAACCAATGTGCCGCACATTTTTGCGATTGGCGATATTGTCGGCCAACCTATGCTCGCCCATAAAGCCAGCCACGAAGGACACGCCGCCGCCGAAGTTATCGCCGGGCACAAACACGAATTTGCACCCCTCGCGATTCCATCCATCGCCTATACGAATCCTGAAATCGCCTGGGTGGGCTTAACCGAAAAAGAAGCCAAACAAAAAGGCATCAACTACAAAACCGCCCTTTACCCCTGGACCGCCAGCGGCCGAGCCTTAAGCGCTGATCGCAGCGAAGGCAAAACCAAACTGATTTACGACCCAGTAACTGATCGCCTTTTAGGCGCGGGAATTGTCGGCGTACACGCAGGGGAATTGCTCGGCGAGCTAACATTAGCGCTGGAGTTTAATGCCAGCGTTGAGGATATTGCACTGACCATTCATGCCCATCCAACGCTGCATGAAAGCGTTGGCTTGGCCGCAGAATTAGCAGGCGGGACGATTACGGATTTGCCAAATCCGGCGGCTGTTAAACGTTGATTTGTTAGAAATAAAAAAGGCCGATAAACGCGAATTTATCGGCCTTTTTTATTCGAAGTGCGACGATCAAATCACCAAAATCCCATCCGCTTCAATAAGCGACGCACGAGGCAATTGGTTAATCCCAATCGCTGCACGCGCCGGATAAGGAGCGGTGAAATATTGGCCCATAACTTCATTCACGATAGGGAAATTTGTCAAATCGGTGAGATAGATATTGAGCTTAACAATATCCTTCAAACCGCCACCGGCGGCTTCACTCACGGCGCGCAAATTTTTGAATACCTGATGCGCTTGCGCGGCGAAATCACCATCCACCAGCTGCATAGTCGTCGGGTCCAGCGGAATTTGGCCTGACAGGTACACGGTATTGTTCACTTTTACCGCTTGCGAATAAGTGCCTATGGCAGCCGGGGCGTCGTCGCTGTGGATTATGGCTTTATTAGTCATGGTGATCCTTAAATCTATTGGAGAACTGCAATGGAAACCGTGTTGGGCACGAAAGGGAACTGAGTATAGAGAAGCGCACGGCGCACGGCTAGGGTGTGAAGGCCAACAAAACCTTACCCGAAACCCCTGCGCCGCACGGCGATAAACGATATTATAGCCGCCGATCCCATTGGCAGCGTTCAGATTGCATTCATTGGATGCCTTCTATAGTTTCCCTGCCGATTCAATCTGCATTCATTGTGTTTAACAGGATTACCATGACTTACGCCAAACGCCTAGCCGCTCCCTTATTCTCACTCGGATTATTGTCTGCGTGTATCTCGGCCTATGCTGATGACAAACAAGCCAATTTCTCCAGCAATTTTGATGGCGACTCGCAAAAGTGGGCATTGGTTTACGGTGCCGAATTGGATGCAACCCAGGCGCATTCTGGCGCTAACTCTATTAAAGTTGAAAACGAAGCGTCGATCCGCAGCAAAGCCATGGTCGCCGAATCGGGCACTATGGAAATCTGGTTGCGCACCTCCACACCGGTCACCAATTACAAAATTAAAGTATTGGTAAACAACTCACTCAGCAACGATTCCGGTTGGGTGCAAGCGGGCGTTCTGGAAGGTAACAACAACGATACCGAATATCACGCTAAACGCGTTTCCGTTGATGATCCTGGCAAAAAATATCTACGCCTTGATATTGAAACCGTTGGCGGCGTTTTAAATATTGACGATATTTCTGTCGATAGAATTTTGCTGAGCACTGCATTACAAAAAAATCAGCAACAGGTTTTTGATGAAGTCATGGGCAAATTGCGCGATGACCAAAGTTACCAAATTCAAACCGAAGCCTTGAAAAAGCTCGGCGAAAATTATACGTCGCAAATTGAAACCCAACGTCAATACATTGAATATTCCAACGGAATTTATTCAACTATTTCGCTGGTGCTTGCAACATCCGAGCGCAGCAAAATGGCGAACCCTTTGGGTTATGCAACGTTTAAACACGTAATTGATGACGTGAAAAAAGTATCGTCGCCCATTCAAAAAACCCGCTTGGATTCGTTGATTCGTCCGTTTGGTGATATTGCAACGGCATCGCTCAACGTGGTAACTGCCGGTGCCTTTACGGCATTCGCGGAACCCTTTAAATCTATCGTTGCAACGACTTTTGAAAAATCATCCTACGAAAACGCGGGCGTCAGCAAAGACGCACAAAAATTTGCGGAAAAAAATGGTTTAAATACTTATCAAACCGCTGAGAAATTTTTAGGCGAAATTGAAAAAGAATTAGCCAAAGCTAATGGTTTGGATAAAGACCTTGCCGATATTCAAGCGGACGTTGATAAATTCCGTAAAGATTTGAGCAAGCATTTAAAAGATTATTTGATTTACGGTGGTCAGGATAAACAGTCTGAAAACTTCAACCGTGTAATGAGCAAAGATGACCAAGTTCGCGCTGCCGCATTAAAAACAATTAATGAAGGTTTTGCGAAACAAGCTGAAGCGGTGCAAACGCGTTCGACTTCTAACGCGCAGTTAGTGCAATTTATGTTGCGTGCGAATAGCAACATCGATGAGCTGCAGGAATACAAAGAGCGCTTTAATCAAATTACCTCGGCGATGATTACCTTCTACGACAAATTTGATAAATCCATTGCGCCCGATCAAAACCCCTTCAGCAATGCCGATGACCGCAAAGCTTGGGAAATGCATGCGACTAAAACACGTAACTACATTCAACAATCGAAAGAAGCGTTTAAGAAAGCTTATTTGTAATTGTCGATGCAAAA
>Ga0247741_1000729_pt1 | contig 18015 bp, 15 predicted proteins | sample UWRJL213509R2_FD_180945 | JGI IMG/M metagenome (GOLD analysis project Ga0247741, IMG submission 180945) | Plant litter microbial communities from Arlington Agricultural Research Station in Wisconsin, United States - UWRJ-L213-509R-2 | ecosystem: Environmental > Terrestrial > Plant litter >... | reverse complement strand
AAATTTCAAAAGATTTAAAAGCTACCGGGCTTGAAATTGATCCATCTACATTGTCGCAACTTACCGAATTCCCGATGGGTGCGATTGTTAGTCTCGGTGGATGCACTGCATCATTTGTGTCGCCACAAGGTTTGGTTATTACTAACCATCACTGCGTGTATGGCAGCATCCAATATAATTCTACTGCTGAAAAAGATTTAATTAAAAATGGCTTTTTAGCAAAGTCGATTTCTCAGGAATTACCTGCTGCACCGGGCAGTCGCGTGTTGGTGACGGTTAATGTCAGAGATGTTAGCGATCAAATTATCGATAATAAAACTGCGAAACTCACTGGCAAAAAACGCATCGATGCGATGGAAGCTAACGAAAAGCGTTTGGTTTCTGAATGTGAAACAGATACCGGTCACCGTTGCAATGTTCACAGCTTTTACGGCGGCCTTGAATTTCATTTAATTAAACAATTAGAAATTTTGGATGTGCGCCTCGTACATGCTCCTGCTGAAGGAGTCGGAAAATTTGGTGGCGATACGGATAACTGGATGTGGCCGCGTCACACGGGCGATTACGGCTTCTACCGCGCCTATGTCGGTAAAGATGGTAAGCCTGCAAAACTCAGTGCGGATAACGTGCCTTATGTGCCGAAACATTATTTACGTTTGGCGACTGAAGGTTTAAAAGAAAATGATTTCGTCATGGTCACTGGTTATCCAGGCCGTACTAATCGTCATCGGTTGCCATCAGAGGTGAATTTTTCTTTTAGTGAAAATTACCCTGCGTTTGTTAAAGCATCGGGCGAAATTATTGACATTATTAATCGTGAAACCCGTAACCGGAAAGATGCAGAAATTAAATATGCCTCAACGCTTGCAGGTGTTAATAATTATTTTAAAAATCGTCAGGGTATGCTCGATAGTTATCATGGCGGCAATTTATTAGAGCGTAAGCAACAAAGTTTCAATGATCTTAGAGCTTGGGTAAATGCCGATAAAGCTCGCAAACAAGAGTTTGGCGCTGGTTTAACTGCGACTGAAAAATTAATTACAGAACGCGATGCAATCACACAGCAAGAATTTTTATTAAGTTACGCCACACCGCGTTTCTTAAGCAGTGCTCGCGTGTTGTTCAGGCTAGCCAACGAAAAAGCCAAGCCGGATATTGAGCGCGAATCTGGCTATCAGGAACGCGATGTATCGCGTCTTGAGCAAGCCCAAGATGCCATAGACAAACGTTATGATGAGCAAGTGGATAAAGCACTCGCACTTCATTTTTTAACGCAATATGTGGCGCAGCCTAAAAAAGACCAGAACATTGCATTTTTATCGGCACTGGGTTTGAAATCCGGCGCAGATGAAGTAAGCATTAAAACGCAACTTGATAAGCTTTATGCGGGCAGCAAACTCGGTGATAAAGCAACACGTTTGTCATGGTTAACACGTGGTGTCGCGGATTTTAAAGTGAGCGATGATAGTTTTATTAAAGCGGCAGTCGCACTTTATGCGGATGACTTGCGTCGTGAGCATCGCGACAAAGAATTGAGCGGAAATATCCAACGTGCTTATGCGCAATATATGAAAGCTTTAATCGCGTTTAAAAACAGTAAAGGCGAAGCTGTCTATCCAGACGCAAATAGTACTTTGCGTGTAACCTTCGGCAAAGTCACTGGCCGAGCGTCTGCCGGTGCAGATGGTTTAGGCTGGGCACCTTTCACAACGTTAAATGGAATTACTGCAAAAAATACCGGCACCGGAGAATTCAATGCGCCCGCTGCACAGCTTGATGCAATCAAAAGCAAAAAATTCGATAAATATTACGATGCTTCCCTGGCCTCTGTACCCGTGAATTTTTTATCAACGCTTGATATTACTGGCGGAAATTCAGGCTCACCAGTGCTTAACAACCGCGCTGAATTCACCGGCACTGCATTTGACGGAACATTGGATTCAGTAATTTCAGATTGGGATTTTAATAACACAACGACGCGCACCATCGCCGTGGATTTGCGCTACATTCTGTGGCAAATGAAGGTTGTGGATAAGGCCGATAATTTATTAACGGAATTGGGTGTGCATTAATTTAGACGTTAGGATTAGCCGCCATTGATAATTTTTCGTTAAGGCTTTTGTGTTTTGATGAAAGACGTTTATACAGATTATTTTTTAATAGTTGTCGATTAAAGGATTTCTCGCTCGACTAGATTTGGTAGACATTCAATCAGATCTGCGATTTTGCGGATCTGATTTTCCAATATCGATTTCCTCCATTCATACCAAGGAGAATATTATGTCGAATTCCGCGAAAAATCCCGCCCCTTTAAAAGCCTTGCCGCCCATTGTTAGTCAGGCGGAATGGCGAAAACAACACGAAGAGTTGCTCGAAAAAGAAAAAGCTCTCACGCATGCAAGGGATGCCTTGGCCGCTGAGCGCAGGCGCCAGCCGATGGTTTCGGTGACAAAGCAATATTTGTTTACAGGAGAGCAAGGTGAGGTCGGTTTACTTGAGTTATTTGAGGGGCGCCGCCAGTTAATTGTGTATCATCATATGCTTAAACCCGCTGACGAATCGCCTTGCCCAGGTTGCTGTATGTTCACCGATATGGTGGGTCATCTTGCGCACTTGAATGCTCGCGATACAACTTTTGTATTGGTTTCACGTGCGCCTATCGATGAAATAATTCCCTTCAAAAAACGCATGGGTTGGGATATTCCGTGGTATTCCACTAGCGATAATTTCAGCCCTGATTTTATGGTAAATGATGGTCACGGTTTGAATATCTTTTTGCAAGATTCCGGCAATATTTATCACACCTACTATAGCACCGGGCGCGGCGTTGAACATTTAGGCAGCGTTTGGACTTTCCTTGATTTAACGCCGCTTGGTCGTCAGGAAGTTTGGGAGGATTCTCCATCAGATTGGCCGCAAACCGAACCCTATGAATGGTGGAAGTTGCACGATGAGTATGATGAGAAGAAAAAAGACACAAACTGTTGTAGTTAGAAAATTTATCAATAGAGATTAGTTGATTTATAAATTTCCTGGAGTATTTGCGACGATTTATAAATCAACGTAAATATTAAGTTCCTTAGTTTGTAAACAAAATCCGTTAAAAAAGTAGTTAAAAATTTAATTAAATCAGCATGAGGGCCAAGTCAAAAAATATCGAATTAAAGTTTTCAAAATTCGTCGTAGACTTATCGCTTTTTTAAACTATCCGGCTTATGCACGGCAACCTTGTGGGATTTTGTGGTCTCTACTTTATACTCTGGATTAGTCTTGCTCGCTTTGGCTGTGTACTTTCCTACCTTGACGGGTTTGGTGACTTTTTCTACCACTTTTCCCGTCGTTTTTCCTTGAGGTGTATTCCACTCTACCAACTCATCTTTTGAAAATTCTTTCATTGGTTCTCCATTCGTAAAAACTACAATATTTTTAGCATTGCTTGGTTAGACATTTAGCAACACTTAAAGTTTTCGCTGAGCGATAAGATATACCACAGATATTTACGATGTGTTCTTGTACTCGGATCAGTAAATGAGAAATTGATGCAGTTTTACTACAACATTCGAAGTTCCACAGTATCACTTCTCATTAAAAATTACTCTTCTTTGATTCAAGTTGCGCGATAGATTTACGTTTGTTATCGAACGGTCTGCCACAGCTGTTTGCTTAATAATCCGTGTTATTTAACAAACCTATTTTTGGAGAATAACGATGACTACCGACTTACTTATTAAACCTATCGTATATAAAGAAGCTTTTGAATATGCTGAAGAGGATGAAGCTCAGTGTATTGCTGAGCTTGAAAAAATATTTGTTGGTATGGCGCGCATAGTTGCTGAAAAAGAATCGCACGCGCATCGTGCAGTTCATGCTAAAGGGCAAGGTTTGCTGAAAGGTACTCTCACGATAAAAGATGATTTACCACCTCAACTCGCACAGGGAATTTTTGCTGCTTCTGCAAGTTACGATACGATCATGCGATTTTCTTCTCCGCCAGCAGAGCAATTGCCTGATAGTGTTTCTACTCCACGTGCGGTAGCAATAAAAGTTAAAGGTGTTCCGGGCGAAAAAGTACCGGAATCACTTGGGGATGATTCGCAGGATTTTCTTATGGTGAATGGCCCAGCGTTTATTCGCCCCGGCCCCAAAGCTTTTGTGAAGGATTCCAAGCTGCTAGCTATGACAACCGAAAAAATGCCGCGCACAAAAAAAGTAATTTCCGCCGTGCTGCGCGGTACAGAAGCTGTAATTGAAGCTGTTGGTGGTGAAAGTGCCACGCTCAAGGGCATGGGTGGTGAGCCGATGTTACATCCGCTAGGTGAAACCTATTTCACTCAGGTTCCATTTTTATTTGGCACCTATATGGCGAAATTTTCATTAGTACCAATATCTGCCGAATTATTAGCTTTCGAGAACCAATCAATAGATGCCAATGATGATGCTCAACGGGATTCAATGAATGATTTTTTTGGATTAAATCAAAATGCGTCAGCGCAATGGGAGCTTCGCGTACAACTTTGTACCGATCTCGAAAAAATGCCTATCGAAGACGCTTCAGTGGAATGGCCGCAAGATATTAGTCCCTACATCGCAGTAGCGACTTTGACTGTGCCTACGCAAGTTGCGTGGGATGACGCTATATCTTCACAAATTGAAGATCAAATTGCATTTGCTCCTTGGAATGCTGTTGCGGAGCATCGACCATTAGGCGCGATTAATCGCGCGCGCAAAATAGTAATGTCAGCCGCAAGAGAATTTCGCTCTAGCTTTAATGGCTGTCCCGTTCACAAGCACGATCAACGCACAAAATAATAGTTTAATAAATTAAAAGTTTTTAATAAAAATAGAAATTTTTTTTAGGGTTCGCTATCGTACTGATGTGTTAGATTCAAAAGACCACAATTAAATCGACGCTTAGCCATGTAATGTCAGGTCTAAACGTTAAGACTTCACAATATTAATTTAACTTTTTAATCATGAGAGGATTTGATATGAGTCAGCATCCAGAAGATAAAAGTAAAAAATCCGGCGGCAAAAGTGAATCAGGTAAATCGAGTAATGTAAAAAGCGGGCATGGTAATGCGCGTGAAAAAAGCTCGAAGAAATAAGTTAGATAAATGTTAGAAGGAAGCTGCGATGCAAATATCGCAGCTTTTTTATTTAAAGGCCTAGAAATTTGGTTAACTGAACTTTAAGTAATTTATTTTGATGCTGTTAGTGATTGGAGATGTATTCATATGCAGTATGTATTCTTTTAAAATACTCAGTAGCGGCATTTATAAATTCTGGCGGAAGTCCTTGTCCTTGTACCTTATCCGGATGGTATTGATTTACTAACTTTCGATAAGCCTTTTTTACTTCAGTTTTATCTGCATCTATATTAACACCCAATGCGCCATAGGCAGATTCTAATAATTCTGCTGGATTCTGTTTTTGCCGATTTCCAGTTTCAGTCTTATTTTTTTCAGAGAAGCTATTAGAAGAGTTGTTAGTGGAGCTGGAAGAATCCGTATTTCCTGTGGAACGATAGATTTTGTCTTGAGCTGTAATCATTTTTAACATGTGTTCAAAAATAAGACTTGAATAGCCCAGTATTGACGCGACTCTTTTAACCAGCTTTATTTCTTTCTCCACCAGCAACCCATCCACCGTGGCAACGCTAATAAGATAAACAAGTAGTACTTCTGTGATGCGTGGGCTTTTCGCTACATCATCTTTAAATATTTCTAATGTTTCAACTATATTAAATTGAGGGTTAGAGCCAGTTCTGAACAACTTGATAGCTTGTTGTTTGCAATACGGGCTTAATTGCATCTTTTCCATGTAACTGCGCGTGCGTTTTATTTCTTCACGGTTAACATAGCCATCGCAATTGGCAATATGACCTAGTAATACGAATATCGTATTGAAAAATGATTCTCGTATTTTCTTAAACTCATCTTTAGTCATAATTCTTTTATTGTTCTTCGGCGCTGAAGTGGATTTTTGAAAATGACATAAACTTAAGTATAGCTAAACGAAGTGGGCACTCGATCATCATGATTGAGCGCCCATCAAATTTATTAGTTAAAGCTTTCTGCAACAGTACGCCAGAACACCGTCCTATCAATTAATTTTAGATGCCGGGGCGTAAGATCACCTTACGACACGCATCTTCTTTCTCATTGAAAATACGATATCCCTCAGCTGCCTTATTTAGAGGCAGCCTATGGGAGATGATAATTTCCGGGCGAAGTTTGTCCGCAATAATTTGTTCAAGAAGATGCGGTAATAGAGCATGAACATGGGTTTGGCCCATTTTGAAAGTAAGTCCTTTGTCAAACGCGTCGCCAAATAAAAATCCATGCAAAAATCCAGCATAAACGCCTGGAACACTAATAATTCCGCCACGTCTTACAGATGCAATGCATTGACGCAATGCGTGTCCGCTACTCGTTTCAATTTTCAACGTTGTTAAAACAGTTTCAACTGAGCTACCTTTCGCTTCAAAACCAACTGCATCAATAGCAGCGTCAACGCCGCGAAATCCATTGGTTTGTTCAATGATTGCTTCGGCCACGTCATCAACTTCATCGAAGTTAAGTGGAATGACTCCATATTGGCTCCGCGCAAATTCGAGACGATACGCATGGTGATCAACCATGAAAATTTTATCGGCTCCTAAAAAGCGTGCACTTGCAGCGGCCATTAAACCAACTGGGCCTGCACCGAAAATAACGACATTACTTCCGAGAGTAATTCCTGCATTAAATGCAGCTTGGTAGCCGGTGGGTAAAATATCGGAGAGAAACAAAACTTTCTCGTCATCCAATCCGTCGGGAATTTTGAAGGGTCCAACGTTTGCTTTAGGAACGCGTACATATTCGGCTTGGCCCCCCGGCACGCCCCCATATAAATGGCTGTAACCAAATAGTGCTGCACTTGGTGGAATTTGCTTCTTATTTAAAATGGCACCACGACCCGTGTTAGTAGTTTCGCAGGCTGCGTGTAAATTCAACGAACAAAAAAAACAACTTCCGCATGCAATAACAAAAGGAATAACGACACGATCACCTTTGCTCACCGCAGTCACGGCACTTCCGGTTTCTTCAACAACACCCATAAATTCATGTCCAAAAATATCGCCGTGCTTTACTTGTGGGATTTTTCCGCGATACAAATGCAAATCAGAGCCGCAGATCGCTGTCGCGGTGACTTTCAAAATAATATCGTCTGGTTCCTGGATGATCGGATCAGGAACATTGTCTACACGTACATCTTTACTGCCGTGATAAGTAAGGGCTCGCATATTATTTCTCCAATGTTGATCAGAATAGATAGATTTTTTTGAGACTGAATCTTAATATTTTTTAAATTTTCTATTGAGATATAAAATTTTACGAAAAGCTGAATTGAAATGTAAATTGAAGGTGATTTTATTGTTCGAAAAATCTTTAATGAGCTTCTCGCCCTAGCTGTTGTAATGCCGTCAGCCTAGCCACATAACTAACTTTGAAAATTGCAGCCATAAGCACCAGAAAAATATGTAAAAACACCAGCACTGGAATACTCAGTGCTAAATCTGCACCGTAAATAATAAAGACCGTGAATAGCACAAGTACAAAAGTTATGGTCATGCTCCAGTGAGCGATACTTAAGAGAATGGGTAGTTTCATAATTATCTCTTACCTCTTTCTTGCTTGTTTACGCGATTATGAATCAGTTCATGCGCCGACTATCTGCCAATCTACTAGCTCGGTCTGTGTCCAAGCGTACATTTTGATGAGCAAACTCAGGAGTACCATTCTCCTATGATTTAGAGATATACCGATGTGCAGCTGGTTGTTGTAACTCTTGGCATCCCACACTTTAAAAGCTCTGAAATTTAACGGTGATAATTAATGAAAATCAAAATCAAAAAATTTCAGGTTAACGAAAAAGATAAAGTGAAGTTGAAAGAGTGGCCTACTAAGGTGGATCCGTTGTATTCGTCAAAGGAAGAATATGAGGACTTGTTGATAGATCAAATTAAAGAGCTGGGTGCTCTTCAACAACTGCAGTACGCATCAGACCGCTACTCATTGTTAGTTATTTTTCAGGCAATGGATGCAGCGGGAAAAGATGGCGCTATTAAACATGTGATGTCAGGTATTAATCCGCAGGGTTGTCAGGTTTTTAGCTTTAAGCACCCAAGTGCTACTGATCTGGATCATGATTTTCTTTGGCGAACTAATCAATGTCTGCCGGAGCGCGGGCGAATCGGAATCTTTAACCGCTCTTATTATGAAGAAGTGTTAGTTGTACGTGTTCATCCTGAAATATTAAAAGCCGAGCAATTACCTGATCAAGACAAAGACAAAAAATCAATTTGGAAGCATCGGTATGAATCTATCGTTGATTCGGAAAAGCATTTACATCGCAACGGAACACGGATTATTAAATTTTTTCTACATATCTCAAAAGATGAACAAAAAAAAAGATTTTTAGATCGCATAGAAAACCCCGAAAAGAATTGGAAATTTAGCGCGGCGGATATTGAAGAGCGGAAATTTTGGGATGAGTATCAATATGCTTATGAAGAGTGCCTGAGCAATACCAGTACCGATCACTCGCCTTGGTACATTATTCCCGCAGATGACAAACTCAATGCACGTTTAATTATTTCAGAAGTTATTATCAACGCGCTGAAAGAGTTGGATATGCAGTATCCGGTAACAGATGATGCAAAAAAAGCTGAGCTTGCGACGATTCGTGAACAACTTTTAGCGGAAAATGATTAGTCGTAATTGTCTACTGTTAGTAGTGAGTGGGTAGTGATTTTCACCGTAATGCAGCGTACAGAGAATAGGTGTCATTGAAATTACATTTGCGGTTCGTCAGCTAGTTGTTTGCAGGAGAAAAAATTGAATAATATTAATCAAGCTAAAGCCCAGGCTACTAACTGCTCACGAGCTGGGGAAGATTTAAAAGAAGTGCGGCCTGAGCCTACGTTGGATGCTCTCTTAAAGCTTTTAGCGGATTATGCTTTCGCAAAATTTTAAATATTTTGCTTGGTGAGTCCGTTTAGTTAGCTGAACACTATTCGTTGGAAAGCGGAAATTTTTTTATCTGGCAATGATTAAGCGAATATCTTATTCATACATCCTTACTCAATGTGCTGAGTTCATCTAATTAGGTAGTCTTCTGTGGAAGCTGGAAACTGGTTTTTATTAATTGGTGTACTCATGCTCGGTCGTGGCTTGACCTCTACCATATTGGCGCGTTCTCCATTTAGTTCATCAATCGTTTATTTAATTATCGGCTTGATTGCGGGCCCGATGGTATTAAATATTTTTCGTTTCAATCCAATCACTGAAGCGCCGTTACTGGAAACCTTAACGGAAGTGGCGGTGTTGATTTCGCTGTTTTCAGCCGGAATTAAAATGCCGGTACCAGTCACCGTTAGACAGTGGACAAGGCCGGTTTTATTGGCATGGTTATCCATGACACTCACCGTTGCTTTGGTCGCTGCTTTTACTTATTTTATTTTCAATTTTCCAATTGGCCTCGCCATTTTGCTCGGTGCGATTTTGGCGCCGACAGATCCGGTATTGGCAACTGATGTGCAATCGCGTCACCCTGGTGATAAGGACCATCTACGTTTTAATCTCACCTGCGAGGCAGGGATGAATGACGGTTCAGCATTCCCTTTTGTCATGTTGGGCCTAGGTTTACTCCGCTTACATGAGTTAGGCGATTCAGGTTGGAAATGGATAACCTTGGACGTGCTATGGGCAACGTCAGCAGCCATCGCGATTGGAATTTGCGGCGGTGTTCTGCTTGCGCAGGTTGGATGGAGATTACGAGGTACTGAGTTGAAACATGAAGTGCTCGACGATTTAGTTGGCTTCGGTTTGATCGCACTTGTTTACGGAATAAGTTTATCGGTTGGAGCCTGGGGTTTTTTAGCTGTGTTTTTTTCTGGAGTCGCGTTACGACAAAGAGAATTAAAATTATCCGAGCGTCGCTCACGCAAGATTGAAATGGCAAAGCGTAGAGGTAGTTCGCTTAAGGTAAGCCCTGAAGATGCAGCCCCGCCAATTATCAGCGTAGAGGCTTTAGTGTTTGGTGCGCATTTGGAAAGGTTGTCAGAGATGTTACTGGTATTTTTGCTCGGCGGCATGCTCGCGTTTCAATTCTGGAACTGGCAGAGCATTAGTCTTGCCATTTTTCTTTTCGTCTTCGCACGTCCATTAAGTGTTTTTCTAAGTTTGGCTGGAACCAATACCACGTGGAAATTGCGCAGCATGATCGGTTGGTTTGGTGTGCGCGGTATTGGCTCTATTTATTATTTAATGTATGCGATACAACATGGGCTTGATAAAACTCACGCGAATCAATTAACACAACTAACCTTGGTAGTAATAACGCTTTCCATTATTGTTCACGGAACCAGCGTCAAACCTATAATGGAAAAGTTTTGGCGACGTAAATGAGACATGGTAGAAAGAGTCTGCTAATTCTTGTTTGGGTTACAAGACCATTTATTTTCCTCATCAACACATCCCTCGTACAAATCCTACAGCTCCAGGTGCATTAACACTGATTTAAATAATCTGCTCCTATTCGGAATAACAAGCCCATTTAAATGCTAATCCCATTCAGGCGCAATGCTCGGATTTGCTAAACGATCATTGGCTTCCAGTGTCGCAATCTCCGCCATTTCGTCATCACTCAATTTTATATTGCGTGCCTGTAAATTTAACTCCTGATTAAAGCGTTTAGTCGATGAAGGAATCACTGCAAAGCCTTGTTGTAATGACCACGCCAATGCAATTTGTGCAGCAGAATATTTATGACGTTCTGCAATTTTTGTAATCACCGGATCATTCATAACCTTGCCATAAGCAAGCGGCATATAAGCAGTTATATGTACGCCTTTGCTGCGCGCAAAATCAACGACTTTTTTGTTTTGTAAGAACGGATGAATTTCGACCTGATGAGTCGCAATTTCTTGTGCGCCCACAACATCAATTGCTTGTTGAAAAAGTGCGTTAGTGAAATTTGAAAGACCGATAGATTTGGTGAAGCCTTGCGCTTTAGCTTCTGCGATAGCTTCCATATATTCGGTTATAGGAATCACGTTGGGCGATGGCCAATGCACCAAAGTGAGATCTACTTGTTCAAGACGCAATTTTTCCAAACTCTCTTTGAGGCTGGGAATTAATTTTTCGCGCGATAAATTATCAATCCAAATTTTTGTTGTAATAAAAATTTCACTGCGTGCTATACCGCTATCAACAATGGCTTTCCCAACTTCTGCTTCGTTGCCATAAATTTGTGCGGTATCTATATGTCGATAACCAAGTTCTAAACCTGTAGTTACTGAATCAATTACTTGCTGGCCTTTAAGGCGAAATGTACCTAAACCAATATTTGGAATATTCATTATAAATCCTCAATACTTTTTAAAAATTAGATCAGAATAAATTTAAGAAAATTAACAAGCGTGTTCGCTAAGTTTTGTGGCAATTAATGTGTCGGAAGGTTCAAGTTTTTCTTGCTTGTCTAATCGTCCGGCGAGTGTTGTTAATGCAAGTGCGCCCAACACAATCAGTGCGCCAATCCAGGGTGTATTCATCAAACCATAATTTGCAACAATTAATCCACCAATCCAGGCGCCGCCCGCAATACCTACATTAAATGCTGCGATATTTAAACCGGATGCTACATCTACCGCTTGCGGTGCATCAATTTCTGCGCGCTGCACTACATAAACTTGTAAGCCTGGCACATTACCGAAGGCGACTGCGCCCCACACCAAAACAGTTGCGAGAGCTAACCACATGTTTGGCGCGGTAAAAGTCAAAACAAATAGCACTAGCGCGAGTAATGCGAAAACAATTTGTAGTGCGCGAATAGGGCCTTTTTTATCGGCTAATTTACCACCCCAAATATTTCCGAAGGCAACTGAAACACCGTACACCAACATTACTAATCCAACGCTACCTGCAGAAAAACCGGAGACTTCTTGCAAGATAGGCGCGAGGTAAGTGAAGGCGATAAATGTGCCGCCATACCCGAGCGCTGTCATCGCGTACACCAATAACAGACGCGGCTTTTTGAGTACTGAAAGTTGTGTTAGTAAGGATGCTGGAGCGATGCTTGCGATATTTTTAGGAATCAAAATCCAGCTGCCAATCACCGCGATAACTCCCAACAGTGACACGGCTAAAAAAGTTGCCTGCCAACCAAAATGCTGACCGATATAAGTCCCGAGTGGAACACCTGTTACAAGAGCAACTGTTAGACCGGAAAACATAATTGCAATTGCGCTCGCTGCTTTTTCTTTTGGAACCAAACTGGTGGCGATGGTTGATCCAATTGAAAAGAACACACCATGCGCTAAACCGGTGAGTACCCGCGCTGCCATTAGGGCTTCATAACTTGGCGCCATCCACGCGACTAAATTGCCGATGGTGAATAGCGTCATCAAGCCCAACAATAACTGCTTGCGCGGTATGCGGCCAGTAAGCGCAGTTAATACCGGCGCACCAATCGCGACGCCCAAGGCGTAAAGGCTGACCAGTAAGCCGGCTGATGGAACAGAAACGCCAAGGCTTGTAGCGATGGTGGGTATAAGGCCGACGATGACGAACTCGGTGGTTCCAATTGCGAAGGCACTGAGTGTTAGCGCCAAAAGTGCGAGAGGCATAGTGTTCTCCTAAGGGATAAAAGATGCTCGCAGTATTCCGCTTGTACTGGCAAAGAAAAATCCCTCTGGCTACACTAGACTTTTGCTTGGGAGTCAACAATGTTAAATATAGATGCCCTTATTGGCTTTGTTTCAGTCATAGATACTGGCTCATTTTCCGCCGCTGCAGAGCGCTTGGGTCAGACTCCATCGGGAGTAAGTAGAACTATTTCGCGCCTAGAAGCTCAGTTGGGCATGACCTTAATGAAGCGAACAACACGCAAGTTGGATTTAACGGAAGAGGGCGAATGGTTGCTAGTCCGTGCCCGTCAAATTCTGGCCGACTTGCAAGATACTGAAGAGCAATTAACGGCTCGGCTTTCGCAGCCGTCAGGCTTAGTGAGAGTGAATGCTTCGACGCCCGGCCTTGATCATTTGGTTGCGCCTTTTGTCGCCGAGTTTATGGATACTTATCCGCTCATTCGTTTGGAATTGGTCAGCGGCGAAACTTTTGTAGATTTAATCGAAGAGCGCGCCGACGTTGGAATTCGCATCGGCCCTTTAGCCGATTCAACTCTCAATGCAAAACGTTTAGGCAGTAGCCGCGTGCGTTTATTAGCATCGCCGGATTATTTGGCGCGCCACGGAAACCCAACAGATATTAATTCACTCGCGCAACATCGCTTGCTGGGTTTTACCGAGCCTGCATCGTTAAATATTTGGCCTCTTCCGCAAGAGCAGGGCGAGGGATTAGCAGTTACACCAATTGTTGCAGCATCTAGCGGCGAAACATTATTGCACTTGGCCGTCGCCGGTGCCGGCATCGCTGCATTAACAGATTTCTTAACGCACAAAGAAATCACCAGCGGCAAACTTGTACCTGTACTGGAGTCGCAAACTTTACCGTGGTCAAAACCCGTGTGGGCTGTATTTTATAAACAAAAAGTTTTGGCTCCGCGCGTTGCAGCCTTTGTGGATTTTTTGTCGCTGAAGTTGGCGGGAAATATTTTGGATGCGATTAGTCAGTAAGTGTGTGTTGTAAGTTAGTTGGAATAAAATCACCCAGATTATATAGTTGGCGCTGATTGAAAAATTGTCAGGCCAATATGAAATATTTTACCTATGAGTGGTGGTCAAACGAATCACCAAAAGCTGAAAATGTCTTTGAAGAGTATCGAAGCTATCTTGCTTCGATCAAAGATGTGTTGCCAGAAAAAATTGTTGAATTTGAAGCCGAATATAGTTTACATGACTCCAAAATTCAGAAAATTTTCTGGTCTTTTCAAAATAAAGAAGTCAGTCTTGAATTTCTTGACCGGAATTTAAACCTAGAGCATCAAATTTATTACACCTTAATATTCTCGGGAGTTACTAAATTTAATCAAACTTTACCGCAGCAAGAATATGTTGAATTTGAACTTGGTGATTTAGGCTAATGGGAAATTGAAAGTATAAATTCAGAAGTTGAGGTGCGTATGTTGTTTGCGTCTGGAGCTGAATTTAATATAACTTTTAAAGAATTTAGCTTCATCACAAAAAATATAAAAGCATAATAAGTTGATGCAGCTTTAATCCGTTACTTCGTGCCTCAATTGTACAATTTTTAAGTTGCGATTTTAACTAGGTGCCTCCACGGCTTAGTTGCGTAGGAATATTTCATAAGACCACAACACGAAACTTCAATAAATTCCATTTGTTAATAGTGCTATTAAAAAATAGGAGCTGACTATGAAGCCATTGATTACAGTAATTACATTAGGTGTTGATGATTTAGAAAAATCACTTTCTTTTTACAAGGATGGTTTAGGTTTTGAAACTGAGGGTATTGTTGGGAAAGAAATTGAATACGGTGCTGTTGTTTTTATACAGCTTCAAGCGGGTTTGCGTTTGGCGTTGTGGCCGCGTGAAAGTATTGCTCATGATACGGGTTTAAAGCTTGGTTCAGCCAACCCTACTGAAATGACTATTGGCCATAATGTTTCAAGCAAGTCTGAAGTTGAAGATATTATGGAAAAGGCAAAAAATGCTGGCGCTTTTATTTTAAAGCCAAGTGGCGATACGTCATGGGGTGGTTACTCAGGTTATTTTCAAGACCCGGATGGTCATGTTTGGGAAGTTGTTTTTAATCCTCAGTGGGAAAATTAAAAATCCGTATTAATTGATAAATAGTTATTTTTAATGCTGATGCTGCAGTAAGTCTTATCAGATAAAAATTACTGCAGTATCAGCTCAAAATTGCGATGACTTTGTGATTTTAAGAAAGTACGCGAATACCCAAACAAAAAATAAAATGTCATCACTTTATTTACTAGGTTGGAGTTTTCACTTCTCCGGTAAAGCGCCCTTTATAAATGATATCGCTCAATGGTAGGCGTTGAGATGGAACTTCACGTTTTTGAAGCGCTTCTGGTAATGTGGAAGCGTCACCTTGATAACCTATAGCGACTGCAGCTTCAACTTTTAAATTTTCTGGCAGGCCTAATACAACCGGTGTCTTTTCATAATCGATTCCCGCCATGCCGTGCGCGATTAATCCCAAGTTATGCGCTTGAAGTGCCAGCGACATAAACGCGGAACCTGTATCGAAACTATGAGTGTTCAAAGGTCGTGTTCCATCGTAAGACGTTACCGATGTAATAATTACCAAGGCACCTGAATTTTTTGCCCATCCCTCATTAAATGGAACCAGCAGACTCAAAAGAGTATCGAATTCAGGCTCACCGCGCACTCCGTAAAAAAAGCGCCATGGTTGTAGATTGGAGCCAGATGGTGCCCAACGTGCTGCTTCAAAAATCGTTAGAAGCTGCTCATGCGTTACAGGCCGATCAGAAAAAGCTCGCGGTGACCAACGATCAAGAAATTGCTTATCAATTGGGTATTCGGATGTACGCGTACTGCTCATAGCTTCTACCTCTGCTAACCGTTTATAGACGCCAACGAGCTCTTTATTGGCGAGTTAGTGGACATTCAGTTTCATGTCATTCATTGCGAAACGCCGTTGATGATCACTTGGTGATGCCATAAGGCTCATCATGGCCACCGACAACCCATCCTAGCGCATTTTATCTATCGTTGTTGGGTCAGCCAAAATTTTTTCAATAAACTCAATGGGCAATCTCAGTATTTTGGTAATCAAATAAGGGTGATTATTAATGCTTAAAAAAGTAGCCATTACAATTCATTTTTTTGATGCTATCTGCATAATTTAAACACAATAGAGGCTTACAAATTTACGCTTTTGATTAACTTGTCACCCGGAACATTGGTAACTTTGTTCTCTACCGAACTGTGTTTTCTATAGGTTTTAGTGTCCAATTGTATAACCAAAACAGCGTAGTTCCATTTGCCGACTGGATAGCTGCTAAACTTTATTAAAATGTGACAATAACTTTCTACAAAAAATGGAGATACATCATTTCCCAGCAACATTTTTTACATCTGAGCTACAAGGAACTCAGCTTGCCTGATGGCTGCACAGAGTTGCAAAAAGCTCTGCTAACAACCATTCGACTAACGCAGCATCCAATGGCTTTCTTCTGGGCGGCCAATGAAATTTTTTATTTCAATGATGGTTTCAAGGATATGCATGGGAGCTTATGTGAAAACTTATCAGCAATTCAAAGCAATTCCGTCATATCAGAAACTTTTGGTTTAATAGAGAATAATATCAAAGGTGTGGTTAATGGCGGCGAAGCTTCATATTCTGAGAATCAATTAATATCTTGCGCAACTAATCCAAAGGTGAAAGCTTATTGGACATACAGTTGCAGCCCTATTAAGAATGTTGATTCTGAAGATGTAGTTGGAGCAATTGTGGTGGTGGATGACACTACTCACCAAGTTCTCTCAATGCAAAGCGCAAAAGAAGAGCGTGAACGATTAGCTGAGCTTTTTCAGCAGGCTCCTTCTTTTATGGCAATTTTAAATGGCCCTGAGCATCGCATTGAATTCGCCAACCCTGGTTACCTGCAACTTATAGGTCACCGAGAAATTATTGGTAAAACTATTGCAGAAGCTTTGCCTGATGCAGTTGATCAAGGATATTTAAAAATACTTGATGATGTATATGGTAGCGGGAAATCATTTTCCGCAACTGGAGCAAAGTATGCGATGCAGGTCGAGCCAAATAGTCCTATTGTTGAACGTTATGTTGATTTTGTGTTTCAGCCCATTAGGGACAGCGATAAACAAACGAGAGGTATTTTTGTTGAAGGAATAGATGTTACTGAACGTGTTATCGCGGAAGCTCGACGCAACGGTTTAGCTAAATTAACGGATGAAATAAGTGTTCTTAAAACACCTCGTGAAATCGCATTTAAAGCTGCACAGATTTTAGGTGAGACGCTAAATCTAAGTCGCGCTGGTTACGGCGATATTGATCCAGTTGCTGAAACCTTAACTGTGGGTAAAGACTGGTGTGCAGAAGGAGTAGAAACTCTTGCCGGAACATTAAATTTGCGAGATTTTGGTTCGTTTATTGATGATCTTAAAATTGGAAAATTTATTTCTATTAATAATGTTGAGACAGATTTTCGCACAGCAGATGCCGCTAAAGCATTTAAAGAAAAAAATGTCAGCTCGTTCGTCAATGCACCTGTCATTGAGCAAGGCAAGTTGGTCGCAGTTTTTTTTATAAATTATGCAGAGCCGAGGGAATGGAGCGATGCGGATCTTTCTTTCATTAAAGAAATGGCAAATAAAATTCGCGTTGCAAGTGAGCGATTAAGAAATGAAAAAGCCTTGGCAGAAAGCGAAGCGAAATTTCGTACAATAACTGATGCTATGCCGCAAATGGTGTGGTCCACTTTGCCGGATGGATTTCACGATTACTACAACAAACAATGGTACACGTTCACCGGTGTTCCAGAAGGTTCTACGGATGGTGAATTATGGAAGACCATGTTCCATCCGGATGATCGGTCGCGCGCAAATGAGATCTGGCAAAAAAGTCTTATTTCTGGCAAACCTTATGAAATTTCATATCGGCTTCGCCACAGTTCGGGCGAATATCGTTGGACACTGGGGCGAGCTTTGCCCATTAAAAATTCATCGGGGAAAATTATTCGATGGATGGGCACTTGCACTGATATTCACGCGCAAAAATTAGCAGAAGAGGGATTACGAGATTCGAATGATCGGAAAGATGAATTCCTTGCAATGTTGGCCCATGAACTGCGTAATCCACTAGCACCTATCAGCAGCTCAGCGCATATGCTCGCGTTGATAAAATCAGACGATGAGCGTATCAAACGCGCTGGAGAAGTTATCGTTCGACAAGTGAAGCACATGACAAATCTAGTTGATGACTTACTAGACGTTTCTCGCTTAACTCGTGGGTTGGAACAACTGAAAAATGATTTTATCAA
>Ga0247741_1000727_pt1 | contig 18040 bp, 18 predicted proteins | sample UWRJL213509R2_FD_180945 | JGI IMG/M metagenome (GOLD analysis project Ga0247741, IMG submission 180945) | Plant litter microbial communities from Arlington Agricultural Research Station in Wisconsin, United States - UWRJ-L213-509R-2 | ecosystem: Environmental > Terrestrial > Plant litter >... | reverse complement strand
CCACGAACGACGGTGAGGAACTCCTCGGCGATCTCGTAGCGCTTCGCATGATCGGGGTGAATGGTCCCAAAATTTGCTGCGGCCGTCGGGTTCGCCGTCGTTACCGCGTTCCAGGCAGCACGACCACCGCTGAGATGATCAAGCGAGGCAAAGACGCGGGCGACCGTGAAAGGATCGCTGTAGGTTGTGGAGACGGTGGCGCCAAGCCCGATATGCTTCGTCGCGCCGGCGACGGCCGACAGAAGCGTCAGCGGTTCCAGACGCGCCGTATAGGAGGGGTGCGCTGCCGGGTCGGCGTGCAGATTGTCTCCCATGAAGATGAGATCGAAGAGGCCGCGCTCGGCGTCCTGCGCTATTGCGCGGATCTGGTCGATATTCTGGAAACTGTCGATCGCGCCCGGCATTCGCCAGCCGGCGACATGGCTGCCGGTGCCGAGAAGGAAGAGGCCGAAGTGAATCTTTCGTGTCATGCTATGCCTATCTCCAGAAGACGTAACGCCGGTCGACAAAGCTGATCGCGCCGAAGAATACGAGGCTGATCGTCGAGGCGACGATGATGGCGGCCCAGACCTTCACGAAGTCGATCTGCAGCACCGCCTGATAAATGACCCAGCCGAGCCCGCCATAAGCGCCGAGCATCTCGGTGACGATGGCCACCAGCACGCTGCGCACCGTCGAAACGCGCATGCCGGCAATGATTAGCGGCAGCGCGGTCGGAAGACGCAGCCGCCACACGATGGCAAGCTGTCCGGCGCCGAAGGAACGGATGAGATCGACCGTCTTGCGATCGACCCTGTCGAGGCCGGCGATGGTGCTGAGAAAGATCGTGAAGGAAACCGCAATCGCCACCATCACCACCTTTGACGTCATGCCCATGCCGAACCAGAGCAGGACAAGCGGCGAGTAGGCGACGACGGGGACCGAGTTGATGGCAGTCGCAAGCGGCAGAACCACGCCGCGCGCAGCGGGGATGATGGTGACCAGGACCGCGAGCGACATTCCGATGGCGCAGCCGATCACATAGCCCGCGATGGCCTCACCAGCCGTAAAGACGGTGGCGTCGAAAAGATTGCGTGCGTCCGATACCATTCCGACTAGAATGCTGCTGACCGACGGCAGCACATAGGCCGGCAGGTTGAAGCCGCGCGCCGACAGTTCCCATATAACGGCGATCAGCAGCGCGCCCGCGATGCCGCGCCCAATCTGGCGCAGGTTGTCCGTTCGTTGATTGCTCATTTCTCAGCCCCCCAGAAGACGATATGGCGCTCCGCCCAGGAGACGACGCCATAGAGCCCCATCCCGAGACAGGCAGAGACGACGATGGTCGCCCAGATGCCAACGACGTTTTCGTTATACATCGCCTGCAGCAGCAGCACGCCGAGGCCGGTCGTATCGCCGAACCACTCGCCGACGATCGCGCCGACGAGGGCAAGCGAAGAGGCAAGCTTCAGCGCGACGAAGATCTGCGGCAAGGCGGCCGGCAGATAGATCCGCCGCAGAATCTGCCCATCCCTGGCGCCGAAGCTGCGCATCAGCTGAACCTGTTTCGGATCGACCGATGAAAAGCCGAGGATGGCGTTGACCGTGACCGGAAGGAAGCTGACGTAGAAGGAGATCACCGCCTTGGCGAACAGCGTATTGCCAAACCAGAGCACGACTACGGCGCCGAAAGCGATGACGGGAATGGTCTGAGATATGATGAAGAGCGGGAAGAACAGCTCGCGCAGCGCCGTCCAGCGATGAAACACCACGGCGATCGCCACGCCGAATAGGCTGCCGGCGACGAAACCCAGCGCCGTCTCAAGGAATGTCCGCAACAGGCCGGCGAGATAGGCGCCGGGTGTCGCCATGATGTTGGCGGCAATGGCGCTTGGGCGCGGCAGATAATAGGGCCGGATGCCGAAGGCCATGACGATCACCTCGATCGCCAGCAGCCCCACGGCCAGCCACAGGATCGGTTTGACCGCGGCGTAAATCCTGCCCGTCGAAATGACGGGCAGGCGTGGTGCGGATGCGTTGGTTCCGCTCACAGGCGTCGTTCCGCGGCCGGGATCTTCTCGATGAAGCTGACATTGAAGGCCTTATCGAGATCGACGGGCTTGGAGATCACGCCGTACTTTGCCAGAAGCTCGTTAGCCGAGCCGACGGCCGCCTTGTCGATGGTAAAGATGCCATCGGTAGAAGCCTTGCCGGCGGTCATCAGAGTCTTGATCTCGGACAGCATGAATTCCTGCTGGGCGCGATCGAGCGTCGGCGCGATCTTCATGATGGTGTCGATCGCTCCCTTCTCGTCCGCGAAGGCTTCCTTCCAGCCCTTGACGCTGGCGCGCAGGAACTTTTCGACGAGCTCCGGCTTTTCGGTGGCGGTCTTCTCGGAGACGATCAGCGTATCGCGTGGGAATGAGACGCCGCTATCCTCAGGCACGAAGAGATTGAGGTTTTCCTTACCGACGCGCTGGTTGATGACGTAGAGTTCGTTATAGCGCGTCGCGGTCACGACATCGACCTGCTTGTCGACGAAGGGGGTGACGGAAACCTGCTGCGGCTGGATATTGGCTTCCTTCGGGTCGATGCCGGCTTTCGACAGCATGGCCGCAAGCACGTGATTGGCGCCGGTGAACCAGGTCGTGATCTTCTTGCCCTTGAAGTCGGCAACGCTCTGAACCGGTCCGTCCTTGTGCGACACGAAGACGAACGGCGTCTGCTGGTGCGCAACACCGATGCAGACGATCGGCAGGCCCTTGTCGCGTCCAGCGAAGACGCTGTCGGTGCCGCCGGAGAGGCCGAACGTGTCGGCGCCGGTCGCGACGAGGTTCTCGGTCAGAAGGTTCGGTCCGCCCGGATTGATGGTGAGGTTTATACCTTCGTCCTTGTAGTAGCCCTTCTCGAGCGCGACGTAGAAGCCTGCGAACTGGGCCTGCGTGAGCCACTTCAGGCGCAGGCTGGCATCAACCATCTCTTGCGCGCCTGCCGGAGCCGCGGACATGCCGAGTGTGGGAAGCGTGATGGCGGCGGCGGCGAATGAAGCGATAACGTTACGTCTGTTGAGCATGAAACCCTCTGTTGTATTGTTCGTGACTTGTCGTTGCCCTCCCATCGATGAGCTTACTGCCGGAAATGCGAGCCTTCCCTGTCCAGCTGGCGCAGGAAGGCCGGCCACTCCCGTTCACCGGCAATAAGAATGTCGCCCTTGCTCTCCCAGAACTGGCGCGCCGCCTTCTCGCAAACATCGTGCGGCGGGATGACAAACTCGGCGCCGGAGGCGCTCGCGGCCTGGAGATCGAGCTGGATGCGCGCGGCGCGCTCGAAATAGTAGAGCAGCATAAAGGCCTCGCCGGGCGTGCGGCCGATGGTGAGGATGCCGTGGTTGCGCATCAGCATCACCTTGTTGTCGCCGAGATGGCTGATAAGGCGCTCCTGCTCCGCCAGATCGATGGCGACACCCTCATAGGCGTGGAAAGCCTGGCGCTGATAGAAGCGCATGGCGAACTGGCTGAGCGGCAGCAGGCCGTCCTTCTGGCACGACACCGCGACGCTGGAATCGGAATGCGTATGCAGAACGCAGACGGCATCATGGCTCGACGTGTGCAGCGCGCCGTGAATGACGAAGGCGGCCTTGTTGACCGTGTAGGGCGTCTCATCGAGCTTGTTGCCCTCGATGTCGATCTTCACCAGGCTCGACGCCGTGATCTCCTCGAACAGGAAACCGTAGGGGTTCAGCAGGAACTGATCCTCGTGGCCAGGTACACGCATCGAGATGTGATTATAGATCAGATCGTCCATGCCGAGGCGGGCAACCATGCGATAGCAGGCGGCGAGATCGACGCGCGCCTTCCATTCGTCTTCGGCGATATGGGCCGGGCGACCCGAATAATGGTCAGTCATAATCTGGTTCCTCATGCTTCAATCAGTGTCCAGCAACCTGGAAGGACTTCATGCTCTCTTCCTCGATTGCCTCGAGAAGGGTCTTTTTCAACGCGATGAATTCGGGAGACGTAACGATGTCGGCCTTGCGTGGGCGCGGCAGGTCGACAACCTGCTCCAGCTTCACCTTGCCCGGACGCGCGGTCATGACCAGCACGCGGTCGCCGAGAAAGATCGCCTCATCGACGTCATGAGTAATGAACAGGACCGTGCGCTTGTGCTTCTGCCAGACATCGAGCAACCAGCGCTGCATCATCGTGCGAGTGAGCGCATCGAGCGCGCCGAACGGCTCGTCGAGCAGCATCAGGTCGCGCTTGAACAGGAAGGTTCGCATCAGCGCCACGCGCTGGCGCATGCCGCCCGAAAGCTGGTTGGGATATTGCTTCTCGAAGCCGGCGAGACCGAACTCGGGAAGCATGTCCATCGCGAGCTTGCGCGCCTCTGAACGCGACATACCCTCGATTTCAAGGGCAATAATGGCGTTGTCGATGACATTGCGCCACGGCAGCAGTAAATCGCGCTGCGGCATGAACGACACCTTGCCGAGCAGATCCGAAGCCGTGGAGCTCACGCCCTTCAGGCGCAGGATGTTGCCCGCATCAGGCTCTTCCAGACCGGCGAGGATATTGAAGAGCGTGCTCTTGCCGCAACCGGACGGGCCGACGACGGTCACCAGTTCGCCAGGACGAATGGACACCTCGAGATCGCTCAGGGCCTTGGTTGCGCCGAAGGTCTTGGAGACGTTCCGCAACTCGATGAGCGGCTTTCCATCATCCGCGGCATCGGCGGCTTCGAGAAAGGCAGGAGCCGGGAGAGCGGCCTGCGCCTTTCGCGGTTTCAGCAACTCGATCAGCCCCATGGCGCCCGATGCTGGACCGCGAGGGAAGAGTTCAGTCGGCGTTATCGCCCTGTCAGTCATGAGCACGACTCCTGTTGCGCATGCAAATCTTCGTTGACGGAATACAAGCAAGGCCCATGCCAGATGCAAGAACCCATGTTTTTCACTCAAAAACCGAGATTTGCAGCGACAGGGACCAACCGTCAGGTCAAAAACCGTCCGCCAAGGATAATAATTATACATATTATCTTTTTCTGTATTCACATAACCAGAATCCGTGTCCTGAAGACGTTATTTGTTGTGCACTGCGTGGGCAATTTTTAGCCATCGGGCACCTCGCTTTTAAATGCCGGAAAACAGCCGTTCTCACGGATCGGAACACGAAAAAAGACCGGGAACGACATTGTCCCGGTCCTCGAAACGTCACGGAAGAGGCCTGGACCTAGGCTAGCGCGCGCTTCATCATCTGGAAGAAGCCCGTGTTCGACGCTTTTTCGACAACGCGGGCGTTGACCTTGAATTCTGGCCAACGATTACCAAGAACCGGCGGATGAACGGCCGAAAATCCCCGAGTGATTTCACCGGCGGTCTCGATACGGACAACCGCATCGCGCGCGATCTCGATCAGATCGGAATTGAGCGCCATGGCGCAAGTCAGGGAGTCCGGATGCGTGCTGATCGGACGACCATAGCGCGCCTCCGCCGTCTGTCGGGGCGTCGCCGAAACTTTGCGGTAGAACTCCGAGAGCGGCGTTTTCATCGCGAAGATTTCGTCGAGTTGATCCGCCTCGAACAGGCTGGAGCGCATGGTGAGCGTCCAGGTCGAGAGCGTGATGTTGAAGCCCGCCTCGAAGACGATCTTCGCCGCTTCCGGATCGATGAAGAAGTTATACTCGGCGCAGGGGGTGATGTTGCCGACCGAGTTGTCGGTGCCGCCCATTATCCAGAGATGGCGAACCGCCTTCGCGATGCGCGGCTCCTTCATGACCGCCAGAGCGATGTTGGTCAGCGGCGCCTGGGCGAGGATGTCGATCTCGCCGGGCTCGGCCATCACCTTTTCGATGATCGCATCGACGGCATGCATCGTCTCGGGCCGCTGGCGGGCGATCGGCAGATTGGCGCCGCTCATCCCGTCATTGCCGTGCATGGTCGAGGCTTCCCACGGCTTGACCATCGGTCGCCTCGCGCCGCAGTAAACCGGAATCTTGCCGGAGAAACCGGCGGCCTCGATGGTCGCCAGCGCGTTTTCCACCTGCTGGTCGAAGGGTACGTTGCCGACGCAGACGGTCACCGCCTCCAGCGTCGATCCTGGCGTCTTCATGGCGAGCAACAGGGAATAGGTGTCGTCGCCTGCGGTATCCGTGTCGATAATCAGCCGCATCAGTAGAACTCGAAGCCCATGGTGCGGGCATGATAATAAAGCCCGCCATCCTGCACGATCAGAAATTCGGCGCGGGTGTTGCCGTCATTGTGGTGGCTGTGCCTGGCGGCGGCGGGCGTCACCAGCGTTGCCCAGGGCGACCAGTCGCATTTCTCTTCGGCAACCATGGAATAGGCGGGATCGCCGGCAACGACCAGCGTGATGGCGGCCGAGTTGTGCTTGTGCGGCGGCTGCGCGCTCTTCGGCTTCAGCGTGTTCAGCGAAAGCGTCATGGTCGGCGTGATGTTGCGGGCGGCTTCGGTCTTTTCGGCCGAGAAGATCAGCGCGTGACCCGATGTCGAGGCATTGGCGTTCGAGCTGTAGACCACATCGAGCTGATGCGTGATTTCGTCGGCCGGATAGTGCACGAACTGGACTGCCGCTTCCTTGCCGGTGACGGGAGCGGAGGTATCGAACTTCAGCTGCGGATCGTTGCCGACAGCCCAGAAGATGCAATCGTCCTTGGCGCTGATCGCCGACGGGATGCCCCCCGGCAGAAGGAAGACATCGCCCTTGCCGAGCGTCGCCTTCTCGTCACCGATGACGAGGCTGGAGCTCCCCGTGATGACGTACCAGATCGACGCCGTGTTGACGAGCGTCGTATCCAGTGTTTCGCCGGCCTTGACCACAGCATAGCGCGCCAGCATCAGTGGCGTCGTCGCGGCAAAGGCGCACTCCATCCTGTCCGACTGGTCGCAGTTGATGAAACCGGTCTTTTCCATCTTCATCGCCTGGGCGGGCTCGTCCATGAAGATGTGCCCCGGCACCGGGGGAAGCTTTATGTTGAAGGCATTGCCGGAATTGAAATAGCGGCTGCGCGCCTCGGCCGAGTTGGCGGGCTGGCGCGGCAGTTGGACCGGCATTTCGGCCATATCATTGGCTGTGCTCATCATGCATCTCCTTGGTTGAACGAAACACCCGCTTCGGCAAGAAGCAGGTCGAGAAGAACGGTGGCGCCGGCGGTGACATGATCCGGCTCGGACCATTCGTCCGGATGGTGGCTGATGCCGCCCCGGCAGGGAATGAAGATCATCGCCGACCGCGTCAACGGCGCCATCTGCCGCGCATCGTGTCCAGCGGCGGAAAGAACCTCAAGGCGCGACAGACCATGCCGGTCAGCCGAATTGCGGATCGCCTGCATGAGCCCTTCATCGAAGCCATTGGAGGGCGCATCGACGAGGCGGCGGATTTCAACTTGGCATGCACCGGCCTCCGAAAGCGCGATGTCCTCGAGGCGGGTGCCGCTCGCGTCTAGCACGCTATTTGCGGGATGGCGCAAGTCGATGCGGAAAGTGACCCTGGCCGGGACGACCGACGGCGCGTTCGGCTCGACGACGACACGGCCGATGGTGAACTTGATCAATTCCTCGCCGGCCATCGCGTCATGCATCAGCGTCGCCATGCGCGCGAACGCTTGAACAGCATCCTGGCGACGGCTCATCGGCTCGGTACCGGCGTGGGCCTCGCGGCCTGTGATCGTGATGTCGTAAGTCTTCTTGCCCTGGATGCCGGAGACGACGCCGATCACGGCACCTTCTGTTTCCAGCATATCGGCCTGCTCTATATGTGGTTCGATGTAGGCGTGAATGGGAAAGCCGAGCGCGCGATGCGGCAGTTCGGGGAATGCGGCATGCAGCGCGCCAAGCGCCTCGCCGACGCTGACGCCATCGGCATCGCGTACCGTCCTCACGTCCTCCAGCGTACGCAGGCCGGCGAAGAGTTCGGAGCCCATCATGCCGGGAGCGAAGCGGCTCCCCTCCTCGTTCATCCAGCCGACGACGGTGATCGAACGCTCCGGCGTCACGCCTGCTTCGGCAATCGCCGTCACGGCCTCGAGGGCGGCCAGCACGCCAAAAGCCCCATCAAAAAGACCGCCTGTCGGCTGGCTGTCGATGTGACTGCCAGTGACGACAGGCGCCAGTTGGGGACGCAAACCCTTGAGCGTGAGAAACAGATTGCCCGCCGGATCGGTGGACGATTCGAGGCCGGCCTCATTGCCCCATGTGATGATCCGCCGCCAGGCCAGGATTTCATCGCCTGACAGTGCCTGCCGGTTGACGCCGCCTCTAGGCAGCGCGCCGTCCTCGCCGAGCGCCATCAGGCGGGTCCAGAGCCGATCGGGAGAGATTGCCGGCCGCGTCATGTCGCTTACTCCGTCCGCATGACCTGGCCGGGATCGGCGCGCGGATCGCGCACTGTCCAGGCGCCCTGCTCGACCTGGGCAATGAAATCGGACACGAGGGCGTTGAACAGCGCCGGCTCTTCGAGGTTCAGCGTGTGGCCCGTCTTCGGCAAGATCGCCAGACCCGCGGCCGGCAGCATCTTCTTCAGATAGATCGACGGCTGCAGGCAATGGTCGTCCTCATCGCCGGTCATGACCAGCGTCGGCACCATCATCGCCTTCAACTGCTCTTCGAGATCCCAGAAGGACGGGCGACGGCACTGGACGCCACGCATGGTGTTGGCGGCGCCGATGGCCGAGTGATGCGAGAGGCGCTCCGCAAAGGCTGCCCAACCGCGCGGATCCTTGTTCTGGAACTGAACGCGGCTCGCACCCAGCGAATAGATCTTCGAGAATCCGGCAGGATCCTTCTCGAAATTGTCCGCGACCTTCAGCGAGGTATTGCGGAAATAATCGGCCGTTTCCCGCTCCGTGCCGTAACCGGCGCCGGCGACCGTCAGCGACAGGGCGCGCTCCGGCGTGCGAAGGCCGAAATGCAGGGTGGCAAAGCCGCCCATCGACAGGCCGACGATATGCGCCTTCTCGATACCGAGCGCATCGAGGACCGCGACCGCATCGTCGGCGGCGTTGGCTTGTGAATACATCTCCATATCCGCCGGGATATCCGACGGCGCATAGCCGCGGGCTGCATAGGTGATGCAGCGGTGACGACGTGCAAAGAAGCTCATCTGCGGTTCCCAGGCATCGTAGTTTCCGCCGAACTCGTGGATGAACAGGATCGGCGTTCCGCTCTCTCCTGCCGTCTCGTAGTAAAGCTTCGTTCCATCCTTGGCGGTCGCGTACATGTGAAAGCCTCTTTGCCTCGTGTCGTCGATGGGTATGCCGGCCCTAGAAAAGGGCCGGTACGTCGTTGAGGGTGCGCGCCGTCTCGATGTAGCGCGGCAGACCTTCGCAGAAACGTTCTGCCCAGGCCGATGGCACCGAGGTCGAGACCTTGATGAAGCGATCGCCGAAGGCGGCCGTGTGATAGCGCCCCTGGCGGATCATCACGCCTTTGCGGCGAGCCGCCTCGACGATGGCCTCTGGTGAAACGCCGGTGGAAATGGTCTCGAGGACCAGGAAGTTGCCGTGGGACACCGGGATCGGAACCGAAAGGCCGGCGGCCTTCGCGGCGTCGATGATCATCGCCTTGTTGGCGCTGTCGGTCCGGCGCACGTCCTTCATCCATTCCGGCTTGACCGACAGGCCGGCCATCGCGGCGCGCTGAGCCACGACCGATGCGCCAAGCACCGAGGTGGAGGCCGCCGAGAACTCGTCGACCAGCTTCGGCTCGGCAACGAGCGCGCCGATGCGCATACCGGCAAGACCCAGCCACTTGGAGAACGACAGCGAAACCACCGTGCCCTCGGGCGCGACCTGCAGAACCGGCGTATGGCCGTCGGCGAAATCGCGATAGGTACAATCGTGGATCAGGAGTGCGCCGACCGAACGGGCGATCTCGGCAAAGGCTTCGATCTCCTCGCGGTCATAGCGGATGCCGAGCGGATTGTTCGGATCGACGATGTAGATGATCGCGCAACGCTCATCGACGTTGGCACGCAGCGCCTCCGGCGTCAGCTTGTAGTTGACCGAGGCATCGTAAATCGGGATCTGGACCACTTCGGCGCCCGCATGTTCGGCGAACATGCACGGCCACTTCCATGTCGGATCGGTGGTGACGAGCGTGGTGCCCGGCTTCGCGCGCGCCTTGCAGATCATGGCGAGCGCGTTGACGCCACCTTCGGTGACGAGCGCTTCGGCAGAGGTTCCGGCGACGCCGAGATCGGCGATGATCGCGCTGCGCAGCGCCTCGAAGCCCATCGGCGGGGCATAGGCATTGAACTCGCCGGCTTCAACCGAGCGGATCATGGCTTCCGCGACCGCCGGATGGGCGGGCACGTGGTTGGTGTTCTGCCCCATCCATGCCAGATCAGGCGTGGAGAACAGATCGTCGAAATAACGGTTGCGGGTGCGAGCGTCGGCCATGGGTCAGATCACCGAGCCGCGCGCGGCGATACCGCCGTCGATGGTGACGACCGTGCCGCTGATATAGGCGGCCTTGGGCGACGCCAGGAAGACGCAGAGATCGGCAACTTCCTCGGCGGTTGCCGGACGCTTGCCCGGATACTTGTCATAGAGTTCTTCCCAGCGGCTCTCGTCGCCCAGCATGTCGATGGCCTTGCGCTTCATGATCTTGAACATGCGCGGAGTGTCGACCGGGCCGGGGTTGACGCCGACGACGCGGATGCCTTCATCCATGCTGCGGCCGCCGAGCGCCTTGGTGAAGCTCATCAAAGCGGCATTGCCGGTGGAGCCGGCGAAATAGGCGGCATCCCAGTTCTCGCCGGAATTGCCGATGACGTTGATGATGACGCCACCCTTGCCCTCACCCTGGCCCTTGCGGCGCTTCCAGAACTCGCGCGCCAGCGTGATGTAGCCGAACACCTTGAGATCGAAGCCGCGACGGATCGATTCGTCCGTGACGTCCTCGATAGAACCGGCCGGAATGTCGCCGGCATTGTTCATGAGGATATCGTAGTCGCCGCAGGCCTTGTCGAGCGCAACCATCGCCTCGGTCGTGCCAAGATCGGCTTCGTGTACGGTCACATTGACCGGGTACTGCGCCAGTTCCTTCTTCAGCGCCTCCATCGCCGCGCCGTTGCGGGCAGCGAGGTGAAGGTGACATCCTTCCGCGGCCAGCACCTTCGCGATGGCATGGCCGATGCCCTGCGACGCGCCGGTGATCAGCGCCGTCTTTCCAGCAAGATTAAGTTCCACCTGCATCTCCTATCTGAATACATATTTCGCCTTCTTGCATACGCGGATTTATCGTCGTGTCCATAGCGTTTTAACGGCGATATTGGAAATTTTTCCCACGTAAAGGTATCCTGATGAACTATATTGCACAATATGCAAATTATTGGGGCATGAAGCCCATTTCATTAGCAACTTTGCGATTATTTTTGGAAAGTCATTTTATGTATACGAATAGCTATTGCTAGAATACCGAAAAGGCATAATGTCGCATTATAGCCCTCGGGCATGGATGACCTCTGAAACAGACGGCTGGAATTCTCATGGCAGATGTGTCCCTCAAAAATGTGGGGAAGACTTACGAAAACGCTTCCACGAATACGATCGAGAACCTGAACCTGGACATTCGCAGCGGTGAGTTCGTGGTGCTTGTCGGCCCGTCGGGCTGCGGCAAGTCGACGACACTGCGGATGCTGGCGGGCCTTGAGGAACTAACAGACGGCGAAATCTGGATCGGCGATCGGCGCGTCGATGAGTTAGAGCCGCGCGATCGCAACATCGCCATGGTCTTTCAGAACTACGCGCTCTATCCGCATATGACGGTCGCGCAGAATATGAGCTTCGGCTTGAAGCTGTCGGGCATGGAGAAGGCCGAAATCCGCCGCCGCGTCGAGGAGGCAGCAAAGGTCCTGGATATCTCCGCCCTGCTGGAGCGCCGACCCAAGCAGCTCTCGGGCGGCCAGCGCCAGCGTGTGGCCATGGGCCGCGCGATGGTGCGCGATCCCGCCGTCTTCCTGTTCGACGAGCCGCTTTCTAACCTCGACGCAAAGCTGCGCGGGCAGATGCGCGCGGAAATCCGCCGGCTGCACAAGCGCCTGAAGGCGACCACTGTCTATGTGACCCACGACCAGGTCGAGGCGATGACGCTTGCCGATCGCGTGGTGGTGCTGAACAAGGGCCTGATCGAGCAACAGGGTACGCCGCAGGAACTTTACGAGCGTCCGGCAACTCGCTTCGTCGCGGGCTTCATCGGCAGCCCGACGATGAATTTCCTGCCGGCCGACGTCGTTATGCACGGCGAAACGCCGACGTTGACGTTCGCAGGCGCGACGGTGACTGCTCCCGCCGACAAGGTCGAGGCATTGAAGGCCTTCGCCGGTCGCCGCATCGAAATCGGCCTGCGTCCGGAGCATTTCCTGGCCGACGGTACAACCGAAATCTCGGTGTTTGTGGACATGGCCGAACTGCTCGGCCCGACGACACTCGTCCATTTCACGCTCGAGGGCGTCTCATGCTCCGCAATGCTGCCGCCGGAGCACGCCGCGGCCGAGGGGCGCACGCAGTCGCTCCGCATTGCCCGTGATCGCATGTCCCTCTTCGATCCCGATACCGGCCGCGCCATCTGACGCGACCGCCGCCTGCACGACGACATAAGAAACAAGGAGAACAGCTGATGAATGCACGCATACTCTTTCTCGCCGGCCTGCTTGGCGCCACCGCGCTCGGCAGCACTGGCGCATTCGCCCAGAACAGCGCCGCCTGTACCGGCGAGGCCGTGACGCTGCGCATCCTGCGCACGCCGGGAAATTACCCCTATCCGGCGCCGATGGAGGCCTGGCAGAAGGAAAATCCCTGCGTCAAGTTCGAGATCAACGAAGTTCCCTTCGCCCAGCTGGCTGATACAATCTCCGTTCAGGCCGCAAGCTCCAACCCACCTGACGTGCTGGTCTACGATGGCCCGAACACGCAATCCTATGCCGCTTCCGGCATCCTGCTGCCCCTGACCAAGTACCTGCCGAAGGACTGGGACGAGGACATCCTTCCCGCGACCAAGGCCGAGCACAGCTTTGAGGGCGAGGTCTATTCGCCGGGTATCGAGCAGACCACGGTCGCCATGTACTACAACAAGAAGCTCGTCGAAGCCGCCGGCATCAAGCCGCCGCAGACGCTCGACAAGGCCTGGACGTGGCCGGAAGCACTGGCTGCTTTCAAGGCCTGCCAGCAGGGCCCGGCCGGCGCGCCGAGCATCTGGGGCCTCGGCCCGACCCGCTTCGGCAACGGCCAGCCCGGCCTCGTTTATCAGGACCTGATCTACCAGCGCTCCGCCGGCGACCCTAAGGCCGCCCCGGAAAGCTCCGCCTACAAGACCTTCTGGGCGCTGTCCAAGGACGGCAAGTCGGTCGAAGGGTACCTGAACACGCCGGAAGCCATCGAGGCGCTGAAATTCTACCAGTCGCTCTTCAACTCCGAAGGTGTTGCGCCCAAGGTCGGCATTCCGAACGCCTTCTTCGATGGCAAGGCCTGCTTCTACATCGATACGCCGGCCGCCGGCAGCGCGCTGATCAAGGATCCGAAGATCGAGTGGGGCATCACCCCGATCCCGTACTTCAAGACCCCGATCGTTCACACCGGCTCGACCACGATCGGCGCCACGGCGCGTTCCAAGCATCCCGATATCGCCGCCAAGTTCGTGGTCGACATGTCCACGGGTGAATACGCCTACATGAACGTCAGCCAGCGCGGCAACCTGCCGACGCTGAAGAGCCTGTTCCCACGCTTCGAGACTTATAACGCCTATCCGATGAAGGTCTTCGTCGACCAGCTGCAGGAATGGGGCCAGCCGCGTCCTCCGGGTCCGAAGTTCGCCCAGTACGACAAGCTCGTTACCGATGCGCTGCGTGCAGTGGCCTTCGGCGGCGATCCGGCCGACCTGATGGCGGACGCCGAAAAGAAGGTACAGCGGGTCCTCGATCGCTAAGCATTGGACGCAAGAATGTCGGTCTCAAATACCCTATCCACGGCTTCGGCCAAACCAAGAACGCGAAGGCCCGCTACCAGGCGGCAAAAGCGGGATTGGCTGTTTGCGGCCGGCTTCCTTGCGCCGTTCATGATCCTTTTGCTGGTCTTCCAGTACGTGCCCTTGCTCGTCATGGCCCGCAACAGCGTCTATGACTACTCCCTGCTCAACCCGGCCGCCGCCAAGTTCGTCGGGTTGCGCAACTTCACCGACATGATCGATTATGACGATGCCGCCGTCTCCTTCGGCGTCACCTTCCTCTTCGCGCTCGGCGTCGTTGTCTTCGTCATCCCGATCGCCTTCTCGCTGGCGCTCTTCCTCAATTCGAAACTGCCGGCGCGCGGTCTTGTCCGCACCATGATCATGCTGCCGGTCGTGACCTCCTCCGTCGTCGTCGCCACCATGTGGTCCTTCCTGCTCGATCCCTCGAACGGCCTGATCAACGGCGTGCTGAACATCGTCGGCATCGGCAACCAGCCCTTCCTGACGTCGACGAGCCAGGCGCTTCCGGCCCTGATCGCCATGACGCTCTGGCAACAGGTCGGCTTCGGCGCCATCCTCTTCCTCGCCGGCCTGCAGGGATTGCCGGTCGAGCTGACGGAGGCCGCCCGTATCGATGGTGCCACCCGCCGCCAGGTTCTCTGGAACGTGACGATCCCGCTCCTCTCCCGCACGACACTTTTCGTCGTCGTGATCATGACGGTGTTTTCGCTGCAGGCCTTCGCGCCGGCCTTCCTGATGACCCAGGGCGGACCGCAGGAAAGCACCAACCTGATCGTCTATCACATCTACAACAGCGCTTTCATCATGCAGCAGGCCGGCTATGCCTCGGCGCTATCCGTGGCGCTGCTGCTCGTGGTGCTTGCCATCTCCATGGCACAGATGGCCCTGCTGCGCTCTCGCTGGAATTACTGACATGAAGAAGCAACATCTCCGGCGCGGCGCCATGGTCGCCCTCGTCATCGTCGTCATTCTGTGCTGCTTCCTGGCGCCCTATGCCTGGATCGTCTCGTCGTCCTTCAAGAACCAGCTGACGCTGTTCAACGACGTCACGCCGCTTTCCTGGCGCGCCTTCCTGCCCGTCGAAGGGACGTTCGAGAACTATCGCACGCTGTTCGCGCGCACCAATGTGCTGACCGCGCTGATGAACACCGCCATCGTTGCCGGCGGGCAGGTGGCGCTGACGCTGCTGCTCTGCTCGATGGCCGCCTACTCGCTGACGCGCATCCGCTTCCCCGGCGCGAAGATCGTTTTCGTGCTGATCCTTCTCACTTTCCTGCTGCCGATCGAGGCGATGATGGTGCCGCTCTATCAGGTGGTTTCCGGCCTCGGCCTCTCCAACACGCTGCTCGGCGTCATGATCCCCTGGATCGCCAGCCCGTTCGGCCTGTTCCTGCTGAAGCAGGCGTTCGAGGAGCTGCCGGTCGAGCTCGAGGACGCCGCGCGGATCGATGGCGCCGGTCATGTGCGTATCTTCTTTTCGATCGTGCTGCCGAACGTGAAGGTGCCGATGCTGACGCTCGGCCTCATCACCTTCCTGTTTTCGTGGAACAGCTTCCTGTGGCCGCTCGTCATCATCCAGGATCCGGCAATCCAGGTGATCCAGGTGGCGATCGCCCAGCAGGGCTCGCCGACGCAGTTGCCGAACTGGGGCGAAACCTTTGCAGGCGCGACTGTCGCGACCGTACCGCTGATCCTGCTCTTCCTACTGCTGCAGAAGTATTTCACGCAGGGCATGACCACCAGCGGGATCAAGGGCTAGGCCATGAACGCACCGGCCCGCAGCCTTGCTCCGCTTTCGACGCTGGACGCCCCCATGGGCGGACAGATCGGCTATCGCGTCTTCGGAAGCGAAGGCGACTGGCTGGTGCTGATCCACGGCTGGTGCGGCAATGCCGAGCATTGGAACGGTATCGCGCCCGAGCTGGGGCGCGACCACCGGGTGCTGGCGGTTTCGCATCCGGGCTTCGGCGGAATGCTCCCTCCGCCGCCCGCCGGCCAGACCATCCGGGCAATGGGTGCCGCTGTCGCGCATCTCCTGGCTCATCTCGGCATCGAAGCCGCGACGCTGATCGGTCACTCGATGGGCGGCCCGATCATGACCGAGGTCGCGATCATCGCGCCGGAGCGTGTGAGGGCTTTGATCGGGCTCGATACGCTGACGGACCGCGACTATTACGGCCGCGTTCCCGATGACGAGCTCGTCAGACGCCACGAGGAGTTCGCCGCCGACTACGCGGGCCGCATGCGCGCCATGATCGATGCCATCGTGCATCCCTCCACCGACGAGGCGATGCGCCAGTCGATCACCCACAGCATGATCGCCTCGGCTCCCGCAGCCTTTGCGCTTGACGTCAAGGACGACCTCTTTGCCTGGGACGCGGAAGAGCGCTGGCCGCTGGTCGCCTGTCCCGCCGTCATGCTCAATTCGGCCTGGGTCGCGAGACTGGCGGATCCGGCGCCGATGGACTGTTTCAGCAGCACCGATGTCGTCGAATACGACTCCGGCCACTTTCCGATGATCGAAGCTCCCGTGATGATTGTGGAAAAGCTCCGAACCTGCCTTGCTACACTCGTATACCCACTCACCACCCATTGAATGCAGAGCGAAAAGAAAAGTATAAATGCCGCCAGCAAAATATAAATTGGCCATTCGCAGTTCCGCGAGAGGAGTGACCGCATTGGATCAGGATGACACGCGTCTGCCCGAGGCGGCAAACGGGATGCGCGCTCCGACCCGCGCCGGCGAGCTGCGTGAGCAGCTCGAGCAGATGATCCTGGACGGCAGGCTCGCTCCGGGCGAGCGGCTGGACGAGATGGAGCTCGCGCGCCGCTTCGGCCTGTCCCGCACGCCGGTGCGCGAAGCAATCAAAGCGCTGCTGGCGATCGGGCTCGTCGAGACGCGCGGCCGCCAGGGCACGCATGTCGCCCTCCTCTCCATTCCGGCGCTGATCGAGATGTTCGACGTGATGTCGGCCCTCGAAGGCCTGTGCGCCCGGCTCGCCGCCCGCCGCGCGACACCAGCCGAGCGCGGCGGCATGCGCAAGGTGCACGAGGAACTGGTCGAAGCCTACAATTCCGGCGACCCTGTCGCCTTCTACAAGGTGAACCAGAAATTCCACGACCAACTTTACGAGGCGGCCCACACGCACTTCATCGCCGACCAGGCGATCCAGCTTCGCCGCCGCATCGGCGCCTACCGCATGCGCGCCACCTACCAGCCGGGCCGCATGCTGAGCACGCTGACCGAGCACGTCCGCATTATGGACGCGATCGATGCCGGTGATCCGGAAGCGGCGCGCAAGGCGGCCAGCGATCACGTCCAGCTGCTCGGCGATCAGCTGACCGATTTCATTTCGTCGCTGCCGGCGCATATGAGCCGCGCTCAGTAACATGATCGAGCGTTGCGCTCGCAAGGAGACCGCGCGGCAATCGTCGCGCGGGAGGAAGAAACATATGCCCGCGTCAGAACGCCCAGTGATCCTCAACCAGCGTGGCCTGGAACTCGGCAAGACGCTCGAGGAGCATCCTTCCCAACCCGTCATGATCCAGGATTCTTTCCCGGCGGAGCCATGGAAGATCGTGCCCGAGGCCGACATTCTTGTGACGGGAGGCTTTGCCAACTAGAAACAGGCGCCTCGCGACTGGCGGTTTCCAGAGCGGCTGAGATGGGTGCAATCGCAGACCACGGGCATCGAGATCTATCCGCCGACCCTTCTGCAGGATCGAGTCATACCTGCGGGCGCGGACTGAACGCACTGCCGATCGCCGAGACATCGGCCGCCTATATGGCAAGACGCTTGGCCTCATCGGCTATGGAAGCCTCGGCCAGGCGATCGCCCGCCGGGCGCTTGCCTTCGACATGAATATCATGGTCAACCGCCGCACGGCGTGGGAAGGTGAGCGTGGGCTCGCAGCGGCCGGGATCGACGAGATTTTTGCAACCGCCGACCGTCTCGTCATCGCCGCGCAGCTGACCGTGGAGACGGAAGGCATGATCGGTGCCGACCTGTTCCGCGCCGCCAAGCCGGGCTTGCATCTCGTCAACATATCCCGCGGCGGCCTCATCGATCAGGAAGCGCTGGT
>Ga0247741_1000725_pt1 | contig 18064 bp, 20 predicted proteins | sample UWRJL213509R2_FD_180945 | JGI IMG/M metagenome (GOLD analysis project Ga0247741, IMG submission 180945) | Plant litter microbial communities from Arlington Agricultural Research Station in Wisconsin, United States - UWRJ-L213-509R-2 | ecosystem: Environmental > Terrestrial > Plant litter >... | reverse complement strand
TTGAATTCTAGAGTGCTGACAGCCATGACATCATGGACACTAGGTCCAGACCAAAAGATTCCGAGTTTCCGGAGCAGATCTGTGATTGACAGGACCTGTCAAATTCTATTTTTAGCATGTGTCCGCTATCTATGGTTGGCTGTCGATTTTTGAGTCAGTTTTCCATGCGAGTTAGACAGGCCAAAGGTGATAATGTGGTTGACAGGAATAAGCTGTTTGGCGGGGTGAACATCATCTTCTTTGGGGATTTTGGTCAACTGAAGCCTCCTAAACAGTTTCCCTTGTATTCATATGAAATCGTTAAAAATCCATCGTTTTCTCAGAGTCGTGATGCTAATGGAGTTAATGCAATGAATGGCGGGTTACTGTGGAGACAAGTTGATACTGTTGTGGAATTGAAAATGAATCAGAGGCACGCTTCCGATCCAGAATATGCCGATTTTCTTGCTTGTCTGAGACTAGGTCAATGTATGAAGATCTCTACGACAAATGATTTGGACTACTTAAAATCTAGGTTGCTCGAAAATATAATGAAATCCCCTGAGGAATTTGCTTACTTTCGCGATGCACCAATTATCGTTGGAAGCAAAGCTCTGCGAGATGAATTAAACACTTTATTAATTACATTTCATTCGAAACGGTTGAACAGCGAGGTTTGCTTGTACCACTCCAGCGATAGCATTCGAGGTTCAAATATTCCTCATGCAATTCAACACGCTTTATGGAATATTCCGTCATCTGAAAACCATGAAGCATTCGGACGTCTTCCTCTATTTGTTGGTATGACAGTCATGGTCACCAAGAATATTGCATTTGATAATGGTATTGTAAACGGCTCTGAAGGCGTTGTTCATGATATCAAGTATAAGATATCCGAAAACGGCGAATGCTATCCTGTCGTTGCGTATGTTTTGATCCCTGGATGTGGTGTCTGCTTAGATGATTATCCAGTGGACGTGGTACCTATTTTCCCGGTTTCTACATGAATTGAATGTCGGTGGTTAGAAATGACACCCTTGAGAAAGAAGGGATTTACTAGAAAACAGCTTCCTCTGGTACCTGCCTATGTTTATACAGACTTTAAAGGACAGGGCAGGACACTTGATAAGGTTATGGTGGATTTAGCAACTGCTAGAGGTCAGGGAGTCTATGTCATGCTATCTAGAGTTAAAAGCCTGAAAGGTTTGGTTATTCTACGGTGGTTCCCTCCCACTAAGATTTACAGCAGGTTACCTGAGGAGCTTCGAGACGAGCTTGCACACTTATCGTCTCTTTCCTCGTCATAACATGTTGCTTTATTGAGTCCTAACACCAATGACGGTGTTTATGACTGGGAATGGTTCATTAGGTAGAGTAAACACCTTTCATAGTTCTCCGTAGTCCTGTGACCATGAGCCTGTCTATCGCTTGCCTAGCTACTACCCATGTCCATTTCTTCGCCGCCTCTGCTCCAAAACTCCACTCCGACAATTGAGACAACACCGCGATGGCGTTTTTGAAGGATTCTCTAACTATTTACCAGTTCAACGAACGATCTTTTGGGATCCAGGTCATTAAAACTACAATTCAGTGCATTCAGTCGCTAATTCCTCTGTAATTTCAAGCAACAATTTCGGAGACGGAGAGTGAAAAAGGAGGCTATATCATTGGATCGGTACACCTGAGGGCCCCACTATCATAAAATATTGAACGCGATTCTTCACCGATGCTGGCAAATCTATAAATATTTGAAGGGCCTCTATGATGGTGGCTATACGTCTCCTTTTTGGCATATTGACCCGCACAACAAATAATTGAAAGATTCGACGGTGAAGCCAATGAATCTGCTGTCTTGTGGGAACTCCCGTACCTTTCGTGTTATTACCATTACCACTACCTGGCTCTTTCGTACTCGCCCAGGGAGTCGTGTCCATTCGCTACCTGCTCCATATACGAATTTTTTCTACCCATCCACCCATCACCTGTTATATATACTTACATTTTAATAACATATTTAGCTATCTGCTTGATCTCTCACCTCAAACTAAGTGTAGGAGGAACACGGTAGAGTAGGACCTTTGGGTTTGCCTTAGGGGGTCATCCGCCGGCATCCCCATCGGCCCTATGCCCTGGAGACGAGACGGCTTCCAAGTCGTTGACTCTTCACCGCCCGGTCCAATACCGCTACCTCCACATAGGTGCGACGCACGCGTCACGAGACGCATTTGGTGGTGATCCGGGCTGACGTCGACCTTGAACTGCCGATGTGAGTAGCTATTCAATCAGAAATGGTTACGCGTTCTGAATTACTATCTCGGGTATGAAATGTCGAGATACCAGTTAAATGTCTAGCCGATATGCTGTTTCCCATATCCCTCTCTTTCTTTACCAGAACTATTTCCAGTCGAAATATTTCTGGACATTTCTTAGACTCAAAGGGTTTCCGATGTTGATAGTATCTAGTTAGGATCATTATTTCTAGGATATTTATGAGCGTCTTGCAAGGCTATCCCAAAATGTTGCATAAATACCTCGATGCAAAAGGATACAGGTGAATTTCCGTGTAAATGACTAATTTCAATGGCATTCTAGACATCTTTCACAGAAAAGCTTCGGTATTTAATCAATGATATAACGATGATGATAGCTACAGTCCTCCCAGACCCACTCTACGTGATTCTCAAAAATCCTCTGTCACAGAAGGTATTTCGATAGGTGAATCCTTGTAATAAATACCCTCGGCTTTAGGGACGACATCCAGGATATCAATATCGATACCATCAGATTGATCATATTGAACAGTGCGGTCAGTCGCCCAGGGGTCATTGGCACGCCGGAACCAAATTTCGCCATTAGCCACCCTGGGCTCTTGTCGTTGCCATTCAACATTGCCACATAGAAACGTATTGAAATCCGGTCTGTTCTCGCCCGCGTCAATTAAATGCTTTCTTTGGATCTCGAAAGTGGTATCTGAGGGCATGCAGAAGGTGGGTGCTGGGTCGATTGTCGATTGAATTGTCAGGGATCTTAATTGTGGGAGAAGGGTTGATGAATGTTGAATAAAACCAGACACATGCTATAAGGTTGTAAGAATTGTGATAGTTGAAAAGTAACTCGAGACTTACCAGCGAGTTGATATGGCTCGCACCGATGCTAACATGTCTGGCCCCTTGAAATGCGTTAGACAACCCCCACAAAGCAAATATGACTTCATCCGATTTTTGGAAGTTGAATGATACAGCCACGGATCAAACCTTCACCCTTTCTTCCGGGTCACGTGAAAACATGTCGAAGAAATGGGTGAGATCTGTAAAATCCATTGGGAATATAACTTGTAGCTCTCGTACTGGACGATAACAGTCCAATTCTATGATTTTGACATCGCTGAAGATGACTAGTTGCTGAAGATATGGGAGTAAATTGTAGGAGGACTGGAGTTTTGGTTGTGTGAGCCGGTGAATGTGATCAAAGGAGGTGGGCGGTTGACGAAATATGTTGGTTCTGTGCATTTCACGTAATAAGAACTTTGAAAATGCCTTTGGAATAGTAAGCGATAGAGAGACCAGACCATCCATCTTCGTTAGAGCTTTGCAGAGTAGGATGAATGTCATGTAGACATCAACGTTAGAGCTGGCGGTGTAGCCAAGAGACCTGACGAGTGATCCGTACACGATCCGTCGCGACTCTGGGGATGTGATAATGGCCAGGAATTGACAGGCTCAAAGGGCTTGTACATTGACTGTGTTGTATACGATATGAGAAAGCACAGCGTGGAATGTTGACAAAGTAGTCAGCAACTTGACACATACTGCTTTTGGGAGTTCGTGAAATATTTCATCGAGGATTTCCGGAGGAAAGTCATGAATTTTTAAGACGGTTTCCTGTTGTGTGGGACTGTCTGTGCTCGTAAAAACGGTCCCGACTGGTGGCGTTGGAAAATGTGTTTCGTTTGTAACAGGTCTGCCAAGCATTATCTGACGGTTTCTAAGTCGGAATCATTTGGGAAGTGAACGAATAAACGCACCCAAACGCGTGAAACACGAGAAGCTGTATCCCTTACCCGTTAGTAACACTAGTTGGACACGGTATAGATAGACGTCAGCGCTTGATATTGTGCAACGATTTGTGTAGGTAGATATAACAGCCAACCCCGAGTTTGGTACCCCCTTGCATAGGAAGGTGGATAACATTGTTACATCAATTATCGTATGGCAGTGTGTGCTTCTTTTGAAAGAAATGTGGAACGCGAGACGGGACTGGGTCTTCTCACGCCTCCCATCAAGATGTCGCTTACTGTTTGATTGATCTTCGCTCAAACTATGTACGGAGATCGCTCACCCTCAGCACTTTTTATACTATTGGAACAAGACCGTTTGATTTGTGGTAATTCATGGCAACCACGTCGGACTACGAGCGCCGTTTAGCCCTAGTGCAAAGGGCAAGTAATAACCTAACGACATTCGTCTCCTACCCCTTACCAGGAACCTTACTTGAGATACCATAGTGGGTGTTTCGCCTTTATAGTTTAACAATAAACTCATCAATAACTAAAGCCCTCTAGACGATTCTAAGGAAATTATTCACCCGTCGCTACTGAAGCGTTTCTCTCGATCTCATAGGTTTCCTATGCCTCGATGTTTTCATGGTGAAGAATGCGTCTATTCTTTAGAGGCCATATTGTTCATAGAGAAGGCTGCGTTTTTGTCTTGCCCTCTGAAAAAGTGATTCTGCTCATTTAGAAGTGTGTTTATATCGCTTTTATTATTGTGCTGACCCCAATATCATCTCAGTCAATGTCACTCTTCTCACAAAGCAATCCGGATTGAGGACTTCGCGCTTTATGCCAAAAAGTGGTTTGTTGACTCAAAATATCCCCTTGAAAAGTGTTTTAATTACTCCTGCTTGTTAGATAAGCTCGTCTCTTATCATGACGCTCGACAATTATCTACGGATATGTCAACTTTTACTCAGGTGCTGGGAACGACATCTGTCGACGCTAGTCCAGACAAATCTAATGGGGTAGGTCAAACATATTACAAGATGTACTTATATATGCCAACGTTACTCTCCCCGTAGATATTGACGATTACTCTTTCCCTCTCACGAGGCGTGCAGACGGTATTCCCGCTATTTCATCCTGTCTTGATCCTACCACGCTCGACTTTGACAATGATCGCTTCATTGCACGGATAGTGGAAGATTTATCTTCCAATTCTTTTGTACACGCGCTACATTAGGAGAGATAATTTCGTCGTATATACCGTTTGTTGAAAAAGACAGGTTTTCAGTGACTTCACATTTACATAAAGGGACGAACACTTGATGGTCAGACGTTCTGATGCAATACATGTTCACGGTTTTGTGAAAACAAAATTCAAGGTTAGGAATGGAATACGGAACGTGTACATCAGTGTGTAGCCTGATGATTGATGCGCTCACCCGATTTGGTCACGTCTGGCACTTGTAATGCCGCAACTTCCATCTATCCGGTCCGCGATCATCGTTGACGGGCGCTTGACGTTTAACACCAGCCGTGCGTCACCATAGCTGACGGGTGCCAGAGTACTCCTTAAATGTATCTTTTTATGAAATGGCACAGATTTATAATTCAATTATAGAACGATGAGATGTATCTAATCCTCTATGAAGAACACAAGAAGTGCATTATCATCAAGACCGCGTGCATGTAAAACCGACTCTACAAAATTTACGGCCTGGTCGTAGTCGCAAAATTTGATTTTAATGAATCATGGTAATTCAGGGAGTGTTGTAGCATCATGGATAGTGTCGAGTGACATTCCAAAATCCCGTAGCGCGTCTTCACAGATGTGGCGGATGTTGCGATTGAGGGATGCGATGGGCCCGTACGCAACTTTTGCTGTTTTACTGATCCTTAATATCATGGAATGGGTTCGCTGAGTTGGTTGTAATGCGTGTGACATGAAGTGATGGGATGGACCTTGACAAAGAGGCGTACAGGAGGGTGGCAGAGCAAGCAACTGATTGACGTCGTCTTTGAGACGATGTACCAACTTCTGGAGGTCTTCAACGATTGTGCGAGTGGAATCGAACGCAGCTGTGACGCTGTCAACGAGGTTATTGAGAGTGCTGCGAGCTTCATTTTGTGCACGATAAAGGGATGAGAAATTGAAGTGGAGTGGAGGATTAAGTGTAGATGTTGCAACGCTGCCAGATGCCTCAAGCAATTTTCGTAACTCGAGATCGTTGGTGTTGTGGGCGCGCTCCATTGAGATCATCGCTGTCTGCATTTGACACACGGTTCTCGCAAAGAGAGCCTCGTTGGAGACGAGACGATTCTGATTGAAGATGCGGTCCTGGCCGAGGATGAATGGTGTGAGACCAAGCGAAATCAGATCGTCGTTGAATTCTGGGGGAATCTCCTGAGATTCGGATTCCAGTTGATTTGAGATCGAAGGGAGGACCTCGAGTCGGAAATCGAATATGGGTGAGAGCTGATGGTCAGACAAATCTGTGAGAGTTGGTGAAGGATAACTTTGATCTGAGGGGTTGTTTTCAGCCGAGGAATCATGTTCCATGCTCGGAGGGACGGTTTGGGGTGGGTCTGTGGTGAGAATAGCTTCTGTCTCCATCAAATTCTATAAGTTATTTTGTCAGTTTAGTAATCAGTTGTATGCAAGTACTGACCAATTGTTAAATGGAAAGTAAAATGAAGACGCGGACCAAGTTTACATAGAGTGCATGTGCGAATTATATGCAGCAACCATATAAGCTATTTGAAGCCTTCAAAGACAGCCAATGCCCTGTCAAGCTGAAACCATCCAGCCTAGGCTTCCCCTGTCACAGGGGACTACCTGTGGGCTGCTGTCCTATGCTGTAGGGGGTGGTGGGTGGCCGTCGCTGGGGGCGGGGGTGTGTAAACATATACAAACAATGTCTAGGATGTGTCCGGGATGGGTGCTCAATGTGGGCGGAGGGCGGGGTGCTTGTTGTCGGGGGTAGGGCAGTTAGGTGGATTATGTAATCATAAAAAAAAATGAAAAAATGGCATTAAATCCGATAAATCATGAAAATATTCGTAGCAGTTCCAGATTCTCAATAGCGTAAAAAATGACGCAGGGGCAGGCTTTTTAGTAGGGGAGAAACAGGCGTATTCTATTATTAGAACACCAAAAGAGCGCCCGCGCGCGCTTGTCAGCTAAAATAGATTGCGTCATCTTTTGACAGCTTCTGTCAATCACTCGGCTCCGGCTACAGCTTCCCGGTCAGGTACAATCCAGTACGCCTCGGAAATCGTTGGGTTGCACTTGGTGCCCTCCGTTCTCATACAATTGCCTTCGCATTATCAAGCAATAGTTTGGGACCATAGGGGTATGTAATTAAAGTTTTAAATATTAAATATACACTTCACAACAGTTCTTAACACAACACGGGAGAGAATGTAGTGTGGCTGTGCTCGATAAACAAACGTCGATAGCCCATGTAGCGGGCGGACGCGTGCTGGGGAGAAGGGGGCACTATGGGTTCTCATCTTCTTCGTCATCGTATCCACCGCCTTCACCCCCATCCTCCTCATCACCCTCCTCCCCGTCGTCTCCCTCAGCTTCGCCAACATCCCCACCTTTTTTCGTCTGCACACTCGCTGGTTCGCCGGCCGAATCAGTCAAGGGTGATTTCCACAGCTCCCTGAACTTTTCAGCAAGGGCTAGCTGCATAGAACTCTGGCTGATTGCATAGGCTCTAAGACCCTCCCGAATGTCCTTCCCAACGTCATCGCGACTTTCCAAAAGAGCTTTCCACCATCTCAACTTCCATTCTAGAGATTCCAGCACCCGTCTCATCTCCTCCTTGAGTCTGAGTACCTCTTCCCAGGTTCTCGTAGCTCTCGCTCGGCTCTTTGACCACTCTGCACGAAGAATGTCGTCCTGCTCATCGTCCGAGCTGTCTGCACGCTGCGTTGTCCATATCCACGACAGCGTCCGCCGTGTTTCTCCCGTTCCATCGCGGCGCGTTCGTTCCTGTGGTCGCAATGATATCCCATCCTCGTCTTCATCCATTGCCTGTTCCTCATTGCCCACCACTTCAACAGCCTCATCCTCCAGTGTACCACAGCGCCCAGGGCGGATTCGCAATCGGTCTGCGTCCTGGTAGCCGCAAACATCTTCGTCTTTGAGAATACGCAGCGTCTCCTCCCACACCCCATGCCCGGCTAGCTCCAGCTTCGCAGCATGCGATGCTCGGTACTTCTGTGCCATATTTCTTGCACGCTCATGCACTCGGTCGATGACAGCTCGGGAGCGGGTCCCTTGCCTCTGGCCGCGGATATTCCTATTCTTGAAGGCAATCATACGAGTCTTGATCTTGAGAATATTCCTTACGCCCTCCAACGCATCTTGGCATTGAGCAGTTCGGAGCCTCTCCTCAATGTCTGCGAGGCCATCTTGACAGACGGTGGGCCGATCTGCGGTAGGGATTTTTGAGGGAAACCATAGCTCATGCTCCTCAGGGTTGTCGCCCACAGAAACGACTGCAGGCGGGGTGACATTCGCCGTTGATGAGGTGTTGTCGGGTAGGGTTTTAGTCCGGTAGTGGAGCAGACTGGGCATGTAGACGAGATACAGTTGCTCCCATGCTTTGATGCGAGTGCGTAGAATATTCCGTTGCTCTGTGATGGTCGACTCCTGTCGAGCAGTAGCGCTGCTTGTAGTCTTCTTGGCCAACCGAGAAAGTCGCCTCCTGCATAAACAAGTTATTTTCTATCCAAGCTTAAGTGCTCTGGATGACTCACTGAGCCTCTTCAAGCTCGAGCCCGTGAACGATGAATACTGCGGCGCTCGTCACATGTAACGAAACCCCCCCTTCTTCAAGGCGTTCCTGTTCCTCTTCTGCAAGGTCCTTCCTGACCTGTGACTCCGAGATAGCTAACGGCGCCTTCAGTAAGTTTTATTGACCAACCACGAACAATTGGATACTTACTGACGCCATCCGTCGCATACGGATTCTTCTTCGTCTTCTGAACACCTTCTGCCTCCCACTCAGAGCACATGAGCTCCCACTTTTCCACCAACGAGCTCTCCAACGACTCGGTCAAGCCTCGATGGCCTTCTCGCTGTACGTTCCGATCGGCTACAGCCGATTTATACCGCCGGAGAAGGGTGGCGCCTTGACCTATGTACTTGCACCAGTTCCAAAAGCCAAAATGGTCGTCGAGGACGTCTTGACGGGAGCCCGGTCCCTGCATCTTTGTCGAATTCCCGAGTATGTTATGCGGGCCCCAGAACCGCTCAGGACACTCGCAGTCGGAGAGACCGACGCCTGGCACGTAGTTCAGCGAATAAACTTGATGATTAGCCACCTGGTGCATTGGCTCGTGAAGTTTTGGGATTGCGGGTGTTAGGTTTGTTCCAGGCCGGGGCTTGATTTCGTTGGGCCAGTACGAGTCGATTCGCTTGAAAAGGTTAATGAACCACTGACAGGCGATATCGTAGCTGATAAGGATGTGAGGGACGAGGAATTGCTGAATAGATGCGCCGAAGATGTAGTCCATGTTCGCATACCTGGAGGGGGCTTGGTTCAGACGATACGAAGCCCCAACAAGTTGCTGAGCCAACTTACCTCTCCCCCTTTTGCAAATTCCCAAATCCCTGTGGCAAAATCATCTCCGATCTGCCACAAATGGCTGCCCCGCCGCCTGTATAGCGCAGACCCTGCGCATTCCTGGTGTTTGCTTGAAGTAGGGCCCGTAAACCAACACAGGTACTGATCTAGGCGCGGCCGTCAGTAAGAATCAGTCACTGGGGGTAAAATGAACCTACATCTTGATCGGTCGCTCGACTCGCGACATATTTTTCATACGGCTTGCGCTGGAGCACGTACGCCCAACCCACGCCTAGCCCAGGATCCTGAGAGTAATTGGATACCAGATTATTCTTTAACCTGAAGTTGGCGTCCATGCAAATGATTGCCATGTAAAGAAACCTAAGGCCTCATTAGCAAAATCAACGTCTACAGGGCTGGGTGAAGACGTACCTCATCCCTTCTGGGGCCTGCTCCCACCCCTCAGGTAAATTCACCCCAGGACGCGGACACGAGGGGCAGAGGATTGCAAGTTCCCCCGGCCGAGTACCCTTAGCCCCAGTACTATCATGCCCCCTCCCACCCCACTTCAACATCTTCAAGTGTCGCCACTGAAGAACCATATGAAACAGGGCACGGTACTGCGATTTGGAGGGGCCAATCCCAGCACCATCTGTCAGCTGCTCGAGCGATCGATAGAAGTCGTACGTTGAGGCCTTCGTTGCAAGCGCCAGCTTGTGAAGTTGTTGAAGAAGAGAGAACGTTGCACACGTCTGGACCGCGATTTGTGATGCAGGATAGAGTTGTCGGCGCAACAGTTGTATATGGGGCGGCTGGGCATGCGAACAGTTGCAGTAGTCAATCGCAACGCTGTGTATTCCGTTGGTGTGCAGAACGAGCATTGCCGCATGGCAGGGCGTAGGATTTGCACAGAACATACTGGCATGCCCTAGCTGATATCTGAGACCTATTGACCTCAGCGACTTTCGCTCGAAGGAATCCCCATTCCACTCCTGTAATCCGAGCGGTGTGAGTGATAGAAGTGGGTGTTATGAAGCCCATGGCTTACCTGTATCCAATGAAACGGGTGCAACCTATGGCGTCGCAGGCAACAGGACTTGCACACAAGATCTGGCAAGGCACATTCGACGCACCGAAACTGAGGTTCGCCTAGGGCCTCAGCATGGCGAGCAATGCAGTCAGGGCACTGCTTTGCTGTCCGAAAATCTCCCCTCCCCGACCATCTCATCATCTCAAGAAGATATTCCTCTCGATAGACCTCCATCCATACCACATGCGGCCGTCTCTGTGAAACCTTGATCAACTCAACTCGATTGGAGGTGGGCCCAGATAACTCACCGAGACCTTGCTTTTCTTCATAGACTTATCCCCTGGTATGACGGCTTCCTCCATTACACTGGCATCCACTGCCGTATCGTAGAGTTCCGCATTTGGATCCAGTGCGAACAGAAGGTCATCAGGGGGGGCCCAACTCGTTGCAGTGGCCCAAGTATCGGCTTCGGTACGGGTCGTCAAGGAGGAGAGGAGAGAGGATCCAAGAGATTTTTCGAATACGGTTCCATAGCCACCATCGTGCGGCACAGTGTCGTGGTAGACTGCCCGTGCACAGCGCTTTCTTTTCGTGCCAGCGCCGACGGACATGGGAATCTGGGAAACGGTCCGTGTGAATAATATTGTTTTGATCTCGTGCACCCGTCTGTTGACTGTTCAGCGCCCAACAGTGCATCAAACGCCTGCCATCTGGTTGCTTTCACAAGGCCGTAGCCCCCACTATGGTCGGTGAGTTTTAATCTTTACACTTCATCATCTTCCTCCCCCCCCCTCCGCACCCTGTGGTGCAACGTTTGGCCAGGAATACTCGAGCACGGGAATACACTGGATTGCAACCAAACGCGACGCGTCTTGCGTCCCCTTTTTCTGCACTTAACACGGGCCCTGCCACTCCTGCCACTTCTCTGCTAAACCCTCCCCAGCAGAATCCATCTATTGAATCCAGCTAACTGTCCATAGGTCCAGGACATGCCTTTCGTCACGTGCTGGCACCGGCCACCTTCGATACGAATGCGCAGCTTCGGCTTGCCTTGGACTATGCTGCCACTGCTGAAGCACTCTTCGGTACCTCTGATCTCTCTCCTCTCACTACACCCGAGTGTACGCCTCCACCCTCTCCAACCTTGACCCCAACCTTGAAAGCGGGTTTTCACACAAACTTGGACATCGACGCCGCCGAGGCTAGAATCAACGCCCATGCCCAATCAACTGACGCAATTGAGGAGAATCTGTCAGATCAGACCCCCAGTACTCGACCCACCAGCCAAAGAGACCGCCGGAAGGCAAGGAAAAAGTCACAAAGCCACGCCAATCGTAGCAGACAACGGCAGGACGCCCGCGATGCAAGCTCCGCCAGTCTTAAGCCCCGCATTCAACGAAGGCTCAACACTCTCGGGGCAAGCGAGCCGCTACGTACCGAAATCGACTCGGCCCAGTCAAGTCACATCAACACCGGCTTCACTGGGTTAGACAATCGCGAGCGCCACAAGAAGTTGTACTCGCTGGAGGAGCTGGTTGGAGAGGGGTCAAAGTTCGGATTTAAACTACAGACGTGGGATGGAAGGTAAGTTCGAAAAAGCGCCGAAAAACGCCCTGCTAACAAACTCGCTAGGACACCAACTCCCATCGTGGACAAAGCTGGTCGCCTCCTTGGGATTCTTGCCGGTCAACCCGGCAGCAGTGATTGGCCGACACTCCAAATGCAAGCTGGTCTGACCCTTGAACGCCTCCGCCCTCGCTGCCACGTCCCAAAAGGTCAGCACCGGCACCGCCGCGGCGCCTTCATCGCCCTACGGTGTGGCATATCTCACGGAGGGGGTCAAACGGCGCCCAAAAACCTTGATAACCACCCTAAGAACGAGAAGGTCCTTAATGAGATCAATGGAATGCCCGTCTTCCAACGAATCGCCGGCTTTGCGTCAGGTACGCGGCCCAATACCCTCGCGCCCGCCCTCTAACTCCCCCACAGGTGTAATGGCCACTTGGGCCCCCGCTCTGTACAAACACTACGGCGAAAAGCTCGACGAGCTCTGCTCAAGAGACTTCTCTCTGCTCCGTATCTTCCCATCCACCGTCTTTGCCGCCACAACCTACAATCTGGGACCAAGAACTGTGTGCTACAAGCACAAAGACTTCGCCAACCTCGCGTACGGCCTCTGCTCCGTGACCTCGCTAGGTCAATTTGATCCTTCAAAAGGCGGGCACTTGGTTCTGTGGGAACTTGGCATCGTCGTCGAATTCCCCCCCGGCTCCACCATACTTCTGACGTCTGCCCTTGTGTCTCATTCTAACACAACGGTCGGAAAAGGCGAAACTCGCTATTCGGTTGCGCACTACAGTGCTGGTGCACTTTTCCGTTGGGCCGAGAATGGGTTTCAGAAGACCGAAGAGCTCTACAACTCGATTCCTCCATCCACCCGCGAAAACTTGGAGTTCCTGGATAGCTTTCTCTGGGAATACGGACTCTCCCTCTTACCTACATTTCCAGTTTGAGCAGTCGAATAGGTTAGAAATAGTCGCCACACGTACCGCAGTAGACCAATCAATCAAATAATTTATTGAACACCTCGAACGCACGCGCGATGATTTGATGACCATTGTCACCAACTGGTGTATAAATTCGGAGGTTGAGGAACTGTCGTATGGACTTGGTGCAGCCTGAGACCCCAACCTATTTTGGACGAGGTGATCCACGTCAAGCATTCAGCAGCTTTTGCCACATTACTGAATTTCTATCCCTCAATAGACCTCTCAAACGTCAACTGTAGAGTACAAGGTGTTGACCTTGACCTGTCTTGCCTCACAATATTGTCTATACTTACCAGGGAGAGCAGTTAGGCGAAAAGTTTTCAACTCGAGCATTTATCTGCTATTCCTGCGCCGGCTCTTACTCAGACATTCACTCAATCATCATCAAGTCCCATAAATGCGCAATCTGTTCCACTGCTGGCATTTGATTGTAGCAGAGCTGTGATCTGCAGACTACGACCCATTCGCGGCCAGACATTCAACATTTATTTCGCTATAATCCTTTAGATTGAGGTGCGAGTTGCCTGCGCTCACGGCGGACCTGACTTATTTGGGATAAGGGCTCCCTTTTGGGGTTCAGGCCCTTTTATCACATCGGCGATTGTGATCTGTGGTCAACGGACCTCGGCTTTTCCCCTCTAGGAAGCTTGTTTGTAAAGGATGAGGGAGAATGAGCGTGTAAAGTCGGCATCTTGAAGGATTTGATTAGAACTCTCATGACCTCCAAACTAGCCCAGGTAAACACGGACACAGGGAGAAGGACTCGGAATATGTCTCGAAGGGCAAAATATCTACTGTGAGTAAATTTATGGGGGATGCTGATACGACTGTACTAACACCTCTGGTGTAATCATCAGAAACATAGAAGAAGAGAGAGCCAAAGAGCGAGAGCGAGCACAAAGGTAGCGCATTATACGACTTTATTGAACAGTTGACTTATCCTACTCAATTCGCAGACGAGCTGCCCGAATTTCTGTAAGCGAGGCCCAGAAAGCACATCATCGTGAGGCCCAGGCGCGCTACCGAGAGAAGAATCGTCTGAAACTCAAGACGCAATGCTGGAACTATCGGTACGTAGTGATCCTATGGTAGTAGAAACCCAATCGTTTTTAATTACCTCCGTCCAAAGTCGTTCTAGAAAGAGGGAGGCCGAAATATGTCGCGATGACGAGGAGTTTCATGCGTTCATGAATCTTGAGCTCGACCCAGTGGAGCGTCAGCGGATTGATGCGCTACACGCAGCCTGACGTACGATACGGCGGTATTACCGTATAGTAGAAATCGAATTATTATCAAATTGCCCCAGTGAAATTTATGGGGAAGTCGGCAATATTGCCTGTCAGGCAAGTTCCTGTGGACTAGCTCGTGTCCAGTGATATTCCTGTCAGCAAATTTCCTGTGGGCAGGCTCGTGTTCGGCAATGTTCCTTGCCTGTCAGCAAAGTTCCTGTGGACACCGGCAATGTTCTGTCAGCAAGGCTTCTGTCGAATAGGTCCGAGCGGGAGATCGCGATGCATGGCTAAATTCACCTCAGGGGGGCCCCTGTAGTTATGGGAATAGCATATTTTACGGGACACGGCACATATGTATGATTTTTTGAGGCGCAGGAGGCCTGAAACAATGCATTTTTGGTGACTGGTGGGCAATACTACTCGGCCCTTCGGAGCACACTCAAGCTCGGTTCTATCGACAACTAATTACTTTTTAGAACCCTTCTTGTCGTCGCTTTCCTTGAAATCAGATACATCGACAACCTTGCCCAAGTAAGCTGGGTACTTTTTCTCCTTTTTGCAGCCAGGAGTCGGAGACGCAGGGCGAGCGCGCTTTTTTCCTTGAACAACGGTCACACGAGTGGCTGCGCTGGATGATGCTGCAACGGTGTTTTCAACCTTGCATTTCTTGGAAGATCCAGCCGTTGCATTGGCGTCGGGAGAAGTGCGCCTGATCGTCTTTGTCTTCAAGCCCTTGAAGACCTTGAGCCTTTTGACAGGAGTAGGCGCGTTGGAGGCGATAGCAATGGGGTCGAAGGTGCTCCCTGGGGCCGTAATGATCTTCACGTTGTTATTATGGTAGTTGACTGCGTAGTAGTCAACCGCGTCGGACCATTTGCGAAAGCCGTTGGTGAAGGGTGGCTGATCGGATGTGTGGCTGGGGCTATTTAGTTAGCAGCAGCCCAAGTTTAGAGATGATGGATCCAACACACCACGAGGTGAATACCCCCACCTCTTGGCCGACCAAGATGACGAGGTGCATAGGCTGGAAGCCAACGCGGCTTGGCTCTACGAGAGAGTTCGGCAAGGGGATGTGGTACCCAGAGAAGTTTATGATATGGCCGTCGGGGTCTGATGTGAAATTATAAAAGTTAGTCTTCGAAAGTAAGCATAGAGAGGATAGATACTCACCCTGTTCATCGTCGGTGTCCAAGGAGGAGGGACTGGTGATGGAGGAGAAGATGCTTGCGTCCGAATCAGAGCCGTAAAGTTCGGCGAACTTGGCAAGAACATAATCTGGGTCGGTGGGCTTCATCGACGACATCGCTTTGTCAAAGGCCGACATCGGTTTCACGACGGAGGGTGCGGAGGCGGTCTTGGGTGTGGGAGCAGTGGCCATCAGTGCTGACTTGTGAACTCGCGTCGGTTTCGGGGTCGACACGGTAGACTTGTGAGCCGACAGGCCTCTCGAGCTGATCGTTTTGACCAGGTCATTCAACGGAGGCGAGAGGGGATGAGTAGAGGGGGTGGAATTCGTCTTTGACATTTTGCCTGGCGAGCAGTTAGCAACAAGGCCGGGTATTTATCCTCGAAAATGAACGCTTCACCAGTATTTTGGGGGTATTGGTTAGTCGCCGCGTTCCAAACGGATTTTCTCTCCCTGAAACCAGAGACCGGGCTCAGATCTTGGTAAATTGATGGCACCGCGGCTCGAAATTCGAGCGGGTGCCACTGTGCTAGAGCTTGTGCCGAATTCAATCCCAGAAAAGAATTATCAAAGAAATATGAATCTTCACCGATCGTGTCCCACCTGGTCCCAAATATCTGGGCGGAAACAGCGGATGAGCCGGTTTGAAATATACCCGCTTGGCAAAAGTTGAGTGACTTGTCTTTGGCCTTCCACATTTTCAGAACGACAACCTCTGTCTTGTATAAGCCCTCATTCGGCTCGTTGACCTCGTCTTGACGCTTTCAGACCAACAGCTCCCACACGAGTCCCCGTTCTACTCGAAGGCCTTGATCGCAGAAGGCTGTCGGTTGAGCCATTCAACTGCGTAGACCGGTGTATTGCAACCTCAAAAGCCGTTGGTGACGCAATTCGACAATTTCCGACACCTCTAGGCTAGCAGCTGGTGAGTTTGAGGCGGTCGACCGCATGTTATGAACCAAACTCACCATATTTACACGCTGCAGATACCACCTAGCATGTCCGACGCTAGACACAGTGCTGGCTGGAAAGTTTGAACTTTTCTGAGACCCTGTTCTGCTGTTGAAATTAACGCAGGACATATTCAAGGTGAGTAAGACGGTGAAGTATCAGAGATTCGCATACTGACTTGATGCGTCATAGATGGGGAACCCGGGGTTATTTCGTGGGTCAAGATTCGCATTCCTCGTTGGTGAAAAAGCCGACTACAAGGCCGGCGTGGAAGGAGGATATGCAGCAGACGCGTTATCTAAAATTCAGAGTCGATATTTCAGATGGTATCCAGCCGACCTCTCACTGGACCAAGAGCTGTCAGAGGAATTCACCAAGGCCGTAGACGATGAGAAAGCAGACGATGAGCAAGTGCAGCCAGACCCAGATAAGCTGACAGTGGAAGAGTACGAAGCAGAGATGCAAAGGTTGACGGTGCACGCGGATCTAATCGCTGTGCGCAAAGGAGTACGTTGTAACTGTTTGTTTCTGAGGCTGCCGATGTTGACGCCCAACAGCAACTCAAGCGATGGATGGCCTATCATTACATGAAGGATCTCGACCTCGATTCCAAGGAGTCCGGAGCTATCAACCCCTACTGTGCCCTGCTTCACAGACTCACTGGCGTTGGTCTCGTTAAAGGTCGACATTGCACACCAATCGAAGTATGGCGGAAAATCAAGATGAACCGAGAGGCCATCGCAGCAGCAGCAAAAGACCGCAGCGCAGACAAGAAAACGGGCGTTACCATTTGAGGACAGGTGGCAAAAGAGATGTTCGATGCTCTCAGCAAGGAGACAAGAGATGAATACGCCGCCCTTGCCGAGCTGGAGAACAAGGACATGGATGAAAGTTGGTTACAGAATACCAAGGGTTCCTTGTCGACGACTCCTGCTGATCGTCAACGGTATGTCTTTTCACGCTAACAGGTAATTTGAGCTCATAGAATCATGATAGGTCCATCGAGTGCATTCCAAAGTTGGTTGGGCCACTTCTTGACCTGATCTTTGAGGCTACGGGTTGGAAGGGGTTCTTTATGGGTGGTGGGCCGGAACCTGCTGCAGGGGGACGCATGAAAGTGATGTGGTACGTCCCTCAGTCTTAATCATAGGGTTCTATTAACTGACGTTCTGCCAGTGTTCCCTCTGGGAAGACAAAAGGCGACGTACCCATGGATTTCGGTGCAGCCGAACATATCCGTTACAAGCATATCATTTTCCCTATCTTCGCCGATTTCCTCAGGAAATGTTATAGTGAGTTCCCTCCGTATCCTATAAATGCATTTAGACTAATTTCTGAGTCTTAGGTGTGGAGGATTGTCAAGCCCGCGCACTCAGCCCAGAAGAGGGCTTTACATCGCTCGCCGCCTCCATGGCTGAGCTTGAGGCATCGGGGGTCATGCTGTTGGATGTGCCGTCACGTTCATCTGCATCCCCTCCTCCAGATACTCATGCGGCTACACCCCCCATGGCCACAACTTCCAACGCTCCAAAGACTACAGCCGCCGCCTCGAATGTTCCAA
>Ga0247741_1000724_pt1 | contig 18075 bp, 23 predicted proteins | sample UWRJL213509R2_FD_180945 | JGI IMG/M metagenome (GOLD analysis project Ga0247741, IMG submission 180945) | Plant litter microbial communities from Arlington Agricultural Research Station in Wisconsin, United States - UWRJ-L213-509R-2 | ecosystem: Environmental > Terrestrial > Plant litter >... | reverse complement strand
GCTATGGATATACGAACGCCTTTTGGTAAGAAAGGCGGTATCCGTACTGTCTGAAATGAGTTCCAGAAGGTTTGGAATCTATGTTCTTCCACACGTCCTGGCAAGCAAACGGCACTCGTATCAACTTCAACATGAATTGTCACCAGTCTTCTGACTTCTAGCCCGGAAATATCAAATATCTCCAGCCAAAATATGGACAAAAATCACCGCTCCATGATGAGTGCTGATAGATTCCTGCAGAAATAATTGTCGCCACTCAAAGAATTCAAGACATACTCAATATATGCCTAGAGTTTTATCTAGCGGTCAAGAAGATCTGCCTTTTCCAATTGTTTCGTCGATAATAAATCACCAAGTATGCCACTTTGTTCCATATGGATCACCTCGCCTGTCAGGTTTTGTGAGTTATCTCTAGTCTCAAGTAGACAGGCAGTTTTTAGCTCGCACGAGCGCTTATGGGAGACGCTGGCTCATGGAAATTAGCGCCCATCAAGATATCCTGATCCGTGGCTCAGGTATTAGCTACGTTATACCGAGCTGTCAATAGAGTAATTGAGACACCTGTTGGTCCATTCAAATGTGTCAACCATCTCAATGAACCAAGGCCAGTCTAGGTACTTCCCATCGACTACTTGCTCCGAAACGCAGCATTCCACCTGTGTATTAGAAACCCGATCTGAAATATATTTTTCCAATGGAAAAGCTCAAGTACGATGGGTCGGAAGTGGGAATGTACAAATGGCGAAATTATTCGCCATTCTCGTGGCGCTCTTCGACCAAAAGGGCGGGGGTGAAGCTACTACACAAAGAGTCGACATAGACTATGTTTATTAATATTTTTGCGTTCTCGTGTTCTTCACCAACTTGTATATGTACTTAAGAGGCTTGCTTGTATCTTATGAGTCATTTTTCTGGCTTTCTATGAAACTTACACGTGTTCGTAACCTTATTGTTGCAGGCTTGTTGCCAGCAAAGGCTTCATAATTGATCAGCAGCTGGCTGTATTCCGCGCCTTTCACTATTCAATAGTTTTATACTACATACCTACGAAAAACTCGTAATTCGCATATAATTGAGGACTAATTTCGAAGAGAGCATCCCCCTCGCGAGCAGATACTTACTTGTCAAAATGAGCGGGGCCTGCTTCGGCGAAATGCATATTTCGGTTGGCCATATATGGCTCTGGTCTCGTTGGGATTGGAACTCCAGCCACATATTGACCCATCCTTCCGAAGTTGTCTTCACCGTATCCAGTAGACATGTAGCCGGTATGATATTGGCTCGGGAAAGGGGAATGCCTGCAACTTGGAGAGCTGTGATTGTTGTCGTTTAGATAGGGCAAGAAGGTGTCGGCTGTGAAAATAAAGCAAAGGCTATACGTGGTATTGATATTAGGGCGGAGGGCGGAGAAGCCTACCAGTACGTTGACCATAACCTCCTACTGGTGGAGGGGGGTTAGGATGAGGGTCGTCATGGAAAAATCCTAAAAGGCCATCAGCTCCACATAACAACACCAGAGTCCATTCAAGTTCACCATAACCGCCTGTGCGGGTTTTCCCTTCGTTAACAGGTCTGCCATTGCCCTGTGGTACTTCAGATGCATTTCTAGCGCCTTCGACACTGGACCCATTGACAATATACGTCGAGCCCTCCGACTTGAAGTCTCGTATATCTGTGAACATATCAACCTGGTCCGCGCTCAATATGACCTTGGTGTTCTTAAAGTTGAGGTTGGTTGCGCCATTCCAGACGTTTATGTGTGTTCTGCGCGGTGGTGTGTTGCTCATCGCCAGTTGGGTGGGTCCAGTTAGATGTGAAGGATCCCTTTATAGTACTAAGCCCCTGACACAATCTCGTGCCGCGTGCGTGTACTGCCAGTTTGCCAGCAATTTGTTGTATTCAGACCCGGTAATTACTTCTTCCTACTTCGTTCCAGACCCTTGATGCTCTCATCTAGAAAGAAAGATGTATGCAACGTGCAGCATGGAACGAAGATGGATTATTCATCCGGCCGGTGGAAGTAGTGCACAATGTGGAGGGCATGAAGAATTGATGACAACGATACATAAGCTACAGTTATTCTGACGGAAGCCACCAATACTATTACGGTGTTCGTGCAGTGGGCGCTTAAAAGTTCGGCACCTACCGCCAGAGGCTGTGAGAAATGCTACATATAGGGCAGGGCACTCAGCACTGTTGTAATCTACACGGTATAAGCAGTTTCAATTCTTGAGCTACAACTGCATGTCCTCAACAACCCATCCCTGTCCTACAGGACTACGACCGATCTTGGAGGACCCGGAGGTGAAGCCTTCGTCTGTTGTCTCGTGGGAGTTGCCACATGACGCGACTCCCACTATTTCTGACCGCCTGGTCGAAGTGTACTCGCCTCGGGAGTCGCTCCAAGTCGCACACAGCTCCGTATCACGGTTTTTTAGGCCCGCCCACCCATCGCCTTGTCATAATTTCACCGTTCTCATACAACAATACTTTCTTCGGTCTATCGCTGTAACCACTAACATCATGATAAAAGAGCAAAGCAGTAGAGTAGAACCGGTGGGTATGCCTGGGGGTCATCCGCCGGCATCCCCATCGGCCCTACGCCCTGAAGATCAGACGACTTCCATGTCGTCGACTCTTCATCCCCACTCCACTACTGTCATATTCACTATACACCTGGCACGACGCAAGCGTCACGAGAGTTCACATAACGTGTACTACTGACCTATGAACTGGCCAATTTTGACACTTGCAACAGGTCTCAAAAGTCCACATTTCAGCTGAAAAGTCACAAAAAAAAAACGCTCCGAAGGGTCCTTTTGAACCCTTGATTTCTTTATTAAAGGGCATGAACATCTTGTTAAGGGAACAAATTAAAACAATGTGCATAATGTGTAACATGGCGTGAACATTGGGTCGTAATAGTACAGTACACTCCGGCGAACGGCGGTAGTGTTCTACATGAGTACATATCGCAGCTGAAAGCCCAGAAATGAATAGTTACGAGAATTTTCCATACCGCGAGGAGCTGCAGGCAGCCACGACACAGCTGGCACATTGGCGTCAGGCACAACAGGTGAGTCGTACGCTGGAATCCTTAGCCATGTAGAGGCTTGCTTGGACATGGTCCCAAAGCTCCTGGAGGATTGAATCAACGAAGGTATCGCCAGGAGTGTGTTAGGTGATAACGAATGTTTTGAGGGAGTCAGATTGAACGGCGTAGTCGAAAGAAGGGATGATCAAGGATAGGAAATGATCATGTGGGGCAAGCTAGACGAATGAAAGTTAAATCAGTGAAATAGGGTATAATGCGAAGCTATGAAGTGACTTGGACATTGCAATAGCTATCAGCTGAGTCCACGTATGATCATATCGAGGCTGATTTTTGCAGTAAGATTTGACCGTGCGACCCTATGGGGGTCGCACTCGAGGATGGCACGAGCGTTGCGCTGATGGCTCAATAAAGTTTTGGGATGTCGTCAGCGACATCGGCCAATTCTAGAGTATCAGGGGGATAGTTTCCCTAGAATTATGTTATCCGTTCTCTTAGACAGTGTTCTTGGGAGCGGTAGGGTGTTCATTGCAACATAGAATGATCTTCTCGAGTGGGAGCGAACATTATGGTCCTTACCATATATTTGAGGAGGAGAGCTTGGCACAACCATGTGATACGTCGCCGAGTGTGGGATGTGAGCTGGTGTTGTATGTGTGACAGGGAAAAGGGGGGAAAGGTCTGTGTCCTTGGGGCCGCTCAAAAGCAAGGTATGAACGCGGCTCGAAGGATCCGGGGCGGATGAGCCACGGAAGCAAGGCTCAGGTGTCTTTTGGTTGAATGTCAAAGAATGCCAGCAGTAGAGTACACCATTCAATCGGAGAACGGATGTCATCGATGTACCTAGTGGACCTAAAACCCGCAGGTAAGTGTTCATGCCGGACTGCTAGAGCTTACTTGAACTGCGTATATGCGGCATGATCTTGGTACAGCACCCTCGACCCAATCAGCCCAGTAAACAGAAGGTTGATCGTGAGTATAGGAGCAAGCGTGCAGTGAGCACAAACCGTTTGAAGTGGAAGATTCAGGGTGGCCCAAACATCCTCTATCGGGAAGGGGATGTGACCCGTACTTATGTCGTGATTGTGTCAGTGGGGATTCCGATACGGTGACAAACAGATGTGTTGCATGCGCACTCGGAACAAATTTCCGAATCTTGCGATGATTCTGTGGTAAGTAATGAATTCGAACATGAAACTGCGAGGGCAGGAGATAACCAAGAACTCGTACATGCCGTGCGTTTCGCAGCGGCCCTCACTCTATGTGAGTGTATAGTTGGCTACGGTATCTCCAAGAGAAAAGGGTCTCTAACATTCGGTATGTGGTTTTTCACCATGTCTTTTGTTCTTCTCGATTGACAGCATGCGCCGTTTATTCCCCGTGGGAGTTCTGTCGTAGCCGCAAGGCGCATAAAGAACGGCCCTATAAGTAGGACTCGTGACTGCGGCATACCGTCAAGACCGCCATTTTTGGGCTTGCCGATGCCTCTGCGTCGGCTAGGCGGTGTTCTCCTTCTCTGGGGTCATCCGCTGGCACCCCAATCGGCCCTACGCCCTGGAGACGAGACGGCTTCCGAGTCGTTGACTCTTCTTGCCCAATCGACTACCGATGTCTCCTCTATCTACAGGAGGCACGACACATGCGTCACGAGAGAGCATACCGGTAATTAAGTGGCTACGACCGCCAATAGTAAATGATGTTGACCACTGGCATGGCCTGGAAGGGAGTTGAGTAGTAAACCACTTGTACACCGACTCCCTTCATCCATACTCACTGCCTTGTGATACTCCTGACGCATTTCCAGAGCCAGACTCGGACTCTGTTGATGATAGGTCGGACCCATTGACGATATACTGCGAGTACTCTGAATGGAATCCTTCCAGATTTTCGAACATGTTAACCTTGTGCGCCTTGCAATTGAATATGAATTTGTCGCCCTTGAAGGTAGAGTTTTTGACGTTCTTGAAGGCGTTTAAGCGTTTAGATGGTTGTGTATCCATCATCAAGGTCTGAGGGTTGAGGTAGAGACCGTTGTCGAGAACAAAAAGGAGGAGAACCTTTATAGCCATACAGCGACAGTAGTAAGGTCCATTGTTATGAAAATATTTGCCTGGTATATATCGCCTGAAAGGGGGCAGTATATGATGGAACAGATTGATCGCTCAAGCTCTCCAAGTTCCAGACAATAACGTCAACACGAAATGACAATGGTGGGCGCGGGCGCTTAATTCACCGACCCCCGTGAATCCGCTGGGATGCCCTGCTTGGAATTAATCCAAATACCAGCGATATCTTGGAACATGTGCACGTTGTTCACCCAACCTCTGCCGCGCTATCTTTGCAGCAATCGATAATGCCACTCCAATATCTCTACAGAACCATGCCTAGAAGTCCCTTGCTCAGATAGTACGCAGGAAGTTACCAGTCGCATCTTGGACACCATGAAGACATTTCTTGTGTGCAACCAAATAAACATGCAACATTGTTAAAGTGTAAGATTATATTTGAGTTGGTTTTCACACTCTGCAGTCTCACGTAGTGTTAGATGAGAATAAGCGTGTACAGTACTACAGAAAAATTCCCTGAGGACCCTTCTCGTGAGACTGCAGAGTGTGAAAACCAACTCAAATATGATCTTGCAATGGAAGGCTCGGAATTCCGATGTCTCAACTATCTGACCAAGCAAAGCGCCCTTCACACACAGAATGGCAAAATTGAAAAATGAACTGTCGTCTTTACTTCGACCATGACCGCAGTCTGCTGTGGACCTCTCCCAGATGGATCCTGGAAACGGAGGACATTTACGGTCCGCCACTGTCTTGTTCAAGTGATAACTCCGGTCCACTGCTGGTGCTTGACGAAGTAGTTATCAGGGTCTGATTTAGGTCCTTTTCTCTCCATGTAGGAATCTATTGTGCTGTGCGTGTCACATGCATATAGAAACAGTGAAGCGTGGCATCCTCCAGTGCTCTGAGTCGGCGGACCCTAAGGCAGCTTTCCTCTACATACCTCAAAATCATGTGTAAACAAATTTCTAAAACCTGGTACGCATTGAGTTCACCAAAGTCTGGGCCAGTAAATCCCGATCTTACCCTTATCTGGTCGCCACGCATTTCTGAAATTGCGTGTTAACGGCTCAGGGTGTATGAAATAACGAGTAAGCAGACGCATTGTGACGTTAACCATAAGTATGGCGGTTTTATTAACATCTTGAGGCTAGATAATGTAAGCCGAAGTTGGTATGAAAAGGTAAATATAATAGACAGAGAATACTAAACCTCTGGAACAGTCTTGGGTGCAGGTCCAATAAGCGCACAGCATGCAGTTCGATATGTACTTCAAGTTAGGTTATCAATATCAACTTTCAAGGGCCTGAGAATTCTGCGTCGGTAAGTCTGAGATATACAAGTGCTTAATTAATTCCTTCATAGCTGCTTCTTGATGCAGGCAATTCTAGAATTTAGGGCGCTTAATGGTACATGGGAACCGAAGCCGCTCAATGCACCCACACGGCGGTGCATTCAAGGCCGAAGGCGATGCTGGACACACTCAGACCAGTGAGGGATACGATAATAATAAAAGGCCCTTGGCACTTGAGAATGCCTCTCATGCTCCGCATGAGCACATCTCTAGTCATATTTGAGTGTAAATGGGTCTTACACTCTGTAGGTTTATCTCACGAGAGGGTTCTCCCTCGGTTAATTGCTCCTGTACTGTACACAGTACACTTTTTTCTCATCTAATAAGACCCCTGATCGTCACAGGTGGCTGACTTTAGAAATGCTGCCTGTTAGTCAGTTGACGTCGAAGATGCGACTGGCAACTCCCTGCAGTGAGGGCTACAGAAGACTTTGGGGCGGTAGATAGATCACTGCAAAAGACAGTGCTGCGGAGGTTTAGGTGAACAATGTGCACCCGTTCCAAATTGTCACTGATTGGGCGCTTAATTCACTAATTCGGATGCCCTACCCGGAATTATGTAATCTAAAGAGCAATTGCCCCATTTTAGAAATTTGTACTTGATGAACGGCAGGCATGGAAGTTTCGAATACAGCCCACTCACCTCTCGTGTTGACGTTATCGTCTGGAACTTGACGAGCTCGAGTGATCGATATATTCCATTATATATCTGTGTCACTGCCCTCTTTCGATACTAATATTTTCACGACAATGTGACCCTACTGTCGCTCGGTTGCTATAAAGACTCTCTTCCTTTTTGCTCTCGATAACGGTCTTCATTATGAGCACACAACCATCTAAACGCGTAAACGCCTTCAAGAACGTCAAAAACTCTACCTTCAAGGGCGACAAATTCATATTCCACTCGCACGAGGTTAATATCTTCGAAAATCTGGAAGGATTCCATTCAGAGTGCTCGCAGTATATCGTCAATGGGTCCGACCTATTATCGAAAGAGCCTGATTCCGGCGTCGAGGGCTCTGGAAACGTATCAGGAGTATCACGAGCCAGTGAGCATAGACCTATGGACAAAGGGAGCGGGCATATAGGCGGTTTACTACCCAACTCCCTTCCAGGCCATGCCAGTGGCCAACATTATTTGCTATTTGGCAGTCGTAGCCACTTGATTACCGGTATGCTTCTCAGCGCGATTCTCGACACCTGGATGCTGACGAGTCCGTTATCTTCCCAGCCAACGCCTCAAACCGATCTGGCAGTCCCAACGGAGAGGAGCTCAGACCAGGATCACTGGAAAGCCCAAGCAATGGCAATACTTAGCCACTTCCAACTTCAACATGGTTACTAAGTGCTTCCGCCCCTTTTCCCAACAGACACGCATCATTTACTTTGCTGTTGTTTTTGCACCCTCCTGAATTTCTTTCTTCGTAAATTGACACTTTGACTCATCGTATTTGGACCTCTACGTCGATATACACTTCCATATTGGACATACATACACTTCCTCACTTCAGTAATTGACAGCGAAGTTGTTCACTCTCAAAAGCGGTAGCGCCACGCATTCAATGAGTTTTGATCAATAGCGGCTCATTCAAACACCTTAACAAACCAGGGCGCGTATAGGGTACTCTCCGCTGAATTGAAGCACACCACTATGTCTACGTATTGGAAACCCAAGCTAGAGTGGAAGTGTATGCCAATGGAAAAGCTCAAGGTGCGATGAGTCGGAGGTGAGGGTGTACAAACGGGGATATGATAACGAAATCCGAGAATGTAGGAAAACGTACAAAAGTCCTAATACTAATAGGCATCAAAGCCCGCTTCGACGCTCTGTGGCTCAGTCTGTGCGACGTGCCGCATGGTACGTAGAGACAGTGCTGTGCCCCCTTGATCGGAAGGTCAACGCTTGAAAGTCTGGGAAATCACCATTGGTTTATCCCGAGATTTCCACGCCAGGACAATCGGTTGCTGCCAGTAGCAGCAGTGTATGTATGGAAATTGTTGGAGGCATCCCATTTCGGGGAATCAGGTAGTTATTGTAAGTACAATCAAAACTCTCATAACCTATACCCCATAGATTTGGCCCGCTACCAAACTGAGATTTACAGCTAAATTGACCTCTTAGAACTGACCCCTCGTAACTCATAGCCCGGGCTATCCATCGAGGGATATGAATCATGAGGAGCTCGACCGTATCTCTGCCAGCTACACATGGTTTTTGTATCTTTCCACGGAGGGTGCTGGTATGGAATTGGACCTCTGGTCCTATATTGACCCCTCCTTTCTGAGTTGTCATAGCCGTATCCAGTGGATGCACAACCAATGGTGTAGTCTTTGCTCAAGAAACGAGAGTGTAAACGATTATGACCAGCTGATGTGTTGCAGCCCCGTCTGCGACGTGATGAGATGCAATCGTCGTTGGAATAGGGCGAGAAGGCGTCAGCTATGAAGATTGAACGGAAGTTATACTTAATGTCGATGATCGGGCTGAAGGCAGAGAGAGGCATACCTGCAGATGAGAGATAATCGCCCGAATGATGTTGACGTAAACCTCCTCCTGATGGAGAGTAGGGAAATCCTAAAAGCCCATCAGCTTTACGTGACCACATCCTGAGTTCGTTTACCAGAACTGCCTGTGTGCGCTCTCTCACGGGCACCTTGTAATACTTTGGATGCATCTCCAGAGCTCTCGACACTGGCCGCATTAACGATGTACGACGACCCCTCCGACTTGAAGTCTTCCATATTTGTGAACATGTGGACGTGATCGCCGTTCATTATCACTTTACTGTCTTTGAAGCTGAGCTTTGCTGTGTCATTCCAGGCGTTTACGCATTTAGGCATTTGTATCACTAGCTGGGGGATTGAGTGGAGTCCGGTTGGTAGAGGCCTTTATTAGATGTAAGGAAGGATCCCGTTTCTTTTATAGTAAATGTACACATGCATCGTGTTACATCACCCGAATGCCGAATCCAAGGTACCGCTTGCATGTAGCCGTCAACACGTAACGCATAGTTTGTCACAAAGAGTCTCTTTTCTTGGTGCTCTTGATAAGAAGGGGATCATGCAACAGGGACGTTCGGTGTCGGAAATCGAGGACAGTCTGACAACAAGTACATGGTTTGAGCTAGATTCTGATGGAAGCCTGATACGGAGAGTATTCGTAATGCATCAAGAAACTAACCACTGAGGTTCCGCTTATCTACAGCCTTCCCAGCGCCAATTGTTACATTTCGGCAGGCGCCTAATGCCTCCAAAGTTGGGGCTAATAGTGTTTCCACGGTTCAACTCAGTTCAACTCGGCTATAAAGCTGCAGTTAATTACCTTCTCAAGTTGCCTGTCCCTTAATCTTGAGGATTGCACTTGAATTTCCAGCGAGGGCGACATCAATCCCCGATTTGAACGGAAGAGGGGGAGGAAGCAACACACACTATATGCGCATTACACTTTGCATACAAGGCGCTTTGGCGTTTTCTCTCTCACCACTTAGTGGTTGTAGTCTTAACCTCAAACGACTCAATTACTCGGAGTGGAAACACTTATTCGTCGGCTCATCCACCGCCTCTGACGAGATGATCTCACCATAGTAAGTCCCTGTTGGCCCCTGAGGCCCCTCTGGTTTATGACCTAAGTACGTTTTCATTAGATACCGTCTATTATACTCCACGAACACGATCATTCCATGTCTTCAGTGTAAGTCTGACCTATACGTGCAACCATATGATTTACGTATGATCTACGAATCCTCCTCAAATGTTCCCGTAGAGATGCTCTTTAATCTTCAGTATAGTATATATAGGTGCCTTCGAATATTTACCTACACAAAACTCGTGAGCTGGGCAAGTTACCCAACTCGGCTCGGCTCGGAAATAAGGCACCCAGATAGAAGGGATGCAAAATGCTCTGAAAACTTATGAAGAAACGCTGTCATGGCGAGTTTCAAAATGGAAATCACGTTCGATGTACCATCCCGTACAGCCCGGAGATGATTGTAAATGAAGTTCATTGGGCATCTGTGCTAGCGTTTATGTTGGCAGTGGGCACATGATAAGCACACCTTCCCCTCGGATGCAGTTGCGCCACCCCGAAAGAAAGTGGGGTGCGAGGCATTCACCGTCGGTATTGTGATCTACACGGTGTAGATGAGCTCAGTTTCATATCCCTCGACAGGCTTACTCATCCTCGATAACCGATCACTGTCCTACAGTACACGTACCATTCCCATTCCATCGCACAAAGGAAGTATTCTACGCGAAGATAAAAACACATGTTGCAGTTGAAAGACAAGAAATGAATAGTTACGAGAACTTTCCATAGAGAGAGGAGTTGCAAGCAGTCACGACGCCAGTACAGCTGGCGCAGCGTGCTGCTAAGTTGGTCACCTGAGGCGGCAGGCACAGCATGTGGCTGGAGCTACTCGTAAACGGGAGTATGGCGAGCAGAACATGAACTGCAGCATGGCATGTTGCGCCGCCAGCCCAACCAAAAGGAAGCGCTTTGTCAATAAGTAACCGATTGTTCGTCACTCAACAACAGCAGAAGAACCTTCATGCGCTGAATGGTCAGAATAATGGTCAACCTTGCCCACTGTTCACCAAGGCGGCCGGGCCTTTGTCCGCTGCACGACCAAAAACCATGGGGGGCCTATCGCTCGAGGTACGACCTAAAGGTAGACTGAGCCTATCACTTGTCACACAGTCAGAGGGAAGGGCATATCGCCCACCACACAATAAAAAACAGATGAGCCTATCGCTCATTGCATGGCCAAAGGCAGACAAGAACGCAGGACCAATACCCTGATAGCCAGGGTGACTCGAGCCTATTGTCCGTTGGTGAGATTACCCAACCCCGGAACTGGTTCGATGCTGGTGCCTACGTCCTTCCTACGTCTGCTTCCAGACGCCTGATACCAGTTGGTGTCCTGAGATTGAGAAGATCTCGTCGACAAGACTGGGTGAGCCCATGCCGGAATGTCTATACTGCCTAGAGGAGGTGAAAGATGAAAGCAGAGACAGAGGCAAAAGGCGCGAGACGCACGGTACAACAAAAATATGCGCCTGCTCGCGGTCGAGACGAGCGGAAGGAAAAGCACCGTGAGCACAGCCACGAGAGCGAGGAAACCTCAGGGAATTTTTAGAGACCCAAGTACTACAACAAACTTGCGAGCAAGGTAATTCTCTGTGAACCAAGTCGGTAGATGGAGTGAACTAAAGCTATAAGGGTTATGGATTATCAAAAGTATAGGTCCTGAGGGTTCAACTGTTATGGATCCGAGTGACGATCCGTATAAGTATACATAACCGCAAGCAAACAACGAAGGGTGTAATAAACAAATACCAAAAATCAACATGAAGAAAAGATATCGGGGATGAGGTATAATTGCGGTTTACGAAAAAAGGAGAGGGGAGGTGGCAGTAAAAGAATGTCATCGTGAAAGGTATCAAATAGGGACATTAGAGGAAGCAAAAGATGAACGGGTATGGAGACAATTCTTACAATCCTCCACACTGCATCGCACAGGGTATCCAGCTCCCCAACATCCTCTGTCAGCAGTCTACAAATCCGTCCCGGTCGCTCGGAGGGACGATACCGACGTCTAGATGAACCGGTGGTAACAGATAGGTGGAAGTTGAGTAACTTGTGATATTCATGTGGAGTGACAAGACTGAGAGTTAATGAACTGGGTGTGTCTGAACGATGATTGGGCTATAATGCCCCCAGAAAACGCGGTGGATGTGGCTATTGACAGGTGGGTGCGTCCTTGTCGAGCTGGTGGCGTGCCTGCATTCTTGCCTATGAGACATATCTTCGGGACCACTTAGCGCGGTGGTAAGTGGGAGCGGCGAACCGCATCGACTCTGGAAGAGAAACCTTTCCTTCATGGTCCCTCCAAGCCCGCGGACGTGGGGAGTAGAGAGTAAATAGTGGTTCAAGATCAAGGAGCGGTGGGGCATATGGCTGGCTAGATCTGGTTTTCCGGTGATTTACTCTAGCCTCAGATTGACGCCTCCTTTCTGAGCGGTCGTAGCCGTATCCAATATTATAGCCGCCGTATCCAGTATCGTAGCCGCCTTCCCCAATATCGTAGCTATATCCAGTATCGTAGCTATATCCAGTATCGTAGCTGTATCCACTGGCAGTAGACGCATAACCAAGGGTGTGGTCTTGGATCGGGAAACGGGAATGCGAACGATTATGATCGGTTGTGAAGTTGTAACGAGATGGAGAGCTGAAACTGCTGTCGTTTGGATGGGACGAGGAGGCGTCAGCTGTGAAGATCAAGTGGAAGTTATACGTGAGGTAGATAATTGAAGGGGGAGACGCATACCGGCACGTGAGAGAGTAGGGTAACCACCCAAATGATGACAATTTGAATGTGGGTTGGTCGCGCCTGGTCTTCCTTCATGCATAGACCATTCACTGGCTGGTGATACTCCTAATGCATTCCCGGAAACCTCGCCTCTGGAACCATTCACGACATACGTCGAGCCTTCCGATTTAAACTCGCGCACATGATTGAACATTTCGATGCAATCGCCGGTTCACATCGAACTTTTCGCTCTTGAGTTCGGCTTTTCCTAGGTCGTTGAAGAGGTTTACGCATCTAGGTGTGGCGTTCATCAGGTCTGAGGGTCGGGTGGCGAAGTTGGCAGTCGTTAGGAGATCTTTCATGATAAAGCAATCAGGGTCGTCGCTTGCCACGGACGCCCGATGAGTCCATGGTCATGTCTATTCGACAGAGCCTTCGGGGATATGTTGCCTCATGCAAAGACTGACTCCCACCATAGTTCACCCCTATTGAAAAGCAGGACTGAGTATGACTCGAGTCATCTTGTCGAAAATATGCATACGCTGCACGTTTTCCATACCCTTGGTATCGTTAGCACGGTATCGCCTGAAGGAGCGCAGCGCGACAGCTACGTCTTCGACTCTTCCCGAAGTCTCTGGACCAGGGGGGAAAAACCCACTTGTCGGGAAAGCGTATATAATTTACTACGGATCGATATGTATGTATGTATCATGACTTTCCCATTTTCAGTCTTGTATTGGTGACGAAAGTACCCCAACCATCATTTTGCATGTATCGGTGGCGTAGGCATGCTGCAAGGCGTCGGTGTCTGAGTATTTGGCCATCCACTGTACTGAGGGTTACTTTAATGTTCAGGCGGCCGCGTTTCATGTGGTTAGTGCTGATAATAGCTCAATAGGCGCCCATGTGGCGCCCATGTGAACTAAATAGCTTGAAGAGACTATCTTCAATTTAAAAACAATACTACAAAGTACTATGGTAATAATTGTATGGATCCTCCGTACGAGATGCAGAAGACCTAAGTGTTGATGTTATGTATGGCGTAATGAGCAAAAGTGGATACCACGGACAAAAGTTGTCCGAAGGTGAAGGCCGCAAGAGCTGGGATGTCGGAAAACCTAGAAAAAGCGTGTATATATAATCTAATATGGGCTGATATGTATCATGACCTTCACATTTTCGGTCTTGTATTGGTGACGAAAGTGTCCCATCCATCATTTTGCATGTATCAGTGGCGTAAGTCTTATCAGGCATGCTGCAAGGTGTCAGCCGTATCAGCCACCTCGGTTTATGTAGGCAGTGTCTGAGTATTTAGCCACCCAATATACGGAGGGTTACTTTGGTATTCAGGCTGGCAGAGCTCTCGATAGGCGTTGAGGTCGAAAGAGGAAGAGGCAGTGTGCTCAAGGCTGAGGAGTGTATTACAATCCAAAGTTCCGACGTACAAACAAGAACGGGGTGCAAATTTTTTTTAAAAAAAAGAAAAGTCCGTGGCATATACATGATTGCAACAACCGAACTAGTGCTAAGACGCGCTAAGACCTAGGGCTACGTAGTGCCAAAAAGTAGCAAAAGACACAACAGAAAGAAAAATGTCGGAAGTGATGTATATCTGTAATTTATCGTATTTTGAGAAAAGGGGGGGATTATCCAATAGGCGTTGAAAGGGAAAATAGAGAAAGAAAAATATGGATGGGTACGGAAGTGACTGTTATAATCCTCGACATCGCGCAAGGTTTCCAGATCTCCAACATCCTTCTGCAGGAGTCCCACTTGAAGGTTGTGCGTTGACGACATTGGTGTTAATATTATGAACTAGGTGTGTCTGGACGATGATTGGGCCGTAGCTGACGGTTGCCTGCGTCCTCGTCGGCAAGGTGAACATGAAGTCTTGCCTATGGAGCATGTATTCGGGGCCGCACAGTGCGGTGATGAGTGGGGCGACGAACAGCTGTCGACTTCGTAAGAGAAACCAATCCTTCATGGTCCTTCTTCCAAGCCCGCGAGCGCGGGAAATCGTGAGCACATAGTGGTCCAAGATCAACTTGAAGGTGCGGTGGGACATATACATATGGCCGGCTATATCTGGCTTTTCGCTGATTTACTCTAGCCTCGTATTTTCCTCTCTTTCCTGGGCTGTCGTAGCCATATCCGGTATTGTGGTCGTATCCAGTGGACGCAGGACCAAAGGTGTACTGGTCTTGGACCGGGTGACGGGAATGCGAGCGATCATGATCGGCTGGTGTGAAGTAACGAGATGTAGAGCTGAAATTGCTGTGGTTTGGATTGGATGAGGAGGCATTCGCTGTAAATATTAAGGAAGTTATACACGATGTCGATAATCGAAGGTGGAGACACACCAGCACCTGAGAGAGTAGGGTAACCGCCCAAATGATGACAATTTGAATGTTGACCGGCAGGGTTGGCCGCGCGTGGCCTTCCTTCATGAATAGACAATTCACTGGCTGGTACCCCCAATGCATTCTCGGAAACCTGGCTCCTGACCCCATTCACGATATACGCTGAGCCTTCCGATTTAAATTCAACCACATGGTTGAACATCTCGATACAATCGCCGTTCACATCGAACTTTTCGCTCTTGAGTTCGGCTTTTCCTAGATCGTTGAAGAGGTTTACGCATATATGTGTGGGGTTCATCAGGTCTGAGTGGTGAAGTTGGCAGAGGCCGTTAGGTCTTTTATAATATTAAAGCAATCAGGGTCATCGCACACCATGGTCGCCCGATGGTCACCTCCGACAGTGCCTTCAGGGCTATGCCGCCTTATGCTTGATCAAAGCTGACTCCCACCATACAGTGAAAAACAGGATCGAATCCAACTGCGCAATTATCGTCGTCGATCAATCACAAAAGTCTAAATTGTCCTTTTGGGGTTAGCGAAGTATTAGTCAGCGGCCTCAGCACGCATAAAAGCCTAAAATGGCTAGCCTTCCCGAGGTCTCTGGGCCAGTGGGAAAACATGCGGTCCGGAGCACCGCCAATTACGACTTATCAATCTTAAATTCTTGCTAGATACATTCAAAAATTCCGAGATGTTATTCTGACGATCCATCTATCAGACAAAGCAAGCTCAACGGCGACCAGTCTAGACCGACCTTCCAAGTTCCAGACGAATGGTATTGCCCCGAATTGGCCATCTACGCGAGGCATTGCATAACCGCAGAGTCATATATGTATCTCGTAATAAGTGCAAACCTCTAACCCATATCTGCAGATCAGCACTATCGATAAGTCGTTATTCAAAATTCGGAGCAAAACAAACAGAATCTTACCTTGTTAGGAAATGGCGGAGTCAAGGGCTGGGGGCGTACCGGCTGTAAATGTGTTCAGTCGGAAGGATCATACTAATTCCTGACCCCCCGCTGTTGCCTGTTCTTAGTTTCCGCACTGGTAAATCGCAGGATCTCAGAGTCATAAGCTTGCAGCCAATCAACCTAAGGCAGCCAATACGAAACCCACATACACCTGTACTTGCCGTTGAAACACTGTTCGGGAGCCTTACGACTTCTCCGCCCGAGAGAGGAGAAATTAAACTTGAAAAGGGGGTACCATCTCTGTAAGGAACGTGCTCTTACGCCTGAAGTACTTTCAGCATTCGATTCTCGACGGGCCTTGCTTCTCATTTTACCACTGGATAAGTTAGTAAATCAATCTTTACCTAAGGCCTAGCGGAAGGCTCTCTACGAAGACTGGAGCTTTTTCAGCCGCCCCACAATTAAGTCCATGTTCAAAGATAAAATAACACAATAGCGAGAGGCATACGTTATATGCCTTCCCGATGACCTTGAGCGGTGACAACTTCCCCTTGAGGCTGTCTTTAGTTCAGCACTCTCTCAATCACGGACTAGTGAATCTTGAAGGTGTTCTGGCTGAATATTCCAATTTGAGTTGATATAACAAAATCATCTTTGAGTCGAAACACTTAGACTCGCAGGTGTGATCATGATTTCCAGGCCATGGCTTATTTGAAAAATACGTTGATATTTTTCCTTTCACCCCATCTGGTGCAGACATCCGGAACCGAACTACAATCTAATGCCCGAGAGCCAATTGCAACATAACTGGAGCACTGTACGGTATATACCTCCGACAGAAAGCTGTGTATGAGCTCATTCCTTGACAACGAATGGGAATGACTTCGAGCGCTGCGAGCGGCAGTCGTGACCACAACCGTCACCAAATTTGACTAATCACGGCGGTGATGAGAGCGCTTATAAGAGGCGCCGGCTCTTGGACATTAGCGCCTACCAAAATGACCCGATCCGTGGCTCGGGTATTAGCCACGTTATGCTGCATCTTGTCAATAAAGTAATTACTTGTTGGTCCATTTAAACGTGTCAAGGATCGCAATGAATCAGGGCCGGTCTGAGGGTAATTTCGCGAATCGACTTTCTCTAAAATGAACGTTTCTAGCTGCCTATTGACAACATAAAAATTGTAGGATTTTGTACATTAGTAAAGTGAGAAGAGTATTCCGATGAAAGAGTCTAGTATGATGTTGCAATGTACAAACGGTGAAAGGAGAGTGAAATGCAGGGAGTGCTAAACGTACAAATGAGTTAGTCCTGGTGAGGTAAACGAGGCGCGTCAAAGCCTTTTTGACGCGTGAGCGATGTGCAACTGGGTAGACGGTGAGAAAGGAGGGTAGTAGAGATCGTGCTGCGCTTCCTTGATCAGACGGTCAACAGTTGAGGGCGGCAGGCCCGAACACAGAAAAAACGGCCGCAGGGCAGGCAGAAACAATTCGTAATCCATCCACTGGAGCTGTCCTACAGAGAGTAGATATTGATCTACATGATGGATAGTAACAATCAACAAAAAATTCAAAATACAGGCGATATTAAATAAATGGAACAACCTTGTGGCCAGAAGCCGACGGGCACATTCCCGTCGCGGGTGATGATGTTCTCGAATGCAGCAGTCGCTGCTAATAGGTCTGGCAGACGTTCTGGAACGGTCACATCCACAGATTGGCTTTGTAGACACGCTCGGTAGGTGTCCCAGAGCTCGGTCCAACCTTTCATGGGATGCTGAGGCGGAGGTGGTGGACAGGGTTTCAGAGTGGGCTCGATGAGGAGAACTAGACCGCCTGGACGTAGAAGACGCGCGATTTCGCGTAGAAAACGAGGATAGTCGTGGATCTAGAACATTCTCAGACTGATTCACGCGAAAGAACGCGAAAATAAACCACATACGCCGATGTGCAGTGACCGGGCATGAATAAAGTCAAAGTGAGAGTCAGGGTACGGGATGTTCCATTGGTCAAGGTCGCAGAG
>Ga0247741_1000723_pt1 | contig 18101 bp, 16 predicted proteins | sample UWRJL213509R2_FD_180945 | JGI IMG/M metagenome (GOLD analysis project Ga0247741, IMG submission 180945) | Plant litter microbial communities from Arlington Agricultural Research Station in Wisconsin, United States - UWRJ-L213-509R-2 | ecosystem: Environmental > Terrestrial > Plant litter >... | reverse complement strand
CACGGCGCGGAGGCCGGCCTCTTGCCGGCGCCCGCGGTGAAGAAGATCACGTCGGGCACGTCGCGTGGCGTGCATCCGTCGACGTTCGTGAACGTGGAGCTCTCGTCGCCGCCACCGAAGGACGCGATCGCGATCGTCGTCGGGCCGGCGAAGGGGCCGGCGCACGCGTGGGGCAAGGCGTTCGCGGATATGGCGTCGATCAACGTCTACAGCACCGGCGGCGGCTGCATCTCGCTGTTCCCCGACGGCACCGTGATCTCGCAGCCGGGTGACCGCGTGGTCGCGTTCTGGGTCGATAGCTACGGCCGCCGGTCGCGCGTGTCGCCGATGGTCGTGGTCGACAAGGCACCGTGAGAGCGCTCGCGCTGTTACTCGCGCTCACCACCGCCGCGCGGGCCGAGCCGAGCGATACATCGCGCGCGCTCCATCTCGGCGGGATGATCGCGTTCGGTGGGCTGTATCTCGCGATCGAGTTCCCCGAGAAGATGCGGTTCGCGGCGAAGGAGTGCCGGTGGTGCGATCCGCCGGGCTTCGATCGAGGCATCCGCGATGCCTTGAAGTGGGACCACCGGCTCGTCGCGGTCAAGGTCAGCGACCTCCTCGGCTTCGCCGCCGCGCCGACCGCACTCGGAATCCTGATGATCGCGGCCAGCGGCGAGCACCGCTCGCTCCGGCGCACCTTCGACGATCAGGCGCCGATGATCGAGTCCGCGATCATCGTCAGCCTCATGCAGAGCACCACGAAGTACATCGTGCGGCGCAGTCGGCCGTTCGTGCGCTTCGCGCCGCCGGGACGCGTCTTCTATCACGACGACAACACGTCGTTCTGGTCGGGGCACGTGTCGGCCGTGTTCGCAGAGACGTTCGCGTGCGGCATCGTGGCTCACGAACGGGGCTACGCCCTCGAGCCGGCGATCTGGGCGACCGGGCTCACGATCGGCACCGTGACCGCGTACCTGCGCATGGCCGCAGACATGCACTACGCGAGTGACATCGCCGTGGGCGTACTCGTCGGCATCGGGGTCGGCACCGCCGTGCCGTACCTCCTGCACCGCTCCTCGCTCGAGCGCGACCCCGAGCCCGCGGCGACGCGCACCGAGCCGCGCTTCCTGTCGTTCGGCGGAATGTTCTAGCGCGCGAGGCCGCAGTGCGCGGCGACCTCGTCGCGATACGCGAGCCAGGCGCCGAGCGTGGTCTCCATCGCTTCGATCACGCCCGCGTGCTCCGATGCGGGCACGTGGTCGAGCAAGATCCGCCACGCCGCCGCGCGGTGGCTACCCTCGACCTTGCGGTGCGCCTTGGTGAGCGCGAGCGCTTCGAGCGGCAGGTTGTAGTGCTTCACGAGCGGATGGTCCTCGAGCGGCGGAGCGGGGCGCTTCGGCGCGTTCGGATCGAGCTCGCCGCGCTCGTGATCGGTGCCTTCGAGGAAGATCGTGGTCACCGCGGCGGCCTGCGACCAGCCGCGCGCGAGCGTGTAGTGATCGAGGGCAGCGCGGAACTTCGCCGCCGCCGGCCCCAGCTCCACGCGCTGGAACCGGGTGAGATCGAAGCCGAGCCCCTTCGGGTACTCGAGGAACAGCTCGGGATGCGGTCGCCCGGCGATGAGCCCGCCGGTCTCTTCTTCGTAGAGGTTCTCGGCGAGATCGCGGCGGGCCTCGGCGACCGGGCACTGCACGTACGCGCGCCCGATCATCACCGGGAAGTCGCGGACGTACGTCTCGTACTCCTGCTCGAAGTGATAGTGCATCCGTTCGCGCGGCACCTTGCCCGACGTGAAGCCCGCCCACGCCCAGTGCTTCTTGCGCTCCATGATCTGCAGCAGCGCTTCGCGAAAATCGCTCACCTCACCAGTGTAGCCTCCAGATCGAGGTGGAGCGATGCGTTGCCGCCGGTTGCCGTGACCCGCGGCACGGCGCGGCGGATCACCAGCTCTGCGGGAAGTCCCGATGCACCGAGGTGCCGCTCGACGAACAGATCGTCGAGGAGCTTCGTGAACGTCTGGGTGAGCGCGCCGTGAAACTCGGCGCCGCGACCGCGGATCACGTCGACGAGATCCGCGTAGCACGGCACCAGCGTGGTCGGGCTCTTCTCGCAGGAGAGCTCGAGCGCGCCGAGGTCCACGCTCGTCGCGGCCACGCCGGTCGGTGCGAACGCGAAGTCGAGCCCGCCCCAGACGCGGCCGATCGTGGGCGTGGTCCGATCGGTGATCGTCACGCGCGCATCCGCCGAGAGCCGCAGCTTGCCGTTCGACGGCGCGATCACCGGCGGCAACGCGAGCGTGACGGGCGACATGCGAATGGTCAGGAACTCCTGGACGATCGGATCCTCGTTGAACCGCCGGTCGAGGCCCGCGTCGGCGAGCTGCCGATCGAGAAAGCCCGTGCGCCACAGCTCGTAGAGCAGGGCGTTGAGCGCGTCGAGATCGAGATCGAGCGCCATCGTGGCGTTCGGTGCGATCACCCCGCGCGGCGCCTTCCCGCGCTTCGGCGGCAGGATCTTCGAGTTCTTCGCCGTGCCGATCTGCACCGAGAACGGCAGCGCGCCCGACGTGCCCTCGATGATCTCCGCCGGCTCGCCGCAGTACGCGAACCGCAGCATCTCGCCCCCCGGAAGCTCGAATGGCGGCGGTGGTGCGAGCGCGGTGATCAGGAGCCCGTCGAGCTGCCGCCGCGCGAGCTTGGTGGCGAGCTTGTCGCCGCCGAGCTTGTCGCTGATGAACTGCGCCACGCGGTTATCGAACGCGAGCCCCGCACGCGTGACGATGCGGAACCCGAGCTCGCGCGCCGCCGGCGCCGGGATCAGCGCGATCACGAGCGGGATATCCAGGCGCTTGAACACCACGCGCACCGACGCGCGCACGTACCCATCGGGCGCCACGCCGATCTCGTCGCGATCCTCGGGATGCCACTCGAGCCGCGACCACCGCAGCGACACATCTTCCACGCGCTGGAAGTCGCCGATCGGAAACTCGCCCACGTCGGCGAGCTCCGACGTGAGGATCGTCTTCAGCTCGCCCGCGATCGTTCCCGGGCCGGCCTTGCCGTCGTCGAGCAGCCGCTGCGCCACCACCACCCGTCCGCTGCACGCCTCCGCCATCGGATCCTGAAACGGCCCCACGAGCTGCGCCGTGCCCACGCTCCGCGCGAACCCGCCGCGATAGCTCACGCTCCACCGCTTGCGATGCAGCCCCGGTCCCGGCGGCGCATCGTCGTCGAGCGTCTCCACCACGCGCGCCTCGAGCTCGGGCGGCACCACCCCATCGATCGCCAGCACCGGCGACACATCCGCCGCCGCCACTTCCACCGCCAGGTCCGTACCGTGGCACCGCGCCGCGAGCGCGACGAAGCCCACCGCGTGGGCGGCGACGACGGCGAGGCCGATGCCGGTGCTCGGCTTCATGGGATTGAAACGCCCACCTCGGTCGTGTTCATCCGAACACCACGACGACGGTGAACAACTCCCAGGCCACGACCCACAGCGTGCAGGCCACCACGCTGGCGGTCATCCCGCGCGTCACCGCGTCGGCCTCGGGCTTGGGCGCGCCGCCCTTCGCGACGACGTCGCTCGCGATGCCCCACGCGTACATCCACACGAGGAAGCCGGCGCGCAGTGCGTACGCGACGCGCTCGGGGCGCGGGTCGAACAGGTCGCCGGTGAGCAGCTCCCACGCGTGGGGCACGCCGTAGGAGCGACAGACGAGCAGGCCGCCCGCGATCATGCCGAGCGCGAAGATGAACGACACGGCGAGGAAGCACAGGGCGGTCGCGAGCCACGCCGGCGCCCAGAGGTACGCCTTGCGATCCACGCCGAGGGCATCGAGCGCGAGCGTCTGCTTGGTGAGGCCCATCGAGCCGAGCCACGCGTTGGTCGCGCTGCCCGAGGCGGCGACGAAGAGCAGCGCGGAGAGCGCGGGCGCGAGGGCCACCACGTAGCTGCCGCCGATCTGGCGCAGCAATGCATCGGGCCGCACGCCGGCGCCGCCGACGCGGCTGATCACGTAGAGCACCGTGTAGCCGATGAGCGTGGAGACGATCAGATAGAAGGGCAGGGGGCGCAGCAGCGTCTGCGCGACCACGCGGCGCGCGACGATCGCGAAGTCCTTCGGGTGCGTGAAGAGCTGCCTCGGCAGCCGCGCGAGCGACGTCATCGCCACGCGGAACGGCGCGATCAGCGGATCGAGCCAGCGGCCGACCTTCGTCAGCGCGCCCACCGGCTTCGGCGTACCCGCGGGCGGCTTGCGATCGCCGTGCTCCTCGAGGTGATCGACGAGCGCGGCTTCGAGCTCCACGAGCCACTTGCCGCGTTCCCCTTCGGCGTGGCCGGGCTCCTCGAGCGCACCGGGCCAGCGGTCCGCGAACATCTGCTCGAGCTTTCGATTCTCGAGCGAGAGCAGATAGAGCTTGTCGGCCACGCCCGCGGCGAGCGCCACGTCGTGGGTGACCACGATCGCGGAGATGCCGAGCGCCTTGACCTGCTCGCGGATGAGGCGCGCGAGCATGCGCACGCGATGCGGATCGAGGCCCACGGACGGCTCGTCGAGGAAGAGCAGCTTGCGCCGCGATGCGAGCACGCGCGCCACCGCCACGCGTTGCGCCTGGCCGCCGGAGAGGCCGGTCACCGGCGTGCCGGGCTCGGCCAGCTTCGGATCGAGGCCCACGCGCTCGAGCCACTGCGCCGCTTCTCCTTCGGCGGGCGGCGTGCTGCCTTCGGCGTGGCGCAGCGCGAGCTCGAGGTTGCCGCGCACGTCGAGGTGATCGAACAGCGCGCCGCGCTGCGGAACGAGGCCGAGCTGCTCGCGATCGAGATCGAGCTGCGCGCTCACCACGTCGAATCCGGCGGCATCGAGCTCGTCGCGCTCGAACAAGACGCGCGCGAAGGTGGACTTGCCCGCGCCGGATCCGCCGAGCAGCACCACGACCTCGCCCGGTGCGATCGCGAGATCGACGTTGTCGATCAGCACGCGTCCGTCGGGGAGCGCGACGCGTAACCCCTTGACGGCGAGCACACCCCACCGTAACCGCGAACCCCCGTAGACGTCACCTACATCGGCCTGGTTGCACGCGATCGCGCAACTCAGCCTTCGGATTGATCAAGCAAAAACGCGGAACCGAACGCCCGAGCGGCTGTCTCACCTCCTGACCGCACGATACGTCGTCGTTCGGTCGCCTCGGCGAATCAGGAGCCGTGACGTCATGCGTGCGAGTGCACGCGAGATTGTCGCGGACCAGCCGGAGCCAGGTGCGCCCGCACCACTGACGTAGGTCCATCCATGTCCAAGCTCACTCTTTCGTTCCGCATCTCGTACAACGGCCAGCTGGTTCGCGAAGAGAAGCTCGGCCAGACCGTCATCAAGATCGGCAAGGTGCCCTCGGCGCACCTGCTCCTCGCCGACGAAACCGTCAGCCGCATGCACGCGATCATCGAGGTGATGGGCACCGACGTCAGCATCATCGACCTCGGCTCCACGCGCGGCACGTTCGTGAACGGCGCGAAGATCAACAAGGCGAAGCTCGCGAGCGGCGACGTCATCCTCGTCGGCGACACCACGATCGAGATCGCGATCGCGCAGGCCGCGCTCGTGGCGGTCCCCGCGCCGGTGGTCACCCAGACGCTGCCGCCGCCGGTCCCGATGGCGGTTGCTCCTGCTCCGATCGCCTCCATGGCCACCCTCGCGGAAGATCCGATGGGCGCGCGCGCGATCGAAGTCGCGACGATGCTCGGCGACTCGGTCGTCGGCGTGAAGCACTGCATGGATCCGAAGAGCGGCAAGGTCACGCCGAAGACGTGGGGCTTCGTCGCCGCCGGTCTCGCGTGCCTCCTCACCTCGGCGACCGCGTTCGCGATCTCCGTCGGCGAGGCGGCGCGCAACAAGGGCGCGCTCGACTACTGGACCCACGTGCAGAAGCGCCCGGCGCACGCGTTCCGCCCCGTGACCTCGGGCCCCGGTCTCGATTACCTCGCGTTCGGTGGCCTCGCGTTCGGTCTCCTCGGCGTGACCGCCGGCCTCGCGCGCGCTCGTCGCGAGCGCAAGAGCCCGTTCTACCGGATCGGCACCGCGCCGGGCGTCGAGGCGGCGCTCGAGACCGCGCCGTCGCCGGACTTCCCGATGGTCGCGCCGCAAGGCGACGAGTTCGTCTTCAACTTCGGTCAGGGCATGGACGGCGAGATGACCGTCAACGGCCAGACCACGCCGCTCGCGGATCTCGCCGCATCGGGCCGCGCGCGCCCTTCGGCGTCGACGCCGGGCGCCACCGAGGTCCCGATCCCCGCCGCCGCGCGGATCCGCGTTCGCTCGGGCATGACCACGTTCCTCGTCTCCGCCGTCGCGAAGCCGAAGGAGACCCCGGTCCCGTTCTTCCCCGCCTTCGAGGGCCGCGCGGCGAAGTACTTCGCGGGCTCGCTCGCGGCGCACCTCGGCCTCGTCGCGTTCCTCGCCACGATCCCGGCCGAGGGCGGAACGGTCAACATCGACCTGACCAACGCCGAGCAAACGACGATGAAGGGCGAGACGGTCAACAAGGACGATGTGCCGCCGCCGCCCGAAGACGACCCGATGACCGGCGAGGACAGCGGCAAGGAAGGCGCGGGCGAGAAGATGGCGCTCGAAGAAGGCGCCGCCGGCAAGCCGACCGCCGAGCGCGTGGACGGTCACATGCAGATCAAGAACAACAACAAGGAGCCCGCGCTCTCCCGCGAGGAAGCGATCGAGCAGGCGCGCAACAGCGGCTTCCTCGGCTCGGCGCCGCTCACGGATTCGATCCACGCCCTCGCGGCGACGCAGGACTGGTCGAGCGGCTTCGACGGCGCGAACGTCTACGGCCCGCTCTTCGGCGCCGAAGGCGAAGGCAAGGGCAGCTTCGGCGGCGGCGTGCACGGCTGGGGCCCGGGTGGCGGTTGCGGGATGCCGCCGTGCGGAATCATCGGCACCGGCCGCTACGGCACGATCGGGAACGGCACCAAGGCCGGCGACGGCTGGGGTGGTCCGGGCAACGGCCACGGCGGCATGCGCAACCACACCGGCATCCCGATCGAAGGCGTCATCGGCCGCCCCGTCCTCGACGGTGACCTCGACAAGGCGATCATCAAGCGATACATCAAGCGCTCGGTCGACAAGATCGCCTACTGCTACGAGAAGCAGCTCCTCGCGAAGCCGAACCTCGAAGGCACGGTCAACGTCAGCTTCTACATCGACCCGCAGGGCAACGTGAAGTCGTCGAGCGGCTCGGGTGTCGATGGTGCGGTCTCGAGCTGTGTCGCCGACGTGATCTCGAACATCAACTTCCCGAAGCCGAAGAACGGCGGCGGCGTGCAGGTGAACTACCCGTTCAACTTCCACCGGCCGGCGCAGTGAATCGGACTGCTTCCTCCGCGTGCGGCTCTCACGACTTCGGTCGTGCGGGCCGCACGGCTCGTTTCGGCCTGCTGCTGCTGCTCGTCGCGCAGCCCGCGCTCGCCGGTTCGCAGATCGATTGCTCGATCGAAGGTGCGTGCTGCTTCCCGCGCAAGTCGCCACGCACCACGCGTGTGCCGGAACCGCGGCTCGCTACGATCACAACGAGCGATCTGGTCGGGGCGCGCGCGAAGCCCGCCGTGAAACGCGTGCTCGGAGATCGCGGCGCCGCGCTCGGTGCGTGCACGAGCGCGAGAGGCGTGGTCACCGCGCACCTCGTCGTGGCGCCGTCGGGGTCCGTCGCCGTCTCGAACGTCGTCGCGAAGCCACCGGTCGGCCACGCGATCGAGGCGACCGCTGTCGCCGCCTGCGCGACCGACGCGCTCCACGCGACGACGTTCCCGCCCGCGCCCGGCGTCACGGAGCTCGACGTGCGGATCGTCTGGTAGCCCGGATCAGAGCGGTTTCGGCGCGATGCCGACCGGCGAGGTGGGCGTCGGCACCGGCGGGCTCTGCGGCGGGCCAGCGGTCGGCGGCGGATTCGCCATGCACGCGACGAGCTCGGCGTTCTGCGTCCATCCGCACGCCCCATCCGTCTGCCGTTCGCAGTGAGCGGTCGCGTAGCACGCGTACTCCGCCTTGTACTCGCACGTCGTCATCATCTGCTTGCCGGGCTCGGCGCAGACGGTGCCGCTGCAGCCGCCCTTCTCGCACGGGCCGGTCGCGATCGGCGTGGGCGTGGGCGTGGTCGTTGGCGGTGGCGCCGACGTAGATCCGCCGCTGCACGCGGCGACGACGAGTAGAGCGAGCGTCCTCATGCCGTGATCGTGGCACGCAGCCGCGCGACGCCGGCGCGGTCCTAACGCAGCCTCACCGAGCGCGGGCGCTCAGCGCCGGAGCGAGAGCGCCCACTTGTTGAACTCGGGCTGAAACTCCTCGAGGCTCTTGCCGACGATCTTCTCCAGCGAGCTCACGCCCGTGTGGTCCTTGTCGAGGAGGAACGCCTTGTAGAAGTCCCGCAGCTTGCCCTTGTCCTGCAGGTACTGGCAGAGGAAGCGCGCGTACGCGTACGCATCGAACTCCGCCTCGTAGAACCCATCGCGCGACGTGGAGAGCAGCGTCTTGAGCGATGGCAACGTCTTCTTCTTGATCATCTCGGTGAGGCCGGGAAGGCGCCAGTTCGTGGTGCCCCACATGTGGCCATCGCGCTCGCGCGGTTGCTCGTACAGCGACGCGAGGCCTTCGTTGAACCACGACGGCGCATCCGGGAAGTTCGCCTCGATATACGGATGCACGAGCTCGTGAGAGAGCGTGCCCGCGCCGGGGCCGATGTTCATGATCAGCGCGTTGTCGTCGGAGGAGTAGTAGCCGTACGGCGTATCCGGCGTGTCATCGAAGAACTTCTTCGCGCCGGCCTTGTACGTGGTGATGTTCCGGAACAGCCAGATCACGAGGATCTTGTCGGGTTGCTTGTCGAAGTAGTCCTGCTCGATGAGCCGCACCACCCAGTCGACGAAGTTCACGCGCGAGCGCACCTTCGGCGCGGACTCGTCGCCCACCACCACGAACGGCGGCGTCACCGTGACCGTGAACCCCTGGCCCTTCAGCTGCTTCGTCAGCTCGGCGGCGCGCGTATCGAGCTCCTCCCGGGTCGGCGATGCGGCGGCGACCGAGCTCGCCAGCAGGGAGGCGACGAGCAAACCAGGAGCTGTCCTCATGCCCTGGACGACAGAGCCCTTCGTAGCGGGTTGCAACCTAACTTCGCGAAACTGCGACCCAAGGTTCGGCGCGAGGCGGTGTCTAGGTAACCAGGTGGGCACTGCTATCGTAGTCCCACCGTGAGTGAGCCCCGCGCGCGCCGCGGCATGGTGCCTATCGAGATCGCGCTGGTGCTCGCGATCGCCGCGGTCCCGTGGCCCGAGGGGCTTCAGGTGGGCATCCCCCTCCTGGTCGCCGCGTCGCTCTGCCGGTGGCTGCGCGGTCGCAGCTGGGGCGAGGTGATGGCCGGCGGGCGCGACAAGGCGCTCGTCGGCGCGGCGGCGGGTCTGACCGCGCTCGTGATCGCGCTGGCGCTCGGCACGCCCGTCATCGAGGCGCTCGTGATGCGCGGCGTGGAGTGGTCGCGGTTCCCGGTGGTGCGCGGGAGCATGGCGCAGATGACGATGGTGCTCGTGCTCGTCTCGGTCGGGGCGATCGCAGCGGAGCTGGCCTTCCGCGGCTGGCTCGTGGAACGCGTCCTCGAGCTCTCGCCGGGGCCGCCCCTCTTGCCGGTGCTCTGCGGCGCGCTCGCCGAAGCGATCGTCATGCCGGGCGATCTCGCGGCGCGCGCCGGCGCGGGACTGTTCGGTGCCGGGCTCGGCTGGATGTACGTCGCGTCGGGGCGCAGCGTGATCGCGCCCATCCTCGCGCGCATCGCGTTCGTCGGCGGCGCGGTCGTCCTCGAAGCGCTCCGCCTCATCGGCTAGACTCGCGGTGGTGCGCAGGATCGTCGTGCTCGCGGTGCTACTTGGATCGCGGGTGGCCTCCGCCGATGACGCGACCGATATCGCCGCCGTCACCGCTGCGCTGCCTCGCTGCGATCCCGAGCGCGCGCACTGCTTCGCGCTGCGGCTTCACATCGCACGCACCGAGGCCGGCGACCTGATCGTGGAGCCCGCGTGGATCGCCGCGCAGCTCGCGATGGTGCACAAGCAGTTCGTCCCGCTCGACACGAGCTTCGAGGTCAGCGGCATCGACTTCCTCCCGGTCACGGCGGCGCGCCTCGAGGATCGCTCCGCGCGCAACGCGCTCGCGAAGCTCGTAAAGGCACCCGCCATCGACGTGTTCTTCACCGGCTACCTCGCCGATGTCGACAAGGCCGATGCGTTCGCGTACGGCGTCACGTGGCGCACGAAGGATGACCGCAAGTTCATCATCATCTCGGGCATGGGCCGCGATCGCACGCTCGCCCACGAGCTCGGCCACTTCTTCGGGCTCCCGCACTCCACGTACGCGATCTCGATCATGAACAAGGCCGCGCGCGATGATCCTCCGCCGGAGGATCGTCGATTTGCCGACGAGGAGGTCGAGAAGATGAAGCCCGTGCTCGTGCGGCTCGTTCGCGCGAAGGTGATCAGCGAACGACGGGCCGGAACCGCACGTTGAAGTTTGCCTGCACGCCGCCGCCGCCCTTCGGCGCGGGGAACTCCACGCGCCGAAGCTTCTCGGCCACGCACGGCGCTACCTCGGGCATCCCATTCGCGGTCGCGGTCGCGACCGTGCCGTGCGGCGTGATGAAGAACTGCATGGAGACCTGGCCGCGTAGCTCGGGCTGCTTCGCGAGCACCGGCTCGTAGCACGTGATGAAGTCCGCGTACTTCGTGCGCAGGACGCGGAGGATCTCTCGCTTGTCGAGATCACCCTGCGATTGCACGCGCCCGCCTTCGAGCACGGCGGTCGGTGTGGAGTAGCTCGCGCGCGCGGCACGGAGCGCGGCGATCTGGGCCACGCGTTGATCGATCGCGCCCGGCGTCTTCGCGAGGCCGAGCACGGTGACGCCGAGATCGTCGAGGGCGACCAGCGCATCGATCAGGTGCTGATACGTCACCGCAGGATCGACGAACACGTCGAGCGTGGGCGCTTCCTTGCCGTAGCCCTTGTAGATCGCGCGCAGCGCTTCGAGATCGATGCCGGTCTTCGTCCACGGGACGATCGCGCGGCCGTTCGAGGGTAGCGCGATCACGTCGATCCGATCCGCGCCGAGATGCAGCTCGACCCAGTGCTCGCGCGTGTCGTCGAGCACGTACGCCGTGGTCGCAGGGCGAAACGTCAGGCGCAGCACGGCGACTCGATCTCCCTTCTGCGACACGGCGAGCTGTGCGCCGAGGCTCGTCGCGATCTCGACCACGGACGCGGCGGTCACCGCCGGCGACGCGAGCACGAGCGGAACGGCTCCATCCGCGGCGCGTGCTCCGACCGCCGCGGGAACACGCTCGTAGCCGCGCGCGGTGACCGGCGCGACATCGGGCGTGCTCCACGGATCACCCGGCGCTGGTTCGATGACGCGCGGCGCGATCTCGGCGGCCAGCGCATCGACGCTCGCGATCGGCGTACGCGAAGCGGGCAGCGCGCCGGTCCACGCCTTGTCGGGGTGCGCGAGCTCGATGGTTCCGGTCGCGCCGATCCAGACGATGCTCGTGGGGCGCGACAGCTTCTCGATCGGCGTGACGGCCGCCGTCTTCCCGACGAGTGGATAGGGGCTCGCCTTCACCGGTGGCGGCGGCGGCAGCTCCTCGGGCTTCTCCGCGGCACCGCTGCATGCGCACGCAAGCGCCAACAGCCCGGCGATTCGCATCGAGATCATCATCGCATGCGCGCCTCGGCGCACGCCTTGCGGGGCGTGTGCATTTCTTGCGCACCCGGAGCGAGAGAACGGTGAGTTTCGATGAGAACGCGCAACATCTCTCGGTGCCGTGCGACGTATGCGCATGCGCAAGCGTTCGTTCGCCTACTTCCTGATTCCGTTGCTCGCTGCGTGCGGCACGACGCCCGACGAGCGCCCACCGACACTCGAGGTCGTCGCCCTGTCGATCCTCGCGCCGAGCTGCGGGCAGGTGCAGTGCCACTCGTCCAGCACCAACCTCGAGGGCTACGCGTTCGACACGCTCGATGGCTCGCGCACCGCGTTGCGCAAGCTCGTCGGCGTCGGCGGCACGAACCCGAATAACGAGCTGATCGAGGTGCTCACCGCCGACGGCGACAAGCGGATGCCGGCGGATACGCCGATGGACGAGAAGGACATCGCCCTCATCGAAGCGTGGATCGCGGACGGAGCGCCGGGCCTGTGATGCGCCTCCTCCTCGGCATCGCTCTCCTCGCCGCGCTCGCCGGTCGCGCCGACGCCTATCCCCAGTTCCAGCTCTCGCGCGACGCCACGTGCACGGGGTGTCACGTCGCGCCCGATGGCGGCGGCATCCTGAACGAGAACGGAACGAATACCTCCGAACAGATCGCCTGGAAGGGCGGCGATGGCGAGTTCATGTACGGCCTCGACCGGCCGTCGTGGCTGCAGCTCGGCGGCGACGTGCGCGGCGCGAGCGGGTTCATCCAGAACGGTGCTTCGAACGTCGCGCTCTATCCGATGCAAGCCGAGGTCGCGGCGAACGCGACGGCGCACGGCTTCTCGCTTCACCTCGTGGGTGGTCTGCGACGCCCGCAATCGGGCGGCAGCGCCGTGCACGTCTTGTGGTCGCGCGAGCACTACGCGATGTGGCAGCAGAACCCCGAGAAGAACGAGGGCCTCTACGTGCGCGTCGGCCGGATGATGCCGACGTACGGGCTGCGGCTCGCCGAGCACGTGGTCTACACGCAGCGCTACGGCGGCCGGCCGCTCTACGCGGAGACCTACGCGGCGTCGGTGTCGTACGTGAATCCCTCCGTCGAGGTGCACGCCAGCGCCTTCATCAAGGATCCGATCGGCTCGCCGGTCGAACAGGGCAACGGCGCCGCGCTGTACGCCGAGAAGCGTCTCGGCGAGCACGCGGCGATCGGCGTCGAGGGCAAGTACTCGTCGGGCGACGAGGTCCATCGCACGTTCGCGGGCGTCACCGGCAAGCTCTACCTGCCGGGTCCCGACGTGATGCTCCTCGCGGAGGCCGAGCTGATCCGGCAGAAGATCGTCGTCGGCGCGGGTGACACGGCCACGCAGCTCGCCGGATACGTGCTCGCGAGCAAGCCGCTCTCCGCCGGTCTCATGCTCGACGGAGGAATCGGGCACTACACGCAGGACACGCGCGTGAAGGGCCTGACGCGTGACTGTGTCGACGTGAACCTCCACTGGTTCATGACCGCGCACGTCGAGATGCTGTTCACCGGTCGCATCGAGCTACTCGACCTCGGCTCGGGCACGAACGGTGGCTACGCCCTCGCGCAGATCCACTACCGGCTCTAGAGCTCGCGGTTCATCACGCGCCGGAGCGTGTCGACGTCGATGTTCGAGCCGGAGAGGATCACGGCGACGGTCTTGCCGGCGAGCTTCGTGCGCAGCTTCGCGAGGCCGGCGAGTCCCGCCGCACCGGCTCCCTCGGCGAGGCTGTGCGTGGTGCGAACGTAGCGGCGCACGGCTTCGGCGAGCTCGGGCTCGCTGGCGGTCACGAAGCCCGCGAGGCCGGAGGCGAGCGCGGGGTACGTCAGGTCGTAGGTCGCGCGCGTGGCGAGGCCATCGGCGAACGTATCGGCGCGCTCGATCGTGACGCGCTCCTTCGCATGCCACGAGTCGTGGATCGCGGCGGCGCCGGCGGCCTGCACGCCGTACACGGCCACCTCGGGGCGCAGCTTCTGGGTCGCCGCGATCGCGCCGACGGCCTGCGATCCGCCGCCGACCGCCACGACGATCGCGTCGAGCTCGGGCGCCTGCTCGCAGATCTCGGCGGAGAGCGTGGCCGCGCCGGCGATCACGTTCGCGTCGTTCGTGGAGTGCGCCATCACGAGCCCACGCTCGCGCACGAGGCGCTGCGCGACCTCGACGGACTCGTCGTAATCGCGACCCGCTTCGACGAGCTCCGCGCCGTGACCGCGGATCGCCGCGTTCTTCTCCGAGTTGTTGCCGAGCGGGACGCAGATCACCACGGGCACGCCGAGCTGCGCTCCGGCCCACGCGAGGCCGGCGCCGTGGTTGCCGCGCGTCGCTGCGACCACGCCGCGGCCGCGCTGATCCACGGGCAGCGCGGTCATGAACGACATCGCGTTGCGCGCCTTGAACGCGTTCGTGGGCAGGTGATTCTCGTGCTTCACGAGCACGCGTACACCGAGCTCCTCGTCGAGTGCGGGGTAGTGGCGGAGCGGGGTGGGGAGCACGTACGGTGCGATCCTCGCGCGCGCGGCGAGCACGTCGTCCCAGCTGATCGGCAGCACGCGGCGAGTCTACCTCCGCGCGTCATGCGTGGCACAATGCACGCGTTGGAAGTGTTCTTCCTCATGATGGGCCTCTGGCTCACCGTCGCCGTGGCGCTCGGATTCCGGCGCCCCAAGGGCTTCGGTGGCGCGGCTCTGCGGGCACGGCTCGACGCCGTCTACGGCGAGCCGCACGAGCTCGTGCGCGTCTCGACGTCGGAGTTTCCAGAGGCAGACCTCGAGTTCTACGAGCGAGCGAAGAAGGAGCTCGAGTCGCGCCGGTACACGTCGATCGGTGATGTCGAGGATCTCACGCTGTCGCGGATCTATCCGCAGAACCGCACGTTCTTGCGGCTGTTCGTGGACGCGGGAGGGATGATCCGCGCGAGCGCGTATCACCTGCATCCGCGCGGCGTCGTGATCTCGCTCTTGCAGCTCGTGCAGCTGTTCCCGCGTCACCTGCGCGTGGTGGAGCTCGTCAGCGAGGTGCAGGGAACGTTTCTCGTCACGAGCAACACGCACGGCGTGGACCGGCTCGAGCCGCCGCCCGAGGCCAAGGTCGAGCGGTTGCCGCTCGCCACGCCGATCGGCGAGATCGTGGCCCGGCACGAGGCGCGCATCACCGAGGCCGTGAAGCGGCACCCGGAGCGCTCGCCGGTCACGTTCGAATCGCTCGATAACATCATCGCGTCGATGGCCCGCGCGCATCTCGCGATGGCGCGGCATCGTCAGAAGGTCGGCGGGCTCTCGCGCGACGAGCTCGAGCGCCTCAAGGGTCGGCCGCTCAGCGCGACCGAGGAGCAGTTCCTGCGCGAGGTGCAGGGCACGCCCAAGAACGACCCCGCGTGACCACGGGCAGAGGCGCTTGTACAGCGCCCGCCACCCGGTTGCGATGTGCACGCCCGCGTGACTACGGGCAGAGCGGTGCGTTGAACGTGCCGGTGACGTCGGTCGCGGCACCGGCGATCGTGACCTGCGCGGCGAGCGAACCCGTGACGTAGTCGTCGGCGGCGTCGATGGTCACGGATCCCGAGACGAGCGTGGCGCCGGTGTATGCGAGATACGCGGAGGGCGCGGCGGTGATGGTGTCCTGCGTCGCGCGCAGCGTGGTCGCGCCGAGCGGAGCCGCCGTGACGGCGATGCTCGTCTCGATCTCGACGGCCGCCGCGGGTTCTGCCGCGCAGCCTTCGGTCAGCGAGAACACGATGTTCCACTTGTTATAGGCCGTGCCGGAGACCGTGCCCGTGCCGCGCGTTGCGTGCGCGGAGCGGACCGCGGGGTTCGGGCTGAACATCGCCGTCGAGAGCGGAGCGTCGGGGCTCGTCGAACAGGAAGCACACACCGCGAGCAAGAGGAAGGACCTCACGCTTCAAGTAGGCGCGCCTCGCTGCGCCGTGTCAACGCGGCAAATGGCTTCTTGACCCGACACCGTCGCCCAGCGCACGCTTGATCGAGGTGGCCTCCGTCGGAGATCGGTTGGGTCGTTACGAGATCGTCGGGCATCTCGCGCGCACCGATCGGGCCGAGCTCCTGCTCGCGCGGGCGGAGGGCTTCGATCGCCTCGTGGCGATCAAGCAGCTGCGTGCGGAAGCGGCATCGGATCGCAGCGCGTTCCTTTCGGAAGCGCGGCTCGCGGCCACGCTTCACGACCCGCACATCGTGCAGGTCCTCGATACCGGCGAGCACGAGGGCGCGCCGTACCTCGCGATGGAATACGTCCACGGTGAGGATCTGCGGCGCATCCTCGCGTCCGCGCACGATCGGTCGGAGCACGTGCCGCTCGGCCATGCGCTGGCGATCGGCATCGCCGCCGCCACCGCGCTCGACGCGGCCGGCGATGTGCTCCATCGCGACGTCTCGCCCGCGAACATCCTCGTCGGCTACGACGGCGCCATCAAGCTCGTCGACTTCGGCATCGCCCGCGCCACGCGCGTGAAGGCGCCGTACCTGTCGCCCGAGCAGTGCACCGGCAAGACGCTCGACCGCCGCAGCGACGTGTTCTCGCTCGGCATCGTGCTCTACGAGCTCGTCACCGGCCGGCGCCTCTTCAAGGCGAGCAACGAGTACCTGACGATGGCGGCGATCGTCGCGTGCCAGCTTCCGCCACCGTCGGCGCGCCGCCCGGATCTACCGAAGTCATTCGAGGACGTGATCCTGCGCGCCCTCTCGCGCGAGCGCGCCGCGCGCTATCAGACCGCGAAGCAGCTCCGCGACGCACTCGAAGCCGTCGCCACCGATCGCAGTACGACCGGCGCGCTCGCCGCGTACGTGACGCAGCTCTGCGGCGAACGACTCGAGCCATCCGCGCGCGCACCGATCCACGTCGACTTCGATGGCAAAGGCACGGGCCTCGCGGCGCCGCCCGCCGAAGCCCTGCAAGCGAAGACCATCGCGTCGCCGTTCAAGACGAAGACGTCGCCGATCGAGGCCGCGCGCGCGCAGCTCGCGATGGCCGTCACCCCGGTCGCGCCCACCCCGGTGCTGATTCCGGAGGGCACCCCGCGCAAGGATCCCACCGCGCCGGTAGTGCCGGCACGCGCCAAGCACCCCACGCGCGCCCCCGTTCCGCCGCCCACGCGCCAGCGCCCGAAGACGATCCAGATCCCGTCGGGCACGCCGCGCGGCGACGTCACGCTCCACGGCGTCGGCATCGTGAGACCGCCCGCGGCCCCCGGCGACATCACCATCGCCGGCACCGGCGTCGCTTCGTCCGCCGCGACCTCATCGGACTTCGCATCGTCGGCGCCCGCCACCCCGGCCCACCCTGGCCTCGCCTCGTCGGCGCCGCCCGCATCCTCGGCAACCCCGACACACCCTGGCCTCGCATCCTCGGCAACCCCGGCGCACCCTGGCCTCGCATCCTCAGCAACCCCGACGCCCCCTGGCCTCGCATCCTCGGCAACCCACGCAACCCCGACGGAAGCGCCGCCGTCGGGCGTCGCGATAGCCCCGCTCGGCTCGGGCTTCGAGGCCGGCGGGAACACGACCGAAGTCGTGACCGCGCTCGCCCTTGAGACCACCGTCGACGTGCCGTTGCCGTTGCCCCTGGCCTCGACCGTCGCGGCGGCGTCGGCTGTCACCGCCGCGCGCAAGCGCTCGCGGAGCAGCGGGTCGATCGAGGTCCCCGAATCGCCGTCGTCCAAGGGACGCGGTCGCGCGCGCAGCAGCGGACTGGCGCAGGCCATCGTCGAGCCGCCGTCCGATCACCGGACAATAAAGGGCTCCGACTCCCTTTCCGGCGCGAACGATGGTGCGCACGTCGGCGTGGCGGTGTCCGATCACCGGACAATAAAGGGCTCCGACTCCCTTTCCGCCGCGGACGATGGTGCGCACGTCGGCATGGCGGCGTCCGATCACCGGACAACAAAGGACTCCGACTCCCTTTCCGGCGTGGACGACGGTGCGCACGTCGGCGTGGCGGCGTCCGATCACCGGACAACAAAGGGCTCCGACTCCCTTTCCGGCGCGAACGATGGTGCGCACGTCGGCGTGGCGGCGTCCGATCACCGGACAATAAAGGACTCCGACTCCCTTTCCGGCCGTGCCGGCGTACCCGCCGGTGTCGCCGCGGTGGCGAGCGCACCCGGGCCGCGAGCGGCGCCGCGGTTGTCGGTGACGGCGTTCGCGGCGCGGCAGCGCGAGGTCTCGACGCTCACGCCGCTGGTGGTTCCGCCGTCGACGATGCGGCTCTCCGCGCTGACGCCCATCACGCCGGCGCCTACCCTCGACGATAACTGGGATGGCTCCGCGTTTCCGGCGCCGCCGTCGGCGACGGCGTTCGTTCCGATGGGAGCTGGCGATGCGGTGCGGATCGGCCCGCCGCCCGCGGCCGAGGACGATG
>Ga0247741_1000722_pt1 | contig 18104 bp, 10 predicted proteins | sample UWRJL213509R2_FD_180945 | JGI IMG/M metagenome (GOLD analysis project Ga0247741, IMG submission 180945) | Plant litter microbial communities from Arlington Agricultural Research Station in Wisconsin, United States - UWRJ-L213-509R-2 | ecosystem: Environmental > Terrestrial > Plant litter >... | reverse complement strand
CTCGATGTGGTTGATGTACTTGTCCCACGACGCGCCGTAGCCGCGCTTCGGGCGGATGTAGCCGTTGGCCGACGCGCCGGCGGTGAACTTGCCGGACTTCTTCGCGACCTCGTCGATGGTGACGTACTTGTCGGCGAGGATGTCCTTCATCTCGACCGCCTTGTGCTTCGCGAGGTACATCGACGTCCACATCGAGGCGTGCGAGACCTGGCTCTCGTTCCCCTGGACGTAGTTGTTCATGAACAAGGTCGAGCTCTCGGCGAGCTTCTCGAAGTTCGGCGCCTCGGGGCGCGCCTTCGGGTTGAACGGGCGCACGCGATCGGCGCGCAGCGAATCCATGATCACGTAGACGACGAACTTCGGCGGCGCGCCGCGCTTCACGGCCGGCGCGGTGCCGGGCACCACGAGGGCGGCGTTCGAGAGCGACGACTTCGCGCAGCCCGTGCCGTCGAGGTCGAGGCGCACGGCCTTGCCGGAGAGCGCCGCGAGATCGACCGCGGAGCCCGTGCCGACGAGCTTGCCCTCGGCGGTGGAGCCGTCCTCGGCGGTGGCGAGCACGCTGACCTGGCAGCTGCCGTCCGAGAGGTCGCCGGTCAGCTTCGCCTTGTCGGGCACCGAGACGTAGTACGAGAGCGTCGAGTCCTTCGGGAGCTGCAGCGCCTTTTGCGCCGGATCGTAGAACTGCACGCTGCCGTCATCGCCGGGCGCCGCGCTGCCGCCGACCTGGATCCACGCGACCGCCGCCTCCGACGGCTTCGCGAAGAACGAGAGCGAGTTCTCGCCGTCCTTCAGCTGACCCGCGGGCACGGCGAGGTCGATCGTGGACCAGCCGTTCGCGAGCTTGCCGTTGATGTCCTTGTTCTCGTTCACCTTGAGGCTGATCGCGCCATCGGCCTTCGAGAACACGCGCATGCGCACGATGTTCCGACCGGCCTGCGCGGCCGAGAGCGGCACGAACACGCTCGCGGTCTTGCCGGTCATGCGCGCGACCTTCACGCCGCCTTCGGTCTGGCGGAGGTCCCACGCCTTCTTGCCGCCCTTCATCATGTTGCCGAAGCGGATGTACTTCGCGAAGCCCGCCGAGCCCGCGGGGAGCAAGAGCCCGCCGCCGCGCGTGAGGTGCGCCGACAACCGATTGTCGACGAGCGAGTACACCGGGCGCTCGGGACCGCGCGCCGCCGCGCGAGCCGGCGGAGACGACGGTGCATCCACCTTCGCGACCTGCGTTCCGCCGCCGCCACCACCGCCACCACCGCCGGTGGCCGGGGTCCCTTCCGCGACCTTCGGCTCGGTCGTCGTCGGTTCTTTCGAGGTCTTGCCGCACGCGGCGAGCGCGAGGGCGAGAGAGAAAATCGTCAGGCGGTGAAGCATCGTCGGATGACCCTATGGGTTCGGATAGATCGGAGGCAAGAAACCGCCCCCAGGGCGGGGGCGAACGCGTCAACCACCGTCGGTATTCCGAACCGGGCGCGACGTCAAGTAGGCTGCCGCGACTCGGCAGCTCACCGCGCCCTACGAAGAAGTCGCGTCGCGGGGGAGATCTCCGGGCGGTCACGACCGACGAGTCGTTCGCCGCGGGGTTTCGCCGGCAGAGCAATTCGCCTGGACGACCGCGCCGGCACATCGTCGCCTGCCGGCGCATGCTCGCCGCATGATCAAGCACCTCGTCGCCGCGCTCGTCCTCGCTACCTCGCTGTTGACCGCTAGCCACGCCGACTCGACCGCGAAGGCCGCGCCGCCGCCCGCGACCGCGAAGGCCCCGCTCGTGGATCTCAACACCGCGAGCGAGGCGGAGCTCGTCGCGCTGCCGGGCGTGGGCGATGCGTACGCGAAGAAGATCGTCGCGGGTCGCCCGTACGCGAAGAAGGACCAGCTCGTCTCGAAGAAGATCGTCCCCGCCGCCGCCTACGCGAAGTTCAAGGACCAGGTCGTCGCGACCCAGGCGCCGAAGGCCGAGAAGCCCGCGCCGAAGAAGTAGTTATTCGATTCTCCACGCGTGCGCGTAGATGTTCGCGCGCGCGCCGCGGACGAAGCCCACGAGCGCCACGTTGAACCGCTCGGCGAGCTCGATCGCGAGCGAGCTCGGCGCGGAGACCGCGGCCACGAGCGGCACGCCGAGCATGATCGCCTTCTGCACGAGCTCGTACCCGAGGCGGCCGGAGAGGAACAGCGCGTGCTGCGCGGGGACGAGCGTCTCGCCGCGCGTCCAGCCGACGAGCTTGTCGACGGCGTTGTGGCGGCCGACATCCTCGCGCGCGGCGACGAGCGCGCCCGCCTGCGTGAAGAGGCCCGCGGCGTGGAGGCCGCCGGTGTCGTCGAACACGCGCTGGGCGGCGCGCAGGGCATCGGGCATCAGCGCGATCGCGGAGAGTGCGAAGCGGGTATCCGCGGAGACCTCCTTCGCGCGCAGCTCGAGGTCGGCGATCGCGACGCGGCCGCACACGCCGCACGCCGCGGACGAGAGGAGGCCACGACCGGCGAAGGCCGATGCGTCGACATCGATGTCGACCGCGTCCTCGTCGACCTGGACGATCATCGCCGGCGGTACCGACTCGGCGTGGAGCAGGCCGGTGACGAGCTCGAGGTCGTGCCCCGGCGTGCGCATGATCGTGGCGACCGGCGCGCCGCGCGCGCGGAGCTGCAGCGGTGCTTCGAGCACCACCGCATCGCGATCCGCGCGACGCCCTTCGGCATCGATGCGCTCGATCGCGACCTTGCGGGTGGATTTCACCCGCGAAGCTTAGCGCGGCGAGTGCTCGGACGACTCGATCGGCAGCGCGATCGGCTGGCCGAACGTGTGGCCGCCGTCGGTGGAGATGACGACCTGGCCCGAGCGCAGGAGCTGCACGGTGTTGCCATCGACGGTCGCCGACTCGAACGCCGGGATGAACGGCGAGAGCGCGCCCACGCCCGTCGCCTGCAGCGGCGCGAGGTAGCCGCTGTTGTCGAGGAGACCCGCGGGCGTGATGAGCGGGTGCGTGGTCTGGCCCTCGGTGAACGTGGTCGGCAGCTCGCCGGAGAGATCGACCTTGCCGATCACGACCTTCGAATCGCCGCCGCTGACCGTGCGAACGCCGGTGACGAGGAGCCCGGTCTCGCTCGGGATGAGCGACCAGATCGACGTCATGCTGGTGACCGGCTTCGTGGTCCAGCTGGAGCCGGTGCGGAGGTGCAGCACGCCATCCGCGGCGCTCGCGGCGACGAGCTGGCCACCGACCTGCGTGACGCTCGGCGCGTAGAGGCCGCCGCTCATCGCGTTGTCGGTCCACGTGGTGCCGTCGGTCGACGTCAACACGCCGTTTCCGTGCGCCACGGCGAGGCCGGATGCGGTGATCGAAAGGTCGTGCGCTTCGCCCGTCTTCTGCGCGACCTGGGTCCAGGTGCGACCATCGGTGGAGCGAACGATCGCGAACGCGCCGCCGTAGCTATCCTGCGCGATGCCGTAGAACGCGCCGGCCTTGACGCCGATGCGGGTCAGCGCGCGGGTGTCGTCCGGAACGAGGCGCTCGTAGCTCGCGCCGCTATCATCGGAGACGAAGAGCACGGAGGGTCCGAGGACCGGATCGCCACCGCCGCCGCAGCCGAGGCTCGGCTGCTCGGTCTCGCTCGAGGCGGCGACCACGACGTGCGTACCGCTGACCGCGATCAGGCGGGCGCTGTCCTCCGTGGTGACCGTCTCGTCGGTGCACGCGGCGGCCGCGGGGAGAATCAGGAGAAGGGAGGCGAGGCTGCGGCTGAACATGTGCCGGCCCGAGCTGCAGGGCCAGTGCCAGTCCCCAACCCTCGTGATCGAGATGGGTTAGCCGCCGGCCCGCACAGAAATCTGAGAGATCGCGGGGTAGAGTCCGTGCGTGTCCACGGTCAAAGACCGCGTGTTTCGCGATCCGGTTCACGGCCTGATCGAGTTCAAGGGCGAGGACCGGCCGATCGCGGACCTCCTGGATACGCACGCGGTGCAGCGGCTGCGGCGGATCAAGCAGATGGGGTTCGCGTGGCTCGTGTATCCCGGAGCGGAGCACTCGCGGTTCGGCCATGCGCTCGGCGCGTTTCACATCGCGCAGCGCGTGACGCGCCGGCTGGAGCTCGCCCCCGGGCTCGCGCGGCACGTGAAGGTCGCGGCGCTCTTGCACGACATCGGGCACGGTCCGTTCTCGCACGCGTGGGAGCACGTGTTCGCGGGTCACGATCACGAGCGCTGGGGCGGCCGCATCGTGGCCGAGAACGCCGAGCTGCGGGCAGCGCTCGAGGCGCTCGAGCCGGGATTGCCCGAGACGCTCGCCGCGTTCTGGGGCAAGGGCTACAAGCCGGCGTTTGCGCGCAAGCTCGTGAGCTCGCAGCTCGACGTGGATCGGCTGGATTACCTCTTGCGCGACGGTCACTACTCCGGCGCGGGCTACGCGACCTACGACCTCGACTGGATCATCCACGCGATCCAGATCGCGAACGTGCACACGGGCAACGACGACCCGAGCGACCTCGTCGTCGACTATCGGCGCGGCATGTACGCGGTCGAGCAGTACCTGTTCGCGCGTTCGTACATGTACGCGCAGGTCTATCACCACAAGACGGTACGCGCGGCCGAGTGGATGTTCATCAAGACGCTCGAGCGCTTCGCGCAGCTCGCGCGCCAGGACTCCGAGCCGCCGGGGCTGCCGATCGCGGGCGCGATGGCGCGCGGGAAGGTCGTCGACGTCGACGACTATCTGCGCCTGCACGACATCTCGCTCTCGACGGCGATGGATCGCTGGGCCGGGCGCGATGGTCCACCGGCGACGGATCCGGTGCTGCAGGATCTCGCGTCGCGGCTCACCGACCGCCGGCTGTTCAAGACGTTCGATCTCGGCGACGACAAGGCGGCCGCGGACTACTTGTGGCCGCAGGCACTCGAAGTGGCGACCAAGCGCTTCGGAGCGCACGCCACGAGCTACCTGCACCTCGATACCGCACGGCAGGTCGGCTACCTCGCCGCCGATCACGAGGAGCTGCACGTCATCGATCACCCGAAGTACGGCGCGGTCACGCTTTCGCGCCTGCTCGAGGACATGCCGCTCGGTCAGCCGATGGCGGCGATCCGGCTCGTCTACGCGCCCGAGCTCGCCGATGATCTCCGCCCGCTGGTCGAGCACGCCTTGCAACGCGGCCGCGGCCGCCGCTGAGCGTAATCGCACACCGGATCGAGCCTCGTCGGCTGCGCGAGATGTTGGTACCGTGGCGACGGTAGATGACGTCCCCCACCGAGCGGCTGCTCCCCGGCGATAGCGAGGTCGCCACGTTGATGCGGCAGTACGACTGGAGCACCACGCCACTCGGTCCGGTGGAGCAGTGGCCGGACGGACTGCGCGCGGCCGTGCAGATCGTCCTCACCTCGCGGTTCGCGATGTGGATGGCGTGGGGCGACGAGCTGACCTGCCTCTACAACGATGCCTACCGGCGCGACACGCTCGGCAAGAAACATCCCTGGGCGCTCGGCCGTCCCGCGCGCGAGGTGTGGAGCGAGATCTGGACCGACGTCGGGCCGCGCATCGCCAGCGTGCTCGCCTCGGGACAGGCAACCTGGGACGAGGGGCTGATGCTCTTCCTCGAGCGCAGCGGCTACCGCGAGGAGACGTACCACACGTTCTCGTACAGCCCGCTGTTCGGCGACGACGGCGCGGTGCGCGGGATGCTGTGCGTGGTGGTCGAGGAGACCGCGCGGCTGATCGGCGAACGGCGCGTGGCCCTGCTCGGCAAGGTCGCCGCGGAGATCGCGAGCGGGAACACGGAGGCCGCCGTGTTCGCGGGCCTCACGCGCAGCCTCACCGAAGATGCGCGCGACCTGCCGTTCACGATCGCCTATCTGTTCGACGAGCGCGGCGTCCCGCGCATCGCGGCGACGACCGGGTTCACCGAGCCGATGCCCGATGTCGCGTGGCCGCTCGAGGAGGTCCGCACCTCGGGACGCATGATCGAGCTCGCGCTGCCTGCGGCCGGGTGGCCGAGTGGACCGTGGGCCACGGCGCCGACGCACGCGTTCGTGATTCCCATCGCGAAGCAGGGTCAAACGCGACCGGCGGGCGTGCTGATCGCGGGGCTCAACCCGCACCGGCAGATCGATGGGACCTTGCGCGAGCTCGCCACGTTGCTCGTCGGTCAGGTGGCCGCGGGCCTCGCCAATGCGCGCGCGTACGAGGACGAGCGCCGCCGCTCCGAGGGGCTCGCCGAGCTCGACCGCGTGAAGACCGCGTTCTTCTCGAACGTGAGCCACGAGTTCCGGACGCCGCTCACGCTGATGCTCGGGCCGCTCGGCGGCCTCCTCGACGATCCCGATCTCGCGCCGCCCGTCCGCGCCGAGGTCAGCACCATCCAGCGCAATGGTCAGCGGCTGCTCAAGCTCGTGAACACGATGCTCGACTTCTCGCGGATCGAGGCCGGGCGTGCCACCGCGCAGTTCCGCCCCGTCGATCTCTCCGAGCTGACCGAGGATCTCGCGAGCGTGTTTCGCGCCGCCACCGAGAAGGCCGGCCTGCGCCTCGTGGTCGACTGCCCACCGCTCGGCGTGCTCGTGCAGGTCGATCGCGACATGTGGGAGAAGATCGTCCTGAACCTCGTCTCGAACGCGTTCAAGTTCACGCTCGAAGGCGAGATCGCGGTCAGCCTCGCGCGGCGCGGCAACGAGGTCGAGCTGACGGTGCGCGATAGCGGCAGCGGGATTCCCGCCGAGGAGCTCGCGCACGTGTTCGATCGCTTTCACCGCGTCGAATCCACGCGCGGCCGCACGCACGAAGGCACCGGCATCGGCCTCGCGCTCGTGCAGGAGCTGGTGCGCCTCCACGATGGAACGATCGGCGTCGCGAGCGCGCTCGGCCGCGGCACGACGTTCACCGTGATCATTCCGATCGGCGCGCGCGAGACCGCGGCGATCGATGACGATCCGGAGCGTCGGGCCACGCGCCGCGAGGCGACGGCATTCGCCGAGGAGGCGATGCGCTGGCTGCCCGATCCGCCATCCGGGCCCACCGTCGCATCGCCGGCGGCGCGCGAGCGCCTGTTGATCGCCGATGACAACGCCGACATGCGGGACTACCTCAAGCGCCTGCTCGGCAGTCGCTGGGATGTGACCACCGTGGCCAACGGGCGCGACGCGCTCGCCGCGATTCGCGCGGAAGGGCCGGATCTCGTGATCACGGACGTCATGATGCCGGAGCTCGATGGGTTCGGTCTGCTCTCCGCGATCCGCGCCGACTCCGAGCTGCGCGATACGCCGGTGATGATGTTGTCGGCGCGCGCCGGCGAGGAAGCGAAAGTCGAGGGTCTGCAGGCCGGCGCCGACGACTACCTGGTGAAGCCGTTCGGATCGCGCGAGCTGCTCGCGCACGTCGAAACCTTGCTCATGCGTGCGGCGGTCCGCTCGATGGAGGCCGAAGAGGCGCGCCGGCTCACCACGATCTTCGAGCAGGCGCCGGTCGCGATCGCGATTCTGCGCGGGCCACAACACGTGTTCGAGATCGCGAACCGGGGCTACCAGAAGATCGTCGGAGACCGGCCGCTCGTCGGCCGATCGGTCGCGGATGCGCTTCCGGAGGTCCTGGAGCAGGGCTTCATCTCGATTCTCGACGCCGTCTTCGCGACCGGCGAACCGTACGAGGCGCGCTCCGCGCTCGCGAAGCTGCAGCTGGTTCCCGGTGGCCCGCTGGAGGATCGCTACCTCGACTTCGTCTTTCAGCCCCTGCGCGACGCCAGCGGGGCGATCACCGGTATCGCCGTCATCGCGCACGACGTGACGCCCCTCGCCAGGGCCCAGCGCGAGTCCGAGGCCGCGAACCGGGCCAAGGACGAGTTCCTCGCGATGCTCGGGCACGAGCTGCGCAACCCGCTCGCCCCGATCACGACGGCGCTCCAGCTCATGCGGCTGCGCGCGAACGTCGGCGCCGAGCGCGAGCGCGGCGTGATCGAACGCCAGGTGAACCACCTGGTCGGGCTCGTCGACGATCTGCTCGATGTCTCGCGGATCACGCGCGGAAAGGTGGAGCTCAGGATCGCGCAGGTCGAGATCAGCGACGCGGTCGCGCGCGCGGTCGAGACGGTGAGCCCGCTGCTGGAAGAGCACCGCCACGCGTTCGACGCCGACGTGCCGCGCGGTCTCGTCGTCAACGGCGACGCCGCGCGCCTCACGCAGGTGATCTCGAACCTCCTCACGAACGCGGCGAAATACACGCCGGCGGGTGGCCACATCCGCATCTCCGCGCAGCACCGCGGCACGCAGATCGCGATCGCCGTCGCCGATAACGGCATCGGCATCTCCGCCGACATGCTGCCGCGCGTGTTCGAGGCGTTCGCCCAGGCGCCGCAGACCTTCGACCGCGCGCGTGGCGGTCTCGGGCTCGGGCTCGCGATCGTCGAGAACCTCGTGAAGCTCCACGGCGGTAGCGTCCACGCCGAGAGTCCAGGACTGGGCCAAGGCAGCAGGTTCACGGTGCTGTTGCCCGCGATCGAGGCGCAGGCCTCGGCGCCGGCACCGTCGCCCGCGCCCCCCGTGCTGGCCGAGGAGAAGGGGGCGAAGGTCCTCGTGGTCGACGACAACGAGGACGCGGCGGAGATGCTGAGCGCGCTGCTCGAGGCGGGCGGCTACCGCACGCGCACCGCGCACGACGGCCCCACCGCGCTCGCGCTCGTCGACGAGTTCGCACCACAGGTCGCGATCCTCGACCTCGGCCTCCCCGTGATGGACGGCTTCGAGCTCGCGCGGCTCCTGCGCGCCCGTCCGGAGCTCGCGGGCACCCAGCTGATCGCCGTCACCGGCTACGGTCAGCAGAAGGACATCGAGCAGACCACCGCTGCCGGGTTCGCCGCGCACCTCGTCAAGCCGGTCGCCTTCGATCAGCTCCGGAAGACCATCGAGCGGCTGTTGCCGGCCAAGTAGCCGCTGCAGCACTTTGCGGCAGGGGGGCCGCGTTATGCTGTTTGACCAAGTATGGCCAAGCAGCAGATTGCAGTCCTCGGTGGGGGGATGGGTGCCCTGACAGCTGCGTTCGAGATCACGAACGCACCCGGCTGGCAGGATGACTACGACATCACCGTCTATCAGCTCGGCTGGCGCCTCGGCGGAAAGGGCGCCTCCGGCCGCAACCAAGACCACTTCGAGCGGATCGAGGAGCACGGCCTCCACATCCTGCTCGGCTTCTACGAGAACGCGTTCCGCGTGCTGCGCGCCGCGTACGACGAGCTGAAGCGGCCGCCGGGCACGCCGCTCGCCACGTGGCAGGACGCCTTCAAACCGCACGACTACGTGGTGCTCATGGAGCAAGTCGGAGCCTCGTACGTGCCGTGGGCGATGAACTTTCCGCCGAACAGCGGGGTCCCCGGTGACGGCGGCGTGCTGCCCACGCCGTGGGAGATGATCGAGATGATCATCGGCTGGCTGAAGCAGCTGTTCGAGGGTTCGAACCAGCTGCCGGACCGGCACGACAACCTCGAGGCCGCGCACGCGAATGCGATCGTGCGCGATGCGCTCGGCGTCTACCGCGAGCTGCACGCACTGCACGAGTGGCTGCACGACAAGACCGACAACCTCGATACGAACATGGACTGGCGGCGCGACTTCTGCACCGTCGACCTCGGCATCGCGGCGATCAAGGGCACGATCGAGAGCGGCGTGATCGAACCTCCGTACGACTGGTTCAAGCTCGACTCGCTCGACTTCCGCGCCTGGCTCACGAAGTACGGCGCGCACACGATCTCGGTGAACAGCGCGTACATCAGCGGCATGTACGACCTCGGGTTCTCGCTGCCCGGTCAGGTCGGCGCCGGCACCGCGATCAACGGGATTCTCCGTCTGTGCTGGACATACAAGGGCGCGGTGATGTGGAAGATGCAGGCGGGGATGGGGGACACGATCTTCGCGCCGCTCTACCTGGTGCTGAAGAACCGCGGCGTGAAGTTCGAGTTCTTCTCGCGGGTGGATGATCTGCAGCTCTCCGAGGACAAGACGCAGATCGCGCGCATCGTGATCGGACGGCAGGCGATCCCGCTCGGCGACTACGATCCGCTGGTGCCGGTGAAGGATCTCCCGTGCTGGCCGAGCGCACCCAAGTACGAGCTCCTCGCCGACGGCAAGAAGCTCCAGGACTCCGGCGCGGACCTCGAGGACTGGTGGACGGAATGGGAAGATCCACTGCCACCGAAGATCCTCGAGCAGGGCACGGACTTCGATCTCGTGATCCTCGGCTGCTCCGTGGGCGTGTTCCCGTACATCGCGAAGGAGCTGATCGCCGCGAGCCCCGCGCTGGCGACGATGGTCGACAAGGTGAAGACCACGCAGACGCAGGCCGCGCAGCTGTGGATGTCCACGGATCTCGCCGGGCTCGGATGGACGCTGCCGAGCCCGGTGCTCGATGGCTACGCCGAGCCGATGGATACGTGGGCCGACATGACGCACCTCGTGGGCCGCGAAGCATGGCCCGCCGATGCAACGCCGAAGAACATCGCGTATCTGTGCAGCCCCCTGCCCGACGACGAACCGCCGCCGCCGCGCAGCGACCACGGCTACGCGCAGAAGCAGGACGCGCGCGTGCACGCGAACGCGCTGTCGTGGCTCGATCGCTGGGCGGGAGGGCTCTGGCCCGCGCAGGCGCCGCCTGGAAATCCGAACGGCTTCGATTACCAGCTGCTGGTCGCGCCCGGATCGCCGGCCGTGGGACCGGCGCGCTTCGACACGCAGTACTGGCTCGCCACGCTGAACCCGAGTGATCGCTACGTGCTCGCGGTGCCCGGCAGCGTGGACTTCCGGCTCGGCACGCAGGGCGCGGGCTTCTCGAACCTCTACCTCGCTGGGGATTATCTCAGGACGGGGATGAACGTCGGCTGTGTCGAAGCAGCGACGATGGGTGGCATGCATGCGTCGCGCGCGATCTGCGGGCGACCGACGGAGATCATCGGTGACGCAACCTGATTACATCGCCCGCGGTGGCGACCTTGTGATGGCTCCGCCGCTCGAGCTGAACGGCGCGATCATGTACTCGTTCCTCGTCGCGGCCGACCTCGGCGCGCTGCAGACGATCTGCGACGAGCAGCTGAACGCGGTGTGCGGTCCGGAGATCATCTACAAGCCGCTCGCGCCGTTCGCCGCGATCGTGTGCGCCGACATCACCGATTCGTTCTCCACCGTGCCGCCCGACTCGGAGAAGGGCTGGATGAGCGAGCGGGACTTCGGCGTGTGGATCCCCGTCGTGCAGGGCACGATGAAGGACGGCACGTGGCAGGCCGGGAAGATCGGCTGGTACCTGCCGTACGTGTTCGTCGACAACGTGGCCGCGATGGTCACGGGGCGCGAGGTGTTCGGCTTCTTCAAGCAGACCGCCGCGCTGATGATGCCGCCCGCACCGGATGCTCCCGGCGCGTTCTCGGTGGACGCGCTGGTGATCGCGAAGTACTCGCCGGAGTCACAGGCGCAGGTGCTGCGGTTGATGACGATGACGTCGACGCAGAGCACGCCGGCGCCCCCGGGTTCGTGGGCGGGCGACGTGAAGCGCGCCTTCGAGGACGTGTGGCCGAAGATCAAGGACCTGATCGGCGACGCGCGCGGGCTTCCGATTCCGATCTGGGACCTCCTGAAGAACGCGCTCGAGGATCTCGTCACCGGCGACGTCCCGATGGTGTTCCTGAAGCAGTTCCGGGACGCCACGGATCCGACAAAGGCCTGCTACCAGGCGGTGATCGAGGCGCCGGCCCACCTCGTGAAGTTCCAGGATGGCTGGTTCACGCATCCGCACGACATCACGATCGTGCCGGTCGATAGTCACCCGATCGCCGCCGAGTGCGGCCTCGGAAGTGGCACCCTGAGGGCCGAGCTCGGATTCTGGTGCCGGATGGACTTCCTGATGAAGACGGGCAAGGTGGTAGCGGAGCGTTGATGGCGGAGCCTCGAAGGATCAGCGACTACCAGGTCATCGACGTCCTCGGACGCGGTGGCATGGGCGTGGTCTACGAGGCCATCCACACGAGTGGCGTCACCGCCGCCGTGAAGACCGTGCGCGTGGCGACCGAGTCGACGCTCGAATCGATCCGGCGCGAGATCCTGATGCTGCGCGACCTCGAGCATCCGGGCGTGGTGCGGATCAAGGATCACGGCGTCGCGACCGACGGGATGCCCTGGTACGCGATGGAGCTCCTCCGCGGCCGCACCCTGCGCGACGATCTGCGCGCGTGGTTCCCCGAGCCGCTGCAACCCGACGACAGCACGAAGGATCTCAAGGCACCGGGGCGAGAGAAGCCGGAGCGTCTCGACAACGTCGAAGAGCGCAACGCGGATGCGACCTCGACGCCCCCCTACTCGTTCGGCCACGTGGCCACGGTGTTCCGCAAGATCTGCGAGCCGCTCGCGTACGTCCACGGTCAGGGCGTGATCCATCGTGATCTATCGCCCGGCAACATCTTCCTCGTCGGCGCCGACGAGCCCGTGCTGTTCGACTTCGGCCTCGCTTCGCAGTGGGATCCGGACGGTGCGCGCGAGGTGCTCGAGGTCGGCGGCTACGCGCGCGGCACGGCGCACTACATGTCGCCGGAGCAAGCGCGCGGCGAGGTGGTAGACGCACGCGCGGACATCTACGCGCTCGGCTGCATCTTGTTCCAGGCGCTGACCGGGCGGCCGCCGTTCATCGACGACGGCGGCAAGAGCGTGCTGCTGCAGCACATCGAAGACGCGCCGGTGCCACCCTCGCGCTTCGTGCCGCGTGCCGCGCGGTTCGACGACGTGGTGATGCGCATGCTCGCGAAGGCGCCGCGCGAGCGCTTCGGATACGCGGAGGACGTGGCCGCAGCGCTCGAGGCCGCCGGCGCGGAGCGGCGCACCGCGATGACCGATCGGCCGCGGGCGCGCGCGTACACGTACCGGCCGCGGCTCGCCGGGCGCACCGAGCAGCTCGCGAAGCTCGATGCGCACATGGGGCGCGTTGCATACGGCGTCGGCGGCAGCGCCGTGCTCGTCGGCGAGAGCGGTGCCGGCAAGACGCGCCTCGCCGGCGAGATCGCGACGCGCGCCGCGGGCAGCTGGGACCTGCGCGTGATCACCGGCGAGTGCGAGCCCGTCGCCGTCGCCGAGGACGTGCGCGGCGCGCCGCTCCATCCGCTGCGCCCGCTGCTCCGCGCGATCGCCGACCGCTGCCGCGAGGGTGGTCGCGTCGAGGCGGACCGGCTGCTCGGCTTCGATGGCGGTCTGCTGGCGGCGTACGAGCCGGCGCTGGCCGGGTTCGCGCGCACGATCGATCGCGTGGGGCCCACCGCGGGCGCCGCGGCGGCCGCGCGCTACCGCGTGCTCTCGGTGCTCCGCGAAGTGGTGGCCACGCTGACCATGTCCGAACCGGTGCTGCTGGTGCTCGATGATCTGCAGTGGGCCGACGAGCTCACGCTCGCCTTTTTACGATCGCTCACGCAAACGTGGTTCGCGCGGACCGCGCTGTTCGTGCTCGTCACCGTGCGCGCCGACGAGATTTCGCCCGAGCTGGGGGCGACGCTGGCGTCTCTGAAGGCCGAGCAGCTGAACGTGGCGCGGCTCGACCGCGGCGCGGTCGGCGAGATGGTGAGCGACATGCTCGCGCTCGACCACGAGGTGCCGACCCTCGTGGATTACGTGGCGAAACGCTCCGAAGGCAATCCGCTGTTCGCCGCGGAGTACTTGCGAATCGCCGTCGAGGATGGCGTGGTGGAGCGCGCCGGTGGCCGCTGGCGACTCTCGCAGCGCGACAGCGAGTCCTACGACCACTTGCCCACGCCGGGCTCGGTGCAGGAGCTCGCTCGTCGCCGGCTGCGTCAGCTCTCCGCCGATGCGCACGCCCTCGCGCTCGCCGCCGCGGTCCTCGGGCGCGCCTGCGACGCGACGGTGCTGACCAGCACCGCGGGGATCAGCGCCGACTCGGCGCGCACGAGCGTGACCGAGCTGATGCAGAAGCACGTGGTGGGCGAGGTGGACGGCCAGCTGCGGTTCGAGCACGACTCGCTACGCGAGCTCGCGTACGCCGAGCTCACCGACGACGCGCGACGAGATCTGCATCGCCGCGCCGCCGCCGCGGTGGAGGAGCGACATCGCGACGACGCGGACTTCGGCCTTCGCCTCGCGGAGCTCGCTCACCACTGGGAGCAGGCCGGCGACCGCGCGCGTGCGGTGGACTATCTCGAACGCGCCGCCGAGCACGCGCTCGATATGGCGGCGTTCGGCGAGGCACGCACGCTTCTCGAGCGCTTGCTCGTGCTCGTCACCGACGCGCCCGCCGCGAAGCGCGGCCGCTGGATGCGCCTGCTCGGCGAGGCGAGCTACGCCCTCGGCGATGTCGCCGGACTCGCCGCGTACTCGCGCCGCGCGCTCGACGAGCTCGGCCATCCGCTCCCCGCATCGCGCTTCCGCCTCGGCGCCTCGATCACCGCCGGCCTCGCCCGGCAGCTGTGGACGCGTACGCTGCGCCGGCGTGCGCCGGCGACGGTCGCCGATCCGCGCGTGGTCGAGGCCGCGCTCGCTTCGGCGCAGCTCACCACGCACTTCTTCTTCAACGAGGACTCGCTCGGCCTCGTGGGCGCAGCCCTCACCGCGATCAACCTCGCGGAGCAGGCCGGCGATGACCTGCCCATCGCCGAGATCTATTCACAGCTCGGCTACGCGGCGGGCCTCGCACGCCTCGGCGGCGTCGCCCGCACCTACTTCGCGCAGGCCCACGCCACCGCCGCGAAGACCCGCGACACCATCGGCCTCATCCGCACGCGCGTCTGCGAGGCCGCGTTCGCGATCGGCACGGGCGCGTGGCCCGACGCGCGCACCGCGGCCGCGGACGCCTTGTCGATCGCGCGCTCGATCCGCGACCCGCAGGAGTCCGAGGACGCGCTGACGATCCTCGGCCATGTCGAGTTCGCGACCGGCAAGTACGAAGCCTCGCGGACCCTCGCCACCGAGCTGCGCGAAGCCGCGCGCGCCCGCGCGAACCCGCAGCACGAGGCCTGGGGCATCTACACCGAAGGCCGGGCCGCTCTCTACCTCGGCGAGCTCGACCTCGCCATCGAGCGCTTCGACGCCGCGATGCCGATCGTCGCCGCGCTCCACGATCGCGCCTCGCAGATCCTCTGCGGCGGCATGCTCGCCTCCGCCCTCGCCCGCCGCGGCGATCCGCGCGCGCTCTCCGCCGCCGACGCCTGCTGGGAACGCATCGGCGGCAAGACCCCGCCCGTGTTCTCGATCACCGAGGGCTTGGTCGGCCTCTGCGACGCATATCTGGAGCTCGGGCTCCTGCCGCGCGCGCGCGAAGCCATCGACGAGCTCGCCAAGCTCTCGCGCCTGCTTCCCATCGCCGCGCCCTCCGCCGCCAATCGCTCGGGCATCTGGCACCTGCGCGACGATTCGCGCCGCCGCGCCGCGAAGGACTTCCGCGCCGCCCTCGGCGCCGCCGACCGCCTCGACCTGCCCTACGACGTCGCCCTCGCGCACGCCGGCCTCGCCGTGGCACTCACCGGCGGCGACGCCACCGATCACGCCGCCGCCGCGCGCACCGGCTTCACCGCCCTCGGCGCCGCCTGGCATCTCGCCGCCCCGCGCCTCGGCGTGTGATGCCGTCGCTATCACTCGTCGTCGGCGTCAAAGCCACACCTGATCGACGCCGGCGTCTTCGAGGTGTTTGCGACCTCGAGCACCACGTCGACCGGTGTGTTCGCCGCGCGTTCAGCTCGCTTGCTTGCGGTTCATCTGGCGATAGAACACCGAGATCGCGATGCAGTGAAACGAGGCATCGCTCGACTGAGTCACGATGATCTCCGTCAGCTGATTCTCGGGATGCTCGGCAATCCAGTTCGTGACCTTCTCTCCGAGAACGCCACGATCCGCGAACATGGTTGCGGTGAAAACCTTCACCCCGTCGAACGCCCCGGGACGCAATACAACACGACCTTCCGCCGGACCTTGCAACATCACCACACTGTATCTGGAGGATGGCGAGTTGGCCTCTTGTTCCGATGGTTAGTGTGTTCTCGCGGTCCGCGCGGGCGAAACGACGGTAGCAGTGCTCACCAATCGAGGGTGTAGGCGAACCGACACCAGGTGCGTCTGGGCGTATTCTCGCCTTTGGTGAGCGAGGCCAAGCGGAGCGACGAGCTCACGGCGTTGGTGCGGGAGGACAGCCTCGAGACGGCGACCTCGACGAGCGCGCTGCCCGAGCTCGATCGCCGTCCGCGTCCGTATGCCGCCTATCCGGCGACCGCATCGGGCGGCTCGACGACGATCGGGTCCCCGCTCGAGGCGCTCGAACGCGACGAGCTGATGCGCACGCGGAGGTTCTGCACGATCGGCGCACTCATCGGCCTCGCGGGTGGAGGTAGCGTGCTCCTCCTGCCCGGCGATCCCACGGCGTCGGTCATTCTGCTGTCGTCGATCGGCTGCGCGCTCGCCGCCATCCTGTTCCTGTACGCGCGAACGAGTGATCCCCTGCGGTTCCGCCAGTCGACCACGCTCCTCGGCTGGTACGTGCCGGCGATCTGCGTGTGCACCGCGATCCCCTACTTCGGCGTGTTCTCGCCGGCGCCGATCGTGCTGGTCCTCGGCATCTACTTCACCGGCCTCGGGAGATCGAGCGCGCTCGCACTCGGCGTCTATGTCACGTGTGCCGGCGCGCAGGCGATCATCGCCTCGCTCGTGATCACGCACGCGGTCCGCGATCCCGGCATCGTCCAGATCCTCCCGATCGCCGTGCGCGAACAATGGATCGTGCAGGCGCTCGTGCAGGTGGTGCTCGCCGGCACGTTCATCACCGCCCGGATCTCTCGCAAGACCGCGCTCGCCGCCGTGGGCGAGCTCGAGCGGGCGGTGCGGCTCGCCGCGCATCGCGAGGCGCTCTTGCTCGAGGCGCGCGAAGAGCTCGAGCGCGCGCTGCGCTCGGGCCGCGGCCGCTTCACCGACCAGATGATCGGCGGCTACCAGCTCGGCGAGGTCCTCGGGCGCGGCGCGATGGGCGAGGTGTACGCCGGCACCGACGCGAACGGCCGCGACGTCGCCGTCAAGCTCCTCTCGCAGGCGTCGCTCGGCAACGCGAACCACGTGCTGCGCTTCCTTCGCGAGCTGCGCACCGCGGCCGGCTTGTCCTCGAAGAACGTGGTGCGCGTGATCGACGTTGGCGAGCACCCGGTGCCGTACCTCGTGATGGAACGCCTCGAGGGCAAGACCCTCGCGGAGATGCTGCGCAACCAGCGAGCGCTGCCGGCGCGCGAGGTGCTCGACATGGTGCGCCAGGTCGGCGTGGGCATCACCGCTGCCGCCGCCGCCGGCATCGTGCACCGCGATCTCAAGCCGCAGAACGTGTTCCTCCACAAGGGCACGTGGAAGGTGCTCGACTTCGGCGTCGCGCGCGCGATCGACTCCGGCGATACGCTGACGGCCGGCCACGTCGTCGGCACACCTTCGTACATGGCGCCCGAGCAGGCGGCCGGCGCCACCGTGGATCACTGCACCGATCTCTACGCGCTCGCCGCGATCGCGTATCGCTCGCTCACCGGTCACCCGCCCTACGCCGCGGGCGAGATCGCGGAGACCCTCTACAAGGTCGTGCACACCCTGCCGCGGCGGCCGAGCGAGCTGGTCGAGCTGCCGGCGGATGTGGATCTCGTGCTCGCGATCGGACTCGCGAAGCGCCCGGGGCAGCGGTTCTCCAGCGCCGGCGAGCTGGCCGATGCGCTCCTCCATGCATTCTCCGAAACGCTGCCGCCGGCCGTCCGCGAGCGCGGCCTGATGATCGAGCGCGAGGGTGCGTGGACAGCGTCGAAGACGCGTGCTTCGACCTCCCGGCTCCGCCCCTCGGGACGCTAGATGTGTCTGACCTCACAGGCAAATCCGGCACTTTGCCGTCACGCTCAGTCAGACATTGAAAATTACTTTCAAATTCGATAGAGGTAACGTCCATGAAGACGTTCTCCTCCCTTTTTCTCGCGTCGCTCCTCTGCACGGCGACCGCCTGCGGTGACGACGGTGGCTCGAGCATCAAGTCCTCCGATGTCGTCGAGAACTACGCCGACAACGTCTACGCGAGCTACTCCGACTCCGTGACCACCGCGATGGCGCTCAAGACCGCGGTCGATGCCTTCGTCGCCGCGCCCAGCGCGACCAC
>Ga0247741_1000721_pt1 | contig 18179 bp, 19 predicted proteins | sample UWRJL213509R2_FD_180945 | JGI IMG/M metagenome (GOLD analysis project Ga0247741, IMG submission 180945) | Plant litter microbial communities from Arlington Agricultural Research Station in Wisconsin, United States - UWRJ-L213-509R-2 | ecosystem: Environmental > Terrestrial > Plant litter >... | reverse complement strand
GTCCACCAGCACGCCGGCCACTAGGCTGAGCGCGAGCAGCGTCATCTGGTTCAGGTTGAAGCCGAGCAGGTCCATGAACCAGAAGGTCGGGATCGCCGAGAGCGGGATGGCCAGCGCAGAGATGATCGTCGAGCGCCAGTCACGCAGGAACAGGAAGACCACGAGCACGGCGAGCACTGCGCCCTCGACCATGGCTTCCATTGCCGAGTGATATTGCTGCTCGGCGTATTTCACTTCGTCGAAGATAAGCTGGAAATGGACCTTGGGGTTACGCTTCTCGAGCGCGGCCAGCTTTTCCTTGGCGCCCTGGTACACCGATACGTCCGACGCGCCCTTGGAGCGCTGGAAGTCGAAGCTCAGCACCTGGCGACCGTTCATCTCGGACGCGGAGCGCTGTTCGGCATAGAGATCGCGAACCTGGGCGATATCCGCCAGTTTGACCGTACGACCACCGCCGACGGCGATCTGCTGCTGGCCGAGATCATAGGCGTTCTTGGCGTTACCGAGCACGCGGACTGACTGTTCGGAGCCGGCGATCTCGGCGCGGCCGCCGGCGGCGTTGAGGTTCACCTGGCGTAGCTGCTGGTTGACCTGGCTTGCGGTCAGGCCCTGCGACTGGAGCTTGGCGGGATCGAGGATGATGCGGATTTCGCGATCGACGCCGCCATTGCGGCTGACCGTCGCCATGCCGGGAACCGCGAGCAGTTCCTTTGCGACATTATTGTCGATGTACCAGCTCAGCTGCTCGATCGTCATGTCGGTGCCGACCGCGGCATAGCTGGCGAGGTCGTCGCCCGACGTATTGGCGCGCGACACCTGCGGCTCGAGGATGCCGTCCGGCAGGTCCGAGCGGATTTGCTGTACCGCGCTGCGCACGTCCTCCACCGCGCGGTCGATCGGCGTGCCGATGTTGAGCTGCACAACCGTCGTGGAACTGCCTTCGGTCACCGTCGAGTTGATCTCGTCGATGCCCTGCAGGCTGCGCGCGGCCGATTCGACCTTCTGGGTGACCTGGTTCTCCAGCTCGGTCGGCGCCGCGCCCGGCTGGCTGATCTGGATGATCACGACCGGGAAGTCGATATCCGGATTGTTGTTCACCTCCATCGTGCTGAAGCTGACGATGCCGGCGACCGTCAGCATGAAGAACATCACGATCGACGGAACGGGGTTCCGGATCGACCAGGCGGAGATGTTGCGAAAGCTCATGAGGGAAACCCTTAGCCTTGCGTTTTCTGGAGGACGGGCTTGATCTTCTGTCCGGCGTTCAGGAAGGCACCTGCCGAGAGGACGACACGCTCGTTGCCCGCCAGACCTTCCGCGATCGCGACACCATTGTCGGAGACTTCGCCGAGCTTGACGGCGCGGCGCGCGACCTTGTTGTCGTTGCCGACGATGTACACGAAATTGCCCTTGGTGTCGCTCTGGATCGCGGAGTTGGGCAGCTGTGGCAAGTCGGTCGAGCCGCGGCGGATCGTCGCCGAGGCGAAACCGCCCGGCTTGAGCGCCGGATTGTAGCTGAGCGCGATGCGGGCGATGCCCTGGCGGGTGGTCGGGTCGATCACCGGCGAAACCTGCCAGACCTGCCCTGAAAACGACGTATCGCCGCCGACCGGCACGACCTGAGCGCTCACGCCGAGCGGCAGGCCGACCAGATCGGCTTCGCTCAGCTGGGCGCGCATTTCCATTTCGCCGCCCTTCGCCATGCGGAACAACGTCCCGGAGCCGGAGCTGATCACCATGCCCGGCTCGACGGCGCGGGTCAGCACCAGGCCGGCGGCCGGCGCACGGATGTCGAGGCGGCCGGTGCGGGCATTCTGCTCGGCCAGCTGCGCCTGGGCGACGCGGACGCGCGCCACTGCCGCGTCGCGGGTCGCGGCCTTGCGCTCGAGATCGGCCTTGGAGATGAAGCCGCGATTGACCAGCGCCTGGGCGCGGTCGAGCTCGGACTGGGCGATCGCCGCGTCCGACCGTGCGACATTGACCTGCGCCGCGAGCGACGCGCCCGTCTGAGTCTGCACCGCGCGGTCGACCGTCGCGAGCACCTGGCCGGCACCGACCCACTGGCCGGGTTCGACCAGTACGCGCGTGACCATGCCGCCTTCGCCGGCGACACCGATCGGCATTTCGCGACGCGCGGCGAGCGATCCCGTCGCCGAGATAATCCGTGCAGAGGTCTGCCGGCCCGGAATCGCGACCGAGACGGTAGGCAGCTGCTCGGTCTTTCCGCCGCCCTCGGCGGCGGCCGAACCATCCTTCTTACCGCCCGACATGGCGAAATAGACGCCGACAAGGACGAGTACCGCCAGGATCGCCGTGCCGATGATCCACCAACGGCGTTTCGACCGGCCCTCGCCAGGCAAGGCAAGGTGATCGTCAGAACCGAAGGTCGGCTGCCCGTAATTCATGTGCGTCACTTTCCCCGTCCCGCCCAAGTGGCGTCGTCGTTTCGTAGAGCTGTATTATAGAAATAAGTCACCGACCTCAAGGGGTCGTTTTTCGCGAGAGCGCCAATGGCCGTTCCGGGCCATTTTCGCAAGTCCGGCATCTCGTTGTGGTAAAGAAACGGTTGCATCTCGGCAGCATGAGAGCGACGTTCGCCGTGGTGCCGCGTCAGCGTGCCGCAATGGAGGGGGTGAAGCGATGCTTTTGCACAACAGCTTCTTGGGGTGGATATTGATCGGCCTAGTGGCCGGCATTCTCGGCAAGATGATCATGCCCGGCAAGGATCCGGGCGGGTTCATCGTCACGATCCTGATCGGCATCGCGGGGGCATTGCTCGCCGGCTACCTCTCTCCCATGATGGGGCTGCGCATCGAGGCGGGCTGGCAGAGCTACGCCGCCGCCACGGTCGGCGCGATCGTCCTGCTGGCGCTTTATCGCGTAGTGATGACCCGCCGGGTCCGCTGACCAGCCGGCCCGTTCAGCTTAGGTTGGCCTGCGCTTCCGCATTACAGCCGCGCGGGCCAATCGGCCCGGGTTCGATACGGGAGTTCTATTGATGCGTTATCTTGCGATCGCCGTGGCGCTCGCCACCCTGCCGCTCACTCTGTCGCCTGCCGCGGCCCAGGTGACGCCGACCATCGTCGCTGATGGTGCAATCCTCGACGTGACGGCTCAGGGCGAGACCACTCGCGTGCCTGACGTCGCGACGATCCGCGCCGGTGTCGTGACTCAGGGCGCGACGGCAGCGGCCGCTCTGGCCGACAACGCCAAGCGCATGGCGGGCGTGCTCGACGCCCTGAAGCGTGCTGGCGTTGCCCCGCGCGACAACCGCACGGCGAGCGTGTCGCTCAGCCCGCAATACCGCTATACCGATGGCCAGCCACCGGTCGTCACTGGCTATCAGGCGAGCAACAGCGTCTCGATCCGCTTCCGCGACATCGCCAAGGCGGGCGCGATCCTCGACGCGCTGGTGACGCAGGGCGCGAACCAGATCGACGGTCCGACTCTGGCGATCGATCAGCCCGAGGCGGCGCTGGACGAGGCACGTGCCGATGCGGTGAAGCGCGCGCGCGCCCGTGCCGAGCTTTATGCCCGCGCCGCCGGTCTCACGGTTTCCCGGATCCTGTCGATTTCGGAAGCGGGCCAGAATGACGGCAGCACCCCGCAGCCTATCATGTTCAACAACCGCGCGATGGCGGCGGGCATGGACGCCTCGACTCGGGTCGTGCCGGGCGAGACCGAGGTGACGGTCTCGGTGAACGTGCGCTTCCTGCTCAAATAAACGAAACGGGCCGCCCGTTGCCGGGCGGCCCGTCCTTCTTGCTGACCTGGTGTTTAGCGGACGCTGCCGCGGCGAACCAGGTTGACGATCGCCAGCAGGATGATCGCGCCGATCAGCGAATAGACAAAGGTCGTGATGGTGATGACCTGATTGATTCCGCCCCCGAAGAGGAAGGATGCGATCACCGAACCAATGATACCGACCACGACGTTCAGGATAACACCCTGTTGCCCGTCAGTGCGCATGACCATGCTGGCGAGCCAGCCTACGACACCACCAACTACCAGCCAAACAATAAGACCGACCATGTTTCCCTCCGTTGTTCCCGGCTAGCCCGGGTTCGGACTGGAAAGACTCATGACCGATCGCATTTGTTCCGCGTGCGTTTCGCTCGATTGAACGACAACGCCCCCGCAACCATTCCGGGGAATGGTGCGGGGGCGCAGAACTTCGGTTTGCTGACGCGGACGCGTCAGTATTTTTGCTGGCGCTCGTACAGCGAACGATAATGCTGGATGCGGGTCACGCGCAGGCCAGGCATGCCCGAACGGTCGATCGCGCGCTGCCAGCCGGCGAACTCCTCGACGGTCAGGCCGTAGCGGTCGCACACTTCGTCGACCGACAGCAGTCCGCCATTCACGGCAGCCACGACTTCGGCCTTGCGGCGCACGACCCAGCGAGTCGTCTCCGGCGGCGGCAGCGTGTCCAGGGTCAGCGGCTCGCCGAGCGGGCCGATGACTTTGGCGGGGCGTATTTTCTGGTTTTCGATCATTCTCAACCTCGATCGGGGCGGGGGGCCCCCTCTCTTCTCAACAACGGTCTTACGTCAGCGGACTTGAACGCCGGCTAAAGCGGCTCGGTAAACGGCGAGTTCATTCCTTCCTGTTCGCGACTCAGCATTTCGGCGACCGGCAGGTTGAACGCGCCATGTTCCGGCGCGAACCAGCTGCGATGACTGAACACCGGCACCAGATGGGCATGGCGCAAAGCGGTCGGACTCGCGGCCTGACGCGCGGCAATCCCTACCATCAGCACCGCCAGATCGGACGGGAGGATGGTGACGCTGGCGTCAGCTTCGAACCGGGAAAAACTAAGATCCATAGCGCCCTTTCCGGCGTCAGAGACTCGATCGAGACTGATCTAGGGCAAGGGTCTGAACTTCCGGTAAAGCCGATCTAAAGAGCTTGGAAAGGCGCTCGGCTTTGCATCACGGGCCATGCGCGCCTATCTGGCGCGCATGATGACCAAGGGCGATTTCCAGCTGGGGCCGGACTTGACCGGCAGGCGCATCGTCGTCGCGATGTCGGGTGGCGTGGACAGCTCGGTGGTGGCGGCGCTCGCCGCGCGCAGCGGCGCCGAGACGATCGGGGTGACGCTCCAGCTCTACGACCATGGCGAGGCGGTCGGCCGCGCGGGCAGCTGCTGCGCCGGCCGCGACATCCGAGACGCGCGCGCCGTGTGCGACCGGCTGGGCATCGCGCATTATGTGTTCGATCACGAATCGAGCTTCCGCGACCAGGTGATCGACGGGTTCGCAGACGAATATCTGCGCGGCCGCACGCCGATCCCCTGCGTCCGCTGCAATATGGGGCCGAAATTCACCGACCTGTTCCAGGTCGCGCGCGATCTCGGGGCGGATTGCCTGGCGACCGGCCATTATGTCCGCCGCGTCGAGGGAGCCGCAGGCGCGGAATTGCACCGCGCGGTCGATCCGGCGCGGGACCAGAGCTATTTCCTGTTCGCGACGACTCAGGACCAGCTTGATTATCTGCGCTTCCCGCTCGGCGGGCTGCCCAAGACCCGGGTGCGCGAACTGGCGGCGGAGCTGGGGCTGGGCGTCGCGGCGAAGCCCGACAGCCAGGACATCTGCTTCGTGCCCGATGGCGACTATGCCTCCCTGGTCAAGAAGCTCCGGCCCGAGGCCGATACCAGCGGCGAGATCGTCGACGAGGGCGGGCGCACCCTGGGCAAGCATCGCGGCCTCATTCACTTCACCGTGGGCCAGCGGCGCGGGCTCGAGATCGGCGGGACGCCCGAGCCGCTCTATGTCGTGCGGCTCGAGCCGGAGAGCCGTCGGGTGGTGGTCGGACCGAAGACGGCGTTGGCGGTCGAGGCGGCGCGGCTGTCGGAGATCAACTGGATCGGTGGCGACCATCAGGGGCCGCTGACCGCCAAGGTTCGCTCGCTCGCCAAGCCGGTGCCGGCGCTGCTGATCGGTGACCGGGTAGTCTTCGACGCGCCCGAATATGGCGTCGCGCCGGGGCAGGCGGCGGTGCTTTATGCCGGCGAGCGGGTGCTCGGCGGCGGGTGGATCGAGGAAACCGAGCGGGCCGTCGCGCGCGAAGCTGCCTGAAATCCTACTCCCGTACCGGATAGGGAGTTAGCGGACGTTCAGTGGCGTGCCTTTGAACGGTTCGGGCTGGCAGCCGAGCACCGGATCATAGGTCGCCGAGCGGCTGGCGATCAGGGGGACATAGGCCGTCACCGTCTTCGTCGCCGGATCGTCCGCCAGGCGGATCGCCTCCATGCCGGGTTCGAAATCGGCGCGGCAGCTCTTCAGGTCGCGGTTGCCGATATAGCGGCAGGCACAGGCGACGCGGGCGGCATAGCCGGTGCCGAGTTCGAGCTGCGGCGTGAGCGAGCGGACGTAGAGAAAGGCAGCAGCGAGCAGCGCCAGCAGCACTACTCCCAGACCGACTGCGACGCGCCTTGCCTTCATGGGCGTGCACCCTATCGTGGCGGCGATGCTGCGCAAGGCCGCCTTTCTCGCGCTGGTGCCGGTGCTCCTGGCGAGCGCCGATACGACGCCGCCTGCCCGGCCGACCTACACCGTCACCTCCTGCCCCGGCGCGGACCTCGCCAAGTCGATGGCACCAATCCGGTTGTTGTTCTCTGCGAATCCCGAAACGCGCGCCGTCCTGGTGACGACTGACGGGTGCCCGGCGCTCAAGGCCTATGCGCCGGGTTATTCGGACGCGAACCGCTTCATCAGCTGGTCGATGGCGAAGACGGTGACTGGCATGCTGGTCGGCGCGCTGGTGAGCGAAGGGCGGCTGAAGCTCGATGCGCCCGCCCCGATCGCCGAGTGGCACAAGCCCGGCGATCCGCGCGCCGCGATCACCTTGCGCCAGTTGCTGCAGATGTCGTCCGGCTTGCAGCATATCGAGGTGGGCGATCCGGTCGAGAAATCGGATACCAACCAGACATTGTTCGTGAGCCACACCGCCGCCATGGCCGCCGCGGCAATCGACCATCCGCTTGCGACGAAGCCGGGCACCAAATTCCGCTACAGTTCGCTGACGACCATCATCCTTGCCGAGATCGTGTCGCGGACGCTGACCGACAGCCGCGATCCCCGGGTGCGGGCGAAGATCTATACCGAATTCGCTCAGGCCCGGCTGTTCCGGCCCACGGGTATCACCAGCGCCGTGCTCGAATTCGACGGCGCGGGCACGCAGATCGGCGGCTCGATCATGTACATGACGCTCGACGACTGGGGGCGGGTCGGCGGGCTGCTGCTCGACGGCAAGGCAGCCGATGGGCGGCAGGTGGTCGATCCGGCCTGGCTCGCCTTCATGAAGACGCCCTCGCCGACCAATGCCGAATATGGTGCCCAGACCTGGCTCAACCGGCCGGGCGGAGCCGAGAGCAAGGCGACTTTATTCCCCGGCAAGGGCCCGGCGAGCGCGGTCGCGGCCGACGGGCATCTCGGGCAGCTGGTGATCGCCAGTCCGGAGAGCGGGCCGGGGCGCGGGATCGTCGTGGTGCGGCTGGGCAATACGCCGGACAAACGCAACGCGGCGCTGATGCAGACGCTCGGCAATGTCGTTGCCGGGTTCGACCGGCCCGGAGGGACGCGATGATCGGGACGATGCTGGTTGCCATCATGCTGCAGGCGGCGGCGCCGTCGGCCGAGGCCGAGCTGCTCGGCCGGCGGCTGGCCGAAGCGGGGACCCTGGCGGCGCTGGTGCCGCTGCTCACCGCGAAGGAGACCGAGGAACTGATCGCTGACCACAAGGAATTGAGCGACGCAGAAAAGGCCGAGCTGCGCGCCACGGCCAAGGCAGTCGCGGCGCGGGAAACCGGCCGGCTGCTCGATGCCGAGGGCCATGCCTGTGCCGCGGCGCTGTCGGTCGAGGACCTGCGCGCGCTGGTTGCGGCTGCCGAAACCAGCGCGGCGGTCCGTCAGCGCGCCGCGATGCCCGGCGTGATTGCCGCGACGATGACGTCGATCGGCAAGCTCGATTTCAAGGGCGACGTGCTCAAGATCTTCTGTGCGAACACGGGCAAGGCCTGCGTTCCGATCGAGTAGGTTTCTCCAACACAAGGGGCGCAATCGCGCCTTATTTTTCTTTCCGCTGTTATGTTGGATTTTCCGGCGCGAATTCCTGCCCGTTTCCAGAGGCTTGCCTGGCCTTTTCCCTGTTACCGGATAACAGCGGAAAAACAGCGGTGGTTTGCGCGAAAATACCGCTGTTCTTCCGGTGGCGACGCCCGGAAATCGTCCAACAGATTCTGACGATGAGAATGAGCCGCGCGGTACCCTCAGTCAGTTTGCAACAACCTTCCCCGTTCGCCCTGAGCTTGTCGAAGGGCTGCCCTTTCCTCCGCGGAAGAAAAGAACAAGGCTCCGACAAGCTCAGCCCGAACGGGAGTGGTGGGTAAACCAGCCCGGAACGTCACCAGCCGCGCTTTGCTGTCATAGCCGGGCCGCAAAGTGAATCGAGGTCAGGCCTTGCCGGCGCGCAGGAACTCGACGGCATGGTGCGCGCCGCGCGCCGACATCGCCATATAGGTCAGCGAAGGGTTCTGGCAGCCGGACGAGGCCATGCACGACCCGTCGGTGACGAACAGATTGGGCACGTCATGCGCCTGGTTATAGCCGTTTAGCACGGAGGTCTTCGGGTCCTTGCCCATGCGGGCGGTGCCCATTTCATGGATGCCGAGGCCCAGCCCGCCATAATGTCTGGTCTGGGTGATGTCGGTGCAGCCGGCGAGCTCCAGCATCGCCTTCGCATCGGCACTGGCCTGGTCGATCATCTTCCGGTCCTGCGGCCCGAGCGACACGTCGATATGAAGGATCGGGATGCCCCATTTGTCGGTCCGGGTCGGGTGAAGCGTGACGCGGTTCTCCGGCCGGGGCAGCATCTCGCCAAAGCCATTGAGGTTGAGCGACCATGGCCCGGGCTTGCGTAGCTTCGTCTTGAGCGCGGCACCGGTGCCGACATCGCCGATGCCGCGCTGCCAGCTCGAGCGCAGCCCGCGCCCCTGGAAGCCGAAGCCGCGGGTATAGCCGTCGCCGGGCTCGGTCACGTTACGATAGCGTGGCACATAGAAGCCGTTCGGGCGGCGGCCGTGATGATAGATATCCTCGAAACCGGGATAGGTGCCGGCCGCGCCCATGCCGCTGATATGGTCTGTTACGTTGCGCCCGACCATGTCGGAACGGTTGGCGAGGCCGGTCGGAAAGGCCTCCGAGGTCGAATTCAGCAGGATTTGCGCGGTGCCGAAGGTTGAGGCGCAGAGAAAGATCAGCTTCGCGTCATAGACGGTGCCGACCTTGGTGTTCTGGTCGATCACGCGCACGCCCGACGCCTTGCCGGTCTTGGGGTCGTAGATGATGCTGTGGGCGATCGCGTCAGTGACGATGGTCAAATTGCCGGTGTTCTTCGCCGCCGGCAGGGTTGCGCTGAGGCTGGAGAAATAGGCGCCGTAGGAGCAGCCGCGCTCGCATAGCGACCGATACTGGCAGGCACCGCGGCCAAGCGCTTCATGCTCCGGCGTCGGCGCGGTGAGATGCGCGCAACGGCCGGTGATCAGCTTCCTGGTGGGAAAGGCCGCCTCCATCTTGCGGCCGAATTCCGCCTCGACCGGAGTCAGCGCCATGGGCGGGAGATATTTGCCGTCCGGCAGTTGGGACAGCCCCTCCAGCGAGCCCGAGATGCCGGCAAAAGTCTCAACATGATCATACCATTTGGCCATGTCGGGATAGCGAATCGGCCAGTCGGTGCCGTAGCCGTCCTTCGCGTTGGATTCGAAATCCATCTCGCTCAGACGATAGGATTGGCGCGCCCACATGATCGAGCGGCCACCAAGATGATAGCCGCGGATCCAGTAGAAGGGCTTGCCCTCGGGCGTGGTGTAGGGGTGGTCGCTGTCCTTCGCCCATAGATGCTTGGTCGCGGAGGAGAAGGCATAGCATTTGCTCTGCACTTCATAGTCCGCCTCGATCTCCGCCTCCGAGACCTGACCGTAATTGTCGAGCTCCCAAGGCGAGAGCGAGTCGGTGTAATCGCTGCCATGCTCGAGATGGCGGCCGCGTTCGATCACCAGCGTCTTGAGTCCGCGCTCGGTCAGTTCCTTGGCAGCCCAGCCGCCGCTCATGCCCGATCCGATGACGATCGCGTCGAAGCTCATGCGCCAATTCCCCCGATAGTCATGTCAGCCCGCCCAGGCGCGCGTGTCGGGACTCATCTTCACAGCTGGTTCCCAGACGCCCGGCACCAGTTCGTAGCGGAGTTCCTGCGTCGCGCCGGGCTCCGACAGATAATAGCCGGTCATCGCGAGCCCCTTGAACCGGCGCCAGTCCCGGTCGCCCGCCGCGAAGGCAGCGGCGTCGAAAGCGGCAAGGCGGGCATCGCGTTCGGTCGCGGTCAGCGCCGCATAGCCCTTGCCGGTTTCGGTGCGGGCGGCATTGTCGATGCTGGTCAGCACCGAGCGGAAGCGTTCGGCCGTCTTCGGCGCTGCCCAGTTGGTCATCATCGCATCGATAAAGGCTGGGACGCCCGCTTCGAGCGCGCCCGGCGTGTCGGTGCGCGGGATCAGGGCGGCGCAGACCGAATCGAGCACGGCGCGCTCGGCGAGGGCGAAGAAGGCCTTGGTGGGAGCGGTCGCAAAGGCGATATCGGGCAGGCCGGCCATGGTGCCGCCGACGAGCAGGATCGCGCTTCGCAGGAGCGCCCGGCGATCCAGTGCAGCGCCGTCGAGCCTCGGGCTGTCGACCATTCTTTCATCCTCTGCATCTGGGCGCTTGTGCGCCTCCCGCTTGCACGCCAGACTGCCGGGCGAGGCTGCCCTTGTCCAGCCTTTAGCGTTACCGGTACCAAGCAAGAGCGCGGGCCGTGGGGAGGATCGATGATGAGAGTTTTGCTTCGCCTGCTGGCGATCCTCTTCGGCGCGCTGACCCTGGTGGGCGGGGGCGCTGGCGCAAGTGCCGCTGGGGCCAAGGAAGCACCGCGCGTCCTGATCTTCACTTACTCGACCGGCTATCGCCATGCCTCGATCGAGCCGGGTGTGGCCGCGCTCCAGGCGATGGGCAAGAAGATGGGCGTGACGATGGTCACGAGCGCCGATCCGGACGTGTTCAGCACCGAGGGGCTGAAGGGTGTGCAGGCGATCATCCTGATCAGCAACACCAGCAAGAAGACCGATCCGACCTCCGAATGGCTGACCGGCAGCAAGCGCGACGCGCTGCAGGCGTTCGTCCATCGCGGTGGCGGGATCGTCGGCATCCATGCCGCGGCGGATTCGCATTATAACTGGCCGTGGTACGGCCGGATGATCGGCGGCTATTTCCAGCGTCATCCCAAGGGCACGCCCGAGGGGACAGTGACGGTGGTGGATTCGAAGCATCCGGTGACGAAGGGGCTCGCGCCGGTCAGCCGGCATGTCGACGAATGGTATTATTATGACGATTACGACCCGCGGCTGCATCTGCTGGCGACGGTCGACCCGGGCTCGATCGGCGAGGCGGACGTAAACCCCAATCCGGTGGCGTGGGTGCATGAGTTCGAGGGCGGGCGCGTGTTCTACACCGCTATGGGGCACGGCGCCGAGGCGTATCAGGACCCGTGGTTCCTGCGCGAGCTGCAGAATGGGCTGAACTGGGTTTTGCGGCGGTAGGCGTGCCTTTCACTCCTCCCTGAAAGGGAGGGCCCGGGGGTGGGTAGGCGAGCGAAGCTCGCCGTTCTACGCTGGCCCGATGCGACGCGTTCCGAGAATCATGGTCGGCCGGGCACGGTCGTTGCGGCGCGAGGCGACAGAGGCCGAGCGGATTCTCTGGCGACTATTGTCGCGCTACCGCCCGGCGTTCACCCGGCAATTGGTGATCGACCGTTACATCGTCGATCTGGCGTGTCGTGCCGCGAAACTGGCGATCGAGTTCGACGGCGGGCAGCATCATGAGCAGGTGGCTTATGATGCGGCGCGGACAGCGGTGCTCGAAGGGCAGGGGTGGAAACTCATTCGCCTGTGGAACAGCGATGTGATGGCCAATCCGGAGGGCGCCGCCGAGCATATTCTGTCGGAGGCCGCCGAGTGCCTCGGCGGTACCCACCCCCAGCCCCTCCCTTCCAGGGAGGGAGAGTCAGGCGGCCGCGTTTTGGCTAGATTTCGGCCGGCGTCGCCTCCCTGCGGAGCGATCTGGCTCGGTCGGTCATCAGCTTCGGAACGCGGCGCATTTGGCTAGCGTAGAACGGCGAGCTTTGCTCGCCTACCCACCCCCGGCCCCTCCCTTTCAGGGAGGGGAGAAGTTAGTCCCGCGCCAGCCCTAATATCCGCCGGTTCCTTGCCGCATCCGGCGCGGCGCCGGCGAAGTCGTCGAACGCGCGGTCGGCCTTGCGGATCATGTGCGCTTCGACGAACGGCGCGCCTTCGGCGGCGCCCTGTTCGGGGTGTTTGCAGCAGCATTCCCATTCGACCACCGCCCAGCCGGCATAGTCATATTTGGTGAAGGCCGAGAAGATCGCGCCGAAATCGATCTGGCCATCGCCGAGCGAGCGGAAGCGGCCGGGGCGGTCGGCCCAGTCGGCATAGCCGCCATAGACGCCGGCGCGTCCATTGGGGCGGAACTCGGCGTCCTTCACATGGAACATGCGGATGCGGTCGTGATAGCGATCGATGAAGTCGACATAGTCGAGCTGCTGCAGCAGGAAATGGCTGGGATCGTAGAGGATATTGGCGCGGGGGTGCTCGCCGACCGCGGTCAGGAAACGCTCCCAGCTGATCCCGTCATGCAAATCCTCGCCGGGATGAATTTCGTAACAGGCGTCGACCCCATTCTCCTCGAAGACGTCGAGCAGGGGCAGCCAGCGCGTCGCCAGTTCCTTGAAGCCCTCCTCGACCAGGCCGGCGGGGCGTTGCGGCCAGGGGTACATGGTGTGCCACAGCAGCGCGCCGGAGAAAGTGGCGTGCGCGTTCAGCCCGAGCCGGCGGCTGGCGCGGGCGGCCATGCGGACCTGTTCCCTGGCCCATTCGGTGCGCTCGGCAGGCTTGCCGTGGACCTCGGCCGGGGCGAAGGAATCGAACAGTTCGTCATAGGCAGGGTGGACCGCGACGAGCTGGCCCTGGAGATGACTCGACAACTCGGTGATCGCGACGCCTGCCTCGGCGCACACCCCGGCGACCTCGTCGCAATAATCCTGGCTTTCGGATGCCTGTTTCAGGTCGAACAGCCGCGCGTCCCAGGTCGGAATCTGCACCCCGGCATAACCGAGATCGGCCGCCCATCTGGCGATCGCACCGAGCGAATTATACGGTGCCGTGTCGCCGGCGAACTGCGCCAGGAAGATGGCGGGACCCTTCATGCTTTTTCTCCAAGATCGGTCCAGGCGCCGCCGCCCGCACTGCTGTCATGGGCGGCCTGGATGAAACGCATGCCGGCAACGCCATCGGCGAGGCTGGCATAACAGGGCAAAGCGGGCGCGTCGCCGCGCACCGCATCGGCGAAATCGCGATAGATATTGGCGAAGGCCTCGAGATAACCCTCGGGATGGCCGGAGGGCACGCGCGTCACGCGCATCGCCGCCTCGCCCAGATAGGTGCGATCGACGCCGGGCGTCCAGATCTCCTCCGGCCCGCCGCGCCGCGCGACGCGCAGATGATTGGGATGCTCCTGATGCCAGTGGATCCCGGCCTTTTCGCACCAGACCGATATCTCCAGCCCGTTCGAATCGCCGGTGCAGATCTGGCTGGCGACCAGCGTGCCGCGCCCCCCGCCCGAGAGGTGGAACATCGCCGCGCCATCATCGTCGAGCAGCCGGCCCGGCACCGCGGCGCGCAATTCGGCCGAGAGTCGCGTCATGCGCTCTCCGGTGAAATATTCGACCAGGTTGAAGGCATGCGTGCCGATATCGCCGAACGCGCCGGCCAGGCCCGAGCGTGCCGGATCGATGCGCCATTCGGCCTGCTTGCCGACCGCGTCGCCGGCCTCGGCCAGCCACCCTTGCGTGTAACGCACCGCGACCCGCCGCACCACGCCGAGATCGCCCGCCGCGACGAGCGCGCGCGCCTGGCGCACCATCGGATAGCCGAGATAGGTGTGCGTAACCCCAACCAGGCCGCCGGTGCGGTCGGCCGCTGCCTGGAACGCCAGCGCTGAGTCGAGCGTGTCGGTCAGCGGCTTGTCGGTGAGCACCGGAAAGCCTGCCTCCAGTGCCGCGATGGCGACGGGTGCATGGACATGGTTGGGCGTGACGATCGCGATGAACTCGGCGCGCTCGTCCTCGGGCAGCGCCTTCTCGCCGTCGAGCATCGCCTGATAGCTGGTATAGCTGCGGTCGGGCGCAATGCCCGCCGCGACGCCCGAGCGCTTCGCCCGCTCCGGGTCGCCGCTCAGCGCGCCCGCGACGAGCCGGCAATTGCCGGCGATGGCAGCGGCGGTGCGGTGGACCGGGCCGATGAACGCGCCTTCGCCGCCGCCGACCATGGCGTATCTGACGGGACCGGCCGTCATGCGGCCAGCGTCCTGAGATAGGCCATGCTCTCAGTGATCGCGGTGAGCGGGGGCTGGACCCATGGCGGCTCCTGTTCGACGAACCAGCCCTTGATCGGCGCCGCCTTTGCGGCGGCGAAGACCGATGGCCAGTCGATGCTGCCCTTGCCGACCGGCACGGTGGCCAGGTCGTCCGCGATTTTCCCTGCCTTGCGTTCCTTCGTCGCGATGTCCTTGACGTGAAGCAGCTCGATCCGCGCGCCATGCTCCTTCAGCACATGCGTCGGATCATGCCCGGCCGCGGCGGCCCAGCCGAGATCGAGCTCGAACGCGACGAGCGCCGGATCGGTATGCTCGAGCAATTCATGGAAGGCGATTTTGCCGTCATAAGCGAGGAATTCGGCCGGGTGGTTGTGATAGCCGAAGCGCATGCCGAGCGCCTTGGCGCGCGCGCCGACCTCGTTCATTCGCGCGGCGTTGCGACGCCAGTCGCCGAGCGTCATCGCCTCGGCGACGGCCTGGATCCAGGGGCGTTTAGGATCGAGTGGTTTTGCCGAGGCGGGGGAGGAGGCGACGAAATATTTCACGCCGACCTCGCGCGCGGCGGCGAGCTTTGTCTCGAACTTGTCCATCAGGTCGCGCATCGAATAATGGCAGGAGAAGCAATCTAGTCCGGCTGCGGCCACGCCCTTGCGGAAATCGGCGGGCGACAGGCCGACCCATCCGGCGGCCTCGACCCGGTCATAGCCGATCGCCTTCACCGATTTGAGCGTGCCGGCGAAATCCTTCGCCAGATCGTCCTTCACCGCCCAGAGCTGGAGCCCCGGCGGAAGCCCGAGCGGCATGGCCCGGGCACCGGCCGGCAGCAACGCGGTGGCAATGGCAGCGCCTGTGGCGCCAAGAAAAGTGCGGCGATCGAGCATCGGACCCCTCCTGCAGGAGCCGCGGACTGGCGCCGCTTCGTTGCACGATGTTGTGCGCTCCCATCCTATATGATGGACCGGGGATTGGCGGCGATGCAAGTCGCAAGAATAACCGTCCGCCGCAGGTAACCGCGGCGCGACCGATTCAGAGCGTGCCGCTCCACACCCCGATCATGATGACGAGGGGAAAGCTCGCGAGGATGACGGGCATGATCTGTTTCAAGGGACTTCTCCTGCGCGGGGGGCGGCGCCGGGCAACCGGCACTGCCCTTTCGCGATTGGTGGAAAGGCGGGGGCCGTTCAGAAACGATATCCCGCGCCGAGCAGGACCTGATGACGCGAGACGTCGTCGCCATAGTCGCTGAAGCGGTACTCGGCCTTGGCGTAGAGATGGTCGCCGAGCATCTGCTCGACGCCGGCCCCGAGGCGGTAACCGTCTTCGTTGGTGCTGACCGTCGAGACGGTGTTGCCGGCGGTGCCGCCAAGCGTGGTGCGCAGGCGGAACTGGCTGTTGGCATAGCCCGCCTTGACGTAGAGCAACGTGCTCGGCGCGACCCGGGCGCCAAGACGCAGCGAGGCATCGAGGTCGCGGCCAGTCGTGAGGCGCAGGTTGGTGGTGCCGATCGTGGCGTCCGCGCTGCCCGAAACCTGCCAGCCGATGCCGGCCTCGGCGCCAATGGTGAAGGTCGAGCCGATCGGCAGATCGTACCCGATCGCACCGCCGACGCGCACGCCGTGCACGCTGTCCTGGGTGGTCGGCAGGCCGTCGGCCTGAGTCGAATCATAACCGAAGGTCGCTTCGATACGCGGGCCGGTGAAGCTTTTCGCCTCGTCCTGCGCAAAGGCAGGGGTGGCCGCGAATGCAGCGGCGGTGGCGAGAAGGAAGATGGTAGAACGCATTGTCAGTCTATTCCCTTGGTATTCCCCCGGTCGTCCGGGGCGTTGTCAGCGACCCCTTTGGCCGCGCTGGGGCCCGCTAAAGGGAACGGATGTGGAATGAACCCGGGTCGCGACCGGTGCGACGAAGCTGCGGCGGAGGCGCGGCGCGGTCGGACGAATGCGACCGCAATGGGGGTATTTTTGCCCGTTTCTTCCCCTTCTTACTTCCCCGGCGAAGGCCGGGGCCCAGTTGGGGGGACGGTGCTAAACTAGCGATGCGCTCCGTCGCGGGGGCCTTCCCGACCAGGCCCCGGCTTCCGCCTGGGAAGAACAAGGGGGAAGAAGGAGAAAGGGGAAAGAACCAGCCCCAAACGCAAATCGGCCACCCGAACACGAGGTCCGGATGGCCGATGCTGGCGCCGCCAGTGAGGGGCAAAGGCGAACGCGGCGTACCGCCGTCGCCGGGGGGGCTTGGTTAGACGGTACGCGACTCTAATGGCGGAGCCGCGCTTCCTTGTCCGCAACGCTGCGACGGCGCTGCGACGAACGTGTTGCGGTGCGGCACAATGGGTCAGCGGGGCCAGAAAGAGATTCACGCGAAGACGCGAAGGGGAGAATGTTCGACGGGGCGGCCGGCCAATCGTCATAATGCGTCGATCAGAGCCGGAACGCCCGCCTGGTACGCCGCCTCTTCGCGCCTTCGCGCCTTCGCGTGAATCCTCTCGCGATCTGAAAATACAGGCCCCGCGACATTGCTTCGCTACGCCTTCAGCCGGTGCCGTACCTCGCCCCAGTGGCGCGGGCCAACGCGGACGACGGCGCCCGATTTCAGCTCGAGTACCATGTGCCGCCCGATCGCGCTGATCCGCAATACCGAGCCGGGCCGGACAAAGGCCGAGCGGTGGACGCGGATCATCTGGGCCGGGTCCAGCCCCTGTTCGAGCGCGCCCATGGTGATGCGGATCATGTGGCTGCGCTCGGGCGTGTGGAGCAGCGCATAATCCTTGGCCGCCTCGATCCATTCGATCGTGTCGACCGGCACGCGGATCTCGCCGCGCGAGGTGGGGATCCAGAATTCCTCCTGATAGCCGTCGCGTGACGCGGGGGCTGCTTCCTCCAGTTCGTCGTCATTGTCGGCGGCGGCAACGGGCGCGGTCGCAGCGAGGCGGCGCAGCACCGAACGGATGCGGGCGAGCAGCTCACGCGGCTCGAACGGCTTCATGATGTAGTCGTCGGCGCCGAGTTCGAGCCCGACGACTCGGTCGATCACGTCGCGCCGTGCGGTGAGCATGACGATGCCGATGGTCGGGTTGAGCGCGCGCAGCCGTCGCGCGATGCTGAAGCCGTCCTCGTCGGGCATGGTTACGTCGAGCACGACCAGGGTCGGCATGCCGCGCCCGAGGATGACGTCGAGATCGGCGCCGCCGCCGGCTTCGTCGACGTCCATGCCCTGCTCGCGCAGATAGGCGGCGACCGGCTCGCGCAGGTCTTCCTCGTCATCGACGATGACGATGTGGGGGAGGTGCGGATTGGCTGGCGTGGTCATGCGAGATCCATCTGCTTGAGGAACCGGTGCACCGCATCGGGCATGAAGGGTTTTTCGAGGACGGGGCGTTTCACCGTGTCGAGGAAGCGTGCGGCGGCGACGCCCAGCGTATCGCCGGTGGCGAAGGCAACGCGGTCGAGCAGGTCGGGGCGCTCGGCCGCGATCCAGGCATGGAGCTGGGGTCCGTCGATGCCGGGCATGCGCAGGTCGCTGACGATCAGGTCGTACCGGCCGCTGGCGAGCTTCTCCTGCGCCGCGCCGCCGCCGACGGCGATGTCGCAGACGAACCCTTCGATCGACAGGAAGTCGGCGAGCGATTCGGCGATCTCCTGCTCGTCATCGACGACCAGCGCTTTGCGCGCCGGCGATTCGATCCTGGGAGCAGGCTCCTCGGCG
>Ga0247741_1000720_pt1 | contig 18201 bp, 21 predicted proteins | sample UWRJL213509R2_FD_180945 | JGI IMG/M metagenome (GOLD analysis project Ga0247741, IMG submission 180945) | Plant litter microbial communities from Arlington Agricultural Research Station in Wisconsin, United States - UWRJ-L213-509R-2 | ecosystem: Environmental > Terrestrial > Plant litter >... | reverse complement strand
GCAAGGTTTTTACCGACGAAGTCGACTAGTTTTCTTTTGGGTTTTGGGTTTTTTAATCAGTCATTTAGCTGTATTGGTTTTTATGTTCAAGTGTCCAGGTCTGCCCGTAGGGCAATTTTTTAGATATTGAAAAGTTGAGGTTTGAACATGATCATGATGCCGGTCCGGGGCTATCCGGGGTGGCAAATTGAAGTTGAACCAGAGCGTAATTCTTCGCAACACACCCTTCAGAAGCTTCAATGGTAATTATAACAGGGCCTCTGTCTACTTTCACCAATGCCAGGTATACGCGTAATCTTCGCTATATATACTAAGCGTGCTGATCGAGCGTGATGTACATGTGCTCCTCTCTTGGAATGGCCGCATGCATTGCAGTGCTGTATTCTTATCTCCTCAGATCCTTCCTGGATGTCTCTGATGCCGGCCGTGCTGCGCGCATTTATTCCGGTCTGTGCGCCAGCGCTTAAACCAGAGAAGCGTGAGTACTTCCCCACGCACGACCGTTGTGACTCCGCTTCGAAAGGTCTCATTCCTTCCCTCCCTCTCTATCAACAATGGACGGAAACGGCTCCAGACGAACAGCTCGACTTAACAAAGTTTTCCAAGATATTATCCGCGGGGAAAAGCCTATCAACCCCTCCAATGGTGCACTCTTCTTGGAGGCGATTTACAAGCAGGATGACGCCGCAGCGTGTCTTGAGAGACTCTTTGGCAACCCTTCGGGTCTCAATTCTCTCCAGACAGCCATCCGATACGACCTTTCCCCCGCCTTCTTAAATGGCCATGCCTCCTCTTTACTCCAATATCTTCAAAACCCTGACATTATCGCCATCAACAATGGCTTATTTCTCAACGACATTCTCCTGAAGATTGTGGAACCACCGATTTTCTGGATGGAATTCCGCAAAGCATTTTTGAAAGGTGATCTGGACGAAAATGCCACAATTGCGTTTGGTTGGCTCCTATACCGCCTTTGCCTCCTCCCCTCGGGTGCGGGCATATATCAGGACGATCCCGATATGAAGACGATCTTATCTCGATTTTCCGCATCCACTTCGTCAAAGGTCAAATTTTTTGGCCACCAGATCCAAGACGTATTGGACACATGCGACTCTTTCCACACTCTGGCTACCGCAGTATCCAGCGCTGGGCCTGGAGGTCGACATGACAATGATTACTCCGACTTTCGCAAGATATCTATCCTACCGACTTCTGAGGAGATAGAGTGCCCAGCTCCTCCTTTTCTACGACCCTCTTCTGTGTTGGAAGACCCAGCAACAGAGCCCACGCGCGTTGCGATGCATCTGGATAATCAATTTCGCCTTCTCCGGGAGGATATGATCTATGAGATGCGCGACGAACTCCAGGTTGCGACAGGAAAGAAGAAGGGCTATCATCGTGGAGTTAGAGTAGATGGGTTGCGGGTCAAGGGAGTAGAGTGCGGTGAGGCAGGAAAGAGAGACAAGTGGGGGTTGGTTTGCGTGTGTAAGGAGGAGCTTCCTCAGCTAGCAAAACTCGACGTGGCACATCGAAAGGCCTACCTCAAAGAGAAGCCAAATTTTCTCAAGCACCAGTCCCTTGCGTGCTTGCTAGCGGGTAAGGAAATCATCGGTTTTCCTAGTATCCTGCGCGATGAAGCTCGGTTGGTCAAGAGTCCACCCGAAATCATTCTGCAATTTGAAGGTGACGAGAGCACGAAGAACGCTCTTCTCAAACTCAAGCTGCAGAACGATATCACACTCGTCCAGATCAACACAGCTGTCTTCGCATTTGAACCAATTCTGAAGGGTCTTCAACAGGCAAAGACGCTTCCCTTGTCGTCGGAACTCCTGCTGTGGAAAGAAGGTGATGTCTCGGAGGAAGCAGAAACTCAAGCCGATAGCGTTATACGCGCGCTGCGAATCAACCCTCGGTACAACCTCAAGCACATCTTGGACCTCGACAAGGACGTCATACTTGATGACTCGCAAGCGAAATCTTTGATCTTAGGCCTTACCCAAAAGGTTTCTCTGATCCAAGGCCCTCCGGGTGAGTTGAATATGAGCGAAGTGTACTTGTGGAACTCATCTGCTTTATTTGCTTAAAATAGGTACGGGGAAATCCTTTATTGGAGCACTTATTGCAAAAGCTATCCATAATTACACCGAGCAGACCATTCTCGTTGTTTGCTACACGAACCATGCTCTTGATGACATTTTGACCAGCTTTTTGGACAATGGTATTCCCGAATCAAGTATGGTGCGCCTTGGATTCAAGGCAACTCCTCGGACGGAATCCCTTCTGATCAACAAGCAACCTCGTACGTCTGGCCGAAGTCGTAGTGAATGGACCGTCATCGACGAGATGAAGGGGCAGGTCGAGAAACTCGTTCATGATCTTAAACTTGGCTTCAATCGATATTCATCTCGCACCGACCTTAAAGACGTGCTGGGCTTCCTCGAATTTTTGGATGATGGACCTCCATTCTTTGATGCCTTTACCATTCCTAGCTCCGAGGATGGTATGTCGATCGTTGGAAAGGACAACAAAGCCATCGAGTCTGACTATCTCCTCGCGCGCTGGATCAATGGAGAGGACGCTGGCATCGCTTTTGCGGACCATGTCGTGCGTTCAGAGGCGATCAAAGACATCTGGGAGCTTCCCGAATCCCGACGCACTGTGCTGTTCACTGAATGGGAAAAGGCTTTGCTTCAAGAATCTATTGAAGCTTTCTCCAAAATATCCGAGGAGTACACGCGCTCTCATCGTCGTCTTATGGGCGCTCTTCGATCGGACACTGCGAGTACTCTTCGTTCCAAACGCATTGTTGGCTGCACCACGACCGCTGCCGCAAAATATCGCGAGGAGATTCAGATTTTCAACCCCGACGTGCTTCTGGTGGAGGAGGCGGGTGAAATATTGGAGAGCCATGTCCTTTTATCCCTTGGTCCGGAGACCTCCCAAATGATCCTGATCGGTGACCATAAGTAAGCCATTCTCTTTCCGTCCCATATAATGTTCAGTTTAACCCTAATATGCGTAATTTGTAGACAATTAAGACCAAAGGTCAACAACTACGCCCTCACTGTCGAGAAGGGAGACGGCCTTGACCTTAATCGCTCCCTATTCGAGAGATTGATCTTGAAAGACTATCCGCATGCAACCCTCTCACAGCAGCACAGGATGCGACCTGAGATTTCGGCTCTCATAAGGCACCTGACATATCCAGAGCTTTCGGATGCGCCTAGGACCAAGAATCGGCCTGATATTCTTGGACTTTGTGACAACATCGTCTTCATCAACCACGATCATCCAGAAGACGACAACAAACAACTTGCAGACAAACGAGACATGGCATCGACATCATCCAAACAAAATACGTACGAGATCAACATGATCCTCAAGATCGTTCGCTACCTTGGCCAACAAGGGTATGGAACCAACGAACTTGTGTTGCTCACGCCATACTTGGGACAGCTGCAGAAGCTTCGCGAGATGTTGAAGAAAGATAATGACCCGATTCTGAACGATCTGGATTCGCATGAACTAATTCGAGCTGGGCTCTTGGATCCTGCTGCGGCGAAACTTACGAAAAAGCCCATTCGTCTTGCTACGATCGGTTCGTCTGCTTGAATATTGCTTGCACTGAATTTAAATAACATATTTTCAGACAACTACCAAGGAGAGGAAAGCGACATTGTGATAGTTTCATTGACTAGAAGCAATCCGCGATGCGACATCGGGTTCATGTTCTCTCCTGAGCGCTTGAATGTCCTTCTCTCCCGTGCGCGCAATGGTTTGATCATGCTCGGGAATGCGAACACCTTCAAAAATGCACGCAAAGGGAAGGAGTTGTGGCAAGATCTATTTGGTCTACTAGCAGATGGCAAGCACATGTATCAAGGATTGCCTGTGAAATGCCAACGCCACGAGAGCGCAACACAGACCCTATCCAACCCCGAGGACTTCGATTCGTTATGTCCTGACGGAGGTTGCTTAATTCCTTGGTGAGATTTGTATTCACAACGTTGTATATGCTGGGGCAGTGTCTGACTAAATATCGTACAGTGGCGCTATCCTATCTTGCAAGCTGCACACATGCCCTTTGAAGTGTCACCAAGTGCAAGATCATTCTAAGATGGCATGCGAGGAACCCATGTCATCCTTATGCACAGACGGTCACCCTCTTCATTGGAGGTGTAGCCGGGGACCACCTCAAGTATGTAGTAAGTGTGAGCGGGCCAAAAAACTTGCAAAAGAACATAAGGAGCAAGAACAAGCTGCAAAGGAGAGGAGAGATGCCGAGCAGAAGGCCCATTTTGAAGCAATGGATGCCCTCAACGATCAAATTGAGCGAACAAGGCAACGAAGAGCCGAGGAGCAGTTGGCACATGAACGCGCACGAGCTATTGCACAAAAGCGACAGGATCTCGACGATATGGAAGCCGCTTCCTTTGTGAGCTCCAGTCCCCCGTCCAACGCAATACCCCTACCCCCACAATCTCCAACAGCACAGCAGCGTCCTGTCTCCCCCGTCGCCAACATTTCTTCGTATCCTTCATCGCCTAAGGCTAGCAATACCCCTCCCAATGTTTCATCGCCTAAGGACGCCGATTCCAAACCATCGTTATTCGGAAAGATGTGGAACACCATCTCATCGTCCATAAGTTCTGCCATTCCTATTGACCCGTCCGCTGGCTCCAAACCGTCGTCGAAATCTTCTGGAAATGCTAAACCTTTCAAGAAATTGCCAGACTCTGAGTCAAAAATGGAATGGGAGCGTCAAAAAAATGTACACGGGGCAAGAAATCCTGCGATCGACGAGATAATGGACATGACGGGGTTGGAGGCAGTGAAAAAGCAAGTAATGGCTATTCAGGCAAAGATCGATACAACTATCAGACAGAACACATCACTGAGGCAAGAAAGATTCAATGCCGTCCTTCTCGGGAATCCAGGAACAGGTTTGTTGCATTTCTATTTATTTATGCTTTGGCTACTGTTCTGATACCAGCATCTATCCTTAGGAAAGACTACAGTCGCCCGACACTATGCGAAGTTCTTAGCCTCAGTGAAAGCTATACCTGGAGAAACCTTCGAAGAAAGGACAGGTGCGCGTCTTGCCCAGGAAGGTGTTGATGCCGCGAAGAAGCTTGTAGAAGACGTCACAACGGCGGGAGGAGGGGCCATCTTTATCGATGAAGCTTATCAACTCACGAGCGGAAACAATTACGGCGGGCCTGCGGTCCTCGATTACCTGCTCGCAGAGATGGAGAACAGAGTTGGAACTCTGGTTTTCATTTTAGCAGGGTATAACAAAGAGATGGAGAAGTTCTTCGAACACAATCCAGGACTGAAGAGCCGCGTGCCTTACCAATTCCAGTTCGACGACTATCGCGACGAAGAACTCATGTCGATGTTGGAAGGCATTGTTCGTAAGAAGTATTCCGGCCATATGAAGATCGAGGACAATCTCGACGGATTGTATGGTAGAATCGTTATCCGTCGTCTAGGCCGACGCCGAGGACAGCCTGGTTTTGGAAATGCCCGGGACCTCCAAGCCGTATTCTCCAGGATCTGTGAACGACAGGCAGTTCGATTGACCAAGGGGCGGAAGCAGGGTCTACGACCGGATGACTTCCTGATGGTCGCGCAAGACCTTATTGGACCCGATCCATCTGAGGCCATTCGGGATAGCGAGGCATGGACGCAGCTACAGAAGATGATTGGTCTTAAGGCGGTCAAAGAGACTATTACCAGTCTCATCAACGTCATCTCGGAGAACTACCAACGCGAACTCCTCGAAAGGGAGCCGATAGCTCTATCTCTTAATCGTGTTTTTTTAGGGTCTCCCGGAACTGGTAAGACAACTGTCGCCAAACTTTACGGTCAGATCCTTGCCGATATTGGCCTCCTCAGTAACGGAGAGGGTGTGTGGTGCATAAATGGTTTTGTTATTCATTACTAATCTGAATGTTTCTCTCTAGTTGTTTTGAAAAATCCGGCGGACTTTGTTGGTGCCGTTCTAGGAGCATCGGAGGCAAACACGAAAGCGATCCTCGCCAACTCAGTGGGGAAGGTTTTGATCATAGATGAGGTGGGTACTCTCACCACACGAACTCATGCTCGCGCTCAATACATAAATCATAGGCCTACATGCTCTACGGCGGCGGAGGCGACAACCAGTCTGGTGGCCAATCCAACCAATTTAAGACGAGCGTTATCGACACAATCGTTGCCGAAGTACAGAACACCCCCGGAGAAGATAGATGCGTTTTACTCCTTGGATACGAAAATCAGATGCTTGAGATGTTCCAGGTTTGTCATCCGCATATCCAGAGTTTGAAATCTATTTGCTGACTGGTTATTTTAGAACGTCAACCCAGGATTATCACGTCGCTTCAAAATAGAAGAGGCATTCAAGTTCGAAGATTTCACGGACAGCGAACTTCGAAGCATCTTGGAGCTCAAACTGAACCAGCAAGACCTCGATGCAACTGAGCCGGCGAAGAATGTCGCCATTGAACTGCTAGCTCGTATGAGAAACCGTCCCAACTTCGGTAATGGGGGTGAAGTCGAGAACGCCATCACTCAAGCAAAAACCCGTGCCTTGGCGAGAAGGGGCAGGATGCCTGCGTCCGAGAGGCCCATCGATATAACCTTTGAGCCAGAGGACTTTGACCCCGACTACAATCGCGGTGCGAAGGCCGCCACCAACCTCACTAAGCTCTTCGAAGACATTGTTGGCCATGACGATATCAAACAGAGGCTCGCCAATTATCAACAACTCGCCCAGGTCTGCAAAGCCCGGAATATTGACCCTCGAGACCAAGTTCCGACCAATTTCATTTTCACTGGGGCCCCAGGTGAGTTAATGGCGTGGAGTGACATCAGCCAGATTACTGACTATTTTGTGTGTTTGTGAAAGGTACTGGGAAGACGACTGTGGCGCGCAAGGTTGGCCAGGTTTTCTACGACATGGGTCTTTTGGCTTCAACAGACGTCATTGAATGTTCAGCATCAGATCTAGTCGGCCAGTACGTTGGACAGACTGGCCCAAAAACCAGGAAACTCTTTGACAAAGCTCTGGGTAAGGTCCTCTTCATCGACGAGGCCTACCGTCTTAGCGAAGGCCACTTTACACAAGAAGCAATCGATGAGCTAGTCGGCTTGCTAACGCACGAGACCTACAAGTCGAAGCTCATTGTCATCCTGGCTGGGTACGAGGAGGACATGAATAGGCTCATGACCGCCAACACTGGGCTTCCGAGTCGCTTCCCACATCAAGTGGTTTTCCCCAACATGAGCGCCGAGCACTGTCTGAAGGTCGTTGGAAAAGAGTTGATCAAGAAGCAAGTCAAGATCGACGACTGGGACGAGGAGTCGTCTGCATTCTGGGTGGAAATCAAGGAGCTTATCCGGGATCTCATGGAATTGCCAGACTGGGGAAATGCTCGGGATATGATGACTCTCGCGAAGGAGATGATCAGTGTTGCCCTCCTCAAAGGCAGCATGGACCCTAACCCCAGTGGGGAACTGCTACTGTCTTCTGACGAGGCGCTGAACGTAGTCAAGAACATGGTGAATGACAAGAAACGACGAGCAACGATCCCTAAGAAACACCGCGCACACTCTGTCCTACCTACACAGAGCTTCACGCGAGACCCAGCACCTCCTCCTGCTACCTCCGTCGGTACTTCTTCAACCACTGCCAGCCCACCACCACCAACCCCTGCTCAGCAACCGCCACCCAATTCACCTCAAACCCGTGGCCGAGGTGCTGCTCCTGCTCGTGGCAGCAATGCTCGTGCCCGCGCTCGTGGTGGTGGCGCGGCTCTAGGGGGGCGAGGAGGACACAAGCATAACAGCAGCGACAGTGCTTCTCCTGCCCAGTCTTCTCCTGCCCAGCCCCAACCAGTACCCCTCCCCCATACACCAGGCCCCCAACCCACCAACTACAACACCGGCCCAACGCGTGACCCAGGCGTCTCCGACCCCATTTGGCGACAAATGGGAGCCGCCAAACGCGCCGCAGCCGAGATCGAACGTCAAGCACGCGCGCAGCTCCGTGAGTTACAGGAGAAACTCGCCATTGAGAAACGGGCAGAGGAAGAACGCAAGAGGGCTCTTCGGGAACTCGAACGCGCACAGGCACAAGCACGAGATGAGGCGAGGAGTGCACAGATAGCGGAGCTGATGAGGCAAAGAAAGGCCGCTCAGCTCGCTAGGGAAAGGGCCGAGGCTGCACTGCGTGCGAAGCAGGAGGCCGAACGACAAAGGAAGCAGAGGGAAGAGCAGGCACAGCGTAAGTTGAAAGAGCTGGGGGTCTGTGTCGCTGGCTTCCAGTGGATCAAGATGGGTTCTTCATATCGATGCGCGGGTGGATCTCATGTAGTGCACGAAAGCCAGCTTGGCCTCTGATCTTGAAACTAAAGCCTTTATCCCGAAGTTCTTGTTATGAATCATGTTGTTGTATAGATACTAGAAACCGCGTGTATATCAAAATTTGTCACGGTCGTCCATGGGAGTTGAATAATGGGGTCTCTGAATAAATGGGGGAATTCGTCGGCTTGTTATATCTGGTCGTATGAGTATCTTGAAAAGGCTTGTACACTGTATTAGCTCTGAAATCAATCACGCGAAGTGTATCTTTATGCCTCCATTGCGGCAAATCGATCCCATCGTAGTCGTTTGAGGAGGCAGCGCTCTCCGAATCATCATCATTGCTGGGAAAATATTCCCTTTCCTGTCAGCTATGCCTTCCTCGCGTGGCGGCGTAACGCCCATCTGCCCTTCCTTCTTGGCCCTCAACCCCTTCTAGGTCTTCACCCTCCCTAGGCCTGCAAGTGCCAAGGCTGCACCCTTGTCCCGGATCCGGTCTACAGTCCATAGACACAAAAATTTGGCCCCAATAGAGGAACACATTGACTATGAAAGGTCTTTCAAATGTTGGGTTATGTGTACGTTTTGCTGTTCTTTTCCCCTTCTTCTCTGCGTGTTCTTTCGAAATTCGTTTTCGTTTCGTAACTTCATTTGTTGCTACTCCTGCTCTCATTTCCACCTGCGCCACCTTTTCTGCTTTTAGCATGCCCATGCACCTCCACTCTATCATGACTTCATCATTCATACTTCACGGATTCACATTCCATTCAACACTTTTCATCTAGCATGACATCTAACATGAATGGAATATTGATGGGTTTTTCGTCCTCCAGGTGCACATGTTAGCTGGCGCTCTTGTACTTTCATTCATTTAAGCAAATCAAATTAGCCTCGGCACCACGCCATCCAATGCAAAGTTTGCAATGTCATGTCCTGGACTCAGACGTGTATCGAGGACCAGGATGGATTATGTCACAGTTGACGATGCGTTTCCAATGTCGATGATATTGACACGACCCGTACTCACCCTCCGTGTAGAGGGAAGGACGTGGTTGGTCTGTCATGGTTGATTGACGTGCATGCGCGCGTTTGGATGATCTTTTATCTTCGTATCTCCAACAATGTCCGACCAATTGCGTGCTACCTATAACGATGCTCCCAATCTCATTCGGAGAGCTCCACCGAATATTGCGTCTCAATCCAGACCTTTTGATAGCGATTAGTAGAGGCAGTGGTAAATCCCCCCCAGGGGTTGTGGTAAGACCTTCTAAAACTTATATAATGAATTTATACACCCGTACTCAGACTTCATTCACAGTGAACTTTGCTTCAGGAGGAGACAAATAAAAGACGTTTCAGATTCAACCTCTCGCTACGACAGCGGAACAGATTGGTAACAAGGTCATCAGAATGCAGTACGTTCATAGGCAAAACTTCTTGTAATTGTCAGAAAATTCTCACCTCCCCTCAGATACTGAGTCAGGCAAGCTTTTGCTCGGAAAATACCATCTTATCGTTGTATGTGATTTACCTTCCTTCAATTGGAACCAAAAAGATATATCTGCTCACAGGATGAAGTCGATACTCGCAAAACACTTCAGTGCTTTGACCACTGACCAGTCAATAGTTATGCCTTGTCCGAGTTGTAGAAAGGCGTTGAAGCCGAATTGTTGACATATTCCGAAAGTAAGCGAGAGTCCTTACGCTCAGCAACCCTGTTTGCTGTTTTTGTCGTCCACAACAAGTGTACGAGTGTGCTCCAATTCGCTTGTCGTCACTGAATACACATTGGATCACACCCAGCTCCTCCTCCGGCGAAGAAATTGATAATATCCGGTACTTTTACTTATATATTTTGTGTAAAACCGCTTGCTAAATTCCGTATAGGTTTGACTATCCATGAGAAGCTATGTAAGCCACATTTGACCGTCGTCTGTTCATGGACCCAGTATCCTATCTCAATTTCTAAGAGCACAACGCTCGCGCATCAGCCGATCGAGCGAGTGTAAAGTCAGGTTTATACCAATTGCGAAGCAGCCAAACGGATACGATGGAATACTTGGGAGATCAACATGCTCTAACGTGAGCAGGACTATGCTCGAGGCAAGCAAGGAAATGTGGATACACAAGCAATGCATGAGTAGCTATCACCTTTCCGATCATCAATAGAGTTGCTGATTGTTTGCCGATATAGAACGACGGGCGCTTAACTCTAACTCTAATGGGTTTCTTCACACGTTGGCCGATTCTTTTTCCCACCGATTTGCCCACAAACGCTCCCCTTCTCTTCGCCTCAACGACCATGGACAAAGATCCCCGTCGTGCAAAGCGCCTCAACGACCTTTTCTTCGACATCCTCTCAGGTAAAGAGAAGATATCGCAGAATAATGCCACACTCTTCCTGGAAGCAATCTGCTCCCGACCGGAGCCTGCAGCCTGCCTAAACAAGATTATCGCGAGCCAGTTCGGACTGGGGGCCATACAACAGGCTCTCTGGTCGAAAAGCGACGCGCAGTTTATGAACGATCGAGCTAGTCCTCTCATTGCCTACTTTCAGGCCCCCGAGCTCAAGGTCATCAACGGCGGTCAATACTTGAACGACATCATTCTCAAGGTAGCTGAGCCCCCAATGTTCTGGGACGCGTGTCGCCGGTTGTTCCTCGCGAGACAGCTTCAAGAAGGTGCGCAGCTATCGGTGGGTTGGCTCTTGCTGCAGCTGTGCTGCCTTCCAACAGATCTAGCTACGCCTTATCGTCAACATCCTGATACACAGGCAATCCTTCAGATGCTCCTCTCCTCTCCATTTCTTCCATTACGTACTGTGGGTCAAAAGGTCAAGCACGTTCTCGACACGTGTATGTCCTTGAACGCCGTTGATAGCACCCTGGGTCAAGGACCAGGTGGACGCCATGATAACGACTTCGAAGACTTTCGCCAAATCTCCATCTTACCCACAGCCGATGAAATTGCCTCGTTAGAGCCATCATTTCTTCGACCTTCATCTGTTCTTGAAGACCCCGAAACCGAGGCAACCCGTGTCACCATCCACTTGGACAACCAATTCCGTCTTCTTCGTGAGGATATGTTGTACGAGATGCGGGAGGAGCTGCAGATTCTGCTCGGAAAGAAGAAAGGATTTCACCGAGGAGTCAAGGTCTCTGATCTCTACATCAAAGAGGTTGATTGCGGGCCCGAAAGAAAGCGGACACGATGCGCGCTGGTTATCATCTGCAATAGTGATATTCCGATCTTGGCGAAGCATGGGGATCTTAAGCGCCGTAAGGAATTTCTCATTGATCATCCGAGAATCCTGAAGCATCAGTCGCTGGCCTGCCTCGTCTCGGGAACGGAGATCATCGCATTTCCTACGATTTTCCGAGACGTGGATAGGTTAGCCAAAATTCCACCGGAGATCGTCCTCCACTTTGAGAACGAGGAGAGCATCCGAAAGGCTCTGCAAAAGCTCAAACTGGATGACGGTGTTATGCTCCTCCAGATCGATACGGCCATCTTTTCTTACGAACCAATTCTGAAAAGACTTCAGGAAAACAATACCCTACCTTTGGCATCAGAACTACTCCTTTGGAAGAAAGGAATATCGGTCGGGCAGCTGGATGATTCAGAGCAAGCGAGCCCTGTCGTAGAGGCCTTGTGTGCCGACATTCGGACAAACCTCCAGAACCTGCTCTCCAGCTCTAAGCCTATCGATCTCGATGCGTCACAAGCAAAGTCTCTTATCTCGGGCTTGACCCAACGAGTTTCGTTACTCCAAGGGCCTCCAGGTTTGTTTCCCGGTTGCCTGGCCATGAAGTTATCCTGACAGCCTGAGAACATAGGTACGGGGAAATCATTCATAGGGGCACTACTCGCAAAAGCGCTCTTCGATTACACACAACGAACCATTTTGGTTGTGTGCTACACGAACCATGCTTTAGATGACATTCTCGAAGGACTCATCAATATCGGCATCCCCGTCAGCTCGATGTTACGACTGGGTGGAAAATCGACTGCCAGCACCGAGCCATTACTCTTGCAGAACCAGCAACGAGGTGGTGGTCCCAGAACGCATGATCAGTGGGATATTTTGAATTCTTTGAGGAACAAACTCGAGAAGCTGTTCCGTGACTTAGAGCACGCATTCCGAAAATGCAACTCTCCTCACATCGAATACTCAGAAATATTTTCACATCTCGAGTTCTGTTTCCCTGAATTTCACTCGGCACTCCAAGTCCCAGACCTTGAGAATTCCAACGATGGGATGGTGATGATCGGTACGGGGGGCCGCAAAATGAAGGCGTCGTACTTAATGGAACGCTGGAAAGATGGCCAGGATGCTGGGGTTTTTGTGCGTTCGAAACGAGACCCAGATGCCAAGAAGATCTGGGACATGCGCAAGAATGAGCGCCTCGGACTGTGGAAGCAATGGGAAGAGCGCATCCTGCAAGATGACATCGAAGAACTTGCCCGGATAATGTCAGAATACAATAAGACGCAGAAAGCGTTGGCAGGGGTATACAACACGCATATGGTTCCACTATTGCAAAGCAAGCGTGTTGTCGGATGCACTACGACGGCCGCCGCCAAATATTCAGACGAGATCCAAGCTTTCAATCCAGATGTTCTGCTTGTTGAAGAGGCTGGTGAAATTTTGGAGAGCCACATTCTTACGGCCCTGGGTCCAGAAACATCGCAGCTTATCTTGATCGGTGACCACAAGTGCGTTTAGTATCTGTCAGCTTCATGTATCGAACTGACACACACGGAATTATTCTAGGCAGCTACGTCCCAAGGTCAACAACTACCTCCTGACCATCGAAAAGTGTGAAGGATACGACCTGAACTGCTCTCTTTTCGAGCGGCTCATCTTGAAAGATTATCCCCATGAGATACTTACACAGCAGCACAGGATGCGCCCCGAGATCTCATCCTTGATAAGGGCGTTAACCTATCCGGACTTGATTGACGCCCCAGCGACTCTGAATCGCCCTGACATTCGCGGCCTGCAGGATAATATCGTATTTATCCACCACGAAACTCTGGAAGGGGACGATTCAAATATCGCCGATAAACGGGATCTCTCTGCAACGTCTTCGAAATTCAATAACTTCGAGGTCGATATGATACTCAAAGTTGTCAGATACCTGGGACAGCAGGGCTATGGAACGGAAGACCTGGTGATCCTCACTCCCTATTTGGGTCAATTGCAAAGGCTGCGGCAAGCGCTGAAGAAAGACAACGATCCGATCCTTAACGACTTGGACTCTCATGACCTGCTTCGTGCTGGTCTCATAAACCAAGCTCAAGCTCAACTAACCAAAAAGGCAATCAGGCTGGCGACTATCGGTACGTATGACCTACGGCCTTAGCTTGTTCTCAGAACTAAACTGAATTTCGCACATAGACAATTACCAAGGAGAAGAATGTGACATAGTCATCATTTCTCTGACACGAAGCAATCCGAGAGGCGAAATTGGATTCATGTTCTCCCCAGAACGGCTGAATGTCCTCCTTTCTCGAAGTCGTAATGGCCTCATTATGATTGGGAATATGGGAACATTTCAAAACGCTCGCAAAGGAAAAGATATGTGGACGAAGTTATTCAACATGCTCAGCCACTCTAAGCATATCTACGAGGGCCTTCCCGTAAAGTGCGAGCAACATCCAGACAAGACTCTTGTAATACCGCGACCGGATGATTTTGATGTTTTCTGTCCAGATGGTGGTTGCGACGCGCCATGGTACGTCATTTACTTTACACTATTTATTCAAGAAGTAATTGACTGCTTGTTAGCGGAGTATTATTGTCTTGTGGTCTACATGCTTGCCCATCCAAGTGCCACCAACTATATGACCATTCGAAAATGAAATGCGAGGAGGTCATAAAGTCGACATGCGCAAAAGGACATGCCCGAAGTTTTGCCTGCAGCGAGAACCCTCCAAGCAGTTGCCCACGATGCGATCGAGACCTCAACATTGCGAAGAAGAAACAGGAGCGAGAGATGGCTGATAGTCAGAGGCGAGACGCGGAGCAACAAGCGCATTTGCGACGGATGGACGCCTTAGAAGCACAAATTGCTTCTGAGCTCCAGTCACGGGAGGATGGGCGTTTGACGAAGGAAAGGGCTGCTGCCATTTTACAAAAAGAGAATGATCTCGCTGGGCTTCGATCGTCTCACCACGCCGCCACCCTACATCCTCTTTCAGGCTCCCCATCCGCAAATCAGCCAGATGTCTCGACCTCAGCCCAAGCAGACTCAAGTCCCACAGGACCGGCGCAAGCTCAGCGGATTACCAGCGCGTCTGCTCCCCTGCAACCTTCCGCACCGCCATCTACGGCCGACCTCGATGGTAGGGATTCTGACTACCCAAATCCTGAGCAGTATACCTCCAGTTCATCAGCAGCAAGTGTTCAACCGAAACCGCCCTCGAAACCTTTTCCAGTCCTTCGTCCATCGGCAGCTAAAATAGAATGGGAGCGCCTGAAGGCCATACAAGGCGCAAGCAATCCTTCTGTGGACGCAATCATGGACATGACGGGCCTCGAGGAGATCAAGGTGAAGATACTCGACTGCATGGCAAAAATTGATGCTACGACGAGGCAAGGCGCATCTTTGAAGCAGGAGCGTTTCAATGCCGTTTTTCTTGGAAATCCAGGGACTGGTCGGTTTTATTCATAGATTTTTACATCCACTACGTGCTAACGATACATCACAGGCAAAACGACGATCGCCAGACACTATGCCAAGTTCCTGGCTTCTGTTAAAGTAACGCCAACAGATACATTCCGAGAAACGACGGGATCCAGCCTCGCGAACGAGGGGGTCGACGGTGCCAAGAAGCTTCTCGATGAGGTCGTCAATTCGGGTGGAGGAGCGATCTTCATAGACGAGGCATATCAACTGACGAGTGGCCATAACTCCCAAGGTCCTGCCGTACTTGACTTCCTTCTTGCAGAAATGGAGAACAAGGTTGGGACGGTGGTTTTCCTCCTAGCTGGGTACCACAAAGAGATGGAAAAGTTTTTCCAGCACAATCCGGGATTGAAAAGCCGTGTTCCACACCAAATGGATTTTGCGGACTACAAAGACGAAGAGTTGATGGCCATCTTCCAAAGCCTCCTCCACCAGAAATTCAGCGGTCGTATGCGTGTCGAGGACGGCACTGCAGGACTCTACAGCCGGACGCTGATTCGTCGTCTGGGCCGGGGCCGTGGTCAGCCAGGGTTTGGAAACGCAAGAGACGTTCAAGTTATCTTTGCGCGAGTCTGGGGAAGGCAAGCAAGACGCATCGCTGAAGCGAGGAAGAGGGGTGAAGTGGTTGATGACTTCTTCATGACGGGGGAAGATATAATCGGGCCCGAGCCTTCCAAAGCAATGAAGGAGAGCGAGGCATGGAAAAAACTGCAAAGCCTCATCGGTTTACAATCCGTCAAGGACTCGGTCGTCTCACTCTTCAATTTGATTGACGAGAATTACCGTCGCGAGTTGATGGAGAAGGAGCCTATGAATGTATCCCTCAACCGTGTTTTCCTTGGGTCACCTGGCACAGGGAAGACTACTATCGCCAAGCTGTACGGCAAAGTATTGGCTGATCTTGGTTTACTTAGTAATGGAGAAGGTACGCAAATTCTTTTGGCCGCTTCTCGCTACTAAAATGTCTTGCACAGTCATCGTCAAGAACGCTTCCGACTTCGTTGGAGCATATCTTGGGCAGTCAGAAACCCAGACGAAGGCAATCCTCGCAAATGCCGTCGGGAAGGTCCTTATCATCGATGAGGTAAATACATTGCAGTACGCAGCGACCTTCGCATAGCTCACGATTCTGATGATAGGCCTACATGCTTTACGGAGGGGGAAGTGGTGGAGCGTCGAGCAACAATCAGTTCAAGACCTCCGTTATCGACACCATCGTTGCCGAGGTGCAGAACGTTCCAGGTGAAGACCGATGTGTTCTCCTGCTCGGATACAAGGACCAGATGTTGGAAATGTTCCAGGTACGAGGGCCATTCGCTCAGCACCTTCATCTAAATTTGAGTCCCCAAATAGAACGTAAATCCCGGACTTGCGAGACGATTCAAGATCGAAGACGCTTTCAACTTTGAGGACTTTGACGATACGGAATTACTCGAGATTCTAGTCCTCAAGTTGGCCGACCAAGACCTAGACGCCACTGACCCTGCCAAGAGGGTGGCCATTGAGTCCCTCAGCCGTACTCGAAACCGTCCCAACTTTGGCAATGCAGGAGAAGTGGAGAACATCATCACGGCAGCCAAAGCTCGATGCATTACACGTCGCTCCCTTTTACCAGTCGCACACCGGCCATTTGACATCGTTTTCGAGCCAGAAGACTTTGATCCGGACTACAACCGGGGCATGTCAGCGTCGACCAACCTTGTCAAGCTTTTCGAGGACATCATAGGATACGACGATATCATCAAGAAGCTGGAGAACTACTTGGAAATTGCACGTACCTGCAAAGTTAGAAACCTGGACCTACGAGAAAATGTCCCAACAAACTTCATTTTCACTGGCCCACCAGGTAAGATTGCGCATCAGTAATGAACGACAACGCTAACACCCCGAAAAGGTACCGGAAAGACCACCGTTGCGCGTAAGATGGGCCAAGTCTTCTATGACATGGGTATGCTAGGATCTGCAGAAGTCATTGAATGTTCGGCATCAGATCTCGTTGGACAATATGTAGGTCAAACTGGACCAAAGACCAAAAAGTTATTCGAGAAGGCGCTCGGCAAGGTCCTCTTCATCGACGAGGCCTACCGGCTTGCAGAAGGCCACTTTGCCCAAGAAGCCATCGACGAACTAGTTGGCCTTCTCACCCACCCTAGCTTCAAGTCCAAACTCATCGTCATCCTCGCCGGGTATGAACAAGACATGAATCGTCTCTTGGCCGTCAACACCGGGCTGTCGAGTCGTTTCCCCGACCAGATCTATTTTCACGATATGGACGCCGACCAGTGTCTCAAAGTCGTCGAAAAGCAGCTCAGCAAGAAGAACATCCACCTTCCTGGCCTCGACGACCCAACTTCGGCGCTGTACCTCGAGATGGAGGACATGATCCGCGAGATGGCCCAGCTTCAGGACTGGGGAAATGCGAGGGATATGATGACTCTTTCTCAAGGGCTGATCAGGGAGTCCTTGCTGAACAGCGGCAATCCCAGCACTCAGCTCGAGCTTTCTCCGAACGAAGCTCTAAAAGTGCTGGCTCAGATGCTGAACAGCAAACAGAAGCGGGCCAAAGCTCCTACCCGGTCGCGCACCAAGCCTTCATTGCCAGTGCAGAGCTTCACACCCAACCCTCCCACCCCACCTCCCATCGATATATCTACCGACACTGCCGCCAGACCTCCGCCTTCTGCACCGCCATCAGAGGCGTCTCGTGCCTCTACACCCAGCTCACCACCACCAGCGCGTGGGAGGGGACGCGGACGCGGAGGAGCACAAGCCCCTGCCCCTGCACGCGGTCGTGGAGGAAGAGGACGGGGAGGAAGAGGAGCTGCTCCTCCGACTCAAACTCCCCCTCGAGTCCAAATCCCAGACGTCGAAACCCGCGACCCTGGCGTAACAGACCAGCTGTGGAACAAACTCCAAGCCGCCAAACGCGCCGCGGACGACGCAACACGCAAAGCCCAAAACGCCATCAACATCCTGGAGCAGGTCGCCAATAACGAACAATCCAAAGAACAGACCCTCCATAAACAGGCGAATGACCTGCAGAGAGCCGCAGCAAACGAACGGGATGCAGGGAGGCGGTCTGAGTTGCAGAGGCTGCGGGAAGAAGCAAGGCTGAAAGCACTCGCTGCGCGTGCTGCGCTCGAGAAGG
>Ga0247741_1000719_pt1 | contig 18211 bp, 12 predicted proteins | sample UWRJL213509R2_FD_180945 | JGI IMG/M metagenome (GOLD analysis project Ga0247741, IMG submission 180945) | Plant litter microbial communities from Arlington Agricultural Research Station in Wisconsin, United States - UWRJ-L213-509R-2 | ecosystem: Environmental > Terrestrial > Plant litter >... | reverse complement strand
GCTCCATAAAATTCGAATGGACGTAGCTATCGCTTAGCGGATTTCTACATCGTTTCCGGACGGATGAGAGGCTTCGAACGACCCCAGGAACGATCCGACAGGTGCGCTCATTGTCCCACTACGTGTCAATCTCTGATCTTACACCTACATCCAGCTTGTTTCCCCTCCGCTTTCAGATATACTTGGCCTCTGTGGCCACGAAACTCATTTATGAGCTCTTCTGGATGACCTGCTTCGTTTAAAACCTCTCTTGTGCCTCCAAGTGCACTCGTCGTCTCGGAGTTCACCGTACCATTCTCCTCTTCCATTTCAGCCTTTCCCTTTATCGCAACGCACTCTCCGCTCTGTTTGGCACGTGTTATACATCATTTAAAAGCTCTAAATTACGCCTTTCCAACGCACCCACTCCCATGCTGAACGGCCTCCGTGTTCACAAGCAGTCACACATTTCGCTGAAATTGGACTCCTGGGGTACTGTCCTCCAGTCCGTAGTCAAAAGTGCATGGATCTTGACGGTCAGCCTCTCGTTTTAATTTCCTTGAGTATCTCTCTCGTTTGAGCCCGCTTTCAAGCCTGTAGCACACATATTCGCCTCGGAATGACCCATTCTACTCTGCAGTGCTGCTTGATGCTGCTATTGTCTTCAAGACTACTGTCTGGAAGGCTCAGTGTGCTGTGGTCTGGGGCCTTGATTAGACTCTATGACTTTGGTCTATATTGACTGCCTACTAGGTCATGATAGCCTTCACTCGGAGTGATTTGGCTCAGCTCTGGCTTCTGGATAAGGGAGGAGGTGTACTCGTACCCTTATATCTTCGGAACACATACTCTGATTCTCTTGGGGATTTCTGTATCTTTTTTTGCGTCGTTTACGCGCTTTGAACAAGCCTATGAACGTGCCCCAAAGTGCGCTGGTTGTTGCGCTAGACGCCAACCTTCAGGTTTGGGTCTCCTGCAGCTCGTTTCAGGCTCTACCTTAGGTTTACTTGCTTCGATAGACGTGGAACTTTGTATGATTATTCCCTCCAGTAGTTCTAAGAATCAGTAAGATTAAAATTATCTGCTATAAAATATGTTGACTAGAGTATCTCAACCTTATTGGGACTCGTTCTGCCGTGCCATGGGGCAACGGCCTTCATCACCAAGTAGATGCATTGTGAGTTATTTCTGTTTATCTAAATCAAGTGCTGTACTTAATATGTTGTGGCATTCCATAGACTTGGTCATTCGAAGAAAGGCTATACCAATCAGGAGATTGGGATCAAGTGGATCAAGCACTTTGACTTGCAAACCAAGGAGAAAGCAAATAGTTGATGTCACCTCCTTCTTGTTGATGGACATAACTCACATCATACTCAGGGATTTCTGGAGTATGCCCGTCAGCATTGTATTGTGGTCCTTTGCTATCTATCATACTTAGTGTTGCCACGGTCTGGCTAGCCGTGAGTCGGCTTGCTTAAGCTGTGGCTTTACATCAGCTCGGCTTGAAATGGCAAGCCGAGCTGAGATAAGGCAGCTCGGCTTGGCTTAGCCGGTGGCTTGAGTCAGCTTCAAGCCAGTCAATAAGTTCATATGAGAGGAATGAATAAGTAGAAGAAAAGGGTAATTACACAAAGCAGGTCCATGTATTCGAGTGCATAATGGAGAACTTTACATACTGACATTGTCATCTTGACCTACTACAGCCAAAATTCTGTCTATCGTATCAATTGTTGCACTAAGACATCAGCTTCGTCGTCTGCTGGTACCAACATATCACTTTCTGGAGTCAATAGCCCTTGGGAAAAATTCAGTCGCTTGGTCTTCAACAAAAATTTGAGCATTTGGAGAGCCTCCATCAAGACTGAATGGATGCAGTTTCGTTGCTTTGTATCAGTTTCTGCACTTGACAAGAAGATGCGCTCACAAGGAACGGCAGAGGCCTGGATTGGGAGGTAGTCAAGAGCGATGGCAAAGAGGATGGGGAATTCAGTTTCATTGAGCTAAAATGTGTTTGTTATTAATCAACTCAGTCAGTATATCAAGAGAGTGGCAAATATTTACCTCCCAAAATTTAAGGATATCTGTCTCCTTGGGAGACAGCAACTTGATATAGGCTTTGTATTCTTTCTCGACAGTATCTCCAACAGGCAGCTCATTGGGTGTGACCATCATGTCCTCGAGTTTGTACTGAGATGCAAGGTCACCAAGGTTGAATCCCGTCATTGTCAGCTTACGGCTTGGGGGTGGTGTTGGGTGGACACAAGCACAATATTCTTCCATCTGTAAATCGTTAGTGACTGTGATTACACTATCCAATACTTGAGTAAATGGCTTACTAGATCCTAGATAGTTTTTTCAGCAAGGTCGGCATATTCCTGGTCCCAGTGCTTGTGGATCCATGACATACACATTGTAGGGTTGAGTAGTACTAGTAGACGACATTAGTAGAAACAGTAGACAATGAATTCATCCACTTACGCATAGCCACAATGTATGCCTTTGACAAGTCCATTCTTTCATAATACTTGACCACCCACTCGAGGCCAATGTCAGTAAACCGAGCCAACTCAGGGTGGTTCTTGCCTAGAATCTCCCAAGTAGTCATCATCATCTCCCAAGCAGGAATGACGTTTGACAGGAGGGGCATCCATTTGCCACACAAGGCTTGTTGGACATTGTGAGGAACCTAGGGAAGAATTAACATTGTTTGAAGTCATAATCGATGAATACATACAGTCAAAATCATCTCAAAATGCTTGAGAGCTTCCCATTCCGCGTCAGTCATGCGAAATTTTGCTAAATCTTTGTTCATCGGGGAGGCAAGAAAACAATCGGTAGCCTGTTCCATTGTCAATAAAGGGCTACAGCACTAAGATGTCTCACTTACTGGTTGCAGCTGCTGGAACTGATTGATTATCTTATACAGGGAGTCCCAGCAAGTTCAAACGTCACAAAGAAGCTCCAAATCCGGAACTTGGATGGTCTTCCCTTTCTCATCCTCAAACCATTCCTTGTTGTTGCCGTCGCGTATGATCTGACAAAAGTGGTCGTGTTGTTTACCAGAGGCCCGAATGGCACAGACAGTGCTGCAACACAGAGCAATGGAATCACGAGCAACAGCCTCCTCAAAGGTTTGTCTATCCGGGTCCGTGAGAGGAAGAGCTGCGTCAGCTGGAGTAAAATCAGCATTGTCATTAGCAAGCATCTTGTCAGTAAAGGCATCGGTGACGTGGGTTACACAGATGGTGGTGACATGCAGGAAGCACATCATATTCCTGTCTTTGGCATTGAAAGGGATATCTCTTTCGTCAAGGAGAATTTTGAGGTGTTCAAGAAACTTTCTGTTCACTGAGGCATTGTCGAGTGTAAAGTAACTGACCTATCTGCTTGTCAATAATAAAATAACACTGATTAGTGGGTGAAAGCAAACCTTCACAGTGACATCTACTTGGTTGAGCAGATGAAGAATGATTCTTGCCAGACGTTTGCCATTGTGGCTACCTTGGATTTGATGAAACGCTAGGAGCACAGAGTTGTATTGGAAACCACCATTCTGGAGCCTTGACATCCAGTGGCCAGTCATTGCCAGAAACGGGTATCGAGACTGGTTCAACCAGATATCTGCTGTAAAGGACACCTGTCCGGGTGTGAGCTGGAAACCCTCATCAGTCAATAGGTATTGGATAAAGATAATCAATAATTGTACCGAGAGTTCTGCCTTGAGAACTTTGAAGTATGCATGCCATGCTTTTATGATCGATTCCCAGATCTTTGTATAGTGAGGGATGTCTTTATTCTAGAGCTGACTGAAAGAGGAGTAGGAGCTGGCAAAATTCAGGACATTTGACGACATTTATGGACTGGAGTCATGGTCAGATTAATTATATGGATGAAATTAAAAACATACCTGATCGTCAGTGACTACAAAGTTGACGAGATGTTCGACAAATGCTTGCTGTGTAAATTTTGCACGAAAAACTCCTGAGCTGGGCACTCCTGCTTCACTTGGGGCCAACGGGACCACCCAGCCCTTTTCTTTGCTGACTCGAAGGTATTCTTCATTATAGGCTCTAAGCAGGTGAGCCTGGAGATTCCCATTTGCACACCAGTAGCAGGTAGATTGATATATCACTGGCTGTAAGTTAACGGTTCTGTACGATACATCAGAATGGTAATTTCACGGTCACCGTTAACTTAACTGTCAATTGTTAAGTTAACAGTCAGCTCTATAATGGCTGTCTAGCTAGCAATATTTATAGGTGCAACAAAGCACGTGAGCACACTGCTCTGCGGCGCACTCCTTGTGCTCAACGCACTCCTGACATTGGTGCTGCCATCAGCAGGGTCATCCTAATTAGTAAAATAAAGTAAAATATGTGAAAAATGCAAATAATTAAGCCATCTCCGAGACTGCCAGGCAGGTTTTGTTCACCATTCGTACCTCTGCCACTTCTCATTGTTGGGGCTGCTGCTGGCATTGCAGGTGCAGAGGTATTTGCATATGAGGGGGAAAAATGGGATCAAAAGAGAGGAAACAAAGAGAGAGGATGGGGCATAGATAGTGAAAGCAGCTCTATCGAATGCCACACTCAAGCACTCTCGAGTAGGGTTGATAGAACCCAGCAAATATCCTCCACAGCATGAGTCCACGATGCGAGCAAGCCCTCATCCCCATGGGAATGCCAGAGATGAAGAGTGCCAATGACACTGTACAACCCATTCACTCCATGCTTATTGATCACATCCCAAGTCCCTTCAACAACCCTCAGAGTTGACTTGGAATCAACATCCCTCCATGAAGGCTGCAGGTAGTTCCACCAGTGCCAAAAATTGACCTCAAAGTTTGCCATCTCGCGTGAATTGGGGTTAATGTTCTTGCGTGCAAACTGAATCCATTGCTTGATGACCTCAGGGCGATGCTTTGAATCCAGTCTTGGTCCCTTCATATTGAATGCATGTTTCTCCTCATATTTGAACCAAGCAACCACCAGGCTCTTCCATGAGGGTCCGAAGTCCTGCGACTGCATCATCTTCAAACCCTGATGGAACCAATCAAGTGTGTCGTGAGGGAGAATGAGGGTAGTGGGGACTCGAGGCCTAGTGGCAGAAGGGCGTGGAGGATTGGCAGAGGAAGACTTAGGAGAGGCAACAACAGGGCCACTGTTCAACTTGTGGCGGTCATGAGTTGCCTTGGTCCTAGACGACAAGGGAGTGGGGCCTACCGTGAGGTGTCACTTAGGGTCTCGGTTCTCACTTCCTGTGTCATCTGACTTGCACTTCCTATTTGTGCTATGGAAGTCCGTTGTGTTTGTGTCAGTTGCAGAGAGGGGCAGCTTCTTGGCAACAGTTTGAATGACACTTGGCATCAAAGGAGTAGCTGAAGGTGACACGGACACTCAACAAGGAGGTGAGGGGGGCATGGACACTTGACGAGGAGGCGAGGGCAGCATGGACACCCAACAAGGAGGCGAAGGCGGCATAGACACATGATCAAGAGGCAGAGGCGACATGGACACACCATGAACAGGAGGAGGTGGCAAAGGTGTTTGACCAGGAGGTGGAGATGCCATGGATACCCATTAAGGAGGCGAATGTGGCATAGACAGGTTGTGCTCATCCAACAGATTGAATCTTGCAATATGGGAGGTTTCACTAGGTATTGCACGAGCCCGACATTCTGCCTTCACTGAAAAATATCATGAGATGATATCCTCTCAGTCCAACATGAAGGTTACTTACTGTAACACTTCCTAAGAAAGCGAGTGAATATGGGGAGAACGTACTCGCGATGAGCCACAGCCTCCAACTTGCCAAAATTTTGTTGAACCACACCCCTTATAGTTCCCAAATAAACACTATTTGAAATGTTAGTTTGAATAGACACGACAAAAAATAATCTAAACTCACCTGACAATATTGAGTCGCCCTTTGTCTGCTGGCTCTGGACCTTCAAATTGTGCGTAGGCAACCATCCCAGTATGAGTGCAGATGAGATCAAGGAACGGCTCTGTGATTTCTGCAATAGCGTCAATGCAACTTGAATCAAGTTAGCGGGGTATACTCAAGGGGAAGAACATGAACGACTAACTGCTGACAAGACTCTGGATCTGTAGCCAGTGGTCTGACAGGATTCTGCTCCCACTCTTCAACGGCTACCTTCCCCTCATCCATTGCCAGCTTCCTCCAGTGTAGCCTCTCCATAGCAGGCACCATTTCGTTGTAAAGCCTTGATCGAATATCGCGAAGGAGATTGCAGTCGGTTTGTCCAGTAGGATGGGAGAGTTTGTACTCCTTGTCAACAAGGGCTTTGATATTGGGTTGTTTTGCCCATACATTGTAGGGAGGTGGTGCACGAGGTTTCGCCAGCTTAGAGCCAGTTAAATGAGCTATAAGGATCATAATTGGGTCTTTGGGATCCGCTTCTCTGACCTTCATGCTGAGGGTCTTCCGGTGGTTGTTCTTGAGCCATTGTGCAATTTGCTGGAGGGAGGAAAGAGCAATAATTTTCACTGGCCCACGTAGTCCGGCTAGAGTCCGCCAGAGTCCAGCAGAGTCCACTCTGGCAGACTCTGGCTGGACTGGTACCATATATTACCAAAATAGGAAATTTTTTTATCCAAAATCATAGACCCTTCTTGGCTGATTATAAATCTGAAGAAATCATGTGATTAGCTCTGCTCCTTATTGAGATATGACTGTTTTAAGCTAAATTTAATAAAAGAATCGTGTTTAAACGTGTTTTTTGGGTTTTTCTCACTGACTAAGCACCCTAATCACATGATTTTGACAGATTTGTAATCAGTTTGAGATTCCTGATGAATCTTGTTATGGAAATTATTTCCCACGGTATCTTACTAACACTACTAGAGTTGACCAGAGTCTGGCAGAGTCCACCAGAGTCCACCAGACTAAGACTCAACTGGACTGGACTCAGCTGGACTGGACTCTGGTCAACAAACACTTTTGGCAGAGGCAGGACTGTCCAGTTTAGTCCAGTTAGTCTGCCAGAGTCTGCCAGAGTCCAGTGGAGTCAGCAGACTCCATCGGACTATGTGGAGGAGTGCTAAGAGCTCATAATATACTACATATTATACATAGTGCCCCACAGTGAGTGACGATGGAGGACGAGGAAGGGCAAGGGAGGACGAGGAAGGGCAAGGGAGGACGAGGAAGGGCAAGGGAGGAGCAACGAGAAGGATGGTTGTGGTAATGAAGAAAGAGAGAAGGTGTGCAAAAGCGGTTGGGCCCAAGATGATATTACCTGGAATGTTTGAACATCAGGTAAACCAGCCCACATATCTACACATGATATGTGGGCCGGTTTATCCAATGTTCAAACATTCTGGGTAATATCATCTTGGGCCTGACCACTTTTGCACGCCTTCTCTCTTTCTTTGTTACCACAACCATCCTTCTCGTCGCTCCTCCCTCACCCTCCCTTGTCTGCCTCGTAAGTTTCTTTCTTAATGTATTGTAGTTAGTAAATGATAATAAGTATAATATGTTCGAAATGGTATAAGTCACGAGGAAAATGCATACACCATGACAAAGTAAAGCAAATGAAGCACAAAAGTGCATCGCATCGCAGCATGGTGCGTCGCCTGCTGTCGTTGCAGGTAGTACATCACCTGCTGTTGTTGCAGGGTAGTACAGCCCCTGTGTATTGTCGCGCTGCAAGGTGCTGTAATATTGAAGGGAAGGAGGGTGTTTCGAGCGTCTCAGTGATCATCAAGCTCATCAATCTGCTATAGGGCATCCACCAATTGAAGTCATGCAACACATATGTGTATTTTGAGCTCTTCGCCTCTGTCGTTTAATACCCACCTGCCAGGTTCGTGCTGATACCTTACATTTTCTTGATCTCGAGGCCAAGGTAGATGAGGATGAGGAGGAGGAGGAGGAGGACCCCCAAGGTGCGTACCCTATGTTCTCCAGGTTGTATGTCTGCTCTAATTGTATATTAACAGATGCTTTTATTGACAATGATGAGGGTCTTGAGCATGAGTCTGACTCTTGTGCATATGTACCCCTATATGACTATGAGGACAACACCCACAATATCGATAATATAGTGCGAGGAATTTATGATTGCACTAGATCTTACAGGGCAACACCACAAATTTTTGCATACACCAATGGTCATGACAAACACATGCTGGCCAGAATGCCTTTGACCCCTCCATCATTATGGAAAACATGCTTGTACCAAGCCGCACAACCTCAACAATTGCAGGGCTCCCTGTTGCCCCCTCTGCTCCAATCCAGATCCTCAGTGACATGATCCACTGCTCACTTGCACACCATATTCGAGATCAAGATCAAGAGTCACTGGAACTGGACATCAACAAAGATTTTTCCAGCACACATACTAGGCCTGTATCGGAGGTGGATGTGTCAGAGCAAGAAGACAATGAACAGGCGATGGATGTGCAGGGCTGAGTGAGTACACCAGTGCATATGGCCATCTCAGAGCTCCAGTCAACTTCTGCTCGTGCTATCTTCTCCTCATCCCCAATCCATTCCTCACATGATATTCCACACTACGAACCAGACACCATCTCTCCTTTCAAGCGGAATACTTGGAGGAAACACTCCAGATCACTCTTGCTGAAGCAGAAGAGCGTAATATGCAATGGAAGCATGCAATGGTTGCAATGCAGGCTGCCACTTTGTTGCAGAACACCTATGTCATCCAAGCCAATGGCCAACTCAATGCACATGAAGATAAACTATCCAAAAAGAAGAAAAAGAAGAAAAAACTCACTGGCTGTGCACAGCTGCTAATGGGAGACACCTTCTTTAATATGGTGGTGGAGGCAGAGAAGAATGCAGCGTGGGCAGTGCAGGAGAAGGAAGAAAGGAAAGGAAGGCGTGAGGAACAAGTGGTTGCAATTGCCACATGGAAGAAGCATGAGAAAAGAAGGAAGGAACGTAATGAGGAGATAAGGGGGCAGTATCGCGTTGCTGTCGAGAAGTGAGAAACTGAGCGCAATCGTGTAAAAGCTGCGTGTCAGAAGCCGGCATGGAAAAAACCGAAGATGGGACCAATTGAAAAGGGTATTCCCAGACCCAAAATCCCAGACACTGAGGAGAGCGAGGAGGAGGAAGAAAACAGGGGCATTGAGTTGGATGAGGACATGCACGACAATTAGATTGATCGAACGTGATGTGATGTGCGATTGCAGTTCACTGACTGGGGTTGAGCTGATAACGAGGATTTCTACTGATTCTGTGATCTCTCCACGACAACTGGCTCATTGGACCTGAAACTTTAACTATAGCTTACTGATATATTATGAAGAGATGCTATCTCTTAAAAAATAGTCATAATGTTGTACAGCAATTTTCCAAGACCAGCTACTAAATGTTGGTTCACTGGCCAGGTGATGACTGTACAGAGATTTATATAGGGGCTTTACATAATTATTTGGATTTTTCAAATGCTTTTAGAGATACAAAGCCTGAAATTAGCCTGGAGTATCTCTGGGTGAGCCTAAGTGCTCTAGACTATTTCAATACTTGCAGAATACCCTCAACATCAGTAACTTTGCAATTTAGATTCTGGGTTTCCCACAATTTTCATCAGTTTTTGCCAGTTTTGGGGTTTCTAGAATCCTGGAAACTCAGAAACTTAAAGATTTTATTATGTTTTTAGTTACAAATTGTGGCCAAAGATAAATCAAAATCATGTGGTTTCCAGAAAAAGGGACATAAGTTTCTAGGATTCTGAGTTTCGTCAGTTTTCAGCTATTTTCAGGGTTGCGCAACATCTGGAAATCTTTTTGCAAAGTTACTGATAAAGCTAATCTGAAAGTTCTAGAATAAATCAGAACATTTTAGTTATTTCCTTGGGAGACTTAGAAATAGCCTGAGTTAGCTTGAGTGTCTTCAACTTTTTAAAAGTTATCTAAAATAGCCCTGGAGCCTTGGGCTCAATCTGGTTAGCTAGTAGAGACAATTCAAATTATTTAAGAAATCTTAGGCTAACTTAAATAGTACTAGGGCTAGTGTTGCCACGGCTCAGCTTAGCTCAGCTATGGCTCAGCTATACTAGCTAACTACAAATTGATGGCTTGGCTAATGAGCTGATCTATTGGCTAGCTGCTCAGTTATAGCTTAGCCAGTTAGCCAGTCTACATTTGGAAGAATTTCTAAACAAAGTCAAATTTTAGGATGCTCACACCTTCTATGGGCCATGGAGCACCTCACAGTCTCTAAAATTTGAGTTTAGGCATACCATGAGAGTAAAAAGAATAATTTGAAGTCTATCATACACAAATTGGAACAACAACTGTAACTTGGGTGATGTGTTATAGAGCTATCACATATGTCTGTGACAGTGTCACAAGCTGATCTGGTTGAGCTCCTGTCTTTTCTTCAACATTTTATATACCCTTATTTGGCTGAGAAATTTAAAGAAGACCTTTCTGTCAATTTTAATGTGCCATGGAGTCATGAATTTTATTTTACTATGGTCCTAGATGTTTTAAAATGTGTGTTTTTGATTTTAGGACAGCTAGCCATGGGCAAGCAGCTGGCCTGGCTTTCAAGCCAGTGATAAGCAGCTAGCCATGGGCAAGCAGCTGGCCTGGCTTTCAAGCCAGTGATAAGCAGCTTGCCTAAATGATAGCTCAGCTTGGCTAAAAATCAGCTTGGCTAGCTCAGCTGGGGGTTTTTTAGCTGAGCTACAGCAACACTAACCAGAGCCTAGAGGACTTTTCCTGATACAGTCCTTGGCAGAATCAGGCTATGATTCTGCCAGGAGTACATTGCACACTCTCTGAATTCCACAAGTAATCCTGAGGAATTCCTAAGAAATTTCTAGGTAAATTACAAGAATCTGTCTGCCAATTTGGCAACTTTTACATAAATTTTTCTCAATTACTGAGTAACCCTAAATGCTATGTAATTTACAGGAAATCATTCCAGAGGAATTCCTTAAAATTTACAAGAAAATAAACATGATCTATCTTTTGGTTTTTTAAGATTAATAACTAATGTAAATACTCACTATAGGAATAATTTTACAAAAATAGAAGTTATAGAGAGCATAAAAAATACCTACCTGTGTTGAAATCATGTGATTTGGATTTATAATAGATGAGAAAAATGTAAATAAAAAAAAACACTTTTAAACACAATACTTTTTGTAAGATTTGAGCTTAAAACTGCTATAACTCAATAAGGAATGAAGTAAATCACATGATTTTTTTTAGTAAATTATCAGAAAAATCCAGTTATTCTCAGTAAATTATCAGGAAAACCCAAGTTATTAGAATTTACCAGGAAATTACCAGGGAATTCTACTACCAAATTTGAATTCCTGTTAAATTCTAAGGAATTCAGAGGGAGTACAATGTACTGTTCTGCCAGTTGCCCTATCAAAATCTAAATAAGCTACAAAGTTCAATTACTACTATTTTTACATCTTACAAACGGCATTGTATGTGGATGAAGGGTGGCATTATATTAAAGAGATAAGGTATTCACTATCTATGTACTTATTCTGGTTGTCCCTTACTATTGTTCTATGATTATATTCCATCTTGGTTTTCTAATCTACTTTTCTTGTACTTTTTCAGAGGTGTTATTGTGTCTGATGATCTTCCATTGTCCTATATAGCATACCCCAGTAGACAGTCTTCAAACACTGATTGTAAGTCTATCTTTTATCTTGCTATGCATCAAGTTAACAGTTGTCACAGCAGATTATGATGTGGTCTAGGACTCAATATCACAGCTTAATCCACTAGCCTTTGGTCCAGTTACTGCCAATGATAGAGGAACACAAAGAAGATCATCAACAACTCTTCGGTCTCAAAGCACTTCTAGTAGGCACTATACTCATTAAAGTACTATTGCAGGCACTTCATTTATACCTTTCAATCTCAGGCCATATGATTCACTTCCTATTAGTGGGCTAGTGCAGTGGCAAGATCTTACTGTCTCTTTAATGTTGAGCCACTATTGCAGTTGTAACTTGGAGTCTGGCTACAATAACTGGTCCAGTAGTTTTCAAGAAGCTTCCTCTATCCATGGTGGGATGCCTCTTGACATGAGCACATTTGCCCACTACTCTAATTGTCACTGATTCTAGAGGCTCTACTTTCATAAACATGATTCAGATGACGATCTTATCTCCTTTTTGATCAATTACTTCTGACAAATTTTTTAGATTGCTCCACCAGCTTCTGCTTCTTCTTCAACATCCAGTCAATATCATGGTCATAACTCAGAGGAGCAAAACTGGTCTAGCTTTAATGACTGGTCTGATATTTTTCTATGGAGGTCCCTCTAACTATAGCAAGATACCTATTAACACTAGGTGTGTTTACCTACAGCTCTAACAGTTGCTGGTCCTAGACCTACTTTCATAGACCCAATCCAAATGATCATCTTGTGTCTGTTTCGACTAGTCACTTCTGATGAATACACTTTCTTAGGCTGTTGATACCCCACACAATGTTTTAGATAAGCACCAAGCTCATTGTTGATCTATAGTAAGATTATTTTAGAAACACCTTGGTTATCATTCAAGTCTTCTTAAGCACTCAAGATTACTATCTACAAGCTTGGTTAGTCATAGAAGCAGTGGTAAATTAGGACCATCATTAACATCAGGCTGTCAGTATTAAGAGAAGCCTTATCAGGTTGACCCATACACCAATCCAACCAACCTTAAACACTATGACAAATCCACTTGCAATGTCATTCTAAGGGCTTGTGTTCTGTTTGTGGCATTCTCATTCTCTGCTGGCTTTTTCTTCTATTATTCCAAATCAATACACATTGGTACTCACTTTGAGGTTTATGCTAATGATGCTCTTGCTTCAGCCAACCTTAAGCTCAAATGTACATGCTTTGCTTGTCTAGGACTCTCAATGCTGACATTTTCTATAGAGATAGTTAAGATGAATAACACTATCTGTGGGATAGTCCAATAGCCTTCATTGCACTTACAGTTAATACATATATGCCAAGATGTGTTCTATTTGTAGCAACATCAAAAGAGAGGCACATGGACCTGTTCAAAAGTATTATTGGTTGAGCAAGATAAACCAAGAAGATCAAGCTATTTTCAATAGCAAGGCACAAACTAAGACTAAGCTGATTGTGAAAAAAGTTCTAGCTTTAATCAGGCCTAACTTAATTCTGTTTATGGACAGTGGCTCAGATATCAATATGAGCTCTTTTTTTTAAAAAAAATCTATTGTAACCAACTGAGTGTAGGGGGCACCTGAATGCTGGAATCATCTATGCTGTTACCAGATTATATCTAAATATTTGTTTAAAACCTCAACTTGTATTGGCTGACAGCACATCTAACAGTTTGGTCAACTGCTGGCTATTGAACTTTTGGCCTTTGGCTATATCATTGTTCGCATATGTCTTCCACATCAGGGAAAACACTTTCAGCTCTGAGCAGCCTGAGAGTATCCAGGGCTTTCTAGACTAGTCAAATTATGCAAACTATTTAGGCTACCCTGGGCTCAGCAAATTTATAGGTCAGTGACATGAAAAATCCCTAGTCATTCTGAGGCTATCCTAGGATAGCTTAGGAATAACACGGGCTATGCTATTATTTTTCTACCATAGGACTTAGAAAAAAATTTAATACTTTATTTAATTTGACTTATGTATTGAATTGATTATTATACTTTGGAGATTGTTTAATTATTATTATTATTATTACTGTAAGAAGTTTTTTCTTTTTGACTAATACTATTAAGATCATATATTATTCATAGTTCTTATAAGAACGTTTACATATTTTGTTATCCTGAACTAATACTACTATATAGAAACAAACAGAACCCATCAACAGAGTTCTGCATTTTGTTCAGTCAACTGGGTTAGATCACATCATCACATTATCTGGTGGTTTTGCTTGAAAGTCAAGATAAAATTACTAAAAAATTTGAAAAAAATAGAGAAAAATCTAAGCTTTCAGAATCAGTTAAGATTATGTGATTGGGTTCTTTTCTTGTTGAGAAAAACTCAAAAAACCCATCCCAAAAAAAAAAAAAAAATACTTCAAATAAAATTTAGGCTATTTCTTTGTTTTCTCAATATAAAAACGGTTTCTTAGACAATACCAGAGCTCAGAGAACATTTCCTGATGCATCTCATTCTTGAATATTATAGTCATTGCAGCTTCTAGGCTTTCTCCAAGAATAACAAACAGGCCAACTTGTACAAGTTAAACTCAACAGAGGTCTTTCATGTCCCCTACCAGTTTCAGCTGGATTCCACTGGAATACTTAAGCAAATTTGGCAGAGAAAATGTCAATATTCTAGTAGAATCCAGTAGAATGAGATTTCTTATAGAGTAACAGCTGGATTCCATCTCTTTACAGAAGGAATCTATGCCAGTAGATTCTACTGGATTCTACTTGAATTCAGAGGAATTCAGTATAATACAATCAATATTTTCTATTTTCTATATAGTCTAATATAGAGTCTAGTTCTGTTAAGTCATGCATTGAGTCATTATGTATTTTAGACTAAGTAAATATAAATTGATGAGTTTTCAATCAAATAAACAATATTTAAAAATATTATTGCTGGCTTTTAGGGAGTATTTTGTGATTGTCCTATCAACTATCTAACTCTATAATATAATTTAAATATATTTAGATATCTTGAGAGTATATCTATGTTTTTGTTTTTTTCTATATATGGTAATATATTATGAATGAAGAATTTTTGCTTTTTTTCAGATAAACATAATTAACTCTTTATTTTGATTATTAATTAGATTATGACTCTCTTAAACTTAGTTAAGTATTATTTAAACATAAAAATCATATCTAAAACCTCTCAAAGCTGTGTGTCTTAGAATCTAATATGCTGATAAGTAATTGGAGCATAATGTTTTTAGAGAAAATGACAGACCTTCTTTCAGATCTATATTGCCTTTCTGTTTTCTCAATCAAATCAGATAAGAAATGGAATGACTTAGATAAGGTGGAAAAAGATAGAGCTGTTCTGAAGCGTGGGCTGTATGAGGTTCACCAATTTCTATTCAATTATGAGGACTTACCTCTGGCCTACATATTTACAGTGAACTTCAGTGAGTGTTAGTGAAGTTCAGTAGACTTCAGTGAACTTCAGTGAAGGTTTTTTTGGCAGAAAGCCCATATATATGAACTCCATGTATCAGTGGTTGGGGTAGGGGTATGACTGAAGTTCAGTGAAGTTCAGTGAAGTTCAGCATATTTCACTGAACTTCAGTAATGTTTATATATAGAAGTAATCAGAATTATATTATTACATAGTATGTAGTCATGATCTAGGTTATAAAAGTGTAATCAATGATATTTTCCTATATTGTATTGAAAGAAATACAATTTGACAGTGAAACATTCTATAAATAGATTATTTAATATGCAAGACCTAATCTCTTAATTTTTTGCTATTTTTCCTGAGTTTTCTGGTATTTTTAATGATTTTTTTTGGTATACAAAAGTGTTGCGTTCAAAAGTGTATTTTGCTTTTTCTTGCTGACTAAGCCACCAAATCACATGATTCAAACATATTTGGAATCAGCTGAAGATTTCCTACATATTCATTTTTGGAAGTTTTTTTTCTACAGTCAAGTGGTCAGACTGATCTAATCTAATCTGTATCTTATCTGCATATCTAATCTCATCTTATCTATGAGCACAGCATATCAAATCTATGGAGTAAATCTGATAAATCATAAAAATATTAGCAGCAGTTTTAGATTGTCAATAGTGGCAAAAATGGGTGCTTGACAAATGAATCAATCTCACAGCAGCTGGCGCTTGTACTATTTTTAGAACAGAAAAAGTGCCCGTGGATGTCCAGGCCTAATCCAATCATGTGATCATATATTTCGAGCTCCGCTTGAATTCTCATGCCATCAATCAACTTTCCAGTCCACCTCTTTGTTCTCAACCAACACCTTCCTGAACAGTATGAAAAGACAGGTAAGCAGCCCCTCCCCTCTCAGCGTCCAAATTAGGCTGATCAAGCCCCCAACCCCCTTCTCCTCTTCCAGTCCAAATTCGCCCAACACCACCCAGCCCACCTTGCGAACATGCCATGCACGCCCAAATGTGTCATCAACGACATCCACAGCCATCACCACCGCCTCTACCACACCCACAACATGCCATGTCACCTGCAAACACGTCAACAATGACATCTGCAATGACCACCACCACCCGTCATGTCCACAACATGCCACGTCACCCACAAACGCGTCGACGACCACATCCGCAGCCACCACCACCATCTACCACATCCGCAAAACCCCATGTCATGGCCATCTGCGTCAAAAACGACCACCACGATGACGACCACCACTTGTTTCAGTAGACACTTAGAACATAAAAAACCATTAGAAACCTGTTATTCTATGAGCAAATTACTACATTGTGCTAAAATGCACACTTAAATAACATGATTCATGGATTGATTTTGGCATATCTGAGTCAGCAGTACTTAGGGGATATATTTTCTAGTTCTAATGAGTCCTGAAACGCTAAATTTGGGCCAGTATTGACCAAGTTATCAACAATATATTTATCCTCTGCTACAAAATGCGAAAATGCACACCTCAATTGTACTTTATACATCACATTAATGGAAAATGTGAGTCGGCAGTTTCATAGATGTAATATAGGGGCATGTTATAGCACTTCCAGCGCATTATTTTGACCATTCAAACTAAAGTTACATATCTTTCCCTCCTCCCTTCCCCCAAAATGCGATGATTTGGCTCTAAAATATTTAATTCATCACTGATTTTTATGATTATTGATGATGTATACTGATGGATACAACTACTATCCATCTGGGGTGCTTGGAAAGTATTATCTGGATGATCTGGACATCATAGATAAGCCAAAAATCGCACTGATAGGCTTATTATATTATATCCAACTGTGATATTGGAGATCAGATAAGAGGAAATCACTCATACATCATATTGAAGACCTATCTAAAAGGTTTGACACTTATCCAGAAGGTGTGGAAGAAATGGGATACCAAATAGTGAATTTGATGGTTTAAGGTGTACACTGATACTGGTTTTGATGTTTCATCAAAAGTGCAAACTGCATCAAATCCACCATTTGGTATCCCACTTCTTCCACACCTTCTGGATAAGTGTCAAACCTTTTAGATAGGTCTTCAATATGATGTATGAGTGATTTCCTCTTTGCAGAGACTAGAGCTGTCCTGGGGAAAAAAAGCTGTCTTTGGGAGGCCTGTGGAGTTGACATCTGGAATGAATGTGGCGAATGAACATAAACATACTGTGGTGACGACTTCTGCTTTAGAATCGGGCTCCGTCTCTGAGCTTGGATGATCTATATTGTCCACCCTGAGGCCGTCATAGTCAGTTTCTCCATCCAATTCCTTGAGGAGGCCATCTGAAAATGGAGTGTCGCTTGGGCCATGCTGTTGTTCAGAAAGATGATTGAAGCTAGGATTTGAGAATGTTGAGACAGCAGCGCAGAAGGTGCAGATATTGCAGTACTTTAGTGTCCCCCACCTATTCTAGCTGGATTCCAGTGGATTCTACTGTATTCCACTGGAATATACCTATGTGTGAATTTTTTCATTTTTATCTACTATATTCTGAGTACATTCCAGGTCATTCCAGGTCATTCCAGGTCATTCCAGTTGATTCTAGTACAGTTTAGCTTAAAATAGCAACTATATTTATATTAGATATTATTTGTCAGCATAGATTCTGAGATACACTGCTTTGAGCTGTTTAGATATGATTTTTATGTAATCTAAATAATACTTGACTAAGTTCAAAAGAGTTATAATAAATAACAAATTAATTAAGTAATTGACTAGCTTAGTCAGCAAATAACACTCTAATTAATAATCAAAATAGAGAGTTAATCATATTCATCTAAATAAAAATTCTTCATTTATTATATATTCATAGTCAAATATAATCAATTACTATATCTGGAAATTATTACCATATATAGAAACTATTACTATATATAGAAAAAACAAAAACATAGATATACTCTCAAGATATCTAAATATATTTAAATTATGTTATAGAGTTAGTTAGTTGATGAGAAAATCACAAAATACTCCCCAAAAGCTGGCGATAATTTTTTAAAATATTGTTTATTTGATTGAAAAATGATAAATTTATATTTACTTAGTCTAAAATACTTAATAACTCTATGCATGACTTAGCAGAACAAGACTCTATACCAGACTATATATA
>Ga0247741_1000718_pt1 | contig 18227 bp, 3 predicted proteins | sample UWRJL213509R2_FD_180945 | JGI IMG/M metagenome (GOLD analysis project Ga0247741, IMG submission 180945) | Plant litter microbial communities from Arlington Agricultural Research Station in Wisconsin, United States - UWRJ-L213-509R-2 | ecosystem: Environmental > Terrestrial > Plant litter >... | reverse complement strand
TCACGTTGAGGCCGCGCCAGGAAAGATACCGCCTAAAAAAATATGGCGAGTGAAACATTTGAATAACATTTTTAGTGTTACGCCTCTAGGCAATGGAGAGGTCGATTGGCAAATGATCATGGATGTTGATATGGGCGTACCTTACTTTCTCTTCAATTCGGTCGTGCCAGATAGTTTTGTGAAAGATTTTGCACACATGAAAGAACTGCTTGAAACAGATAAATATAAAAATGCTCAACTTATGTCGGTGCAGGAAATTTGAACATTGGTTTGTCTTTGAATGAAGACTTTTATTAATTAATACGGAAGAAGTCAATGTGAACAGTGCAGTGGAATTAACTAAAGAAAAAACCCGAACCGCATTTAAATATGGGCGCATGAGTGTTGTTGTAATAGTGATTGCTATTATCAGTGCGCATTTTATTTGGAAAAGCAGCGGAACTAGTGAGTGGAAGATCGTTAAAGATGAAAACGGCATGAAAATCGAATCCATGAAAATTCCGGGCGACGTCTTACTAAAATATAAATTGAATATGCGCGTAAAGGCACCTTTATCAGATCTCGTGTTTTATATGACAGATATTAATACTGGGCGCGACCTCGGTGCTATTGATGTGAAAAGACTTGAGCATGTTGTTGCGCCACCAGTAGTCATTAGTTACGACACTTACAAAATAGATTTGGGTTCACCGATTGGTTTAAGGGAGGTCGTTATCCTTAATCAATATTCGCAAGACCCTGTTACCAAGGTGGTCAGCATCAATATATTGGCTGCACCAAATGAATTATCACCAAATGACACGGTTACTCGTTTGGTGCATCTAAGCAATCACTGGACTTACACGCCATTGGAAAATGGTGAAGTGAATGTGCAATTGATATCCGATATGGATCTGCGATTGCCATATTTGTTATCTAACCTGGTTTTCCCCAAAGTTATGTATGACACAACAGATCAAATGCGAATACTGTTAAAAACAGCAAAATTTCAAAACAAACACGTGGATTATGTGACTGAGCTAAATTAAAACACAAGCTCACTCGGCCCGAACTCATAAGTAATCGTATTAAAAATGGAAGCGGTGAAAAAAGTGAATGAGATGATTGAAATAGATGATGGGGTTCATACTCCTTTTCATAAACTTTACGGTGACAAAAAAACTAGAATTACATATCAACGCAAAGACTTTGTTGACTATACGTTAATGAGCATTATTACTGCTTTGATAGTCTATTTGGCGTACGGCGCCGATAATCTTATAGGAAAAATTGGCATAGCGCTTTGTGTGATATTGAATATTTCTTTTATTATTCGTCATGGTATGGAGTTCACAACACCAATAATTTTCAAAAGACCACAAGATGTATTCTTTATGTTGATGTATAAAATACAAAATATAAAAATAGCATACTACTTGGGCTTAGCTTTTTTATTGCTGGAAAACTACCTGATTTATCTGACACCAAATCTACCCCACAAAATTGAATTTACCCATAGCTTCGCGCTTTATCTGTTTTATATCCATCTGGGAATAATTACCGCTTATAGAACAGTCATCCTGATAGCGCACCTAATCAAAAAAGAGCACGTCAAGGCCGTGTTAATGGATACAGCATGGAAGACGCATTTGAAAAAACAACCTAGTGTTGTACTAGAAATAGTTCATGCTTATTTTACCGGCGTACTAACTCATATATTACTTATTGCACCCTGGTATTTGGTTATATCTTATTTTAATTTTTCCATTATTATTTTACCCATTGCATGTGTGCTTAATATTTTGGTATTCCGACGAGCGCTTGATGATTTTAATGTTTGGTATTACCGGGATCATTGGCTAGGCCATAACTCCGAGCTTGAATTTGTCTACCTTCACGGAACCCATCACGATGCGATTCCTTCAGGTTTAATTGGAGTTTCCGGTAATGGTCATTTGGAAGGTTTTTTACGACATTCCATTGGTGGGCCCATACAATTTTTTAATCCAATAATTACGTTCTTGCTCTATACGACTGACATTCAACGGGACATTGCTTTACATCAGTACATTCCCGGAGTATTTCCTAAAAGCACCAAAGAATTTCACAAGATTCATCAGCATTCGATTCACCATTTCGGGAAGCTCAAACCCTACGGTTTTGGTATTAACTTAAATCAGCCTGATATTCCCGAAAAAATTATCAAGCAATTTAAGATAGTTCCTGAGAGTCTCAGGCATTCTTCAAAACTTGATGAAGAGTTGAATGGTTTTGAATGGGACAATCAGAAGCACAAATGGTTTTTGGAGCTTTTTGATAAATATCAAAAATAGCTTCGAAAATTTAAACCCTGACACTCCTGACACTATAGGAAAAATTTGGGTACCACGGATGAGTGGAAATTACCCTAATATCAAGCGTTAATTTTTCTGCACCGCTTACACAACAAACACGCCTATTCACTTGTCGTTGTTTGCAGCCTATAAACTTTATAACCGGATTTCATTCCAAAATTAAAGCACAGAAGTGGGCTACGTATTTTACATCTCCAATACTCCAATTACTCTAATTCAGAATGCTGTTATAGCTTCGGTTTGCTATCAGTATATTTCGGCTATCTGAATTAAAATTTAATGAGCGGCGAAATATTATGTCGAATACAACTATTCACACTGATGATAATGCTAACACGCTTGAAATTTCTTCTGAAAATTCCAGCCAGCAGGTTTGCAAAGATATCGCCGTAATAGGTATAAGTTGTCGTTTTCCTGGCGCTGAAAATCATACTCAATATTGGGAAAACTTAATTAATGGTGTTAACAGTGTTCGCGAGATCCCCGAGGATCGTTGGGATTGGCAAAAATTTTACGGTGACTCTAACCATACGAATAAAACGAATAGTAAATGGGGCGGTTTTATAGAGGACATTGATAAATTCGATGCTGCTTTTTTTCAGATTTCTCCAGCAGAAGCCGAATTAATGGATCCGCAACAACGCATCATGTTAGAGCTGTGTTGGAGCTGTATAGAGGATTCAGGTTATTCTGCTGCAAGTTTTTCTGGTACAAATACCGGAGTTTTTATTGCTTCCGCTGGCTACGACTACAAAGAGCTGTTAGATATTCATTTACCTTCCGTTGAAGGCTATCGCGCAACGGGTACAAATGCTGCAATTATTCCCAACCGTATTTCCTATTTTCTAAATTTACGTGGCCCAAGTTTAAATCTTGATGCCGCCTGTGCCAGTTCACTTTTATCTTTACACTACGCAGCACAATCCATAAATAATGGTGAATGTGAGCTCGCACTTGCGGGTGGCATCAGTATCATAATTGCAAAAACATATTTTATTTCTTTCGCCAAGGCGGGAATGTTGTCGCCACGCGGGCGCTGCAAAAGTTTTGATAAAGATGCTGATGGTTATGTACGCGGTGAGGGCGCGGGTGTAGTGCTATTAAAACCGCTTGGTAAAGCCATTCAAGATAAAGACAATATTTATGGAATTATAAAATCCTCTGCAACTAATCATGGTGGTAGAGCTAGAAATCTTACCTCGCCCAGTCCCTATGCTCAGGCGCAGGTAATTCAGGACGTTTATAAAAAAGCCAATATAGCACCCACCAAAGTAAGTTATATCGAGGCTCACGGAACAGGCACGCCGCTAGGCGATCCTATAGAAATTTCGGGATTGAAAAGAGCGTGGCGCCATTTAGAAAAACATTTTTCCGTTAAATTGGATAAACATAGCTGTGGCATAGGCACAGTAAAAACAAATATTGGTCATCTCGAACCTGTAGCCGGTTTGGCAGGTGTTATAAAAATTTTATTGTCTTTCAAACATGGACAATTGCCAGGGCTCGCAAACTTTCAAACAATTAATCCTAAAATTGATTTAGAGGATAGTCCATTTTATCTGGTTGCAGATAAGCAACCATGGCAACCAAAAACTGGTGCCAAAGAACTTAGTGAGACATCAAATAAAAATTCTAATGATTCATTGGTCACAGATCACACTCAAGAGCTTTTCGCAGGTATCAGCTCCTTCGGTTATGGCGGTGCCAACTCTCACTTATTATTACAATCCTATTCTCCTGCACCCTTAACAGCTTCATTTGATGCACCTTACCTGTGTGTATTATCCGCAAAAAATAAAACTCAATTGGCACAGCGAGCTGAGCAGCTTGTAGAGTTTATAAATAATTCAAATGAAACGTTGGGTGCAACTGATTTTATAAGTCTTATTTATACCTTGCAGCTGGGCAGAGAACCCATGAATGAGCGCTTGGCTGTGGTAGTTGATTCCGCGGAAGATTTACAACAAAAGTTAAAATCTTTCTGCATGGGTGAGTCAGACATTAAAAATCTTTATCAAGACAATATTAATAAAGTTTCTTCCGCTGCCAAGAATTTAATGCAAGGCGATAGTCAACAACTGGTTTCAAACGCATTAGTAGAAAAATCTCTGGGTTTGCTCGGATTTTTGTGGGTATCTGGAATAGATATTGACTGGCAGTCGCTCTATGCCACCGCTAAATTCCCACGCGTCAGCCTCCCAACGTACCCCTTCGCCAAAGAAAGGTATTGGGCTGATGCTATTGTAAGCGGACAATCATCAACCGCTAACCCAAAATTTGAACAACTTCATCCTCTAGTGCATACAAATATATCGAGTTTTGGAATACAAAGTTACAAATCGAACTTTACCGAAAAAGATGCCTTCTTAGCAGATTACAAACTGAATGGCCAAAGCGCTTTCCCGGTTTCTTGTTGTCTGGAAATATCTCGAGCTGCTATCGAATTTGCTACACCTACACATCCGGTTGGCACCATGTTGGAGTTACGCGATATTGCCTTCGCCAATCCAGCTGCTATATCTGAAAATGTTGAAGTAATGATAAGTTTATATAATGATGAAAATGAAAATATAACCTATGAAGTCAGCTCCAACGAATTGCACGAACAACGAATTGTCAGTCAAGGTAAAGCAACATTTATTCACGCGTCTGAACTACAAATAATTGATCTCCACCAACTTAAATCCAGACTCGGTAATCCAGTTGATATAGCTAGTTTTTATTCAGAACTTGATAAGTTAGGCCTGCATTACGGTGATAGCTATCAAACAATGAAGGCAATCTATTACGATAAAAAGGAGTTAGTGGCGGAGATTATTTTTCCTGCTATTGGCAATGCTGACAAAAATATATATTTCCCCTCAGCCTTAATGGAGGCGGTTGTTCAAGCCTGTAATTATTGGTCAGTACCAATGCACCAAAACCCTAATGCTTTATATTTTCCATTTTCGCTAGAGTCGATGACTATAGCGTCAGCGTTAAAACCGGATAGCAATATTTACATTTTGGTACGCTGTTCTGAAGCAAATATCCACAATGATATTTGCACAAAGTTCGATATTGACCTTTGCGATGAAGCTGGAACTGTTTTCACTAGAATGCGCGGTCTTGAACTTAGAAAATTGTCTGAGAAAGAATTACAACTGCCGGTTTATTCAAAAGAGAAAGCTTTCAGTACTACAGCATTGATGGCGATCCCGGAGTGGACAGTCGTTGAAACTGATCGCTTGTCAGCTAAGGAGATAAGCGAAAACTCACTAAGCTATGCGGAACATTATATTATTTTATGTGACCTGCCTAATTTACAAATTCAACAAATCAGATCTGAATTATCAGCGACTGATTGCTTAGTGTTAAATATAGAACAGCACCGCGATATTGGTGAAAAGTATCGGCACCATGCGTTAGTTTGCTTTGAAAGAATTAAGACCATATTGGCTGATAAGCCAAAAGGAAATGTGCTTATTCAAATAGTTGCAGCCAGTCAACAAGATTATCCAATAGTATTAGGTTTGTCTGGGCTATTAAAAACGGCTCATTTAGAAAATCCACTTTTAAGTGGACAAATTATTCTTATTGATGAAAAAACTGATACGGAACAATTAATCTCATTATTGCAAATTGATAAATTGAGCTCGACCAACACTCTCATCAAACACCATAACAACCAACACTACATTCTTCGTTGGCAAGAAATCTCCTTACTTAATGAAAGCCCGATGGTAGACGAAAAACCCATTGTATTTAAAAATCGTGGGGTCTATTTAATAACCGGAGGGTTAGGTGGGTTAGGGCTGCTATTTGCACGAGAAATAGTGGAACAAACTAGCGAAGTAATAATCATCCTAACAGGGCGTTCCGCAGTAACAGACATAGATAAAAATATATTGCGCAACTTGGAAAAGCAAAAGTGCAAAGTTGACTACCGTCAACTGAACCTAGCTGACCGAGATGAGGTGACGGATTTTATTACCCAAATTATCAGCGACTACCAACACCTGAATGGGATTTTGCACAGTGCTGGTATGACTGAAGATAATTTCATCTTAAAGAAAACATCGGATGAATTCGATAAAGTGATGGAACCTAAAGTTAAGGGAACAATTAATTTGGATGATGCCACTAAAAATTTGCATTTGGACTTTTTTGTTTTATTTTCATCAATGACTAGTGTGCTTGGGAATCCCGGCCAAGCAGATTACGCTGCTGCAAATGGCTTTATGGATCAATTTTCTGTTTACAGAAATACACGTGTTAACGCGAAAGAGCGATATGGACATACTCTTTCTATCAATTGGCCATTATGGAAAGCCGGCGGCATGGCTATTGATAAAAATGGCGAAGAATTACTGGCGCAAAAACTTGGTATTTGCCCGATGCAAACTAATACGGGTATGGCAGCGTTTCATCGCAGTTTACATATGCAACTTACGCAAGTTGTGGTGGCGGAAGGTGACATCGCAAAAATAAAAAATGCTTTGCTAAACGATCTACCTAAAGAGGTTAAGGTTAAAAGCGAAAATCTTCAGCAAATCGATGTCAAATTACTTGCTGAAAAAACTCTGAAAAAATTTAAGGAGTTGTTTTCGTCGGTAACTAAATTTCAACTAAGTAAAATTGATGAGAATCAGGTTTTGTCTCATTATGGCATAGACTCCATTCTGATTAATCAACTAAACGGAGCACTTGGTCAAGTATTCGGTGATATTTCTAAAACGTTATTTTTTGAATATCAAACACTTGGAGAGTTGGCAGCATATTTTTCCAATCACTACCTTGCTGAGTGTGCAAGCTGGACTGGTATACAGCCAGTCTTAAATTCTGTCAATTCACAGACAATAAAAAATTCTTTACATCAACCACTGAATGTTGAGACTAGTCATTGGCCGACATTAATACCTATTGCAAACCAACCACAAAAAACTACTACGCGAAATCCTCCTGCGACCAGTAAAAAGGCGCAGGACGATCAATCTATTGCAATCATTGGTATTAGCGGTATTTACCCACAGGCAACCGGATTGGATCAATATTGGGAAAATTTAAAAAATGGAAAAAATTGCGTAAGTGAAATTCCTGCTAACCGTTGGGAGCTAAATGAGTTTTTCGAAGCTGATAAGCAATCCGCTATTGAACAAGGAAAAAGTTACAGTAAATGGGGTGGCTTTATTGAAAATTTTGCGAATTTTGATCCGTTATTTTTTAATATATCGCCAAGAGAAGCTATCAGTATTGATCCTCAGCAAAGATTATTTTTACAAGAGTCATGGCGCGCGCTGGAAAATTCAGGTTATACCCGTGAAAATTTAAAAAATAGATTTAAACAGCGAGTGGGTGTTTTTGCAGGAATTACTAAAACGGGATTTAATTTATACGAAAGTAACACCACGTTTGAAGATGGAAAATTTTTTCCTTACACGTCTTTCGGATCGGTTGCCAATCGTATCTCCTATCACATGGATATTACTGGCCCGAGCATGCCAATTGACACCATGTGTTCGTCGTCACTAACGGCGATACACGAAGCATGTGAACATATTAAACGCGGCGATTGTGATATGGCTTTTGCCGGGGGTGTTAATCTTTATCTGCATCCCAGTAGCTACAGCTGGTTGTGTTCCCAGCAGATGCTTTCACGTGATGGTTTGTGTAGAAGTTTCGGTGAGGGTGGAAGTGGCTTTGTTCCCGGTGAAGGTGTGGGGGTTGTTTTATTAAAGCCTCTCTCTGCAGCACTTGAAGATGGCGATACCATTCACGGAATAATTTTAGCAACACATGTTAATCACGGTGGAAAAACTAATGGCTTTACCGTACCCAATCCCAAGGCACAGGCCGAATTAATTCGCCAAACTATCGATAAAGCCGGCATAACCGCGCGCGATGTCAGTTATATTGAGGCGCACGGAACGGGTACTGAACTTGGCGACCCGATTGAAATTGCTGGATTACAGCAAGCCTTTATTAAAGACACGGATGAAAAAGGATTTTGTAAAATTGGTTCAGCTAAATCGAATTTGGGACATTTGGAAGCGGCAGCAGGTATCGCAGGTTTGACAAAAGTTTTATTACAAATGAAGCATCAGCAACTTGCTCCAAGTTTGCACGCTGAGAAAACAAACCCAAATATTTCCTTCGACAAAACTGCTTTTAGTATTAACAAAACCTTGTGTCCATGGCAACCGCATCAAATTGGCGGAAAAAATATTCCGCGTATTGCGGGTATTTCCTCATTTGGTGCTGGTGGAGCTAACGCACATATTCTTGTACAGGAATACATAGCCCCTGATCTAAAACTTGCATCTGAATCAGACGAAAAATTTATTATTCCACTTTCAGCACGTACTCATGAGCAGCTACAACAAAAATCCTTTGACTTATTGAATTATCTGGATGCGAAAGCTAGCAATTTTGATATTGTTAGTGTTGCTTACACGTTGCAGTTAGGTAGGGAAGCGATGGCAGAACGCGCCGCTTTTGTGGTGAACTCAGTGGAGCAACTTGTTGAAAAACTACGCGCCTATATTATCGATGAAAGGAATATTGAAGATGTCTATCGGGGTCAGCTAAAAAATAATAAAGATACTCTGTCGCTATTCAGTGAAGATGAGGAATTTAAAGAAACATTGGACAAATGGATTTCACGTAAAAAATTATCCAAACTTGCTGAATTGTGGAGTAATGGTTTAGATATTGATTGGAAAAAATTATACGGAAATATAAAACCCATTCGCATTCCATTGCCGGGCTATCCCTTTGCTAAGGATGCTTATTGGATTGATAGTCTGGTAAATACCTCAAAAAAATCGTTCGCCGATATAAATGAATTATCTGTTTTACATCCTCTTATTCACCATAATACGTCCGATCTACGTGAACAACGTTATAGCTCGATATTTTCCGGAGAAGAATTCTTTTTAAAAGATCATCAGGTTAAAAATCAGAAAATTCTTCCAGCGGTGGCTTATCTGGAAATGGCGCAAGCGGCAATTAACATTGCGGCACCGAACGAAATAAAAACATCATGTCTGGAACTACAAAACGTAGTGTGGGCGCAGCCCGTTGTAGTTACGCATCCAAAAGAAGTTAGTATTAGTCTATTTCTTAACGAGTTAGATATTAACGATGCGTATCTTGAAGAGCGCGGTAATATTGCGAAAAATAATTTCGTAATTGATTTTGAAATTTATACCGTTAATAGCGAAGCAGAACCCTCTATAACTGGCTCGGAGATTATTCATTGTCAAGGTCAAGCGAGGTTCCATCGTGAGCCTAGACCAGCTGCTCTTGATCTAATTCAATTAAAAGCGGCAACGCATCTACGTGAATTAGAGGTGACCAGTATCTACGAGTCATTTGCAGAAATGGATATCAATTACGGCCCTGCGCACCGGGCAATTAAATCAATTAACAGTGGCGATCAGGGCGTGTTGGCCCATCTGCAATTGCCCGAGTGTATTTCAAATACGGAAAATAGTTATTCATTACACCCCAGTATGGTAGACAGTGCCTTGCAGGCCTATTTGGGATTAGTTGGAGATTTGGGTAGCAACTGTCCAATGTTACCGTTTTCTGTGGATTCATTACGATTATATTCCCCATGTACTCGTGAAATGTATGCCTGGCTTCGTTATTCAACGACAAACAACAAAGAACAAGAAAATTCTGAACGTACGTTTATTGCTTCGCAAACAAAAATTGATGTAGATCTTTGTGATAGCAACGGAAATATTTGCGCACAAATTCGTGGTTTCTCTTCAAGAGTTCTGCAGGGTGAATTTAATGGTACATCGAAAAAAGTTGCACAATCACACACAACATCGATACAACCGTCAAAGCAGATAACTGCACCACAACATAATGATGAACGATTGTATTCGCTTGTCCCTGTCTGGAATTATCAACCTGTTGAAGGTTTAAAATATAATGAGCTTAACAGCTCCCATAAAATACTTATATTGAGTGATAACCCCTCCCAACTTGAATGGGCGCAGAAATATTATCCATCCGCCTATCTGTTAAATATAACCGTAGATTCGTCTGTCGAAAATCTTCAAGTAAAAATAAAAGATTTAGTCTTCGATCACTTACTATGGATTGCGCCCGATGTTATTCATGATGAGTTCGAATACACCAATCACAACCAGTTTATGATTGCTCAGCAAGAGCAGGGTGTATTAGCGTTGTTTCGCATTTCAAAGGCATTACTAGATCTGGACTTTGCCGCTAAAGATTTGCGCTGGACAGTGATTACCAGCAATACGCAGATGGTCAAAAAAGATGATGCCGTGTCGCCAGCTCATTCCAGTGTTATTGGGTTTGTCGGCAGTCTTGCTAAAGAATATCCGCAATGGAGTTTACGCTTAATTGATGTAGATGATCTGCAGTCCATAAGTGCTCATCATTGCTTAACGTTACAAAGCGATTCGCAAGGTAATGCTTTAGCCTATCGTGCAGGTGAATGGTTTTGTCAGGGGCTTGCTCAAGTTGAAGAACTTTCCACACCTATGTCGGCATATCGTCAGGGCGGAACTTATGTTGTTATAGGCGGTGCTGGTGGTATTGGTGAAGTCTGGAGCCGATTTATGATCGAGCATTTCCAGGCGAAGTTAATATGGATTGGTCGTCAAAAGATTAATGCAACCATTCAAGCAAAACTCGATTCACTGAGTAAACTTGGTCGTGCTCCAATATATTTCTCTGCTGATGCAACACAATTAAGTTCCCTTCGCAACGCATTTTCCCGAATTGAAAAAGTTTATCCGAAGATTCATGGTGTGATTCATTCAGCAATAGTATTGCAAGACCAAAGCTTTGCACTTATGGATGAATCAAAATTTAAGTCTAGTTTAGCAGCCAAGGTTGATGTCAGCATCAATATGGACAGGGTATTCGGCACAAAAAATTTAGATTTTATGTTGTTCTTCTCTTCGTTAATTTCATTCACAAAAGCGGCCGGACAATCTAATTATGCCGCCGGTTGTACTTTTAAAGATAGTTTTGCAAAAAGTCTCTCACTTCAACATAAGTATCCCGTGAAAATTATGAATTGGGGCTATTGGGGTAATGTAGGAATTGTGACCGATGCATTTTATAGCGAGCGTATGAAGCAAAAAGGGGTGGGGTCTATCGAAACAGAGGAGGCTATGGACGCTTTACAAACCCTTATTAGTTCAGATATCCCGCAAATGGCGACTGTAAAAGTGCTCGATAGAAAAATTATTGACGAAATCACGCTTCAAGAAAAAATAAATTATTATTCGAATGGCATTCCAAAGCTATTAGCAATCAAATCGAACCTGCAAGAATTAAACATCGATAGAAAATCACCCGAGCATTTGAAAAATAATGTAATTAATCAGGATGCATTAGATTTAACGACTGAAATACTTGCGTCAAGTTTATATTCTTTAGGTAAACCAGTTTCAGAGCTATTACAAAATATTACTTCATCTCACTCAATACAAGGAAGAAAAGTACCGAGCAATGATTACCTTCGTTGGCTTGTTGCCAGCGTGAGTTATTTACAAACTAAAGGTTTTTTAGATGATGAATTTGTATTTACCAGGAGCATAAAATCACTAGATGATTTGTGGAGCGAATGGCGCAGTAAAAAACCCGAATGGATTACCAATCCAAACTTACAAGCGCAAATAATTCTTTTGCAGGAGTGCTTGAGTGCATTGCCAGATATTCTTACTGGGAAAAAACGGGCAACAGACGTTATGTTTCCGAATTCCTCCATGGAATTAGTGGAAGGAATCTATCAGCGTAATCAAGTTGCCGATTATTATAATCAGGTTCTGGGTGAGTCACTGTCTTTCGCTATAAAGCAAAAACTCAAACAAAATCCACAGTGCAAAATTCGTATTTTGGAAATTGGAGCAGGTACTGGCGGTACCACCGCAAAATTATTACCGCTATTGAAATTTTTCTCAGCATCGATAAGCGAGTATTGTTATACCGATTTATCCAAAGCGTTTTTGATCCATGCAGAAGAACGTTATCAGCCCCATTTCCCTGCACTGACTACTGCCATTTTTGATGCTTCCAAACCATTAGAATCTCAGCTTATAGCAGCGAATAATTATGATTTTGTAATAGCTACCAATGTATTACACGCGACACCTAATATTCGTGAAACCTTACGAAACGCTAAAGCACTGTTAAAAAATGATGGTGTTCTCTTACTCAATGAAATGAGCATGTGGACTCTCTTTAATCATTTAACTTTTGGTTTATTAGAAGGATGGTGGCTCTACGAAGACATTGCATTACGCATACCCGGTAGCCCAGGCTTGACACCCGACCGCTGGAAAGAGGTGTTGCGTAGCGAAGGCTTTAGTGGGATTACTTTTCCTGCTCAGAGCGCGCATCAATTCGGTCAACAAGTTATTGCCGCTATAAGTGATGGCGAGGTGCGCCAGAAGATCGTGAAATATTCGGCTCCTGTTTTAATTAATAAAACTGCGCCACTCAACATTGAGAAACCAAGTACTGTTGCGGATTCCTCCAGTCGACAAGGCACAGAACGTGAACGCGGCATAATCTATTTGCAAAACATAATCGCCAAGACTTTGCGTATGGATGCGTGGCAATTAGACCCTGCTCAATCTCTTGAAAACTACGGCTTAGACTCAATTTTAGTGGTTGGTCTTACTAATCAGCTTCGAAAAGTATTCCCAAGTGTTACTACCACTTTATTTTTCGAAGCGCAAAATATTAATGGCTTGGTAGATTACTTTTTAGAAAGTAAAAGAAAGGAATTTGTGAGCGCGCTAGAGTTAGAAAATACTATCTCTCGTGCGCAAGAGCCAGCACCACAAATTGAGACGAGTAAGCAACCGGCTGTAAAAGAAAGTTCTCGTTCATTTAGGAGAAGCCGGCAACAACTTGTATCAGAATATTCTGTTGTAACTTCAGAAAAGAAAGCGTCACTAACAGATGTAGCAATTATTGGTTTAAGTGGGCGCTATCCACAAGCGGATAATCTAAATACCTTTTGGGATAACCTGGTTTCTGGAAAAAATTGCATAACAGAAATACCTAAAGATCGGTGGCGCTGGGAAGATTATTACGACGTTGAAAAAGGTAAGCCAGGAAAAATATATTCAAAATGGGGTGGCTTCCTTGAAGATATTGATAAGTTTGATCCATTATTTTTTAAAATTTCTCCCAAGGAAGCCAAAAGCATGGACCCGCAGGAACGGCTATTTTTGGAATGCTGTTATCACGCTATAGAAGATGCGGGCTACACGCCTGAGAACTTGGGCTCAAATGAAAAAATCGGTGTGTTTGCAGGTGCAATGAATTCACGCTACACCACACAGCCACTTCATTATTCCATTGCAAATCGCGTCTCATATCTTTTTAATTTTCAAGGGCCGTCGTTAGCAGTGGATACCGCGTGCTCCTCATCATTGACCGCAATTCATTTAGCGTTAGAAAGTATTTACAGTGGCTTGAGTGAATGTGCGATTGCCGGTGGTGTTAATTTAATAATTGACCCTGAGCATTATCAGGAGTTGTCTGCGTTCACTATGTTATCTGTTGGCAATCAATGTAAATCGTTCGGCGAAGCGGCGGATGGATTTATTGATGCTGAAGGTGTAGGGGCCGTCGTGTTGAAGCCGTTGGCTAAAGCAGAGCAAGATGGCGATCATATTTACGGTGTGATTAAGGGCAGTGCCATTAATGCTGGCGGAAAAACCAATGGCTATACGGTGCCAAACCCAAAAGCACAAGCCAGTGTTGTATTAACTGCATTGAAACGCGCGGGATTGCAAGCTACCGATTTAAGTTATATAGAAGCACATGGAACCGGTACTGCTTTAGGCGATCCCGTTGAAATAGCTGGCTTGACGCGAGCATTTAAGGCCTCAGAAAAATCGTCACATAATTATTTAGCCAACATCCACGAAAATGAAAAAATGTTTTGTGCCATCGGATCATTGAAATCCAATATAGGACACTGCGAATCAGCCGCTGGCATAGCAGGTTTAACCAAAGTTTTATTGCAATTTAAGCATCAGCAATTAGTACCGTCATTGCACGCTGACGTTATTAATCCTGAAATCGATTTCAATCAAACACCTTTTAAATTACAGAAACGTTTAGAAAAATGGGTGCGCCCAATTACAACGTTCGAGGGTGTAACACAGGAAGCTCCAAGAGCTGCAGGTATTTCATCGTTTGGCGCCGGTGGAGCAAACGCGCATATTATTGTTCAGGAATACATCCATAAAGATGATGTAATCAATTCAGATGAAGATAATATAAATTCAGATGTTGTAATTTTACTTTCTGCGAGAACTTCAGATCAGTTAAAACAAAAAGCTAGTGAGCTTTTAATATTTATTGAAAAAAATGAAAATTTAAACGATGAATATTCCGTTAAAAATAAAGAACGTATAGATATACATTCACTTGCCTACACACTCCAGATTGGTCGCGAGGCACTTGAGTATCGCTTAGGCTTTATTGTTAATTCTATTGCTGCCTTGCGTGAAAAGCTAAGCTCATATTATGAAGGCAATAATCTCTCTGACGATTTCTTTGAAGGTAATCTTAAACGTAACCGGGAAATACATAGCTCATTGATTGCAAGCCCTGTTTCGAAAAAATCTATCGACAACATGATTTATCACAAAGAATTTCCGCAACTTTTGAATTTGTGGGTTAAAGGTCAGTTGATCGAATGGGAGAAGCTTTATACAGAAAAAAAACCAAATCGTATGAGTCTACCTGTTTATCCTTTTGCTAAAGAACGTTATTGGCTACCAAAAAGATCCACTCAGGAATATGAGCTTGCTATCGCCAATACCGCTCGCCACCCGCTGATTCATACTGATATTTCCAACGCTCACCAACAAGCCTACACATCTATCTTTGATGGTGACGAATTTTTCCTGGCCGATTCGCAGGTGACATTGGATGGGGTTATAAGAAAGAAAATAATTCCTATCGCTATTTATCTGGAGATGGCGCGCGCGGCGATAGAAAAATCCAGAAACTTTAGCGTTAATCCAGATTATATAATATTAGAACTATACAATATTTTGGTTGCAGAACCCGTTGTGGTTAATCAAAGCATTACATTAACCACAGCATTATTTGCACAGGGTAGAGATCAAATTGGTTTTGAAATATACAGCCGTGCAGAAGAGGGTGATGGTGGGGACACGATTCATTGTCAAGGCTATTCCATTATAAGTCGCCACACAGAAACACCAAAAATTGATATAAATCAATTGGTGCTGAAAATGCACGGCACTAAAGTAACTGCAACACAGCATTATCAATCGCTAAAAAAAATCGGCATTGATTACGGCCCCAGTTATCAAGGAATTACTGCTGTTCATGTCGGTGAAAACGAATTATTAGCAGAATTAACATTATCGAGTGAATTAAAAAATGATGTAAATTTTAATCAACAAGTCATTTTGCATCCTGGTTTGATTGATAGCGCACTACAAGCAACATTTAATTTAATTTCAGCTAATAATTTACCCTCATTACCGCTGGCTCTGGAATCTGTCAGTGTTTTAAAAACCTGTGCCGTAGAGATGTACGCCTGGTTGCGCTACGCACAAGGCAGCGGTGCGCAAGATAGATTTATCAAACTCGACATCGATCTGTGTGATCGGCAGGGAAATGTATGCGTACAATTACGCGGCGTAACCTACGAACAAGTTGCTTACGAACAAAAACCTGTCGTAAAAACCTCAAGCGTTGCTGCTAAAAAATTCGAATCCGATACCACATTTTCACGAGAATCGGCATCGACATCGGCACCGACATCAACAGGTGCGCAAACTGCCACCGCAACGATCAAACCGACGATTGCACTTGCGGCAACAGACAATGCGTTACACACAACAGCGGCAGTCACCAAACCTGCGATTACCTTAACCACACTCACCACCGTCGCAGAACCACCCTCCGTTGCCTCGGGCAAACCGTCACTCACCTTATCCCACACAATCGGGAATGACTCTGCTGCGCTTGAGGCCATCGCCCAACCAGCCGCATCTATTAAGGAAGGTATTTAAGATGACTGCTATCAATCTATTACACACCGCTGCACAACAAAGTTCTACCCCACAAAGCTCTGAACCTGCACCGGGTATTATTTGCGATCATGGTGATGGTATTTTCTCACTTCACATAGACGCTGCGTCACAAGGCTCTGTGTTATCTCCTGCGCTGGTTGTTGCATTGTTAACTGCACTCGATGAGTTGCAACAAACAGATACACTCAAGGTATTGATTTTAAAAAGCGGTACGGATGTTTTTTTGCGTGGCGGTCGTGATGATTATAATCATGCACTCGCACAACAATTTTTTTCACGTGTGATTCATTTTCCTTATCCCATCATTGCAGCACTTCAGGGCGATGCCACCGGCGCTGGTTTTTTAACCGGCGCACTGTGTGATTTTATGATTACCGCTGAAACAGCCCACTATGGCTACAGCTCGGCACAGGATCAGTTATTTCCCTCTGCTGCTGAAATCGCTTTATTCACTGAGCGCTTTGGAGCGGTTCTCGCACAGGCTTTTTTATTCGGTGAACCCACCGCTGTTAGCGGAACTCAGTTACACACAAAAGGCTGGACATGCCCCGTGGTTCCCCACAGCGAAGTAGATGCCTGTGCCCATAAACTGGCAATGCAGCTGGCAAAAAAACCGCAAATGGTTTTACGTGTGTTAAAAAATCATTTATCGCGTCGCTTGACGGTATTAACAAATGATCTTGTCCCCGTTGCGCCATGGTTTGATGTCACTGCAAAAGAAAACATAAAAGAAAACATAAAAGAAAACGCAAAAGAAAACGCAAAAGACATCGCAACAGAAAATGTAAACATCAATAAAAAAGCCCGTGTTATTGATAAGAGTATTGCACCGGTTTTACTCACATCACCATCTGCGTCTATTCAATTATCTGTACCGGTGGATCAGGTACTGGTGATTACCCTTGCACGCACCAAAAAGAAAGTCACGCTTAAAACCTTGCTGACAAATTTAACTCAGGTATTCGATCAGCTGCGCGATCGTGTTACACCAACATCTTCAATATCGTCAGCACACAATCAGTACAAATCCGTTGTTCTGGTGAGCGAATACCCAAATTTTTTCCCGGAGTCAGACACGACAATTTCTGAAGACTTCCTGACAGGTTTTCAATCAACACTTAAAAACTGTGTAGTACCGGTTGCAGTGGTCTTGCAGGGAGATGCCTCTGCAAAAGCCTGGCTGGCGAGTTTGAGTGGTGATGCTACGGTGTATTCCCATGCCGGTCGCTACAGTGCAGGCAACATGCTACAAGATGCTCCATTCGCTGCGATAGCGCTGATGGAATTTTCAACCGCGTTTGGTGCTATAGCGGGCCGTGAATTGCTAATGAGTGGCGCAACCTATAGCGGCGATGAATTGCAACAGCGCTTGCCGCATATCATGGTGGCACAACCAGAACAGCTGATAACACTCGCCATAAACCTGGCTACATTCTGGGCGCAATTTCCGTTGGATGTATTGCTCACCTGGAAAAACCAGCGCGGTATGCAATGGCAAGAGAGTCGTGCATGTATAAAAAATAATTTCACTGAAACACTACACCTAACTCAGGCACTACAACAGCCCGAATCACCATCGACAGCAACATCGGAAAAACCAAAATCTATTCCCCTGGCATCAAGCGTTGTATCAGCGACCGCCTATCCAGAGGGTATTGTGCACATTGTCATGGAAGATCGCGACGCAAAAAATATGTTTTCCCAAGCCCTCGTGCAAGGCATGAATGACATCTTCGAGCACATCGATCAATCACCTTTTTATCGCGCTGTAGTTATCACCGGTTACGACAATTATTTTGCAGCCGGTGGTACGCGTGAATCCCTT
>Ga0247741_1000716_pt1 | contig 18233 bp, 26 predicted proteins | sample UWRJL213509R2_FD_180945 | JGI IMG/M metagenome (GOLD analysis project Ga0247741, IMG submission 180945) | Plant litter microbial communities from Arlington Agricultural Research Station in Wisconsin, United States - UWRJ-L213-509R-2 | ecosystem: Environmental > Terrestrial > Plant litter >... | reverse complement strand
TTCACCAGGGTTTGATGTAGTACTAGAACTACCAAAAGTCACAGCTGGTCACGGGATGCTGCTAAGCGCCCGTGGTTACGGATAGGGGCTACAGGTCTCCGCTCGCGCATGCTGTATTTCTATCATATCTTCCGCCTCAAACCTGACCATCCTTATCACAAACAAGTGTAGGGCAAAAAAAGAATCTTAGGATGACTAAAATGAAATTTGCGACGGGGGCTCCACTGCCTGTCGGCGTCAATCGACTTTGGCGTCGAGATTGTGGGTGTTCAGGCTTTCAGGGCCCCTGTTTGGCTGTCCAAACCGTTCATCGTTCACCCTTGATGACATACACTATTATGGCGTTTCTTTTCTCAACAATGACGCGGTCAAGTCCCGATGATGGGCGGGATTCTGCAAAGCCTTCGCTGATCACTGAGAGTCTTTGCATCTTTTGAAAACGTAGTCGCATTGTTTGATCTCTCCTAAGGACATAGAAGTCTCGTAGTGGAGCTATATATATATAATTACGAGGTTCAAGAGTCATCTCATTTGATTACGGTAACCTGTAGGCCGCGACGATTGCAGCTTACTGAGCAAAATAAAAATAAAGACTGGAACAGAAAAAAAGGCCTCACCAGAAACACTTGGTAGATATGAAAGAGACACATCACCATCTTCGAATTCCTTCAGGTAACCCTAGTCACTCGTCAAGGCTGTATGTCCAAACGAAGACGATCATCGTGATGCTCCTCAGCTGCCAATTCAATTTATTTATGATTTCCTCCATAGTACCCGTGTTATCGAAGAGAACCTAGCAACCTCGAACTGTTCTACCCACGTCCTGATGGGTGTATCTCCCAACCCTGGCTGCATTGCAATACAAGGATAGGTTGCCGGTACGCCACACTTCCCGGCATCTCAAGGCGAGGCGCTAAAACGAGCTAAGAAGACAGTTCGACAACGCCACACTAGCATAAGACGGCATATTATGCCCATCATGATCATTTTGTAGTGAAGCCTCAATCCCTCAAATGGGCATCGAACCACCCGAATAGAAACGTTCGTCGACATTTGGAGTACATGAGTAAATGTTGAACTTGAGGAGGAACGAGGCCTCGCTCGATGCCTCCCCCGGCCCCACACATACATAGTCGTCCGATCACCAACGCATCACCTAGCGTGCTTTGGAAGCCTGCGGGTGTATTCCCGGAACTTCACTGGACTGACAGGGAATCTCTCCATGGAGTGGCACCGTCTGGGGATAACTAGCACCGGATGTCAACAACCGACCGGTGCCGATGCTTCCGCTGCGCATGTTGCATGCCGCAGTGTGTGCATGAATGCATCGTGCGTATGTCGCAATCGGGGACATTGCCAGGTATGCACATTGGCTTTGAAAACTTAAAAGTAGTGTTTACGCGCAGACGTATGTCACGCCGAGATCTTGGAAGTGTGTAGGAGAGTCAAAACATCCGAGTAACATGGATGTCAGATGGGTATGCATTATCTCTGTGAGTACGGTAAGTCTACCGTGACGCGTATACAACCACTCTACAACGCTCGTATACCAAGAAAAAACCACGAGGGTATCGATGAATATTTAGCAACTCGCAGCGATGTCAAGATATAAATTCTACCGCTCTATCCCAAGTTCTCTACCTCGCGCTCGGAACTTGAGCTTGTGCGTGCTGACCTTGTGGTACAACATCATACCCGCTCTGTCCAAGATCCGCAGGGAGGGCAGCTGTCTCTTCCAAAGGTGCAGTGGATGACAGTAGACCTTCGCGTTCTTCATCTTCAAGTCTGGCAGAGACTGGAGCATCCCTTGGGACTGGAAGGCAAGGGGGCGGAGTAACAAGGTTGTTAAACAAGAACTATATTAATTAATGCATGTCAGTGAAAATAACCTCAATATGCGAGTCAAAAATGCTTACAGTGCCGTAAACCAACAACCCGAAACCAATGACTTGCAACACAGAAATTGGCCAAACAAGTTTCTCCCACCCAAGGCCGACACTGATAATCCAGATACTCAACGTCCTGCATGTATCCGTCAACGACCTAGCTGTGGCGCTAACATGTCTCGTAACGCTCAGGCCGAAGAAATTGAACAACGAAATGGAGACGCAGATCGCCAAACCGGAGTATAGGACCGAAGGCGTATCGATCATTTGGTGCCATCCACGTGGAATGTCAAAGAAGGGGGTCAGGGAAGAGATCGAGGGGATGGCGAGAATAGGAATAAAGAGGAGAATGGAGAGGGTGCCAAAGAGACCCTCGTAGCCCACGGCCATCAGGGGAGAAACTGAGTAGCGACCTAGTAAAGGTTACGTTAGTGAAAGTATATGAAGGGACCATACAACGTACCCATAATTTTCTCTGAAATTTGGGCGGGAATGTCAGTAATTACCGTCTAGAATGAAATAAAATAATCCCAACCTTCAACGACGAATTGTGTAGCAGTACTGTGATATAAAAAGTCAGCTTCGGAAAGTATCTAATATTAAGTATAAACTTACAAGACTTGCGCAAACAACACGAAGAAAATACCTGACAAGTAGCACGTTAACGTTATGATACCCAATTAAAATTGGAGGAGACGTCGGCGATGTGCACTCACCGACAAGAACCTTGGTTACTTCTGGCTCTTCGATGGCCTTCTTACTCGCATCGTGGTGGAGGCCAAGTGCTCTTGCAAGGTGATGAACGACAGCCTCTTTGACGGCATCCTTAACGAGCGAGCCACTATATCCAACCAAAGCTACGCCTGACATGACAATAATCAAAGAAACCCATCTAAGGAGAAGATGAGGTCGAGTATAATTAGACTAGAAGTGTGAAGTGACATACTGATAAAGCCAAAGGCGACGACGCAGGAAGATCACGCTGAAAACGCCCACAAACAGGACGAGGGCGCCGCGAGTCATCTGGTAGATCGACACGGGTGTATAGAGCAGTCCGACATTCATCAACTAGAGATAAAGATAGCTCTTGTTAGTTTGACCGTTCAAAGAGAGCCGAATTGCGTTCTCGCGCGGTTCAAAAGGTCAATTAGGACTGACAGTAGTTCCGGTAAGGTCACAAGCTGCTGGAATCCAGAGAAGCAAGACTTTCCATCCTTCGAGAGCCAGAGGTTTGAGTTTGTCGAGGGGATCTGGATCATGGTCGGCATCTGGCTGCAGTTGAACCGCTGCCGGGGATGACTTTCGCTTCGACTGAAGCCACGTGTATATGATGGGAAGGAAACCTGGGAGTGAAAAGGAGGGAAAAGGTAAAAGGATAAAGCACATGGACATGAGTAGGAGATTAGCGGACGGAAGGGAGGGTGTACTGACAGAGCATTTCTCCGACTAGTCCGGTGGACATGATCAGTATCCTACTTTGTGCGGGTAGAAAGGCCAGAGGACTCACCGAACATTTGGAGGGTCTGCCAGACGGGCTGCTCATAGAGAACATGAGCTCGCGGGTCGGGGTCACTGCAGTTTTCGACGCATTGCATGTCCTACAAGGGGTTGGCAAGGATAAGACTAGGATGCGGTTGCACTTGCCTGCCATTTGGACCAGAGAGAGTTACTTGACCCCTAGAGAGCGCATAAGCATAGGCGCATATACTAGAGGTCTATACATACCGTAAGGATCATCCCCGCCAGGAGGAAGGGAACATATAGAGAGGTGGGCATCGTAGCGCTGGTGAGAGAAGCGGGGAGTGGGGACAGGCCAGAAGCGGAAGGCGTGACGTGACTGTTGAATAATAATAAACCGAATAAACGGATTCCCAGGAAGAAGCGGATGCAAAGAAGCTAGCATCGACAGATCTGAGACGCAGACGAGTGCTTCTGACGTCCAAGGCTTTTTATCCAGATGGCCAGCCTCCAGCCAACTTCCTTCCTCTCCTCCCCAACAACGACCATGGTCCATCTCGTTCTCTCCTCCACAAAAGGTCAGTGCCCTCACGCCCTCAGGCTTTTGCTCATTCTTTGCAGGCAACCAGGGTCTGCGTTACTTTCCATATTCAGGCTATCTCGGTCTCACCCCAATTCGCGTCGATGGAGGTGCGTGCTTCAACATAGCAACTGTATATCCAGTACTAACACCACTCTTCAGTTGTGCGCACGAGAGTAGATGCCGACCTAAAGACACTGCCCGCCAGGTCGCTTACCGTCTCAGTACGCTGTTACGAGACGCGGACAGGCCGTGTCAACACGCTACATTCAAAAGTTCTCGTCGATTACACCCAGGTGCTATGGACGAAAGAGGATGGTGTTGAATATGAGCAGATTGGCAACCTCGACTTTCCCTTTCGTCTCTCAATACCCGCCAAAGTCGCCGGGTTCAGCACGGCTGTCTTTGTAGATTACCGGTGTATGTGGAGAGTAGAAGCTGGTACGTCGTCCTGCACGATCTGTGCTTTTACTATATACTGAACTTTACTCGAGTGCTATCGCATTCACCAATGTCAGGTCTAGGGTCGCGGCAGGTTCGACATTTCGAGCTTCCCCTAGTGCGGTATGATATCCCACCATCTCCACCCTTTCCCCCTACCCCAGTACCGCTACTTAGTCAAGAAACCACTAAGCCTCGCGCGCCTCGGATACGATACTCCGTAAACTCACCACGGACACCAATAGGACCACTCGATCTCGTCTCCATTCCCATCCACCTCCAACCCACCGACTCGTCCGTATCAATACGAAGTGCGAGCGTAATTGTCGAACGCCGTATCCAGCTTCTTGACTGCCTAAACCCACAACCTCCGTCTCCACTACCATCTTCCAACGCAGCCCTGCATCCAAGTACTTCCTCTTCCTCTCTCACCGCGTCTAAACCCTCCACATCATCAACACCTCCATCATCATCCTCATCATCCTTTCCCAAGAACCCATCCACAGAATCCTATTCTCCCACCCAATCCTATCAAGACCACTCAGTCCGACCCAACACAGATACCGAAGTAGAACGGGGTGGTGACTCGCCTACATCTACGACTGCAACATCATCAGATCCCGCAGCCTCCACATTTTCCCTGAGTTCTTCGAATCCGACCATTACACCTGGTACCGTGTATCCTCATGCCTCGGCTGCATCGCTAGCACAGTCTCAATTCTCGGAAACAGCCCCATTAATCCACCCGAACACATCCTCATTTTCTCCGAATCCGAGTTCTTCTCAGCTGGCGCACACATCTGGCTCTTCTTTTGGCGGCAGTGGTGCATCTGTGCCATCATCGCCGTTCGCGTCGCCCCTTTCGCCCTTCCCTTCATCCTCGTCACCGGCAACAACTAAGTTGGTGCTAAACCCAATAACTGGCACCGAATCCTCCGGCAGCTTTTCGCGAGATGCAAATGGTGTTTTTAGTAAGACGCTTACGCTACAGTGGCCAGCTGCAAAGTCGCATAGCCGGTGGGCAATCGGGGAAACCATCAGTTCAGAGCTGGTTTGTGTCAAGTATTTCATCCGGACGAAGGTGTGTTGGATTTATTCTGGTCTACGTCCTTGTATAGATCGTAACATTATATGCTAACATTTCACTTTGTACAACAGATAATTGTCACATCTCCCTCTGGCACAGAAACGATCGAACTCACAGATCAGGAGCTCTTCATTGTGTCAACAAACGAAACTGAGCGCCAGCTCGCCGCCGCTAAATACGCCGAAGCACAGGAAGCTATCATAGACGGACACTCGCGCTCAAAGTCCAAGTCACCTCGACGCTCAAAGGCGGATCGTGCGGATGTTGACAGCATTGCAATCCCACCTTCGCCAGGTCCAGGAACGATGTTAACCAGCGCCAATAGCGCGACTGGCAGGAAGACCCCACCCTCAGTGGGTAAGAGCAGCTCGAGGATTTCGACCAGCAGTAGCACTGGAAGCAGCAGACGCCCTCACACGAGCGCAGGACCGCGTGATAAACCAACCAGCTTCACGGGAGGGGCATATATGCGCGGTGCACGCGAGACGGGAAGGGAAGATGCAAAAGACGCGAATGATACCCATAGCGGTGGAGGCTCGAGTACAAAGAGGAGATCAGAGATGCTTTTCCGCTCGGGTGGCAGTACAAGTGTTGTCCCTCCTCCGTCCTCTTTCTCCAGGCGCGACTCTTCGAATGAGGTGCCAAGTCAGTCACGCACGCATACCAGCCATTCCAGCGCGTCGTCCTCGTCCAAGAAATCGTCTATCTCGTCGGCCAACTCCCATTCTACTCCCTCATCCTCGTCCTCGTCCACTACTCGGTTCGTAGGCGGCCTTGGGTTGTCAAGTGGCGGTGGCAGCTCCTCCAAACTTAGCAGCAACTCATTTTGGTCCACAGTCCATTCCAACGGCTCGTCTGGCTCAGCTAAAGCTTCTAGGGTGAAAGCAGCGCCCAGCGGTAGTAGCACGAGCACCACTGCTAGTTCGTCCAGCATATCAACCAACAGTGGGAGCATCAGTGGGAGGAGTATGGGCGGCCGCCGAGACAGTAATGCGGAGATCGCTCTCAATGACGAACCGTCGCCATCCAGCTCTCCTTCGGATCGTCATATGCGCGAGTGGGAGGAAGAGTTGGCGAGGATTGAGATGAGGAGTCGGAGGTCGAGTGATTTATTAGGTTTCTCAGGGAAGAGGAAGAGGTCGACGGGTGCGCCAAAGGTGGGGGCTGTAGCACAGAGTGGGCATGAAGTTAGGTCGCCGTGAATCGGTTTTTCGCGATTCATGGAGATGCTGGTGGTTCTGAGTTTTTGTTTGCCCTTCTTTTCCAAACGTCTCTGCTCTTTCGTTCATCCATTCGTTCCGTTTCCTATTTTTCCGATACATCATCATCACCCCTCATTCACTCACTCGTCTTCAACTCATGACCAAAGTCCATCAACTGAAAGCATCCATCCATAGTTTTCTAATTAACTCGCACATTCTCTTGGATCTATTCTGCACGCATATCATTGCCTCTCTCCTTGTAAACAGCATATATTATACATCGCTCGTAGCCAGTAGCATTTTTTCGTCTTTCCAATCGCATCTGAATTCAATGTCCAACATCCAAAGGTTGTTGATAAATTATGACCTCAGTAGAATTCGTGACTGTCACACCCGTTACGCGACGTGAATACCAATGCCGCCGCCTTGGGCATTTGCGCAGCTCAACGCGGTTTATTCTTCCTCCCTCACCTCGAACCAAGACGCACAATGTCAGGACAGTTTCCCTGGGGCAAGTTTGCTATCTACTCTACTGCCTGTAAGTTTTCAGAGTCTTGTGTATCAGGATGGAACTACCTAGCTCACCAAACTACTTTCTACCTTCTGAATCAACCACCTTGCCCGTTGAACGCCGCAACTCCATCTTTGGTCGCATATACCCACCGCATAAACTCTCTTCTGGCTGCGGAACTCCTATATGTCTGGTTGATGAACTTCATGCATGGTCATTCCTCTTCTTGTGGACGCCGGCACGGTCAACCATCGTCATTCGGAATTGTATCGCAAATGCAACTATCAACAAACCCCAAAATATATTGTCACGGCGGACCTTGGGCTGGATATATTCATGCGTACCCTCTTCTCTTCGCCGGCCATTGGTACATGGACATGAATTTGCGATGTCACTCGTTCTTCGTCTTCCTTTGGGCTATGCTCATACTCCGACTCCGGTTGCCGATTCTTAACCTCCGGATTTCGCGACTTACAACTTCTACTTTGATTTATGCCCTGTCGGAACCAACTAAACTCAATGGTCATAATCGTATTTCTGACCGGGAACCCATCTTCCATCCAACCCTCGGCTATGAAATCTGGATACAACTGGATGTGATCTGTACACATGCGTACTTTTGTGGTTCACAAACTCAAATGCACACCATACCTCGTAACCTGGACCCTTCCGACTTGGCGATGCAGTCATGGGCGTAGGCTACGCGCTTATGAAAGGTTCGTCATTCACGGGAACTATACATATCCTTCAGCTTCCAATCCTTCATGTGTTCGGCGAGACGAGGCGAGGCTTAGCTGCCTTCTGCTCCTCCATAAATGTACTATAGTACAGCCTAGTGCTACCTCGAGCTTGGGCTAACACGAACCTTAACTATCAAAGGAACTTGGCTTCTTTGCAATTTCGATTGCTCTAGCACGTGTGGCGCATGTCCTGGAGCACTAAGGCTGCCCTTCTCTCTCTTCCAGTCACTCTACGATCGATATGGCTCATCGATATACCAATTACTGATGCTTCTTATCTTCTTTCAGCCACAACACCCACAGAAGAGCAGTTATACAACGTGAGTGCCCAGGTTCTAAGTTCTGAATCCAATCCCCAATCCTGCATTCCACTCTCTTGCTTCAATTCGTCATCGATACTGCTTCATACCTCACTCTTCATTTTCCGAATTGCCCGTGCCGGATATTTCGACAAGATCTTCCGTGCTATTTTTATGGATGCCGCCTCTTGTCATACTCTTGTCATTCTTTCTCTTCTGTAAGCCAAGGGAGCTTGGAGCACGCTTTGTTCTGTTCTATTCGCTTACTGGAGTTTCCAGGCCACTCTTTTTGATCTGGCATCTCCCGTTTCCTGGGACGCCCACCGTGTGTTGGTTGGCTTGTGTGTCCCTGTGGGATAGACGAATCAATGAGATTCTTGAACGGCTATCTTCCTCTTCTAATTCTCTTTCGCGGGCGTTTTGACCCCGGGTATTGTCAGTCTTGGTTTGTCTTGGTCCCGAGCAACTTCCAGCTAGTAATCGAGAGTGGGCGTTGTGTGGGCGTTGTGAGGTCGTTGGCTCGGTGATCTAACTCCTCCAGAGGCACTGCAGATTTTGAAATGTCAATATTTCAGAAGTCCTTGTGTTCTCCCGAGCTCGATACCCACTTAGGCTTTCTGTTCACGTTATTACTTCTATTTCGTCCTTCCCAGTCTCCTTACACAGGGCCGCTTCTCACGGACAATCGATGTCAACTTTCCCACTTCTGACGTGCTATTTCTGCGTGCAAACCCATTTATACCATCAGGCGAAACCTGCCTTGCGCCTTTTGACATTTCCACGAGCACAGAGATCAGTTGACTTCGGCATAGACATTTGTCGCACATTCTGCTTCTCCGCAGCCATTTATTTTTGTTTCCCGTCGTTTCGTCGAGTTTTCAAGACGTCGGCTTTTGCTATTCCAGTTAGGCCGGGATTCCTCCAAATAATTTTGAGTGTTTCTTCTTTTATAGAACGCACTGAATGACACGAGGCCCTCACTTGTGTCCTCGTCATGCCATATGTTATGAAATTCGAGCGCTAATCACTTCGCTTTTTTGACAGCGACTGGCGCCCGATCTCCAACGTAAAGTGGACGCTGCTCGGGCTGCACGATTAGCAAGGGAGGCAGAGATGACGAAGCAAGTAGAAGCTCAAGTGGGTCACTTATATTTTATCTTCTTTCACCTCGACGGAACGCCGCCATGGTGATCGAATATCACTCTTTTTCCGTCTCTTTACTCCCCTCTTGAACACGCTGCGCCACCAATTCATCCTTTTGCTTACTCGCCGTTGTCCCTCTAGATCAAGAACGAAACGTCACCGGAAGCGATGAAACCAATCTGGGCCGATCCTCCATCAGCGAGAAAGTAGTCAACTGACTTAAGTTTTTGTTCCTAATCTCATCGCTGTCCTTCGCATCTCCACTCAGCATCCAGTCAATACTTATAATCAAACCCAGTACTACCGCCACTGTATGAGTACTGCATTCTTTATCGTGTACTCTACTGCTGTCTACCGTCATATAGGGTGTGATCGGGATCTTTCCTCACTCAGTCATTGCTGTACTAAGACTCCTCCGCTCGGATAGGCTCTATTCCTTTTGCAGCTGCCGTGCACGTATGCTACATTCTGAAAGAACAGCGTCTGAAATTGATTGTCGTCATTGTCACAAGTATACTCAAAATTCAACTCTTCGAACCCCCGGACTATGTTTGCCTCCATGAGTATGGCGACGGGAAATCGAATTCGAAGATGGGCTCACATGCTCTGGTGTTGTCTCATGATATATACATTTCTCCTGGTTCTAGCGGTTGGCCGGTCCCGGAGAACCATGGCGTGACTGCATACCTTTGCATACCTACAGAAATTCAACAATGGAACGTGTGACGAGAATTCGACGAACAACCAGGTGGATGAAGATGCAAGGGTCATATCAACTCTATTTTGTTTGTCTCCGGAGTTTGGGGAAGAACATAGTGGGTGCCCGACGCTTCAAGCTGTATTCTCATCGCCTCAGGACCGCCTTGCGCCTTTCCAGTCAAATTTGCCATCGACATTTGGCCCAAGAGAGCAATCGGCGTTGGTTATCCCCGTTTTTTTTTTTCGCTCGCTCTTCGAGCCTGCAAGCCATGCTGCAGTCCGGATGCATCGCAACTCGATGTCTTGGGTAAATATCACGGTAACATTCGGGCAGGGCTATCGTTTTCATTGCTCAAAATAGCGCTTCACGAAAGCCGGAGGCATGTTGATGGACATATGTACATGTACTTACCGCACGCCTATCAACGTCAAGCTGGTTGTAAGCAACATAGTTGACGCCACAAAAAAAAAAACAAACTGGCAGCTGCATCGAGAACCGAAATCCGAAATCAACGCACTGGGGAACCATAATTAAAGGCCTCAAATGCTTGACTTGTAGGGCAGGATGAATGAAGGCCTTAGGCATGCAGATAAGCAAAGCGCACCACCTCGCCGAATAATATTATGAAAGCGCGTCACGAAAACGTAGAAGGAAGAAATGTCTAATAGATAAGATAGGGTACAACAGGCTTGCCAAGAGTAAAGAACTTAGAGCCCATATTATGGATATCGGTGTTCAAGTTCCAGTTTGGCGCGCAGTTCTTCAGGAGAATAAATGTGGTAAGGATAGACATGTGCCGTGGTCGGATCGTCAAGTAAATAGGTCATGAGGGGGGTAGAATGATATTAGAAATGATTCAGAAGGTAGATGGTGAGCGGGTGGAAAGATGGCAGTGGAGTAAAGATCTAATGCACAGATACTTGGGCCAGGTTCATTACGAAAAGGCGGACAAAGTCTTCAATCCTGCCACAAGAGCCGCAGAGTAAAGAATGCCAATCCTGTTTAGAGCAGCCGTTGAAAAGTGTGTATTAGCGACCATCCATAAACCATGTAAAGAGGGGGAATAGAGAAATGAAAGGTATGTACCAGAACATTCTAGATCAAATGACTTCGAGGATAGAGTATAGTATCAAGCACCGAACTCTCAAACAAAGCAACGAGGGGAACAGAGGCACTACGCACCCTCATCTCGATATTCCGTTAACGTCAACATGGTTGGGACCAGGGACCCTGGGACTGCTCTTGCCGATGGAAGAGGAGGGCGTCAACAACGGCTGAGCAGCTGACTCGGGTGACGATGGTAGAGTACCATATATCCCATCTGAGGCGGACGTTCTTGAGGATGCTACCGAGGTCGATGTCATTTCATCGAATCCACTGGAAGTCGATAACGAATTATCCCGGTCTGCTAACATAATTGGGAGAGGGGAGGATGCAGTGGTAGAGGTGCCGGCCGTATGCAGAGTATCATCAGAGGCTTGTGAAGCGGAGGGCCCAGGGTGGCCTCTGATGGAGGTAGACGAAGCATCGGCATCATTATCCACAACTATGACCTTCGGTACAGACTCTGCTGCTGTCGACGACGACGAAGACGACAGAGCACCAGTAGTGACAGGAGCAGACGCAGCAGCACCACTTGTCGGATCCGGCGTGGCTGACCTGGAAGTTCCTAAAACAGCAGCGGCTGTAGATGTCGACGTCAGCGCAGCGCTCAATGTGCTGAAGGCAGGCGGACCAGTAGCGCGATTTCGCCAGGCAGCTTGGTTCTCCTCACTCTGTGGAACGTTTGGGGCAGGATTAGGCGGGGGAGGCGTACGACTCCGGGACAGTGACCATGATTTCCGTCCAGGCGTCAACGAATCCTGCGACTCAACTTTATTATGCTTGAAATGTGACGAACTTGACGATGAGGGGCTTTGTGATGACGGAGTCAATGATAAATTGGCGCTTGAAGGTAGAGAGGAGTGCGAATCCAAGGTAGATGGTCCCGGTCCAGGGCTAGGAGAATGGCCAGCTTCTGTTGATGGTCGACCAGAGGCAATCGATTCTGTACCACCATCACCTCCCGCTGCAGCTTCAGCTGCTGCCTTTTTCTTCTTCTCCTCGGCCTCCTTTCGTTGATGCTCTTCATGGTCTATCATAGACAAGCGCATAGCTTCCATCAGCATTAGCTGTAAAAATGATTAGAGAATGGAACTGAAGTCGGATAGGAATCACACACTTCTTCGAGATCTTGGCCAGCCATTCCCATGAACTGCTCAACACCTCCATTCTGTTGTCCTCTACCACGGCGACTTCGTCTGCCTCCTGGATCGGCACCCACAGCTGCGGCCTCTTCCGGTGATAGAGGATGCACACGCCCACTCGTCACGCCGACTGGGATCAAGCGGTCTCCGACTTGCCTCATAATAATCCGCCTATTGGCCCGTCTCGCGACTGCAGCGCGGACGGCCTCGAGTTTAGCTTCCCAATCCGGTCGGATTTGATCTGGAAGTCAAGGGGAGCTGTTCTAAGCTGGCTGTTCCTTTCCATCAATGACGCGAGCATACCTGTGGTGACCACTTCGGGGCTATCAGCGCCGAACGACTTCTGCCGTCGTTTATGCGTGGGCATTGTCGTTGGCTCTGCTGACGGACGTTGCGAATCTGACCAAAGTGAGTTCTGGGGAAAGATTCACGTGAATAAGTCGAAAATATGTTGGAAAGTGTAAACGCACCGATCCATCACTGCCTAAGCCAGCTCGCCAGGGAGGTGGGCTGTAAACGACGCCAAAATTCTCTTGAACGCAATACGGACACGCAGCATACTCCGAGACAAGATGGGTGGTGGTGGGTTCGGCGCGTTTGATCTGTACGAAACACTCTGTGCATATCGCCTGATCACAACATCTAGAATGGTTGATGTTGGGCGGGTAATACTTTGAAGGTATCGCTGTATATCAATAATGAGAGTTCGTGAAATAAGCCGGAGCACTGACCAAGAAACAGATAGGACACTCGACGGCACCCCTATACACCTGTGCCTCTGGTTTAGCTGGTTCCTTCAATGCTCCTGGGCGTTTAGACTTTGAACCCGAGTGATGAGAGCTCGCGGTTGCCTCTATTCGTGTGACGGCGTCCGGATTCTCAGGATCTGTAAGTTCTTTCCTTGCAGCAAGGATTTGGTCATCATCCCAGTTATCCTCATAGTCCTCTAGCGGGCGATAGAAAGGAGCGAGCTTGCGCTGGACGATTAGTTGGGAAACGATGGCCTGATTCCAGTCTCGAGGGCCGGTATAAACACCCTGAGGAACGAGCGAGCCATAGTCGACGGACTCGTCCTGGTGGCCGCGCCCCGAAGATGAGGAGTTGCCCATGGCGGTGGTATTTTGTTAAGCCAGTTCTGAGGGAGAATATATGCACCAGAGCAGAGAGGGATTTCCCAACTCCGAGTCAGTCGAATTGAAGCCCCAGGGCGCACGCGAAGGCCGTAATCTCTATTGGTTCTTGTTTGGCTCAAGTGGCGTATGCGGCATCCTCTCGCCAAGTCATATTTTTGTAATCCTTACATTTGTAGTATTGGACAGAGCCGTGGAACCAGATAGCGTGATTTGTTGCACTTTGTGCGTTTGCAGAAGTCAGACAGACGACTTGCATCGTCTTCATCTCCTCTCTGCTTTCTGTCTATTTAGCGCATTTTCATGACAAAGAGCAGGTTGACTATGCTGACGGAGAGCATTTACTGGTACTTTCGGGACTTGGTTTCGCCACGTCACTTTCGCACGTGTACTCAATATTTTTACGGAGATCATGCACCCGGTCGCTGTCCGATACACTGCAGTAATTCTGCTCTCCCCAGTACCACTACCATAGACCTATAGCATTCCCTACTTTCCTTAATTTTGGTCTGTCTTTCTCTCATGGAGACTCCGTGGACGAAATCTCCACAACAAATACTCGAGCATTACGTTGTCGACCCGGCTCGGGGACTCACTGCAGATCAGGCAGCCAAACACGCAGAGATATATGGAAAGAATGGTGAGCATCTTTCTCTTCTATACACTCCTCTACAACCGCTCAAACTCCTCGTCTCGCCTCCAGAGCTGCCAGAGGACCCTGCAACCCCACTATGGGAACTTATTCTAGAGCAGTTCAAAGACCAGCTGGTGTTGATTCTGTTGGGTTCCGCCGTCGTGTCGTTTGCTTTGGCTCTTTTGGAAGAATCGGATGGTTCTAGCTGGGGTGGCGCATTTGTGGAGCCCATAGTCATTCTCCTCATCCTCGTTGCAAACGCAGCAGTTGGTGTTATCCAGGAGTCGAGCGCAGAAAAGGCAATTGACGTAAGTCCCCTTGCGCGTTCCTGTCCGGAAGTAACATATCTAATCATCTGGGTGCACCCAGGCGCTCAAAGAGTACTCCCCGGATGAAGCCAAGGTCCTCAGGTCTGGTCAAATTGGTCGTATACACGCTTCGGAACTTGTTCCAGGAGACATAATTTCGGTGGCGGTAGGAGACAAGATCCCCGCCGACTGTAGGCTATTCTCCGTGTCGTCCAGCAGCTTCCGGATCGACCAGGCCATTCTGACGGGAGAAAGTACAAGTGTGAACAAGTCGTTGGATGTTGTCACGGACGAGAAGGCTGTGAAGCAAGATATGACTAATATGCTCTTTTCCGTGAGTTACATTCCAGGACGATATATACTCCATTCTAACACATATTGCAGGGAACCACTGTCGTTAATGGAAATGCCAAAGCCATCGTCGTTTTCACAGGTCAACAAACAGCTATTGGCGACATTCACAAGTCTATCACGTCCCAAATCTCAGAAAAAACTCCGTTGAAGAGGAAACTTGATGATTTCGGTGACATGCTCGCTAAGGTCATCACTGTTATTTGCATCCTCGTCTGGCTCGTCAACATCCGTCATTTCTGGGACCCTTCGCATCACGGAGCGCTCAAGGGCGCAATTTACTACTTCAAAATTGCTGTCGCATTGGCTGTTGCTGCCATCCCTGAAGGTCTCGCCGCCGTGATCACTGCTTGTCTGGCATTGGGAACGAAGAAGATGGCGCAAAAGAATGCAATCGTGAGGAACTTGCCCAGCGTCGAGACTCTTGGTTGCACGAACGTTATCTGCTCAGACAAGACTGGTACTCTGACCACGAACCAAATGAGCGTGTCCAAGGTTCGCAAATATATTAACTGTCTTCGATAACCTGTACTCATATCCTTCTAGTTCTTGGTTGTTGATGGCAACACTGGCGCACCTCGCGAGTACACAGTGGAAGGCACTACCTTCTCGCCATACGGGTCGGTTTACACTGCTGATGGCAAGAGTGCCTCTGCTGAACTCCAATCAGACCCTATTCAACGATTGGCTGAGATCAGCTCTCTCTGCAATGACTCCAAGGTTGTGTACAACGCGGTTCGTGCATTCGTATCACTTCTTGTTCATAAATTTACTAACGTCTTATAATAGGAGAAGGACATTTACAGCAATGTCGGAGAACCTACTGAAGCAGCTCTGCGAGTTCTCGCCGAGAAGATTGGGTGCTGCGACGCTGAAGTTGCCAAGTCTCTCAAGGATCTTTCGCCCACGGCCCGTGCAAACGCAGTTAACGAATACTTCGAAAGCGCAAAACCTCGTCTTCTCACCTTTGAATTCTCTCGAGACCGTAAAATGATGTCCGTCCTCGTTCGCGTCAATGGCACTGGCTCTCTCTTTGCCAAAGGCGCTCCTGAATCCGTTCTCGAGCGGTGTACAACTGCCCTTGTGGATGGGAAGACGATCCCGCTCACACAATCTCTCAAGAGCGCCATCCTCGAACGTACCCTCGCATACGGCTCCAACGGTCTCCGAACACTCGCCATGGCGTACCGCGACGTGCAAGACATCGACTCGACGCACTACCTCTCCGAAAGCTCCAAGGACTACGCACGGTTTGAGCAGAACCTCACCTTCGTCTCGCTCGTTGGTATGCTGGACCCTCCACGCCCTGAGGTGCGCGATGCTGTAGCTAACTGCCGCGCTGCTGGGATTCGTGTTATTTGCATTACGGGTGATAACAAGGGTACTGCTGAAACCATCTGCCGGCAAATTGGCATTTTCGGTGAGGATGAGGACTTGACGGGCAAGAGCTACACGGGCAGGGAACTAGATGCATTGACTCATGAGGAGAAGGTGAAGGCTGTTCAGAGGGCGAGTTTGTTCTCAAGGACGGAGCCAGGGCATAAGAGCCAGCTGGTGGATCTGTTGCAGGGCCTGGGATTGGTTGTGGCTATGGTCGGTCATTCTCGATTTTGGTACAATTCCTCTGAGCTGACTTTGGGTTACTGTTCGATAGACTGGTGATGGTGTCAACGACGCTCCTGCTTTGAAGAAGGCAGATATTGGAGTCGCTATGGGCAGCGGAACGGACGTGGCGAAACTTGCTGCCGACATGGTCCTCGCTGATTCGAATTTTGCAACCATCGAGAAGGCCGTCGAGGAGGGTCGATTAATCTATAATAATACTAAGCAGTTCATTCGGTATCTTAGTACGATCTTTTCTTCCTTTCTCCTCTTGTCTTCATTGCTAATAATGCTTCTTCAGTTTCATCAAATATTGGCGAGGTCGTCTCTATCTTCCTCACTGTCCTCCTTGGCATGCCCGAAGCTTTGATCCCTGTGCAGCTGCTCTGGGTGAACTTGGTCACAGACAGTCTACCGGCCACCGCACTTGGATTTAACCCTCCCGATCATTCGATTATGAGGGTGCCGCCTAGAGATAGCCGTGAGCCTCTTGTGGGCAAGTGGCTGTTCTTCAGGTATATGGTCGTTGGCATATATGTCGGATGTGCGACGGTGTTTGGGTATGCGTGGTGGTTCTTGTTCTATACTGGCGGTCCTCAAATCTCGTTCTACCAATTGGTATGTGATTCTTCTTGCTTCCGTGATAGGGAGATTAACTAACATTTGATAACCTGTAGACCCATTTCCATCAATGCGCTACCCAGTTCTCGGAGATTGGATGCAATATGTTCACCAATGAGATGTCTCGCCGTGCGACAACAATGAGTCTCTCGATTCTCGTTACCGTTGAAATGTTCAACGCCATGAACTCGCTTTCCGAGAACGAAAGTCTGCTCCGGCTGCCGCTGTGGAAGAACATGTACTTGGTTGGTGCCATCTCTCTGAGCATGGCTCTGCATTTCATGATTCTCTATGTTCCCTTCTTCACTGTGAGTATTATTCGATTAATTATCATCACCTTGTGACTGACGGTATGAATCTCAGACCCTTTTCGCCATCACCCCGCTTAACTGGACAGAGTGGCAAGCGGTTCTGCTCATCAGCTTCCCTGTTCTTGTCATTGACGAAATCCTCAAATTCGTTACTGTGAGCAGTCCTTTTTCTGCCCAATCATTCGCTATACTGACAAACAATATAGGCCACAATTGTGGACCCTCCTGCGAAAATCAAGCTCGACTGATCAAGCTTTTGTCTTGATCAAGGTGGCAACTTCCACCTTGTACGATTAGATTTGAACTATCTATACCTCGGATGGTTTTGCCCATCCCCTAGATCACGGCTAGTTGGGCCTGTCGTAGAGTACATACATGTGTGTATACGACCAGCTTGTATAGGATGGAAACCAAAAAAACGAATACATACCTTTATTCGAGAAAAGCTTCACCCAAGTGAATATTTGAATCAGGCGCTAGTCGCACTGGAGCAGTGCCGTGTTGTTTGGGCGTATTTTTTCCAGGGCAACCAAATACGCGTCGTCGACGCGATCTCGACTTTCCATTCCTAAGTCCATTACGCATCTGACGAACTTTTATCTCGTCCTTTCTTCGTGTCTTATTCATGTATCAACGAGATGCCCGTGCTGGCGCTTTTCTGGGAGGCGATCGTGTGTCTGGACAAGACATTCGAGATCAAAATGGTATGTCTCTTGCAGTAATCAGTCTTGCAAGAATATCTCCCTTGAACTCCTTTGTCCTCAGTTATTGCTGCGCAATCGATCGCAAATATTGTGAAGAGCTCACTAGGTCCCCTTGGATTGGATAAAATGTTGGTGGATAATATTGGAGTGCGTCCTTTCTTTCATGGTACCTAGAGCAAAGCTGACGCATCTCCTTCGGTGTCGTTCCACAGGAAGTCACGATCTCCAACGACGGTGCTACCATTCTCTCTATGCTAGCAGTTGAACATCCAGCTGGAA
>Ga0247741_1000715_pt1:2500-18237 | contig 18237 bp, 12 predicted proteins | sample UWRJL213509R2_FD_180945 | JGI IMG/M metagenome (GOLD analysis project Ga0247741, IMG submission 180945) | Plant litter microbial communities from Arlington Agricultural Research Station in Wisconsin, United States - UWRJ-L213-509R-2 | ecosystem: Environmental > Terrestrial > Plant... | reverse complement strand
GTACCTGCTTTACGTGCCGCAGGCGACCGATCCGCTGGTCGTGTACGACAGCACGGCCACGCAGACCGCGCTCAACAATTTCATCGAGGCGAACGGCCTGTCGAAATATCGCGGCACGATCGTGCCGAAGAATACGCAGCGCGCGCCGAACTGGTTCAAGGTCGATCTTCACGTCGACCAGGAAATCCCGCTGCCGCTCGTGCAGGGGGCCAAGCTGAAGCTCTTCGCCGATCTGGAGAATGTGCTGAACCTGATCGACAAGGACTGGGGCTCGCTGCGCCAGGTGGCCTTTCCGTACATGGCGCAGGTCGTGAACGTCGCCTGCGTCCCCTCGTCCACGCCCGGCGGCAATCCCTGCGCCCAGTATCGCTATTCGAGCTTCTCCAATCCGGCCGTGGACAACCAGTCCCGCTTCAGCCTGTGGGGACTTCGGATCGGCGCCAAAGTGCAGTTCTGATCGCCTGAGCAACTGGCCGCGGCGCGCACGTCGCGGCCTTTACCCTGTCCGGAGGCCCATCCGTGCCCATATTCCTGTCCCGTCTCGCCCTGTTCCTCGTGCTGGCGCTCGCGTCGGTACCGGTCATGGCGCAAAAACTCGATGATCGTCCGCGTACCGCGGTGATGACCGCCTTCCCGCCGGAATGGGCGGCGCTGGTCGGCGCGGTCAGCGACCCGGTCGAGCACCGGGTCAACGGCCTGACCATCCTGACGGGCGTGATAGAAGGCAAGCCGGTCCTGTTGATCCAGAGCGGTGTCAGCATGGTCAATGCGGCGATGAACACACAGCTCATGCTCGATCGCTTCGTCGTAAAGCGGATCGTGTTTTCCGGGATCGCTGGCGGGGTCGACCCCGGGCTCGATATCGGCGACGTCGTCGTGCCGGAACGCTGGAACCAGTATATGGAGGTCTCGTTCGCCCGCCAGACGCCGTCCGGCTGGGCGCCGCCAGAACGGCCGGACGCGAGCGCCTTACCCAATTACGGCATGATGTTTCCACGCGACATCCGGGTCGGCAGCGCGACCGAACCGGTGATCCGCCGTCGCTGGTTCACCGCCGATCCCGCGCTGGTCGCGCTCGCCCGCAAGGTTGCCGGCGCGACCAGGCTTGCCCGGTGCCTGCCGACGACGGGCGCAGCGCCGGCGCCCTGCCTGGACAAGACGCCGAAGATCCTCGTGGGCGGGGGCGGGATCAGCGGGCCGGCCTTTGCGGATAACGCCGAATATCGCGAATATCTGTTCGCGACGTTCGGGGCTCAGGTGCTCGACATGGAAAGTGCGGCGGTGGGGCAGGTGGCCTTCGCCAATTCAGTGCCCTTCGTCGTCTTTCGCAGCCTGTCGGACCTCGCGGGCGGCGACAGCGGTCGCAACCAGATGGTGACCTTCATGGCGCTGGCCTCGACGAATTCCGCCACCGCCGTGCGGGCGTTCGTCGCCGCGCTGCCCGATTGATCCGCACCGCTTCGCGGTGAAGCGTTCGACGTCGGGCAGCGCGCCAGGCCGTCGGCCCGGAATCCTGCGGCGGCAATGGTGCAATCTCACTCACCGCATACGGATCCTGCCAACCGGCCGGATGTTGATGTGCTGGACTTGTTCGCGCTGACGTGATTCTGGGTTCGGTGTCACAAAAGTGACATGTGGAGCACATCAGATCGACCAGGTAGCCGCCCTTCCATACCGTATCGCCGCCGACGGCAGCGCCGAAGTAATGCTGATCACCTCGCGCGACACGGGGCGCTGGGTGATTCCAAAGGGCAATCCGATCAAGGGGCTCGCCTCGCATGAGGCGGCGGCCGAGGAGGCCTATGAAGAAGCCGGGGTGCGCGGCATTGCATGCCCCTCGCCGATCGGCAGCTTCTCCTACACCAAGCGTCGCCGGACGAGGCGCAATCGTGACCTGGTGGTGACGGTCTATCCGGTTGCTTTTGTCGAGCAGGTTGGTGACTGGCCAGAGCGCCATCAGCGCGAAACGCGGTGGTTTGATCTGCCCCGCGCCGCGGCCGCGGTGGACGAGCCCGAGTTGAAGGCGTTGATTGCCGCTTTCCGAGCACCGGTGATTCCGGCTAGTCTCGCGCAGCGCGTCCTTCCGGCGCTCCGCACCCAGGCTAGAAAGAGAATTCCCATGGTCGCTTGGTTTCAGGCGCTGATGCCCAAGCAAGGCCGCTTCTTCGACCAGTTCGAGGCGCATGCCGCGACGCTCGTCGCCGGCGCCGATGCGCTCGCTCGCCTGCTACACAATCAGGGGCCGATTGCGGAGAATATCGCCGCGATCGTCGATCACGAACATGCCGCTGACGACATCACCCGCGAGGTATTGCAGGATGTCCGCCGTGTCTTCGTCACGCCGTTCGATCGAAGCGCGATCACCAGCCTGATCGGCGTGATGGACGATGCGATCGACCAGATGAACGGCACCGCCAAGTCGATCGAACTTTATGAGGTGACCAGCTTCGAACCGCAGATGCGCGACATGGCGGGCATCGTCGTCGAGGCGGCGCGCATTACGGCGGAGGCGATCCCGTTGCTCCGCTCGCTCAATACGAACTCGGCCCGCCTGCACGACCTTACCGCCCGCCTGATCAGGATCGAGGGTGATGCCGACGACATTCACGACGCGGGCCTCCGGGCCCTGTTCAAGGCACACGGCGCCGCCGCGCCGATGGACTTCATCGTGGGGCGCGAAATCTACAGCCATCTGGAAAAGATCGTCGATCGGTTCGAAGACGTCGCAAACGAGATCCAGGGTCTCGTGATCGACCACGCCTGAACCTCCGGTGATAATTTCCCTTCCCTTGCTGATCGGCCTGATCGGCGTCGCCCTGCTGTTCGATTTCCTGAACGGCCTGCACGATGCCGCCAACTCGATCGCCACCGTCGTCTCGACCCGCGTGCTGAAGCCCCATCACGCGGTGCTCTGGGCCGCATTTTTCAATTTCATCGCCTTCGCCGTGTTCGGCCAGCACGTCGCGCAGACTGTCGGCACCGGGATCATCTCCACCCAGATCGTCGACCCCCAGGTCATCTTCGCCGCCTTGATCGGTGCGATCGTGTGGAACGTCATCACCTGGATGCTCGGCATCCCCTCGAGCAGCAGCCATGCGCTGATCGGCGGCCTGCTCGGCGCCGGTATCGCCAAGGCAGGGTTGAGCGTGGTGGTGTGGGCGGGTGTCCTGAAGACGGTGGTCGGCATCTTCGCGTCGCCCGCGGTCGGCCTCGGCCTCGCGCTGGTGCTGGTGCTGATGGTCGCCTGGACCAGCCTCAGGCTGACTCCGCTCGGTGTCGACAAGCGTTTCCGCAAGCTTCAGCTCCTGTCGGCCGCGGCGTATTCGCTCGGCCATGGCGGCAACGACGCGCAGAAGACGATGGGTATCATCACCGTCCTGCTCTTCTCGCAGGGCATCTATCAGGGCGAGTTTCACGTGCCCTTCTGGGTGGTGATCGCATGCCAGGCGGCGATGGCGATCGGTACCATGTCGGGCGGATGGAAAATCGTCCACACCATGGGCTCGAAGATCACCCGGCTGACCCCCGCCCAGGGCTTCTGCGCCGAGACCGGTGGCGCCATCACGCTCTTCATGGCGACCTTCGGCGGCGTGCCGGTGTCATCTACTCACACCATCACCGGCGCGATCGTTGGCGTCGGTGCCGCGCGGCGCTTCTCGGCGGTGCGCTGGAATGTCGCCAGCAACATCGTCATCGCCTGGTTCGTGACGCTCCCCGCCGCCGCGCTGGTCGCAGCGCTGACGTGGTGGATTACGGGGCTATTCCTCTAGCGGCGTCGGTCATGATCCGGGGTTGGGACATCTGAGGTCACACATTCCGGTGCCGCGACGCGATAAGGCGGAGCCAGCGCTATCCTCGGTCTGGTTATTCAGGTCCTTCCACTCTGCTTTGGTAAGGCAGAAGCGTTTGGCCATGATTGAGCCGGTGGGTACGATCATTCTACAGATTTTTTTGTCGGTCGCGCCCTGTGCCGCTTCCTCAGCAGCGGCGGCGTGCGGGGCAGCGCCGGATGCGGCGAATGCCGCCACGGCAATCATGGGCAGTACTGCATGCTTCATTCGATATCTTTCCTTTTCATTCTAGTCAGGCTCGCCAAAGTCCCGGGCTGGACCCAGCTGTCGCGACAGGATGTCTCGAGCTTCTATCAATAATCAAAGCATCACATCTCCCTGGGTTCGTTGGACATCTACCATCGTATTTCCCGGCGTCGCTCGTGGCAATGTTGTCGGGGCGTCGTTCTTCGTCCGGTGCTAATTTCCGTTCGCTTTGCTTGGTTTGGCAAAGCGTTTCCTATTGTCGAGCCGGGCTAGCCGATCATTCGGCGGATTTGATTTCTGCGTTACCTTGCGCCGCGATGTCATTGATGGGGATGCCGCCACGCAACAATGCTGACACAATGTTATCATTTTCCGTCCCTGATTCCGTTGATCTTCTCACGTAAAGTTGCCAAGCACAACAGGTTACGACGTCATTTCTTGGTGAGGCGGGTGGGCCTAAACGCTCTCATATATTCAGCTGCGACCCACATTTTCGGAAATGAAGAGGTGTAGAGGGTCGGTTGCCGACGCCTCCTCGCGCATCGGTCGGATGCAGGTCGCGACGCTGTTATCGCGCGGCAATCACGGTCCTGGAGCTATAATTGCTGCAGTCGCACAATATGATTTGACACTGGCACGAGCGAAAGATACCGGACGGTCGGTTTTAAGCTTTTGATCGGTTTTCCGCGTGCTCCCACCCTCAGGCTATGAACGGCGCAAGGAGCCCGAAAAGGTCCGTGCCGCGCTGATCCAGGCAGCGGCGCATCTGATCGCCGAACAGGGACTGCCTCGTCTCACCGTCGATGCCGTGGCGAGAGCCGCGGGCGTGACCAAGGGTGGCCTGTTCCACCATTTCCCATCGAAGCAGGATCTGGTCAGGGGCGTGCAGGAAACGATGATCGCCTTTGCGGACGAAACCATCAATGCCCAGATGGCGACGGATCCCGAACCGCATGGACGCTATACCCGCGCGTATCTCGACGGCGTGTTTGCCGATCACAAGCTCGGCGGCAACACATCGTCCCGCACCTTGTGCCTCGCAATGCTCGCCGATCCCGATCTTCAGGAAGGTTGGTCGACATGGGTCGAGGGGCGTGTCGCGCTTCATGCCGCGACCGATGACCATCCGGCCTGTGCTCTGGTCCGTCTGGCCGCCGATGGTGCCTGGTTGAATTCGCTTCAGCATCCGGATCGCCCACCGCCTCTTCCGTCGGAGGTTCGCCAGATGCTGATCGACCTCACTTACCCACGACGCTGACAGCGTCCGTCACCGCCATGTCCCATTTGCTGCTGAACTCGGAGTTTTCCGTGACTTACACCATTGCCCGCCGAATCGGCTTCGGCCCGCTTCTCCTCGCTCTGTCCGCTTGCGGTGGAGGCAATCAGCAGCCGGGTGCCGAGCAGGGCGGCCCAGGCGCGGGGCCGCCGCCACTGGTGGCGGCCATCACCATAAGGTCGCAGGAAGTGCCGAACATCGTCGAGCTGCCCGGCCGGATCGAGGCGGTACGGACCGCCGAGGTCCGCGCCCGCGCGGACGGGATCATCGAAAAACGCCTCTATCAGGAAGGCACCGACGTTACCGCCGGCCAGCCCCTGTTCCGCATCGATCAGCGCGATCTCGTGCAACAGGTCGCTCAGGCGCGCGCTGCGCTCGCCCGTTCGGAGGCCGCGCGCACCAATGCCGCATCGGTGGTGCGCCGTTACACGCCGCTGGTAAGCGAACGCGCCGTCAGCGCGCAGGAATATGATCAGGCGCAGGCCACGCTGAGGCAGGAGACCGCGAATGTGGCGGATGCCCGCGCCGCTCTGGCGCGGGCCCAGCTCCAGCTCGGCTACACCATCGTCCGCGCGCCCATCTCGGGCCGCGCCAGCCGGGCATTGGTGACGGAAGGTGCGCTCGTCAGCGCCAGCCAGGCGACTCAGCTGACGACGATCGAACAACCTTCGCCGATCTACGCCGTGTTCACTCAGTCCAACGCCGCGATCCTCGACATGCGTCAGGCCGGGGCCGCCAACAAGGCTCTGGCGCAGGTGGAAGTGCGCCTGATCCTTGCAAATGGTCGCGACTATGGTCCGGTCGGCAAGCTCGATTTCGCTGACCAGGTGGTCGATCCCCAGACGGGCAGCCAGGTGATCCGGGCGATCTTCCCGAACGGCGAGCGACTGTTGCTGCCGGGCCAGTTCATCCGCGGCCGGATCGCCATGGGCACCAATCCCAAGGGTATCCTCGTCCCGGCCAGCGCGGTTCAGATCGGCGAGCGCAGCGCGAGCGTCTCGGTGGTCGGCAAGGATGGGACGGTAGCTGTCCGCGCGGTCCAGCTCGGCGGCCAGGCGGGCGCCAACTGGGTGATCAAATCGGGCCTCACGGCGGGTGAACGCGTCATCACCGATGGCTGGCAGAAGGTGCAGCCCGGGCAGAAGGTCCAGGTCCAGGGCGATCCCGCTCCTGCCTCGCCGGCCCAGCCGAAACAGGGGAACTGATCGTCATGGACAGCTTTTTCGTCCATCGCCCGGTCTTTGCCTGGGTCATCGCCGCGTTCATCGCGCTGTTCGGCACCATGGCGCTGCTCAACCTGCCGATCGAGCAATATCCCTCGGTCGCGCCGCCCTCGCTGACGCTGACCTATACCTATAATGGCGCCGACGCCGATACGATGGACAAGAACGTCACGGCCGTGATCGAGCGCGAGCTCAATTCGGTCGAGAAATATCTCTACATGTCGTCGACCAGTCGCGCGAACGGCACCGGCGAGATCATCGTCACCTTCCAGTCGGGCACCAACCTCGATGTCGCGCGCACCCAGGTACAGGATCGCCTGAACCGCGCGGAGCCGCGCCTGCCGGAGGACGTGCGCCGCCTCGGCATTCAGATCACCGACAATTCCGCCGGCTTCCTCGAGGTCATCGGCCTCCAGTCGAAGACGGGCAAGACCTCCGAGCTCGAGCTTGGCGACTTCGCCTCGACCAAGGTCCTGAACGAACTCCGCCGCGTCCCCGGCGTCGGCAATGCGCAGCTCTTCTCGTCCGAAAAGGCGATGCGCATCTGGCTCGATCCGGAAAAGCTCGCCGGCTTCAATCTGTCGCCTTCGGACGCGCTGGCCTCCGTGCAGGAACAGAACAGCCAGACCGCGGGTGGCGGCATCGGCGATCAGCCGCTCGGGCCAGGCGCGCAGTTCAATGCCAAGATCGTCACCCAGAACCGCTTCCAGACCCCGGAGCAGTTCCGCAACATCATCCTGCGCGCCAACCCCGATGGGTCGACCGTGCGGCTGGGCGATGTTGCGCGGGTCGAGATCGGCGCGGACAATTACCAGTTCAAATCGACGCTCAACGGCAAGGAAGTCGCCGGCATCGCGGTGCAGCTGGCGACCGGCGCCAATGCGCTGGCCACCCGCGACGCCGTGTCGGCGCGCATGGCCGAGCTCGAACGCAACTTCCCGCCCGACATCAAATGGTCGATCTCCTACGACACCACACCGTTCATCTCGAGCTCGATCGAAAATGTCGTCCGCACCCTCGCGGAGGCGATGCTGCTCGTCTTCCTGGTGATGTTCGTCTTCCTGCAGAGCTGGCGCGCGACCATCATTCCGGCGATCGTCGTGCCGATCGCCCTGGCTGGCGGCTGCCTCGGGCTCTACGCCTTCGGTTTCTCGATCAACACGCTGTCGCTGTTCGCGATGGTGGTCGCGATCGGCATCCTGGTCGACGACGCGATCGTCGTGGTCGAGAATGTCGAACGCATCATGGCGGAGGAAGGGCTGTCGCCGCCCCGCGCCACGATCAAGGCAATGGGCCAGATCCGCGGCGCGATCATCGGCATCACCCTGGTGCTGATCGCGGTGTTCATCCCGATGGCGTTCTTCCCCGGCTCGACCGGCGGCATCTACCGTCAGTTCTCGGTCACGCTCGCAGTGTCGATCTTCTTCTCCGCCGTGCTCGCGCTCACCTTGACGCCGGCGCTCTGCGCGACCCTGCTGAAGCCGCACAAGTACAAGCCGGGCGAGCACCGCGAGCCCGCGCCGGGCTGGCGCGGTTATCCGCAGCGCTTCTTCAACTGGTTCAACGATCGCTTCGGGCGCGCGACCGACACATATGTCGGCGGCGTCGGCAAGATGCTGTCGCGCCCGGTGCGCTGGCTCGCGGTGTTCGCGGCGATCTTCGCGGTGACCTTGCTGATGTTCGCGCGGCTGCCCGGGGGCTTCCTGCCCGACGAGGACCAGGGCTATTTTCTCGTCAATTACGATGCGCCGGTGGGCGCCACGGCCGAACGCACCACGGCCGCGGTAAAGGCGACCGAGGCCTATCTCTACAAGCAGCCTCAGTTCGACCAGATGTTCTCCGTCATCGGCTTCAACTTCTTCGGGCAGGGCCAGTCGGCCGCGCTCTCCTTCGTCATGCTCAAGCCCTATGAGGATCGCAAAGGCGCGGCCAATTCGGTCCAGTCAGTGATCGGCGGCACCTTCGGCGCGACCGCGGGCATTCCGGGCGCGACGATCTTCCCGCTCAATCCGCCGGCAATCCAGGCGCTCGGCAACGCGACCGGCTTTACGATGAAGATCGAGGACCGCGTCGGTGACGATCCGGCCGGGTTGCAGGCCGCGATGGGCGCGATCCTCGCCCAGGCTGCCAAGAACCCGAAGCTCGCCGGTGTCAGGCCGGAAGGGCAGGCGCCGTCGCCGCAGCTCTATGTCGATATCGACCGGGTCCAGGCCCGCGCGCTCGGCCTGAGCATCGCCGACGTCAACGCCACGCTCGCGATCAGCTTCGGCTCGGCCTATGCCAACGACTTCTCGAACCAGGGCACGGTCCAGCGCGTCTATCTGCAGTCCGACGCGCCGAGCCGGATGAGCGCCGAGGATGTGCTGGATCTCCGGGTGCGCAACCAGGCCGGGACGATGGTGCCCTTTTCCGCCTTCACCAAGGTCTCCTGGACCGCGGGCGCGACTCAACTCCAGCGTTATAACGGCTATCCGTCCGTGACCATTTCCGGCCAGGCCGCTCCAGGCGAGAGCTCGGGCGCGGCGCTGGTCGAGATGGAGAAAATCGCGGACAGCGTGCTGAAGCCCGGCTTCTCGCACGAATGGACTGGCACCGCTTATGAGGAGAAGCAGGCCGGTGGACAGATCGGGCTGCTGCTCGGCCTGTCGCTGGTCGTCATCTTCCTGCTGCTCGCGGCACTCTACAACAGCTGGGCGATCCCGCTGTCGGTGTTGCTGGTCGTGCCGTTCGGTGTGCTCGGCGCGGTGGTCTTCACCTTGCTGCGCGGTCTTTCGGCCGATGTCTATTTCAACATCGGCCTGATCACGATCATCGGCCTGGCGGCGAAGAACGCCATCCTGGTCGTCGAATTCGCGATCGATGACGAGGTCGGGGATCGCACCCCGCTGGAGGCGACGCTCGAGGCCGCGCGCCAGCGGCTCCGGCCGATCCTGATGACCAGCCTCGCCTTCATCCTCGGCATGGTGCCGCTGGTCATCGCCAACGGGGCAGGGGCCGCCAGCCGCCACGCGGTGGGGACGGGCGTGATGGGCGGGATGATCACCGCGACCGCGTTCGGCATCTTCTTCACCCCGGTCTTCTATTATGCCGCGCGCAAATGGCTGTCGCACAAGCGCAAGCCGATCGACGACGACTCGTCCGATGCCGCGCCCGATCATGGAGCATCCGCTCATGCGTAAGTATCTCGCTCTGGCCGGCGCCACCGCGCTCGCCTCCTGTAACTTCGCGCCGGCCTATCGCCAGCCGGTCGCACCGATCTCGGCGACCTTCCCACAGGCAGGGGAGCAGGCCGCCAACCAGTCCGCGGTCGATATCGGCTGGCGCGACTTTTTCGGGGATCCCCGCCTTCAGGCGCTGATCGCCGCCGCGCTCGCCAATAATCGCGATCTCGCGCAGTCGGTTGCCCGGGTCACTCAGGCCCGCGCGCAATATCGCATCCAGGATGCCGAGCGTTTGCCGCAGGTCGGCCTGCAGGCCGGCGCCTCGCGCAGCCAGACGCCGCTCAGTTCGCTTGCCTTCCCGGGGGGCAGTTCCGGCTCGGCCGACTCCTTCACGCTCAACCAGTTCAGCCTCGGCGCCTCGGTCTCCAGCTTCGAGCTGGATTTCTGGGGCCGGGTCCGCAACCTGTCCGAGGCGCAGCGCCGCGAATATCTCGCGACCGTGGAGGCGGAACGCGCCTTCCGCATCTCGCTGGTCGGTCAGGTTGCCGCCACCTATCTCCAGATCCGCGCCGGCGAGGAACAGATCGCGCTGGCCGAACGATCGGTCACCGGCCGTCGGGAGGGTCTGGTCATCGCGCGAAAGCGTATGGATGCCGGCGTCACCTCGACCGTCGATTATGATCAGTCGGCCTTGCTCGTCACGCAGGCGGAAACGGAACTGGCCGATCTCCGCCGTACCACGCAGCAGTCGGAGAACCTGCTGACCGTGCTGGTCGGCGGCCCGATCGCCGATACGCTGCCCGCCGCGCGCCCATTGTCTGACCCAGGTCAATATACCCGTCTCGAACCCGGCCTGCCCTCGGCGCTGCTCGAGAATCGCCCGGATATTCGACAGGCCGAACAACGCCTGCGCGCGGCCAACGCCAATATCGGTGCGGCGCGCGCCGCGTTCCTGCCCCAGATCTCGCTCACCGGCCTGCTCGGTTTTGTCTCGCCACAGCTTGGCAGCCTGCTCCAGGGCGGCTCCTTCCAATACCAGACGGCCGCCAACGCGACCCAGCCGATCCTCACCTGGGGCAAATCGGCCGCCGGTATCGCGCTGACCAAGGCGCAGGCCGACGAACTGGTCGCCGCCTATCAGCGCGCGGCTCAGGGGGCGTTCCAGGAAGTCGCCGATGCCCTGGTGGCGCGTCGCCAATATGCCGAACAGATCGAGGCGCAGGTCCGCACCGTCGACGCCCAGCGGCGCCTCGCCCGCGTGGCGCGGCTTCGCTATGACAATGGCCTGTCGATCTATCTCGAAGTGCTCGACGCCGAGCGCAGCCTGTTCTCCGCCGAACAGCAATTGCTCGCCTTGCGCAGCGCTCAATTGCAGACCGAGGTGTCGTTGTACGTCGCGCTCGGCGGTGGCCTCAGGGAAACCGCCGCGACGGGTTGAGGGGGCGCGGTTTTCCTTGCGCGGCGGACGGATCCGGATAGCCTCGACGGCGGATCGGGAGATGCGCGCTGACCAGCTATCACATCGACCTTGCGGCCACGCGCTATCGCTTCGTCGATCTGCGGCATGTCCTGGCCGCCGCCAGCCCGTTGCGTTCGGGTGACGTCCTTGCCGGTGTCGCGGCGGAGAGCGCCGAGCAGCGCGTCGCCGCGCGGTATACGCTCGCCGATTTGCCCCTTTCGGCGGTGCTCGATGCAGCCATCGTCCCCTATGAGACGGACGAAATCACCCGCCTGATCCTCGATACGCATGACAGCGCCGCCTTCGCCGCGATTTCCCACCTTACGGTCGGCGCTTTCCGCGAATGGCTCCTGTCGAACGACACCGATGGCGCGGCCATCGCCGCCGCTTCGCCCGGCATCACGCCCGAAATGGCCGCTGCCGTCTCCAAGCTGATGCGCAATCAGGATCTCATCGCCGTTGCGCGGAAGATTCGCGTCGTCTCGCGTTTCCGCAACACGCTCGGCCTGCCCGGCCGCCTGTCGGTGCGGCTCCAGCCCAATAGCCCGACCGATGACCCCGTCGGTGTCGCAGCCTCGATCCTCGACGGGCTGCTGATGGGTGCGGGCGATGCGGTGATCGGCATCAATCCGGCCACCGACAATGTCGAGACCACCGCGACCCTGCTCCATTTGCTCGACGAGATCCGCCGGGTTTACGCCATCCCCACGCAATCCTGCGTGCTCGCCCATGTCACCACCACGCTTGATCTGGTCCGCCGCGGCGCACCGGTGGATCTGTGCTTCCAGTCGATCGCCGGCACCGAGGAGGCCAATCGCGGCTTCGGCATCGATCTCGCCCTGCTCGCCGAGGCGCGGCAGGCGACTCAGTCGCTCGCGCGCGGGACGATCGGCACCGACGTGATGTATTTCGAGACCGGCCAGGGCTCCTGCCTGTCTGCCGGCGCGCATCACGGCGTCGACCAGCAGACGCTGGAGGCGCGCGCCTATGCCGTCGCGCGCGCCTTCGGTCCGCTGCTGGTCAATTCTGTCGTCGGCTTTATCGGCCCCGAATATCTTTATGACGGCAAGCAGATTGCGCGCGCCGCGCTGGAGGATCATTTCTGCGGCAAGCTGCTCGGCCTGCCGATGGGCATGGACATCTGCTACACCAACCATGCCGAGGCGGACGGTGACGACATGGATTCTATCCTGACCCTGCTCGGCGTCGCCGGTGTCAATTTCATCATGGGTGTGCCCGGCGCAGACGATGTGATGCTCAACTATCAGTCGACCAGCTTCCACGACGCGCTCTACCTGCGCGAGACCCTGGGCCTGCGCCCCGCCCCGGAATTCGAGGCATGGTTGGCCGGTCTCGGCCTGCTCTCGCCGGAAGGGCGCATTCTGGACGCCGCCCCGCACGCGCTCGCCCCCGATCGCATTCCGGCGCTGAGAGGGCTGCTTGGCTGATCCATCGCCCCCCGCGCTGGCCCAGCGCTTGCGGAGCCTGACCCAGGCCCGCGTCGCGCTGGGCCGGGCCGGCCAGGCCCTGCCGACGCGGGCTCTGCTCGATTTTCAGCTCGACCATGCCCGCGCCCGCGACGCGGTCCACACACCCTTATCGGCGGAGGGTTTCGCCGAAGCGATCTGCCGTCCCGTGATCGAAGTGCGCAGCCGTGCTGTGGACCGGGCGGCCTATCTCAAACGCCCCGATCTCGGCCGCCAGCTCGATCCGGACGACGCAGCCAAACTCACCCAAGGCAGCGACACGCTGGCGATCATCGTCGCGGACGGCCTGTCGGCGACCGCGGTCCACCATCACGCCGCCTCGATGGTGCTCGCGCTGATCGATCGCCTGCCCGGCTGGCCGATCGCGTCCGTGATCGTGGCGCGCCAGGCCCGCGTCGCGCTCGGCGATGCGATCGGAGACGCCCTGGGCGTCGATCTCGCGGTGATCCTGATCGGCGAACGCCCCGGCCTGACCGCGCCGGACAGCCTCGGCGCCTATATCACCTGGCAGCCGCGACCGGGCAGGCGGGACAGCGAACGCAACTGCGTCTCCAACATCCGCCCGCCGCATGGCCTATCCTATGCCGCTGCCGCCGACACGATCGCCCGGCTGCTGCACGCCGCTCGGGAACAGGCGAAGACGGGTGTCGACCTGAAGGACGGACTGGACCGCCTGACCCCGCTCCCGGACGCTTCGTAACGCGACAGCGGAACGGAAAGCGCGCCCACCGCTTGGTACTGCCATGGTGGATATCGCCCATGCCCTGACGCATCCGATCGCGCCGATGGAGGCGCGCCTCGTGTCGGATTTGCCCGAAGAAGCGGGTTGGCAGTTCGAGCCCAAATGGGACGGCTTCCGCGCCATCGCCGTCAAGCGGGACGGCGAGGTCGCGATCTGGTCCAAATCCGGCAAGCCGCTCGGCCGCTATTTTCCGGAACTGGTCGCACTGCTCGCCGCGAACGAAGCACCACGCTTCATCCTTGATGGGGAGATCGTCGTGCCGCTCGGCGACATCCTCTCCTTCGGCGCGCTCCAGGCCCGGCTCCATCCGGCGCCGAGCCGCATCGCCCGCCTGTCGCAGGAAACGCCGGCGCAGATCATCCTGTTCGACGCGCTCGAAATGAACGGGAAGGATCTGGGCGGCGATCCGCTGGAACGTCGCCGCGCCGCGCTCGAGGATTTCCACCGCGATCAAGGCAATGACAGGCTGCGCCTGTCGCCACGCAGCGCCGATGTGGCGGACGCCCGCGCCTGGCTGCGCGACGCGGGCGGCGCGCTCGATGGCGTCGTCGCGAAGCGGCTCGATCTGCCCTATCGCGCCGGGGAGCGCGCCATGGCCAAGGTCAAGCAGTTGCGGACCGCCGATTGCGTGGTCGGCGGCTTCCGCAAGACGGCCGACGGCAAGGGCGTCGCGTCGATGCTCCTCGGCCTTTATGGCGATGACGGAAAGCTCGACCATGTCGGCTTCACCTCCGGCATGCCCGCCGCCGAACGACCGAAGCTGCTGGAGAAACTCGCCCCGCTCGTGGAAGCGCCCGGCTTCACCGGCAAGTCTCCGGGCGGCCCAAGCCGCTGGGCGACCGAACGTTCCACTGAGTGGAGTCCGCTCAAACCGGAATGTGTGGTCGAAGTGGTGTATGACCAGATCACCGACGGCCGCTTCCGCCACGGGACACGGCTGCTGCGCTGGCGGCCGGACAAGGCGCCGGCCCAATGCACCCGCGATCAACTCGTGCCGGAGATCAGCCCGGCGGAGCTGGAAGAGATCATCGCCGTTTCCGGCACCCGCCGAACGCACCGCCGAACGCAGTCATCGGCCCCTAGTCGCCGCCCCATTCGCCCGATACGTTCGCCCGAAACCGACATGGGGCGATCATGATCCAGACGACACGGCGCGAACTCCTCACCGGCGCGGGTGCGCTCGGTCTCACCGCGGCGCTCCCGTCCTGGGCAATGGCCGCCCCGGCTGATGCAGCCGCCCAAAAACTGCTCTCGACCCTGGCCGAGGATCTTCTCGCCGACTCCCCCGAATATGCCCTGTCGCTCGGCCTCGACCGCGGGGAGCGCGTCGCGCTGCACGGGCGGTTCATGGATCGCAGCATCGCCGGCGATCTCGCCCGGTCGCGTCGCTGCACCGCCCGGCTCGGGCAGATGCGCAAGCTCGACCGCACCGGCCTGTCGCCATCGACTGCGCTCGATGTCGACACTGCCGAAACCGCCTATGCGCTGGCCGAAGAGGGGTGGCGCACGATGCCCGTCGGCGCGAACGCCGTGCTCGACGCCAATGTCAGCTATCGCAATTCGCCCTATATCGTCACCCAGCTTGGCGCGGCCTATTCGGACCTGCCCGACCTGCTCGAGAACAAGCATGACGTGGCGGGTGCCGCGGACGCCGATGCCTATCTGCTGCGGCTCGAAAGCTATGCCGCGGCGCTCGACGGCGAAACCGGCCGGATGCATGCGGACGCCGGGAAGGGCGCGATCCCGCCGGTACTGGTGATCGACATCACCGCCGGCCAGTTGAAGGGTATCCGCGGCACCCCGGTCGCCGACTGGGCGATCGTCAAAAGCTTTGGCGAGAAATGCGCGAAGGCTGGCCTGCCCGCATCTTTCGCGACGCGCGCCGCCGCCCTCTGCGCCGACAAGGTCTCGCCCGCGCTCGATCGCCAGATCGCTGCCTTCGCCGCGATCCGGACAAAGGCGAGCGACATCCCCGGCGTGTGGCAGCGCCCGCGCGGGGACGATTATTATGGCTGGCTGGTCAAGGCGGCCACTACCACCAACGCCACCCCCGAAGAGATTCACGCGCTCGGCCTCGCCCAGAACAAGGCGATCAACGCGGAGATCGACACCCTGCTCAAGGGGCAGGGCCTGACTCAGGGCAGTGTCGGCGATCGGCTGACCGCGCTGAGCAAGCGGCCCGATCTGCTCTTCAGCAACGACGATGCCGGGCGGGAGAAGCTGCTCGCCTATCTCAACGGTCGCATCGCCGATGTCCGCACCCGCCTGCCGCGTGCCTTTGGCAATCTGGTGAAGGGCAACCTCGTCATCAAGCGCGTGCCACCCGCGATTCAGGACGGCGCGCCCAATGGC
>Ga0247741_1000714_pt1 | contig 18239 bp, 12 predicted proteins | sample UWRJL213509R2_FD_180945 | JGI IMG/M metagenome (GOLD analysis project Ga0247741, IMG submission 180945) | Plant litter microbial communities from Arlington Agricultural Research Station in Wisconsin, United States - UWRJ-L213-509R-2 | ecosystem: Environmental > Terrestrial > Plant litter >... | reverse complement strand
TGCTGTGCCATTGGCGCTGGATGCAAGTTGGACTTCAGTTACCTGGGCGCTAGAAGCAACTGGTTTAATCTGGGTGGGGCTGCGTCAACAGCGGTTACGCCCACGTGTTGTGGGTTATCTTCTCCATTGCGCTGCGGTGTTCTCACTGCTCGCCGTTAAAGGTTTGCATACAGGCTTGGTGCCTATTCTTAATGGCGATTTTATAAGCGTAATTTTGCTTGCACTTACGAGTTTTACCATCGCCTATTTGTTACATTATTTTGTAAGCGTATTAACGAGTTTTGAAAAAATAATCACACCCATTGCTGTTGTCCTAGGTGTTTTGTGGTGGTTTGTTGCGGGCATTAACGAAATGAGTGCACATATATTGCCCGAATATTTATTTGCGGCTGTAATTTTATTGTCTGCAATATCATCGCTAATTATCATGTTAGTTAGTAAAAAGTTAACTTGGCCCTTATTAAGCAATAGCGTTTTTGCGCTTCTACCATTTGTGTGGGCTCTATCGATACTTGTTTTTGCGTTTGGTCAAAATGGTGTTCATCCGCTTCAGGTATTCAGCTTTTTCTCCATAGCGGTAATGCTTGCTGTTCAATACCGGTTTTTATTCAGCAAAGAAAGTGAATTTGAGGGCAAGCAAAATATATTGTTACGGATTTGGCATACGTTCACTGCATGGGCAATCTTTGCAATTATTTTTTGGGAAGTATCGTGGCAAACGAGCAATATTAGTGTGCGCGATACAACCAATCTAATTATTTGGTTTGCTGCCATAGTTGTTCCAGTAATCTTATTACTTGGTGCCGGGCAGAAAAAGTTCTGGCCATTTATTAGCTTCGAGCGAGATTACAAAAATTGGATTCCAGCTCCGTTGTTTGCGTTAGCCGCTATTTGGTTTTTAGTGGTTTGTAATAGAGCGCCAACTCTAGGTGAGCACTATTTGCCAGTTCTGAACCCGCTTGATTTAGCGCAATTCGCTGTGATTTTAATTTTTGCTTACGCGATAAAACGCGACTTTATGAATCAGGTTAATTTTATTTCCAGGGCTGCGAGAGTTGGCTTGCTAGGAATTATGTTATTTGTCTGGGTGAATGTCGTGACCTTGAGAGCCGTCAGCCACTACCAGGATATTCCCTATGAGTTTGATAGCTTGTGGAATGCGATACAGGTACAAATGGCGCTATCAATCTTATGGTCAATCTGTGCTTTGGTGGTAATGAACTTATCGCGCCGAATTCAGCGTCGCGAGTTATGGATGATTGGGGCAGGGCTATTAGGACTTGTCGTATTAAAATTGGCAGCCAAAGATTTATCTGGTTCAGGTACTTTGGCAGGAATTATTTCGTTTATGGTTGTGGGCGCGCTAATGTTGCTGATAGGTTTTTTATCGCCGATACCCGCCAAAAAACCTTCCAGTATTTCTATTGATGATGAAAGTCCGCTGGAAAGTTTGCCTGTAGATAATAAAGGTCCTCTTAATGAATAAGCATAATATTTTTATAGTTGCGTTATTTTTTTTCTTGGCAACTTCTCGGGCGTTTTCGGCGCAATACTCGCCGCCTTTGTATCAAGTTGAAAAAGCGCAGGGCACTTATATTCAAGTGCCTATTACTCACGACATTTATAGTTACAGCAAAGGTGGTGATTTGCGAGATTTGGTTGTGTTAGATGCAGATCAAAATGCATTGCCACATAGATTTGTTTCGGTTATCCCGAACGGACAAAAATCTGAAAATAAAATATCAACCAACACGTTAAATTTTTTCCCCGTTGCAATCGATGCAGCGCCGGAAACCTTACGTAATTTACATACGCGTCAAACATCAGTACAAGACGGTAAAGTGCAAACGATTACCAGTGATTCAACTCTGGATAATAAAACTCCTGAGTTTTATGTTATCGATATCAGCAAATTGGATCACGATATTGATAGTTTGAGTATTGATTGGGACGTAAATGCCGAAAACCAATATTTGGAAGTTGAGCTGGAAGCAACTCGTAATTTAAAAGATTGGGTCTCGCTTGGGCACGCAAGCTTAATGCAAGTTACGCATCAAGATCAGGTTCTAAAGCACAATCACATTGTTGCTAAGATTTATCGTAACGATTTTGAATTTTTACGCTTAAAAATATTACGTGGCGCTGAGAAGCTAAATATTTCAAATATTAGTGCGGAGCAAATAACGGGCGCCACTGCCGAGAAAAAACGTCCCCTTGAAGCCTGGAGTGTTTCAGGAAAAGTGGCCAAAGATCAAAGCAGTATTTACTTTCCGAACTCACGCACTAAAGCGTACCCAGTCGCAGCATGGGAATTTAGCCGTAATGAGTCCACGCCTGCAGCGACCGTTGGAATTGATTTAGGCAAAAATATTTATGGCGATAGCGCCAAAATATTTTCTCGTAGTAATGAAGATCAGAACTGGAATTTACAATATCAGGGAATTTTGTTTAATGTATTGGTTGGTGATCAATGGCAAAAAAGCGATGCCATTAGCATCAATGATAATCACGATAAGTTTTGGCGTTTGGAGCTGAGTCCCTCTGCAGCAAATTACTCTGTGCCCAATTTAGTATTTGCCTGGGAGCCAATTCAGTTACAAATTATAGCCAGTAACAAACCACCGTTTGTATTGGCGATGTCTAATAACAAGAGCGATAACGGCAATCGTGAACAAATCTTTAGCCACATATTGGGAGAAAATTCGCCCGAATGGGCGGAGGCCAATTTAACACGACTGGACAATACGCCGGAATCTCTTGTGCAAGCGGCCACACCAACTGACTGGAAAAAATGGCTATTCTGGATCGCGTTACTACTGGCAGTTGCTGTGCTCTTATTGTTTTCGGTAAGACTTTTTAAACAATTAAAGGCATCTGATGCCGGACCGTAGATTTATTTCGTTTTTTAATGTGAAAAAGAAATTAAACAAATTCTAAAAATTACGGCTTTCCGTTAGACTGTTTGCAAATTGACAGTCTTCTTTTCGATGGTCTTATTGATAATCTCATCTTATTGAAATTCTCATTAACGCAATATTTCTGGTTTCGGAGCGACAATGCCTTTTGTCCCTACAGTCCCCGCAGTGATCGACCTCGAAGCATCTGGTTTCGGCTCTCATAGCTACCCCATTGAAGTTGGCTTTGCTTTGCCGAATGGCCGCTTGGAATGCACGCTGATTCGCCCTGAACCCTCCTGGATTCACTGGGATGATTCGGCCTATCAAATTCATGGAATCACGCGCGAGCTACTGGTGGCGTTTGGTAAGCCGGTGGATCAAGTCGCGCTTTGGTTGAATAAACAATTAAGCGGCATGACAGTTTATTCCGATGCCTGGGGTCATGATTATGCGTGGCTTGCTGTTTTATATGATGCCGCTAATCTCGCGCCTAGTTTTAAGCTCGATCATCTTGCTAGCATAATGCCCGAGTGCGAGGCTTCGCGTTGGAATAATGTTCACGATGAAATTGAAAAAGAACTTGGCCTAAAACGGCATCGTGCCAGCAACGATGCACTTATGTTGCAGCGTACCTGGGTTCGCTTAATGGATAGTGATGAATTTGCAATCGCCTAGTAATTATTATCAATATTTATTTGCGAGCAGTGAAGCAAAATCAATTGTTAAATAATAATAATTTTAATACACATTCCTCCCAGATTTCATAACCAACTCGCCAACACTATTTATGAATGTAAAACACGTCTTACACGAGCTGCGTTTGTTATTTGGTATTGAACGCAATACCACCAGCCACGGTGAAAAATGGATATCCGGCTTGGGTGCATTACTCGGCATCCTTTCAGTTTATTGGATCACGCGGTTGATGTTCCCGCACGGCTTTATGGAGAATGCCGGCAGCTTGATTATGGTGACATCCATGGGCGCATCGGCAGTATTATTGTTTGCCGTTCCACAAGGTGCACTGTCACAGCCATGGGCTGTCATTGGCGGACATTTAATTTCGGCATTTATCGGCGTGAGCTGTCAAAAATTGTTTCCTGATCAAACCTGGACAGCTGCACTTGCTGTAGGGCTTGCGGTAGGTTGCATGCATTACATGCGCTGCATACATCCACCCGGTGGCGCAACTTCGCTCGCGGCCGTTATTGGTGGTTCTGAAGTTCACGCGCTTGGCTATCACTATTTAATTATGCCAATTTTAATAAATGTGATTGCGATATTGTTGATGGCAATTTTATTTAACGCCTTGTTTCATTGGCGTCGTTATCCCGCACATATTAATAAGCGTTTGCGGGAATCGAAAAAAACGCAGCCAGCTGAGCGACAATTTGATTTAACCCACGAAGATTTTTCAGCAGCCATGCAACAGCTAAATTCTTACGTTGATATAACCGCTGAAAATCTCACTGAATTATTGGAGCTGGCGAAACAGCACGCGGAAAAAAATATCACTCACCCTGCAGATATTATTCCCGGCCATTTTTACAGTAATGGAAAGCTTGGAAAATTATGGAGTGTGCGGCAAGTATTGGATGGCTCGGATGACGATGTGATCCCTGAGAAAGACCGTGTAATTTATAAAGTTCTTGCGGGTGATGGCGCTTACCAAACTGCGATTTGTTTGCGCAGTGAATTTCGACAGTGGGCGCGTTTTGAAGTTAAACCGCAAGAAAATGGCCGTTGGGTAAAAATGGATTCGGAATAACTTATAATCATTAAAATAATTGACGTTACAAATTGCAACAATTTATCTGCTGTTAGAATCACGAGCGCTCGTTAAGATGGCTCCTCAAATATTACATCTGCTGTATTGAGGGGATCATCATGTTTTCAAAGGCTATCAACTTATCCAATGTAAAAAGTCGCTGTAAAATTCCAGCAGCCTTATTGTTAACCGCTGCAATGGCGATTGTGCAGCCAGCAATGGCAACTATCGTGCAATTTCAAACTGTTCTGGGCGACTTTTCAGTTAATCTATACGATAAAACCACACCCAAAACGGTAGAAAACTTTTTAACTTATGTTAAAGCGGGTAGCTACACAAATACCGTAATTCATCGTTCGGTGCCCGGTTTTGTTGAGCAGGGCGGTGGCTATAAATATGTCACCAAATTTCCTTTAGTTAGTATTCCACAAAACGCTGCTGTAGTTAATGAACCTGTGTACTCTAATAAACGAGGCACAATTGCGATGGCGAAGTTGAGCGGCAAGCCTAATTCGGCAACCAACGAGTGGTTTTTTAATCTTGTCGACAATAGTAAGTCACTCGATATCAGTAGCGGTGGCAGTGGCGGTTACACAGTTTTCGGTGAAGTGACTGGTAATGGCATGGCTATTATTGATGCCATGGCCGCATTGAATATTTTCAACGTAGATCCAACGAATGGATTAACAAGCTTTCCGTTAAAAAATTATACGGCCGCAGATGGAACTAATAACGTCGCTATAACCGATAAGAATTTGGTGTTGATTCTCGGCATTGTTGTGCTTGATGGATCACCAGATACCGCAGCAAATTTAACGCCTGTTAAAAATACATTAATTAATGAGCCCGTTGACACTGGCTCAGGTGGTGGAGGCGGCGGCTCTATGGGGTGGATTAGCTTATTTGCATTGTTAGGTTTGGCGATTATCAAGCGTAGCCGCCGATAACGCGGACTTGCTATACTCGGGACTGATACTTACCTTCAGTTGCTGAAATTTTAAAAACTGCCTGGCAAGTAATTGCCAGGCAGTTTTTTTTGAGGAGAATTTATGATTACTTATCTTTATTGGCTTGCAGTGCTCGTAACGGCAGGGTTGTTATTTTGGGTGGTGGGTCGTTTTGTAAATTGGAAATATGGCGTGGTCGCGGCTGCAGTTGTTTTAGTGATAGGGTGGTCGGCGTTTTATTTTAAATATGAACAAGCTTTTGTTAAAAACTATGGCGGTATCATGACTATTTCGGTACCTGCCGGTCAGATACATTTATCCGCCACCTGGAAAGAAGATCATTTATGGATTGAAAATTATGATCCCAAAAATAACGTGTGTTATTTCAGTGAGTATTCCAAAGGACATTTATTACAGGGGCAAGTGCGCATCGAAAACTGTAATCCTGCAACGGGCAAGCTCTAAAAGGTTCATAATCTGAAGCTGATATGAAGTTTTAAGAACAAGAGAATTAGATTTTTTTGCTCTATCCTGGTGATTTTCTTTAAAAATCGAGAATCACGACTACTTTATAGAGAGCGAATTGATGTTTTTAGTATGTGAGGTGAGTTAATGACACGTTTTGTTGTAAATTTTTTCTGCATTGTCGCATTAATTGTATGCGGCCAATACAGTATTGCTGCCACAGTGAAGGGCAATAGTTGCGATGCAATTCAGAAAACAATTGATAAATTGCCTGCAATTGGCGGCGAAGTTTTTATTCCAGCCGGTAAATACACCTGCGCAACTCCAATCCTTCTTGATCGCGATAATGTGATCATAAGAGGAGAGGGCGCTGCAACTTTATTGCGCGTAGCAGATAAAGCAAATATTCCCGTTTTTGTAATGGGCCAAACCGTTCGTTCACCTACAATTACGCGTCGTTACGTTCAGGTTAAAAATCTACATATTGATGGTAATCGCGTAAATCAAACTTCCGAATGTATGGGCGGACCATGTAGCGATCAATTTCCGCTGCGCAATAACGGAATTACGATTCGTCGTTGTGAAGATTGTGTAGTGGATAACGTAACCGTGTACGGCGCAATTTCAGGCGGTTTGGTAACTGAACTTGGCTGTGAACGTTTAATGATTCGTGACTATACATCTTACGATAATGAGTATGATGGTTTTGCCGGTTACGAAACTGAAAACAGTACATTTTCCGGTATTAATTTATACAACAATAAAGGCGCGGGAATATCTACGGATATTCACTTCGACAACAATAAATTTAGCGATGTGACGATTACCAACACGCGTACTGTTGGAATTTTTATGCGCGACTCTTCAAACAATTCATTTACTAATGTTCACATTCGCAATACTAAACAACACGGAATTTTTCTTGCTCAAGTTGATGATGACATTAGCAAACCTGCTGCAGGCAATACATTCAACAGTATTGTTATTAGCGGTTCAGGTGGTTACGGAATTTTAATTAGCGATGCATCATGTGTGAACAATTTATTTGTAGCGAGCCAATATATTGATAACGTAAAAGGTTGTTATGGCGAAGCGGCATCTAATTTAATTGAAGGTGTTGGCGCAATTTGCAGGTAATTATTTAGAATACAAGCTGACTTTCAACGTAAGAAATGTCAGCTTGTGTTTTCTGATAAGATTTAAGGGCTTGCAAAAGCTTTAGAGAAAAATGCCAGCATCCGTTCGCGATATTCATCTGGCACTTCAAATCGGCCACCAATGTGCCAGGCATTTTTAATAAACCACATTTCCTTATTTCCGCCCATTAATGGCAGAAGAATTTCATTGTTGCTACGCTCGCGATCATCTAAACCGCTGGCAACTATCATCACTTCGGGTTGGGTAATCGTCGGAATAATTTCGCGCAACAATTTTGTCGGCGGCGCTATGGGATCAGGGTAATACCACTTTGCAAAGTTTCGAGTTTGAATATCAAACACATATTTTGCAGCGTCTCTCAATGTACGCGGAGGACGCAGGGCACCAAAGTTTTCAAACACAAGACCGTCCAGCCACAATGCTCTAAAACTATTCAGTGTTTCAGTGGTTGAATTAAGTGTTGCAAATGATCCTAATGAGATACCCACTACACCAATATGGTGAGGATTAATTTCAGGTTTTTGTTTCAAATAATTAATCACTATTTGCAAATCACTTGCGTAAGCTTGCATGCGGTTAAATGCGTTTAATTTTCCGGCTGACTCTCCATGATCGCGTAGATCGTATAAGAGCACACCATAACCCGCCGCAATTAATGCACGTGTTTGAAAATCTGTGCCGCGTCGGTCATAACCGTTGCCATGAATCAGAATAATTACGTCACCAGCTTGTTGCGTGGGCGCAACATACCAACCCGCAATTGTTGCTCCATCTGGCGACCTCAATTGAATATTTTCAAATGCTGCCGCACCATAATCTTTAGGCGTTTCGCAGCATATGGAATGAATATTTGAATTGGGTACAAATCGATTGAGCACCCAAATCGTTGGGCCTATAACCAGTAGCCCAAATGCAAATTCCAGCAAAGTAATTAAAATATAGGTTGTGATTTTTCTGCTTTGAATTAAAAACCAGAAGTTACGTTTTGTTACCCATTGCAGTCCAAAACCAACCAACAGGCCAATCACGAAACCGCCTGAACTCCACCATGAGAGTCGCAGTGCGTCGCGAAAGAAAAAGCTTGATACCAGCCAAAATAATAATAAATAAACCAAAGCATGCAGCGTTGGGAAAATACTTTTGATAAACCAGTTATTTTTTTCAGTCGTCATTAGTGCGGGATTCGTTCTTTATTTATTATTTGATTACTTAGCGCCTCATAGAAACCTTTCAGTTTTTTAAATAGAAAGATCTCGACCTCCTATCAAGATCTATCAGTCACATTTGATTTATAAGCTAGGTCATAATGGGTTCGAAGGTGTCCGGTGTAGACATGGAAGCGTAGGTTAGGTTGATATACAAATTCAACACATGTGGAGACTGCTGCAAAAACAATTCCAAAAAGCCCGTACTGTTCGGTAATTTATCTTTAAACGTTTCCACACAATAGTTTTTAGCTGCACGTTCAAGCACTTCGCTAAATACAATAGGCCGTTTAAATTTAACTTGTGAATGACTGCTGCAATATTGTGTAAAGGCATAAAGTGCTTCAACCACAGCACTTTTGTAATAGGCCGGATGTAATTGATGCGTAAGCTGATCAATTAGCAACGCAAAGCTTTCTTCACCGGGCGTCATCGAACTGCGTGTCATTTCACAATCCAACACGAAGCTGTCAGGATTATCTTGTCCGAACACGAGTTTTTTAGCGTGGCCCAAACTGCTCCAAATTTCTTTCAGGAAATGATTATCAAAATGAGTGATTAGACCTCGCGCCAGTCGCCATTCCACCCAATCAGTGTCGGCCGCGTCAACTGCAATAAGTTCACTCATCATTGCATATTCGTCGTGTTGCATTTTGTAAGGTACAATGTGATTAATTCCCTGTGCAAACACTTTAGTGCGCGACACTAAAACATTTTTCAATTTTTTGTAGATTTTTGCTGGAGATTGCAAGCCAATCCACTCAAGCATACTCACATCTTCTGCATCGCCTTTATCCATAGCGAATAACATTAGGAAGTTGCGTAATTGAATAGAGCGAAGACCATCAAAAAGTTTCGGATCGGTGCGAATGAGTCCACCAAGGGCCGATAACAATTCCAGGACCAACGTTTGCTCAAGCGGATCTTTAAAGTTGTGATAAATCCCTTCAAAGAATTCTGTATTTGAAAACGATGGATCAACTTTAAGTTCGGTGAAATTATTATCACCCACTGTGATGGATAAATTTCGTGCAGCGATTACTGTCAAACTATCACCAAGGTCTACGGGTGCATAATTCAATCGAGCAAAACAATAGCGCGCAAGCAGCCAATTATTTTTGCTTTGCGCACGATAATAAATTTCTTTAATAAAATCCCGAATTGTAATGCTGGTATTCAAATCATCAATAACAAAATCCATAGCGCGATCAGCTAAATAGGCAACGGATTTTCTAAACGTCATTATGTCGTTTTCTGTACTGAAGTTCGCCAAAATACTTCTAGGTATTGCTTCCAGCCACGTGCTGTCCAGCTCTTTATCAAAAGCTGTGCTAGATTCATTTAGAGATGTTATCGAACTCACATGAAAGTAGGGGATAGATAATTGGTTCACACGTGATGCACGGAAAGCCAAATTTGCAGACGCATAACCAACATACTCTTGCTCAGAGCGCAATTGATAATCGCGAAACATTGAAAACAAACTATTTATATCCGGAATTTTAGATAGTTTTTTATCAACTAAAAATGTGAAGACCGCAACTTCAGAACTGAGCCAATGTTTGTGTATATATTGAATTTCCTGAGTGACATATTCGATAACCATTTGCGAATCGAACATGCGGTAATCTTCTTTTTCACTTTGTAGCCAACTCAAGCACAAATAAACTTTGTTATTAATTTCGTGCGCTTGCGATGTTGTTAAGCTTTGCAAACGGCGACGCGGACGACCTGTCAAACCAAGCGCTTTATTTTCACCGACGTGAGCGTAAGCTTCCATTAAGCTTGGAGCACTGACTACTGCCATTGGTTTAATATCTTGAATCGTTTCAGCAATAACGCCTTGTTTCGCCAGCGCAGCTTTTACTTCTTCATTTTCCGCAAGTACCACTAATGCAATTTGTGATTTAACAAATTTGGTTGAACGGCGGCGCATTTTTAAAGGATCTAAATCTTCCGTGCGCAGCAAACCTTCATCCATCATCAAGCCAGTTAAATACAAACTTTGTGCCCACACTAAGGGGACGTTTTCGTTGGGCACGCGCGCTTGTGAACGCGGATTTTTCTTTTCCGCATCAATATTTTCTTTAGCTACATAATAAAGTTCGGGCAACAAGCCGATACCATTTTCATGAACCATTAATGCTTCAAGTTTTTTACGATAATGTTTTGCAGTGGCTTCGCTGCCATCAAACAACGCGCTGATATACAAATAGGTAAAAAATAATGGCCATTCGGATTCAATATTTTCGAATTTTCCTAATTCGGTTTGCTCGTAATAAATACGCGAACTTTCTTCAACAACAGTTTGATGTCCGTCCAACAAAAAACGTTTGCAGCCGTAGTTACCACCGAGCTTAGTTAAAATGGAATCACGAGTTTGCGTCGCAAGAGTTTCTTTCCCGACAGCGAATGCTGGGAACCCAATAATACTGAGCAGCGCGCTATCAACTTCTTTTGATAAAGATTCGCGCGGCAATAGGGAGGTTAGGGTGGTTCTAGCGAGCGAAATAGCATCCGCAATAACGTGTATAACACCCCTTTTAGACGAATGCTCGCCATAAAGATTAAAGCCATCCAACGCCTGCAGGGCCGCTTTAGCCATGCCTACAGAACTGGCGTTGATTTCGGTGCGGCCGTTATTAACTTTATTACCGCGTTCCCAAATACCGTAGTCCGGCATACGGTAAGCACTTGAAATGTAATAAACGAGGTTTTGAATAAAATCGACTTCATCGTGGGTGCAGATAATGCGCAATCCCGAAGCCGTCATTTGCGCAAGCATCAGCAAATAAAGTGATGTTGCATCTATTTGTAAATGGCCCCAGGCATTATCGGCAACCACGGGTAAACCCGTCGCTGTATCGTATTTAGCGTGTAAGGCATCGATGTTATTGAGCGTATGTTTAAATTTTTCAACTTTCTGCGCCTGGCGCATCATCGACTGCAAAAGCCCACGCATAAGTTTAATGGTGGACTGCTCAAGCTGATCGCTTTTACTGGTTTCGCCTTGACGCCTGAAAGCCAATCCTAGGCCCCAAACGCAGATGATCGAGTAGACGTTATCGCGCACCCAGGCATCCGTGTAATCGCCGTGGATATTGACGCTGGTGCTTGCGGGTAAAAGGCCTGTTACAGGATGTTGGCGGCTCAGAATCACTGTTTCTACTTCAGCGTACAAGCGCTCTAACAGCTGTGAATGTTTCATAGTCAACCGTAAATTATAAATTGTATGGAGCCTGAATCAGGCGTTGTTATTTGCAGGTGATTATAGGTTTAATTCCTTGGAATAGAAGAGTTTAGTGTAGATATGTGTAGCTTTACTGTTGAGCGTAAGTTATTGTCAATTTCGCATAATGTATATTATGTTAAATTTAACATTAACTAGTGATTAAGGTAAGTATCCCACTGCCGGTTTATGGTTTATGTAAAAATAGATTATTGCTGTATTGGCTAGCCTCATCCAAACGCCCTTATTCCTATGATTAACTCATAAAAATATTAGCAATATGCAGGCCATTGCAATTTGCGGGTTTAAAACCCTTGATTTGTGTTCACTATGTTCAATCCATAAACATAGTGAGTAAATTGGTTTTTTAAATTTGCACTTAAATGACTCATCACCGTCAGAGACGCGCATTGATAGAGAACTTGCAGAATTAATTTATGACTGTAATAGCCACATTACTTCTTGAATTTCGCACTACCGATAACAAATCTAGCTACCCGGATTTATCGCGATAAACTTACTGTAGAGCCCGGTTTTATCAAATGTGGCAATTTCAAAATCATATTCGCCTTTTAAATAATTAAAATAATAGGCATCGATAAAACCATCTTTGATAACTATGTTGGTGTAGGTGGTTTCAGATTTTAATTTGTAGCGTATGTCATATCCGCCAATTTCGGTGATGTCCAAGTAGTCACCATTTTCACGCGCAACTGGAACACTCCACAACAATTGCACAGCACCCTCTATATATCCTGAGGGCGTCGAGGACGCTGCGGCAGACGAATTTGAGGCTGCACTTGACAATGACTTCGAAGAAGCAGTCGACGATAAAGTGCTGGAAGATGATTTGGAAGAAAGCACTGGAGCTGACGATACACTAGATGAGGCCACCGCTTTTTCAGATGAGTCAGCGGCGACTTGTGATGTCGTAGTTTGACTTGGTTGAGTAGTAGCTCCCCCTCCACTGCTGCCGCCTGATCCACCGCCGCAAGCGGCAGTTAACAAGGGTGCAACAAAGACCATCATCGCGGTAGTTGCTTTAAGTCTACGTTGCCAGCTTAAATTTGATTCGAGTTGATGACGGCTGATAAATCCGAGTTCAATTAATATCTCGCCAAGTTCGCATCTGACGGACGCAATGTGAGCACCGGGATTTTCACATCGGGATTTTTGTAAGTCGATTGCAGCACGCAATTGTGGCGCTGAAATTAAACCGCGATCAACAAGCAGGTCACCAATACGTAAGGACTTATGAATATCTGGCATAATAAATTCAACTTTTAGCTTCAAATTATTTGCGTGTAATCGCAAATTTTCTATTATTGAAGATAGCTCAGATAACGAGCAGAAGAAGAAATTATTTATTTATGGATTCGCGAATCGATAGCAATATATGTTCTATAGATTCTCTTGTAGTGCCGATATTCATTCGCATAAAACCGGAGCCGCCTTCCCCAAAAACTGTTCCGGGGTTCATACCAACTTTGCATTGTTTAACGAAAAAATCACGCAGCTGTGGATCCGTCATTCCGAGTTCACGGCAATCCAACCACAATAAATAAGTAGCTTCAGGTTTGATAAGTTTTATTTGCGGAATATTTTTTTGGAGATAAGCCGCTACGAAATCGCGCGTACCTTGCAAATATTTCATCAACGCATTCAACCACTCATCGCCTTGGCGATAAGCCGCCTCAAACGCAACAATACTGAAGGGATTGGTGTTACCTACATGAAGTGTTTCGAACATTGTCTTCATGGCTTTGCGTTGTTCATCGTCGGGAATTATTAATGCTGATAAACCCAAGCCAGGAATATTAAATGTTTTGTTGGGCGCGATGGTGGTAATAATTTTATCGCCGGGCTGCGCGAGCCGGGCAAGCATGATGTGCGTTGATTCCGAATAAACCAGATCAGCATGAATATCGTCGGACAAAATAGTTAAGTTATATTGTCGAGCTATGCGCAAAATACGTTGAAGCTCGTATTCATTCCACACTTTTCCCACCGGATTGTGAGGAGTGCAAAGCATTAATAGTTTTGCGCCTTGCTGCGCGCAATGTTCTAAATGCGCGAAATCTATTTCATAGCGGCCATCAATTTCACGCAATGGATTTAATAGTAATTTTCGGTTGTTGGTAGTGACTGCAGAAAAAAAAGGAAAATATACTGGCGGTTGAACTATAACGCCCTCGCCTTCATTCGCAAATGCTTGCACGGCTGCAAAAAGTGATGGCACCACGCCTGGTGCCATAAGAATCCAATCGCGTTCGATTTTCCATTGGTGACGACGCTCAAACCAATCAATAATTGATTGATAAAGACTTTCGGGATACAAGGTATAACCAAAAACAGGATGATTGAGTCGTTCCTGTAATGCTTGAGTTACACATTCAGGCACCGCAAAATCCATGTCGGCAACCCAAACTGGTGCTACATCAGTTGTACCAAAATAATATTGGCGTCCATCGAATTTAACGGAGTTGGTTTGTTCACGCGAGATGGGTGTATCGAAATCGAATTCCATTTATTAATGCCTTTATCTTAAAACTAAAACGTAATACCTGCGCGTGCACGTATGACGATAGTATTTGAATCAAATATAAATTATTTAATGCGCTTCCAAAAAGTCACTTCTGAAAGCGTATGTTGGAACTTACGTTTTGTTTCGCGAATAACAAATGGAACTTCAATGGGTTGTTGTAGTAATTCAAAGTGTTCGCTTAAATGAACTTTCAAACCATCGAACGTCGTAAAGCTTTCGCCATCCTTTTTGAACCCGCCAATCCATTCTTCGCGTGGCGTGTGATCACTTAACCAGGTATAAGGTGAGGTCAACATTAAAATTCCGCCGATGTTTAAACGCTCGTGAATTGCACTTAAAAACTTGGCTGGGCTATAAAGTCTGTCGATTAAGTTAGCCGCTAAAATAAAATCGTAACTGGTGAACTGAGATTTTAAATTACAGGCATCGCCTTGAAAAAATTCGACTTTATCTTTTGCGTCTTGCAAGCCTAAATCTGACAAACTACGTGATTTGTATTGAACTAACTCGCCTTCATCGGCCAGCGTGTAGCGTAAAGTTTCGCCCCGCGCTAACAAAACACCTTGTCCGATAAAACGCGCAGAAAAATCTATTCCTGTTACAAAATCAAAATGTTTCGCTAATTCAAAGGTGGCTCGGCCAGAAGCGCAGCCGATGTCCAATGCTTTAGCTTTTGGATTGTCGCCTGCCATTTCAATAGCTAATTCTGCCAATGATTTGGAAAAATTTGCAACGCCGAAATATTCGTCGCCGTAATGAAATTCTGCATATTCCGATAATAACTTATCCGTTTCGTAATGAGATCCTGGCACTGGTTTTAAATCCTCTGAAACAACGTAGCGAAAGCCCGCGTGTTGAAAAAAGTGGCGACGAAATGCATAACGTGAATCGCGTAATGTTTCGTTACCACATGAAATCCATGAGCCGCCTTTAATTAAATTATGACGCTCATCAAATGTGGGTGTTGTAAAATCATCGTAGATAGTATGAACATCAAATCCTTCAAAAGGATAAATGGGTGTTTCCGTCCATTGCCATACATTGCCAACTATGTCATAAAATTCACCCTGAGAAAATTTGTTCACTGGGCAAGATGACGCAAAATAATCCAATTGAATATTAGCATTCGCTTTTTCTGTGCCAATATTTTGCAGATTAGAATAATCGTATAAGCGATACCATTCATCCTCAGTCGGTAAACGTACAGATAATCCGGTAGTCAGTTTTTTCCAATTACAAAAAGCTTTTGCTTCGTGATAATTGACTTCTACTGGCCAATCCCATGGCATAGATACTTCTTCAGTCATTAAACGTAAAAACCATTTCCCATTGCGCTTCAACCAAAAAGTTGGATATTGCGCGCAAGTAAAGCTTACCCACGCCTGCCCTTCTTCCTCCCAATAAATTTTATTTTTGTAACCACCTTCTTCAACAAAATCTAAAAATTCTTGGTTGCTAACTAAAAATTTACTAGCCTGAAATTCATTAACATTAGCGCTGTGAGTACCGTACTCATTATCCCATCCATAAAAAGAATTGGATCTCTCTTTGCCAAGAGTAACTGAACCGGCGCTCACATTAATTAATTCATTTTGCGGTGCGTTATCTGTTTCGCGAAAAGGTTTCCATTGCGGATGATTTTTTACATAAGCTAATTTGTGCTGACGAATCAATACTGAAGATGTTTCCAAATGAATACGTTCATGTTCAATTCCCATGATGATCGCCCACCAGGGATTATTCCAATCCACTGGCAACTGAAGCGGCGCAGTTTCAATTAAATTGATAACCATTGCACGCACTTGGTCGCGATAAGCTTTCACTTCAGCAGGTTTTGGCCATTGATAGTTGGCATCGTTAAGATCATCCCAGCTCATCTCATCAACGCCAACGGCAAAAATGGATTCAAAACGCGGATTAATTCGCGCGTCAATCATGCGCGCTAGCAACAATTTATTAACGAAAAATGTTGCAGTGTGCCCGTAATAAAAAATCAACGGGTGACGCAGCGGAATTGATTTTTCGTAATAAGCTTGGTCGCACGCCAGAGTCTCAAATAAACATTCATAGCGATCAAATGTCGTTACAAAATATTCATGCAATTGTTGGCGTAGTGCTAAGGTATTTTCTTCGCGTAAATTTGGTGTTCGGGTAAATAGCGTCTGATTAGCGGAAACATCTTTTAAGTGATTCGCCTTGCGGATAGCACATTGTCCTGTTTGCATAATCAATTACCTATTTATTGATTGCGTTTAATTCTTTTAAATCAAAAACGCATTCAAACTTAATATTGTGAAAATATAAAAATTTTCAGTGGTCTTGTTACAAGCGGCCCACATAATCTTTAGCAAATTGCCACGCGATTCGACCGCTTCGTGCGCCACGGCTGCGATGCCATAAAAGCGCTTCAAATTCAGATGTTTCTACCCAGGTTCCGCCCAAATATTCGACCCAATAACGAGCGGTGCCTAAATAATCGTCTTGTGAAAAAGGATAGAAACTTAGCCACAACCCAAATCGTTCAGAGAGAGAAACCTTTTCCTCAATGGAATCGCCGGGGCGAATCTCACCGTCTTCATAACTAACATCCAGATTCTCACGCATTTTTTCTGGTAACAAATGGCGACGATTCGAGGTTGCGTAAAACAAAATATTGGCAGATGGCTCTGCGATTGAACCGTCCAACGCGGACTTGAGCGCCTTATAAGTGCTCTCGCCTTCCTCGAAGGACATATCGTCACAAAAAATAATGAATTTTTCGGGGCGTTGGCTAACCAAATCTACAATATCGGCCAGCTGAATAAGGTCAGTTTTATCAACCTCAATAATTTTCAATCCATCGTCCGCAAACTCATTCCAACAAGCTTTAATCAACGTGGACTTACCAGTACCACGCGCGCCAGTTAGTAATACATTGTTAGCGGAGCGACCTGAAACAAACTGCTTGGTATTACGAACTACGGCTTGCTTTTGGGTTTCTACGTTCTTAAGCGAACTTAGATCAATCTTGTGTGGATTTTTAACCACCTGCAAGTAACCTTTGTCACCTGCTTTCACCCGCCATCGAAAAGCGCTGCCAGACCAATCAGTTTGCGGGGCGGCCGCTGGCAAAACTTGCTCAACACGGTCGATAAGTTGTTCTAAACGAGAGATAAGGTGATCGAATTGTGACACTGAAAAATCCTCAAGCGGCTGGAGACGGTTTGAAAATGGGCTATAGTTTTTACATTACTTAGGCATTGAACCATGGTTTAACACCTTAACCAACGGCTGTCGCCATTATGGGTAAGTTGTACGCCATCTGTTGTCAGTAACCCTACTGATATCAGCCATGCCAACTCGCACCGGTAAAGGACAATCATGTTTACCAAACCCGAAATAAGCGTTATCACGAAAACCTTGCAGCAAAGGCGCGATTGGATCGCCAAAAATATCGACAATCCCGATCAAAAAGCCAACAAAGAACAGCATCAGCAAACACTCTTGTTAATCGAAAACGCCATTGCAAAATTGGGTGCGATAACGCCGGTAGAGACAGTCACCGCGGCACCAGCAAAGCCAGTCAAGCTAACAGGTGCTCAAAGACGCAATCAACTTGAGCCTGCACAAATGCGCGTGCTTATAGTAGATGACGATGAAATGATTGCATCGCTACTACAAATGCTCCTGCAATCCATTGGCGTTCGTTTTGTAGACGTGGCGTCCGATGGTTTGAAAGGCATCAGCATGCTCTACGATGCAAACCCCATTTACGACCTGGTGCTTTGCGACTGGCATATGCCCATCAAAAACGGACTGGATGTTCACAACGCCATGCGCGCTGCCGAGCGCTATATGGAAACCTGTTTTATTTTGGTGACTGCAGTTACCGAAGCAAAACAAATTCGCTCTGCAATAGAAGAAGGTGTAGATGACTACATAGTCAAACCCTTGGAAGAGCAAACTACCATCAAAAAATTAGCACGCCACTTTCCAAAACTTCCTGTACCCGAGAGCAATAGCATGCTCGGTATTTGTGCTACCGA
>Ga0247741_1000712_pt1 | contig 18252 bp, 21 predicted proteins | sample UWRJL213509R2_FD_180945 | JGI IMG/M metagenome (GOLD analysis project Ga0247741, IMG submission 180945) | Plant litter microbial communities from Arlington Agricultural Research Station in Wisconsin, United States - UWRJ-L213-509R-2 | ecosystem: Environmental > Terrestrial > Plant litter >... | reverse complement strand
GAACGTTGAATGAATGATCGTGGAGGCAAGAAACATACCACCTACCCGATCCACAAGACCAATCCAGACGGAATCATCGATCATCGCGCTCTCAGCGTTTGGTGTCTGTGATACCAACAATGAGAAAGGGTTGGATCCCTAGAGCAAAGACTGACCTCGGTCAAGATGATTTCCAATAGGACATCTGATACATGGAAAAGCACCTAAAAAGAGCCAGTCAAGCGATGCACGACAACAACAGAAGACAAACGAACCCGAGGCCTCGACTCAAGATATGGGTCCTTGCGGCCAAACCACTCTTCTTTCTTGCGAGCAAAACTCGCACCAAAGCCAAGGATGGGTGTTGTGAGCAAGGTATAGTAGTAGTGGTCTTCAGGAGGGTCGTATTTCACGTGGCGTATAAAAGTCTGGTTGTTCAGTGCGACCTTGATGCCACGGAGGAAGAACGAATAGAACTTTTCTTCGTTTTCTTCACGGCGCACTGATATTCGTCGGGTCATCTCCATTCCATCGCCGCTCCAGGGCGACGATTCTTCTTGATTGTAGCTCATTTCGACGTAGGATCCAGCCGTTTCTGGAGTTCCTGGAATAGTAAGAGAGCTTACACTCCGCGCTCTATCACAACCTGTGATGAGATAGAGAGATGCGTTCACTGCTACCGACACTCGCGCTTTAAGACTTGTAGCGAAGTGTTGGTACCAGTCAATGGCATGCTTCTCGATGTATTCCAAGAGTTCGGGACAATCATCAAGGTCCTCTCGAGAGCCGCCGTCCGGGAGTACCATGACTCCTCCTTCACGTGCCGTGGTATTCAGGGAGAACTTCCTGGTCAAATAGTCAGTATTTTCAGTAAAAAATAAGTTGATAAAGACTTTACAGTGGTGATTCCGAGGTGACATTGACGTTAATTCCCGAGCTAGCAATGACTGTCCCTGGACGAAAATGTTCAGAAACCTCGGTACTTCGGATAGGTTTTGAAGGTTCGAACTGCTCGAAGTTGGGTGGAAGCCATGTACTGTGTATGGAATCCTTCGGATCCAGAAAGATGTTGAAACAAAAGGTAAAGTCGCCATCCGGACCCATTGTTCCAACGTCGCCAATTCCAACACCTCGTAGCTGATGTTCGTGAGGTCTGGATACGTCTCCTTTAGCATTGAAGACAGGAAAGCCGTTTCCAGTGGACATTAGGCAACGGCTGTAGCTCTCAATGGAATGGAGAACGGAGGGGACTTTGTTGCAATCAGGAAAAGTGTTGCCCTTCGTTATCTCGCGATAAGGTCCTTGAATAGAGCCTTAAGAAGGTTTAAGTTGGGGATGGCCATGGAGTATGAGGTAGCACGTACTATGGCGAGAACGATCAGTCATTGACTGCACATCGTCGGCAATGGGTTCATCCATTTAGAGGAAGTTCGTAGTCGATATACCGTTGAAACTAGAAAATAGGGTTTTGAAGACGTCGGGCTTATAGAGGTACGGGTCCAAGTTCAGTTTGAGAGATAATGGAAGGTTGAAAGAGGCTTTGCATGTAGGAAAAAGCCCTAAACAACACGTGAGTTTACGCTGGCGATGGAGAGGCCTGATTTACGTTACTGCACCACCACTCAAGTCGTCCTTTACTGTAACTCGACGAGTAGACGGCAAAGTCTAGCGAAAGTGGCCTTAACAACGGTATTGTACTGAGGATGGATGGTATTTGTGGCCAGGACGGCTGTGAGACCATGATGCATGGATAACCCGGTATGTTGGCGCAAAGGACAAAAGCAGCACGGAAGCATCTTGGGATCTGTGGCTGTGCAGAGGAATTTATTTGTACTCCGCGATGATCCGAGGCGACGCACACAAACGAACGGGGCAACGACATTTGCCTCCGTCTCTCCGCACAAGGAACGGCCATTCTCATCGCATGGTGCTTCATGAGACCTTTCAACTCTATTTTCTCGGGTGGGAGTAAATAATACTCACCCAGTCCTCGTCGCCCAACCACAACATGATTTCCTTGACGAATCAATATGATTAGAGAGAGTCACCGTGACGAGCATGAACTTCACAGACCGGCCAAACTTGAGTTTCAGAAGGTATGTTGCGTAAGCTTGAAGGCACCCAAAATTCTGTTGCAACCCCTGGCTGACCACCTTGAGTGTGGGTCCACTGTGAGAGCTCACAGAGTTTTCCGCCCGCCGGCTGTTCGGTGCTCTCATTATTCTCTGGTCGCAGTTGGACGGAAGCCCTTGTAGTTGGGTGTCAACGCCGTCAAATCGAGGTGAAGATCTGCGTACCGGACGACCATCTTTGTTCTTCAGAGGGCCATGTGAGTAACGAAGACGTAACCTAATTTCGACATCAAGCTGATTTAAACATCACTGCATTGTCTTCCTGCTCATATTCAGACTCATACATACACTCGCCAACTTTCTTGAGCAGCGTACTTCAAGCTCCCCATATTCCACAATTTCGCTCTTCTCTCTTCCCTCTTACTCTAGCTACTGATCCATGAGTGCTGTAAACCCAGCAAGTCCAATTAACGGAAGCAATAATGGTAGCGCAATCTCAAATAGCAACTTGATTTCGGACAGCTACAAGAACACTACCATCCACTATCACCTCTATTCCTCTGGAGGGCGGACTAGTAGGTGGTTCGGATAATATAAACTCTCCAATGAACTCATTTTTCATACAAGGTTCCTCGCATAATCGTCAAAGCTCGTCGAGTAGCAGCAGCGCTTCGTCAGACTCCAGTTCCCATGTGGGTTAAACCATTTGGCTTGCGGAAACTCATGTTTATTGACACTTACTTGGTAGGAGAGCGATGGAGATGGAACTGGAGATGAAGACGACGACACTCGCACAGAAAGTGGTTCTTACACATCATCCCAGGTGATTGCAACTTCGATTTTCATGGCCTTGGGCTGGTAATGATTGGTTTCATTATGCCCCTGCGGCACGACATGCTCGTAATAGAGTGTCCCGGGCTGCCAGGTCCCCTGTCAGCTCTCCTACCAGCAGGACTGACAAGGGTCTCGCTTTCCGTGATTCGGCTTTTGGTATGAGATCACCGGAGGTCAGTCAGCACTCCTCTGCTTCAACCTCCTGGAAATTCTGAGTCAAAGTACTTAGCGCCGTACGATGGAGATCGGGGAGCCAAATGGTGTTCGGTCGCCCGCCAACTCGATGGAGACGAACTTATCACGCAGCGGTTAGTCTTTATGTGGCAGACACTTTCAACGTGGAATCTGATCAGAAATACCACAATCATAGAGGGAAACTGTCGATTCGTAGGGTTGAAGATAAAGGTGCGCTTCTACATTCGTGTCAATCAATCTCATCTCAACATTTGAGTACCGTCTAGGACCTCAACCTGCCGAAGGACATGTCTCGCCTCATCCAAGGCTATATGCATTCGGACTTCTTCTATTCTGTCCACAGTATTGCTCTATGGAACCCATCACCAACCCAGAGTCACGATCGCCCCGATCTTCGCAGAAGGAATATTCAAGTTGGGGACGTTGGGTACTTCAACAAGGATGGCGGATTCGACATTCTCTTCAACGTCTTCCTCACCGAGCAACAAAATATTGACTGCGAGTTTGATCCTCCTCCGGGCTTTGTGCAGTTCGACCCACCACGGAACGTTTCAATGACTGCATCGGAAAATATTGAGGAGGACGCTTACCGGCGTTCCTGGGGTGGCTTCGTGCATGATCAACGCTCGAAAGGGTTCGTGCAACCATTGATTCTTCGCACTCAACCCCGTACTGAAAGTCGTCCAAACAGTGACCACATCTTCCATGCCCGACTATCCCCCAAGAAAGGGCCCGTACAAGCCAGTCTACTAGTATCACCAAATGGAATCTCGAAGACTACCATGCCAATCGGTCGGCTTGGCTTGTTGAAACCCTATGTGAACGCCCACGCTGAGGGATGGTGCAAATATTACACCAGCCAATCTGCAGGCCGCATGATACCCAAAGGATCGCTGAAGATGGTTACGACTAGCTACAACTCAAAGGTCTGGGCGCTGGCATCGTATTTTCAGAAGGAGGACAAAGGAAAGTCGACAGAGATCTACGCCAAGTTGCATAGAGTGAAACCAGACGCGGATGTTTATCGCTGGGAACGTTCATCCGATCCTCACTTCGCTGCGAAGACAGGTCCATCAGCTGGAGATATGAAGGACGAGCGCGCTGTTTATGAGAACCAGTGCGTTGCATTGGAGGTGCATTCGATTCAGATCAATAAGGGTGTCAGGGCGGTGGACACTATGTTTCGGTCATTTCGACAGTCCATGTCTAGTTTATTTTAGCAGTGTTCGCAGTTCGACTGCCAATCAGCCATTTCAATTCAAGGGAATCGTGATGGATTCGTTTATAACATGGATTTATCACTCGTAACTTATGGAATATGACAACTAATATTTGAACTTCACGTGCACCAGGAGTTCGCTGCCTGCAGGCGAGTGAAAAAAAAGGACAACGAAAGGGGGGGGTCATTGCACCATGATCGAGGAGGGAATGTAGGACTTTGAGGAACTCGGGGATGCCGAGAGTAAGCAGGAAAAACAGCTAGCTCGATCGCTAGGGCGAATGAATCACAAAGGTGACATTGTCAGTGGTGTAATATTATTATTATTGAAATAGAACAAGCGAAGTGGGGGGGATCTGCTTAATAGTAGAGTAGTAGAGGTGTGGCTAACTGGCCCAGGTGTGGGTCCAGGTGGCAGGGCAACGCATTGACAGCATTGGACACTCCGTTCTCATGTGCTAATCAATATCAGTCAAAGTTCATGGCGCCTCGTTTCTGAGTCTTGTTCTTCACAGCCTTCGTACTTTGCCGTTAGTCCCACGTATTTCACAATTCCATCGATCTCAGGGCCTTCCAACATTATATAATATTGCAGTGCCAACCATGTGCGGCGAAAGTAAGGTTCTTCAGCGCTGTAACGTTCTCCTCCACTTTACCTACTGTGATGGCTGCTTTGGCGCCTCATCATGAAATTCCTGAGAGTTCTGGATCGGGGACACAACTTCCAGTAGCATCGAGCTCACAGAGGTGAGATCACAGCGAACCAGCGTACCAACCCCTTTCTCACTCTGTATCCGCAGCCCGTCATCAATACTATCTTCCTCCATAGTGGATCAATGGAGCAAGAATGGCAATCAAGGAAGCTTCAACACCAATACTCAACTCAAGAATCACTTCAATTCACGCGTTACCAACCACGTCCGAACTGTCAAAGGTTGGGTTCTGCCTACCTTACTTCTTGACTCTAATATGGAGTAATACCCAGTTAACGTCAACCTAAATACTGGACGGCGAAGAGGATCCATCAGGCGACCTAATGGTGAGGCGGCTTTCCCCCAACCTCACGCCCTTCTGTGTCCTTATTACTTGGCGAGGCCCCCGATCCCCTAGAATAGACGAACCCTTCTCAGTATGGAACGTCCCTTCAAACAATGGTTCGCTAATGGCTTGACTAAAGTCTAGGAATATGACGATACCGGTGGAATGACGGTCTCGTCTCTGGATATTACGCCAATTTTTGAAGAACAGGACTCGGCAGACGCGTTCTCTCCGGTATGTCTTTCTTTCCAGCCGGTATTTTATTCAGTTACTCAACGCTGAGACATATTCATAGTCTATTTCAGGCACTGCAAGAGCTCTGGACTTAACAGCTGTGGGAGTTGATGACCTATCCTCTAATGCATCCATGGACAAGGTATGACTGGAGTTTGGGGCGCAGCTGCTCTTGCATCTAACATTCTCTCAATTTTCAGAACATAAATGAAGTCTCAGTTCCCCACTTGGCGTCTGAGACTACGCGTCCGCAAAGTGTTATGTCAAAAGAATTTTCGTCATCCACCGTTAGAGATAGATACGCGGAGACTGCGAGATCGATATCTCCGGATGGTGTGTTTTCATCTTCGTATGAGCATCTTCAGGATTTGCTAAGGATTTGCTAGCTGCTGTAAAACTGGAACGACTCTTTTTGGACGTAAGAAGAAGCCATTTTCGTCTATCCTCTGCTAAACGTTGGCTATGAAGAACATTCTATTACCCGATGACACGCTTCGATATGTCAAGCGTTACATGGTTTCAAATCTTTGGGGATCACCGACTATCATTCCAATATGGAATCAGTCACCCATCGCAGAGGTAAAATTCCCGCATCTACGATACAATGGGCTTGTTGGAGATGTTGGGCGTTTTCATTCTGATGGCCATTTTGAAGCCCACTTTAACATTTTCCTCGACATAGAAGAAAACCGAAAACGGAAGTGTTCAACGCCACCTGACTTTGAACCCTTCCCGTGCAGTTCACTTGAGAAATTCCTCATGTTCTCGCAGTCTATGGGTACAGCGAGGATGGAGGGGTTTAAGCTGGGGAGCTCTCAACCAGATGACCAGTCTGCAGGGTGAGTTTTGTTTCTGGAGTTGATATCCATTCATTCTCATTCTCCTAGAATCAAAGTTATCTCTCATATTATAGCGGAGCCGACTGCGACGAATAGTTTTGAAGGCGCCTTTTTGGAGTCGCCGAACGAGTGCCAACGACTCACCATGACTCTCAGAAAGCTTACCACAGTCAAACATTACGTCAAGTGTTTTGCGTCTGAATGGTGCGCGTATGAGCAGAAGTTTATAACCGATGGCGACCCCGATTTAGTGGACAACCCGTTAGTCGTCATCACCGACTCGTACCGGGCTCCGTTCTACGCATCTGCCGCCATCTCTTCAGACAATCAATTCCCCAGTCCTCCAACTGCATCGCTTCTGCAGCCCGATTTGAGTTGTAGAAAGCTCGACTGGAACCATGACCCCGGTATATTGGCACGCTCTGGGTACTTTACAGACCAGATACGTCCTCTTGAGGAGAGGAGTCCTGAAGAGTTCTGTATGGCTGTATCAGGGTTCATTATCATTCCTCCCAAAGAGAAGAAGCAGGGGTCGCCAGGATGGCTCCGTCGGAAAACTGAATCGCTTAGGAGTATCAAACCCCCAAGTTTCTCTAAATACCTCTTTGGTTCAAAAGCCAAAAAAAAAAGCTAGACTCATTGGTAGACCAAATAAAACGCAACGGGCGAAGGGACTCGGACCACAGATGTGATTCAAATTTCCATATCAAGCTTTATCTCCATTTGACCAAATCCGATGGGCCGGCGATAGACAAAGACAAAGCGACTCTGAACACCTGCTATATTTGGGTAAATACGTCACAGTCAAGCTCACTTAAAAGATCGTTTTGGGTTGCGCCTAGATAGCCCTCAGGGGGAATTGAGGGGAAGTGATACTGGTCCCTCTCGTTTGCCGGAATTGTGAAACGTCGTGACTCAAAGCTATACAAGTTGGGCTGCTATCTAGGTTCCCCGGAGGTAAGATGTCAGATCTGTGGCGGTGCTTGGGAAGCATGGCAGTGTCGGATTTACGTTCGTGTACTATTGCGGCCAACACTGGCTGGCATCGTGTTGAACAGTGTATATCTTCCTTTCATAGACTCTTGTCCGACGCATCTGCTGGTCCTCACGTTTTGAACATTAGAATAACTCGCCTCTCTCCAAGTCGCAAACGCTTGTTTACTCTGTATCCCAACGTCTTGAACTTGGGGGCTCTTGATTTATGGGGGATTATCAGCAACCAGGTCCGATTATTGGCAGTTATAATGGGAGCGCCATTGCAAGTAGTCATATAGTACATGATAGCTACAAGACTACCTATAACTACTATATCTACTCTGGTAAGTTTCCCATTCGATGATCACCCATACCTAGGCTGAACGAGCTGGATGAGTAGAAGGACCCCCTCGACTGTCTGCTATGAGCAGTCACCCAGAGACAATCACTGAGGTAGGAGTCACTATCACGGTACTATCTATACTGCAGGCTTACGCTACATCTATTCAGGAGGAAGACGGCCTTGGAGAGGGGCACCAATGTGTGGAAAGCGGCAATGAGGATGGCGAGCAGTGGATGGCGGGCGTCAGCGCAATGCAGGTAAACACGAAGCCTTAACTTTTCAACTTTGTGTATTCACGCCATCTTACTAGGATATGTTTTCTGCTACAGATATTGGCGGATCTAGTAGATTAGGCTTGTCGGCTAGTGGGGCAAGAAAGGGTTTCACCTCACAGCGACCAGAATCTGGGCCAATACGTCCAGATGTGAGTCATTCCGGACGCCCACTATCAAATGTGGCTTCTCTAATACGATTCACCACATAGACGATCGAGCAATGCGCTGGTCGTCCATGTTCGGCTCTAAACTCGATGGAAACAGTACTTTCTCCTAGCGGTGAGTAATTTCAACTGCAGTGGCTACAAAACCTGACATAAGCCGCCTAGAGGGAAACTGTAGATTCGAGTGTATGACAACCAAGGTGTGTGTAAATTTCTGTTCCAAGACCTCGAAGATCTATAGCTTTCTATCTCATAGAGGCTTAACTTGCCAATGGAACTTGCACCCATGATACAAGGATACATGCGGACTGAGTTTTTTTATTCAGAACGTACCATCGCACTATGGAATCCATCCCCAAGCTTGAGCCTTCCACAGAATCGTCGCAAGAGGAACATACAGCTGGGCGACGTTGGTTACTTCAACAAGGATGGAGGATTTGATATTCTTTTCAATATATTCCTCGATACGGAAGAGAATCTCAATCAGCAATTTGAGCCACCTCCCCAATTTACGCCTTATATCATACCTCGTGGTCTAGTTATGAGGAAACTGGATTATATTCCAGGAGATCAGCATGATCATTCACCTGGTGACTTTGGGCGAGAGAAAAACACTGCCGGGTGTGTCTAATTGCGCTTCATTGATATGTATCATTGACTTACTGATTAATATTAGGGACCACCTCTACCACTTTGAAGCAAATCGGAAGAAAGGTACCCTAGACGCCAGTCTCCTTATTATCCCAAGCGGGACGTGGAAGGAACAAATCATGGAAAATAGAATGGCCTCGCTCAAGAAGTATGTCAACCAGCACGCCGAAGACTGGTGCAAATATTACACAAGTCAATCAACAGGGCAAATGATACCTAAAGGTTCGTTGAAGATGGTGACAGCCTGCTACACCTCGAAGGTTTGGGAACTGGCAACATACAGCAACAAGCAGAGTGTTCGGGAAAAACAAATCTACGCAAAACTGTTCAAAGACCAGGAGGATCGGGACTTGTACCGCTGGGAAAGTTCGCATGGAGTCGCAGCGAAGACCGGCCCATCAACTATGGAGATGGAGGATGACCGAGCTGTCGACCAAAATCAGTGCGTTGCTTTGGAGGTGCATTCAATACAAATTAACAGAAGAGTGGTGGATACTGCATTTCGATCACTTATTCGGACTATGTCTAGTTTATCAATTCGCGGTAGCCGTCGTTCAATAGCAAGTCATCAGTGACGTCCTTGTTTGACTCGAAAACGTGTATGTTATATCCACATAATTCTTGAGCTTCTATAGTAATATAACTAATGCGAAGTTCCAAATCTATGACCAAATGAAACCATTTTGAAAACCGAAGGTCCCGGACGATGGTTCCTAAGGTCTTATACATAATCAATCCTGTCACTGTTAGGAGATGCCAAGCACCGCACCATGTCAGAAACACAATAAATGACATTTCAAATGAACCAGAACTCATGGGGTATGTAATGCTCCGTGCTCAATACTTGGGCATCTTGCCTGCCCGCGCAGCCTCCTCCAAGCGGTAGAGACAGCTTCGTTCAAACTTCCATATCGGGCTTGCGCTCCTAGTTCAACGGACCCGGCGGACCGAAAGCAAAGCGTAACTGAACATAGGATGAAGCTGTACCTTACTTATAACCATGGTGATTATCGAAAATCATATGCAAAGAAACCTAAATAGAAAAAAACAACACGATGGAAGGTTCGCTTCAGATTATCGGTTTTAGTTGAATGGAGAGAAGAGTCCACAGGAGAAATAAAAAGTATACGCTTTTAATACGCTTTGCATACATACCCGTCCTGGTGCAATCTTGGATACCTAGCCACAAAGTAGCATTTTTCACAGATAATCAAGCGATGATACACGCTAGGTCACGGTGGGGCACTTGCACCGAGAAGCTGACTTGGAAACTGTTTATTTACGTAGAGCAAGGCAAAAATTTACAAGAATATGTCTCATTATGCGAAGTAAAATATGGCGACACTCGCTTTGAGTTTGCATGTGCGAGAGATTCCGTCAGAATCCTGAGCGCATGAACGTTCTGTGTTTGCACCTGGTTCGAACGTGAAACGTCGCTATCCCCATTATGCTTTTCGGCACGATGTTTCATCGGAAGAACCTGGACTCCAACCCAGAATTCATAATATGTGGAATGTCCCTAAGAAATATATGTACTCTGCACGTAGTACCACTAAGACCCGTTGTTTAAATCGAAGTCAATCCTAATGGGATTGGGAAACATTTGGCACGGCTTCCGGAGTTTAAGTACTGTGCAACTCCCAACGTTCTGAAACATGTAGATGACAATTTGCAATTGATCGGACTGACTCCCTCAGATTGCGTCGGTGGAGGCTGGCAGAGGAGGAGGCTGCGTCAAGATCTTCTTTAATTTACGCATGGCTTTGCGCTCGATTTCCGACTTTGTTGTCCCCGAGACAAAGAATCGGGCGTAGGACCGCACTCGCTCGACAGTGGTATCTTCAGAGGATTTCTGAAGGCCGTCAGCATATGCTTTAAGGAGTGCCAAATTCGACATACTTTGGGAATGAAGTACACGGAACCTGCAGATGTGTAAGATATCACTATTTGGAAGACAATGATTCCACCTCGCACCATTGCTCACGATGACGTCGTGCTTAGAGAAAATTCTATGGAAGAGACCCAGGAATTCGTTGAGAGTAAGGCTCTATAGTCGCGTCAGCCTCAATTCGATTCCAAAGAAGAAGTTTTTACTCTAGTCATCAGAGGACACCAGATTGAATCGTCAAATATAGCAACTTCTGCAGTCGGCTCCTGTAGGATGGTCGGGGTCAGAATCTTGGGAATTCTAGAAGCTACATCTGACATACCAGATCAAGCAGCACTTGGAGCAATACCAGCGATGGCAAAAACATATGTTGCCAAAGTCCCTTCACGTCGTCGCTCGGGGGTTTTCGATACCGACGAACGTATCGTTCTATGTTTGCACGCCACCCTATAACGGGTACTGATGGTATGTAATAGAATGGAATTACATCGCGAGGAATCGGAGCAATCCCGTGCGCCCAAGAGGAATCGCTAAGAGCGAAGGAAATCCCGCGCAGAAATACGGCACAAGGATTTCCTTCTGAGCTCGTGTCCGTTGAGCAGAATTTGTCAACCCAGCTGACTTCGAGCCATCGTGAAGGTTGCCCTGTAGGTTGCTCATAACGAAAGACCGTGGGCCTGTCTGGTTGCGAGTTTGATGGTGGAAATTGGGCCAAGCTCCAAACTTTTGCTCTATCGCTTCCGGTTACAAGGATAAGTGTTCCATTGAGGGTTGGCTCTGTGAGCGGGATGTCGCTATAAGCATTGAAATACTGGTACCAATCCGACACGTGTTCTCGCAGATATGGGTACAATTTTGCTGTATCAGAGAGATCTTCACGGTCTGCTCCATCTGGGAGTATGAGAACAGCCCCTTCTCGAGCAAAAGACGAGAATTCGAGTAAACTGTTGCTCATGAGATCGAGATGAGATGGATAAGGGAGGACTCACGTGCCGTCGCCGGTAAGACGGGAGACCTTTATTCCGTCGCTCTTGATAATGCTGCCGCGCTGGAAGTAATTTGGTATTGCAAGAGTCTTCCATTCCGAGCGTGAAGGTTCGATTGGCCTGAATTTTCGAGGCAGATTTGGACCGTGGACATGGTCGTCTCGAGCACTGAAGATGTTGAAGCGATACTGGAAAGTACCGGATCCATCTATAAACCCAACGTCGCCAATACCTACACCACGCTCAAAGTGCTTTTGAGGAAGAAAGGAGCTAACCATTCCATGAAGAGGGAAACCGTGGCCCTTGGACATTAAAGAGCGGCAGTAAATTGAAGTGCCATTCAAACACGTTGGAGTTGGGTAATAGACAGGATATTGGGTGTTTTGCGCCTGTGTGTCTTCGCCGTATCTTCCATATGGCCCCAAAAGAGAGCCTAGGTGAAAGTGATCAGTAACTGCTCTTGTAGCATCCAAACCTGTAGCTCACTGTGTCGCGATCGGGGCCCAGACTGTGCACCCTCCTTGTCACCACTGCGCTCAGTTACTTGATCCCGACCCGAAGAAGAAGATGGCTCCATACTGGAGTTTCCTGGATTATGATAATGAAAGCTGAGTGTAGAACGAGGTTCTGCGTACAACGCAACGTTTCCCAAAACCGACAAATTTGAACAATGGCCAACGAATGATGCTATCACCGGATCCAGTGCCGGTTAGCCATTTATACATCATCCCCTTTAGGAAAAGTATAGCCAATGATTTGACAACGCTGCTTGACAATACGACTACCAAAACGAGCACATGTACATTGCTTATAAGTTCTTACAACGAGACGCACCCATCATGACCATATCTGAGACCCTCATTTGTTCCTTGGATTTGGAGTTGGCCAGTATACTCACAAAACCCTAAGGTTGCCGTAACAGTAATAGCGATCCAAATTCCCAGTTTCTATCACATTGTCTACAAATAACCACAAATTACAATTCTGGTCCTACAACGTACTTTCGTATTCAGTTTTGAGTCTGATGGCCTACAAATACCTCCCCGGCGCCCACCATTGAACCTTGCCAAAAGCGGAATGTGCCGCTCAATACGTCGCGCGGCACCACTCACCCAAAACTCGTATAGGAACGGAAAGATATTTTGAAGAAATAGTATAGGCTGAGCCAGAAATCGTATGAGCAAAAACAAAATCCTGTTGGCTCGGAATCGAGGTCAAACTACATTTGATGTTAAATTTTTCTATAGCTGCGGAAAGGTCTGTTCTTATTTGTTAAGTGTAATTTGCGGGCTCGCTGTAGTGCCAGAGGCGGTCTCAGCTTCTGTGCTGCCTTCCCGCGCCTCGCTGATTCACCCTGTGTGGCGGCTCGATGACTTCCACATTTGGTAGATATGAACTTACGGCGTGTTACGTTTGGATCTGAGATATAACATGGGGCTACAAACTCTTTGTTATTGTAAATGAAGTAATGCTCACCTTTTCCCCGCTTATAGATGACAAGTCTTTGTTGGTCGAAACTTGGTGTCAGCGGTCACATGCGTTTTTTTTTGGCAGCGACATCAAGTTGGGAGGAGCCTGAACTCTATTTACCTCTTGTGATACTTTCTCCAAGTCATCTAACATAATCTTTGGGACCGTTTGCGTCTTCTACTGCTCATTCTTTCCGCACAAAGTTCGTTAACCAATTCACTATGCCTCTCAGCCTTCGTCCATCGAAAAAGAGTAGGCAACTGTCCTCCATTGATTCTATCTTGGACTAATTGCGACCGTAAAGCGATCAAGCGACTCAGCCTGTAATGAGCCCTCATTGTGAATGCCCATGTTCATGCTCATCAGCGCAACTTCGCTAGATTTCGTTGGGCTTCTAATGACAATTCGGCCATCCAGGAGAGGATAGTCCCTAATCCTTTAGGCAGTACCTCAGCCTCTCAAGTCACTCAGATGGCGAGCTCTATGTCGGGAAACACTGGCAGCTTCAATGTAGTCAATAACATCTATGTTCAAACGGCAAGCTCTTCTACAGATGGGAGTCTTAGTGACAGCGGGGACATGCAGGTAAGATGGGCATCATGATACAGCGCATATGTCCACTATCTGACGCTGATGTCAATTCAGCCCCAAGGCTACGTGAACCGAGGATCTCAGTCATCAAGTGAGATCTTCACCGTATCATTCGACCACTCCTAGGGCACTTCTAAATTCCTCTCTCGGCCCTCACACAGTGACCCGACCCGAAAACGTACTGCAAGTGTTGACCACCGCCCTGGGAGCTGCGAGCCCTTCCGTCGAGGACGATAATGACGATAACACCAGTCAGAGAACCTATCGTGACACACAGACAGCTGCCGATTCTCGTCAAACAGTACAAGGTACGTACATGCGCCTAGCTTGTTGGCGAGATACTTATTCTTCTACTATCAGAGAGATTGGTGACGAAACAGCTCACTCTTAAGGTTCGCTATCTTTCGTTTTCATCCCTTGGTGGCTCTTTGTGCTCATTCAATGCCTTAAAATGTAAAGAATATCAAGCCGCATCTACCTCGAGAGATGCAGGAACACATTCGGAAATACATCTCACTCAATGTGCTAGGCGGCCAAAATACCAAGACTCCAATTGTTCCCCTCTGGAACCCGAGTCCAAACCATGGTGATGGTAGACATCTGACCGAGACCAGGATAACTCCTGGCTGTGTTGGTTTCTTCAATGCCGACGGCGGATTCCACGTCATGTTCAATATTCTTAAGACCAAATCGCAAAATGAAAACTTGGGCTATAATCTCCCACGAGACTACAGAGACTTCGAGATGGTATGTCTCACTGAAATAATATCTCTATAACAAAACTCATCCATCCAAGAAAAATTGCATCCGCCGTAGCGTGTTCCCGCCCGGACACCGATTTCAACTGGGTTTCGCTCATGAGTCGATCAAAGAAAAAAAAAGGTGAGACTCCTTAAATCCCTATGGTCTCGCAACTCAATCTCATCTGAAAGGATAATTTTAGCCACGATCAGGTTCTCGTTTCGTGGCGGGTGATCGAACAGGACACAAACTATGCCGCTCTCTATCTGCCATATGGAGGCGTCGTGGAGTCCTTCACTCCCAGTATGACAGATGAGGTTGACCAATATATCTCCAAACATGGACGGAGCTGGTATATCCAATGCAATGTCAACCCCAGAGCCGACAAGCGGTATCCTCTCCTGATAACTTCGGCTTGGCTAGCGAAAAGTTTTGCCTGCGCGACCTATGTAAGACCCTCGTACAAGCGCAAAACCAGTCGCCATGCAGAGCTGTCAAGGGTGCAAGACCAGGAGCGGCTGATATGGAACGTTGATGATGGCATCTACTATATGACGGCACCTCTTGATAACTCGGCGTACGATAAGGATGGCAAACTGAAATCAGCCGATGAAACTGAATGCTTCGCCCTTTCCGCCAAACAAATTTGCCCTGAGAGTCTTATGGAGCGGTCCGGAGCTCTGCTCTCTCCTGGTGGGGGGCGGCGGATGTCGAATGCCACGTTCTAGTGGGCTTTGTACAGGGTGGGGACTAGGTTGGCTGTCGTTTAATTTATGCAGTCGTGATTTTGTCTCATTATGTGTAGATTTAATACTTATTATATATACGATGATATTTGGAAAGAGATGTACTCCACATGGCGGGCCGAGCTAATATCTTCGAACTTGGAATTCATACAAAGCTGAGTAGACCTTTGACAGCCGTTTAGTAAGAGTCAGACTCTGAATATCCATGGATGTATTGAAATAATCCTTATTAAGCATTTTTGTGGTATTTCGCAGGGCACCTACAACGGCGCAAATGCTGTGCAAGCAAATGTTTATAGCTAGCGCCTAGGAACGCCAGGGCCTTTATGAGTTCCCAGACTCTAAGTAAGTAATTTGGAAGGGTCATGTCGGAAAATCTCTCATTAACGTACTTATAAGTACTTACGGCAGCTGACGGACTTATAAGAATTTATCGGTTTCTGCGGGAAGACATATCAGCAATTGATTGAGCCATGTAACCTCACGCTAGTATTAGTAGTAAGCGCCGGCACTTATGGCGAGTACTTACAACTTGAAGTATCCTCGAGTAAGCATATCAGGCTGGATCACTTATGCCAATCCCTTGTATCCCTTATAAGTACTATCGTGACCACCAACTCTTGTCAATGTTATCAGGTCATGCAATCTCACGCTACAATCTCACGCTACTAGTAAGCGGTTGTATACCTTACAACAGGCTTGAAAAATCTCCATACTAGTAGTGCTTTCAAGTTCGTCCTAAAGCCTTCGTCAATTAAGAAGCTTTCCCACTTTTTACCGGTATTTTGCTTGTAGATCCAGCCGACGCTGTTTACCTGGCCACGAATTCAAAATTAATACTCTCCAGCATGGCCAAGCGTTGGCCGTGAAACGTAGTACATACTACAAAGTATACCGACTCAATGGAGTCGGACAACTTCAAGTTACCAACCACGATTCCATCTGCAACGGTACGCCCTGAATACGCTTTCGGGACATCCAAGCCATAAATAAAACTTCATATGCGACGCGCTCAATAACACCACCCCCACTTGTAAAATTCAAACACCCTCTCATCGACTCTCGCGTCGACTCATCCACAGACACCGGGCCGGGAATTTTATTTGTCCATAATTGGCAGTGGCTTTCAGCTCGTAATCTCAGGATGGACGGCTGTGCTGAGCACACACCCTTCATCCAGGCCATAACATGGCTACAGATCAGCAAGTTGCCCTCACGAGATCTAACAGGATGCCTGCGCAGTCCTCGCATATCTCAAAAGCTGCGCGTCAGGTTGTACCCGCGTTTCTGCAAAAACTATACGAGTGCGTCGCTCTTCAGACCAATCGTCACATGCGACTTATGGATTACTCTACTGTTACCCCAACAAACTTCTAGAATGGTAAACGACCCAAACAACGCCGAATTAATACGATGGTCAGATGCCGGGGATTCTTTCTTCGGTAAGCACTCGATGGAATAATTCCAGTTCGGCTAATAATATAGGTTTCAGTTCTGGACCACGAGCGTTTCGCTCATGAGGTGCTGGGTAGATGGTTCAAACACAGGAACTTCAGCTCCTTTGTGCGGCAGTTGAATATGTACGGATTCCACAAGATTCCACATCTTCAACAAGGAGTTCTTAAGAGCGACACTGATACCGAATTTTGGAACTTCGCTCATGCCAACTTCCACCGTGGCCAGCCCGACCTTTTATGCCTCATACAAAGAAAGAAGCAAGTAGCGCAACCAGGAGACGAGAATTCTATTGACCTGCGAGATGGCGGTGCAAATGTGGGTCTTCTCTCTGGGCCTACTACCGATGCAACTACGGGAACGGGGAACGCACCACTGGGGAACCCGACCCTATCATCTGGCCAAATCCTCGACATTCACTCAATAGTCAACGGTATCAGCGCCATAAAGCGGCACCAAACCACCATTTCAGCTGAATTGAACGAACTGAAGCGGTCGAATCAGCTCCTGTGGCAGGATGCCTTAGCAGCTCGTGCAAAACACCAGAAGCAGCAAGATACGATAAACAGGATTGTTAAATTCCTTGCAGGCGTATTTGGAAGTAACGCTGGAGGGGCAGGTTCTGGGGTCAGTGTTGGCGCAGGTGGTGGTCCCCCCGGAGGTCCGGGTGGCCCTCATGGGCAGGACAGCGACATTGACGGAGGCCTCGGGATGGGGCCTGGTACAAGGAGGAAGATGCGATTGATGATCGAAGATGCCAAGAGGGATGGACCTCGCAAGAGCATGATTGAAGAACTGTCGGAGATTCCACTGGACACGGATTCGACAATGTATGGTGAGAGCTGATAGTTCAATGTATATTTCGGCAAGGTTAACTAAAACGTCTAGATTATCCGATTATAGAGACCCCAATATCAGTGACTTCGCCTGCTCCATCCATTGCAGCATCCGACAATGCGACAGTCCACGAATCGTCATCATATTTCAATAAAACAGAACCCGTTTCTTCCAAAACAGACAAAGGCCCCAATCCAGAACCAACACAACTGCCCCAAGATCAAATTTCACGTTCAGTCACCCCTTCTCGCCATTCGCCTACATCATTCGAGTTCGACCCACGCATAAGCGGTGTCTTGAACTCTCTTTCACCGATCCAGATCCAACAACTTCTTGTTTCGCTTGCTGCTCAAACAATATCCGAACCTTCATCCACCAACGGTGGCACCGTCAACCCTAACGCTACAATCACAGGGGCATCGTTGACACCTTACCACCAACCTTCGCCCTTTGATTTCCCATCATCTCAAACCAACCCAATGTCTTACAATTCAACCATGTCGATGCCTGTCGTAACGCCTGAAGGTTTGATATCCTTCGATCATTATGATTCTGGCGCGCCGTCTGGGGAAGGAGACCTAAATCACCTCATTCCAGAAGAACAGCAGCAGCAACATCGGATGCAGAGGCATTGGAACGCGACGGAAGATATCGACAACGATGTCGATGACCTGAACTCTTCGATCCATTCTCTCATTCAGAGCTATGGCCTCGACCAAA
>Ga0247741_1000711_pt1 | contig 18276 bp, 11 predicted proteins | sample UWRJL213509R2_FD_180945 | JGI IMG/M metagenome (GOLD analysis project Ga0247741, IMG submission 180945) | Plant litter microbial communities from Arlington Agricultural Research Station in Wisconsin, United States - UWRJ-L213-509R-2 | ecosystem: Environmental > Terrestrial > Plant litter >... | reverse complement strand
AAAATCATGGATGAGGTAGGATGAGTCCGATGACCTAGTAGGCGGGAGGGTAAAAGCAGGCGGTGGGATGCCATGCTCCGAGATTTGGGTCGTAGAGGCCTAAGTCAAGATTATTAGATTTTGGCTGTAATTGTGAGGACTGGATGAGACGAACCTAAGTATACCTCGATCCCTTGAGGTTGGCCAGAGTAACAGAGTACGTTGCGTTCCGAGTCGTACCGATGAGTCGATGGAGACTTGGATAATAGGTTGTATACCTCGTCATGCATCGTGTGTCTGACGATCCGAGTCTGACGATAGCCCGTAAAGTGGTTAACTAAGCCTCTCATGGGATAGGGCGCGAGAAGCCACGCATGTTAGGTCTTAGTAGCGCCGACGCTGGTAAAAGGCCGAGGAGGATGGAGGCCATGGGAGTGGACCCATTGGCTCAAAAACGCGGTTGGTGAATGGCAATGAGAGGGGGACAAAAAACACGAGGACCTCGACGTAGACGAAATGCAGAGGAGCTCGAGGAAGCGGTCGTGCATTGGCCCACGTGCCTGCGGACATTGATATTGAACATTGAAAGGACTATTGAAGATTGTCGGTATCGAGTGTAGAAAAGAGGAAAAGGACAACTTGAAGACGAACTTGAGGCCGGCCGCCGCATGGAGGCGTAGTCAGGCCCGGCGGCCCTTAAATCAAAGAACTTGGTTTCTTCTCGCCACCACTTCCAGAGTGCTTCTTCGTTCTCATGACTTTCAAAGACCATGAAGGATTGCATGCCGCTAGAAATATAGCTAGAAGGTGACATTGGGTACCAGCGTAAGTTTTGTTGTTCAACTTTCCTCCTGCACGCGGCTAACAACTGTACTCAGGCCTTGCTTTCACGCTTTGGTGTTCGCTGACTCGGATAGGCGGCATTCACCTCCTACGTGTCTATCAATACCATGTCCGCCTCGACTTTTTGGCAACTCCAATTGAAATACCGCAACCATTGCCACCGTTTACTTTCGTGCTTGCTGCAGAGTACCAAACGGACGCCGCGTACCCCGCTGTCCAATATAACGCATATACGTCGCCTCTGCCTTCGGTCTCTTCGAACACAATCAGTCAGACTCGTGTCTACCATCAGAGCGACACATTGGTTCCTTCAGTAGTTCAATCAGAAACTACGCAACAGCGCTCCGTCCTCCGTGCGTCCCCACTACACCACACCGTGTTCTTCTCCGTGTCTCTCATGCTACATCGACCAGTAGCTGCATCTATAATTCCACTCGGCTCTCGTTCGAATCTGCTTGGGGAACGACACCTACCCTTCGTACCGAACTCATGTCCGAGCCCTCGAAGCTGAGGACGACCACGATATTCCATCCTACATCAATACAAGACAGGTGCATCGCCTGGAGACCAGGATACATCCACACGCATAGAGTTGGGAGAACAAGCTATGGAAGGACATCAACGTCTAGAGCATACATAGGGTGGGATGGGTTGGAGTTGCGAGAACTCTGCCATCTCCTTCATCCTTGTATTTATGCAGATCTCCTCTCGCCCCATCCAATCCCACACCGCCGTCAGTGCCCCTTCATCGCCGAGCATATCCACCACCAGTCGACGAGACGCCCGGACTGTCGACGTCAACTTTTGTCAGTGAGCTCGACAACGTGGAAAGGTCCTGTGAAATAGGGATCCGCGCTGCTCGTTTCTGAAGAAATCGGCGATGGCTGTGTCGTCGTTGGTCGGTAGGGCGGCGAAGACGAAGTGAAGCATTTGAAAGAAAGCACCGGAAGAACCAATGCATTGACAATGGTTGAAGTACTTATCCATGAAGTGTTAGGAAGAGCGCTAGACCGCCTGACGGAAGGCTTTGGAAGCTTCGGAAATCTGTCTATATTTGGTATCTTTTGCCATTCTGCGAAAGGCAGAAACGCATATGGGGGATATGGAGTGATAACGAGTCGGACCTTGGATTGACGGCGGGTTACGGGGAGGACGACAACGACGACGGATCAAATCAGGCGACTTCCAAGCCCGCGGGCCTAGGAAATCAAGATGTTCTCAGATTCGAACCTTCCTTGAGCCTTTCTCGCCTCACTTCTCATACCTTCCTCGCTTCTCCTAAGAGCTGCACTCAATCCTCAAATAAGACGCCGCCATCGTCATCCTCTACGGCTCCATAATCTCGTCCTCAGTCATCGATGCACACCCACAAACGTACACCCAAAAAAACGAACGTTGGACAGCATACACGATCAGCCTTCGTCTGTGGCCCACGATCGGGTCAAGCGTCGAGTCTGGTGCTGGATTTAGCATCTGGCTATAGTCAAGTCAACCTCAAGTACACACTCCGTGAAGTGTTGAAACTATTGGTCGTATCCGTCCATTTCTCATTGGACATCTGCTCGTACTAGGCCCACCCGTATATTGTTCAGCAAAAAAACTTAAACGGGCACGAATGGCCTCAACCTACGTGAAAGGTGTAGCTCTAAGTATATGATTTGGAAGACTGAGGAACTGCTGGCAGGTTCGTGCTATTTCGTACACTTTCATTCATCGTCTCTGAGACTTGGGAATTCAAGGACAGTACGGATTCTGTGGTTCGGCATGGATATCATAGGGAGTATAACGCAGCTCGAAAGCGACGAAGGATGAACAGGAAGGACTCACTGGACATTCTCTCGGTTCGAGTTGAACACGACAGTCTGTTCACACCCCCAGATATTGGTCCATGGATGCGTTGGGAGAATCTATATTCCGTCACCAAAAGCTGATCGGAAATGTGCGTTTGTTTGTTTGATACTCGAGATCAACAGGAACTTAATCGACCACCCACAGCTTTATCGAGTGAGGGTCGGAGGGATGAGGAGAGCATCGCGATGACGATGTCTGCGAGTTGTCGCTGGGCAGGAGGAGTAGAATAAACGTCGGGAGACTATGGGAATCTCGAATTACAGGTTTGTCGGCTCGATCTCAATTTCGAAGGTGCAGAATATCTGACCGATTGGCTTGCAGAACTAGCTATTGGTATCGTGAGCCATCGTTGTAGCTTGTAGGAAAGCGCATGAACTAAATCGGCTCACTGGTTCGAGATGAGGTGTGATCAACACCTGCACGCATATCGTCGTCCGACTTGCCGTCTGAGGTGAGGCAATTAAGCAAGAAAGGGCGACCAAAGAAGCTGGCTATCGGCTACATCGTGGGGCTTTACCTTCATTGTCAGGGGGCATAGTACAAGTGTATTCAAATGTCACTTGGGGGTTAGGCTCTCGACGCTCAATGGCAAATGCTCATCCATTCTTCTCAGAGTCCGCCTTGAGGCAAACAACTGCCCTAGTGCGAAGCCCCGAACATTCGACTCTATTTGGTATCTTTGCCCATTGCAATTTCTTTGAAATTAGGGCACCACATTAGATTGAAAAATGTGTGTATATTTCGTTGTACTTGTTACTGATACTGTACTATTACGACTGAATGTTCACGCCAGTATGTTACACGTTACACCTATTGTTCACTGGGCAGGATGAAGTTACCGAACAGGAAATTTATCAGTTCGAACTGGCTGGCCAATCAGATTGCTGGCTGAACAAGTCTCCGTCGGTGAAATTAGGCAGAACAGCTTGCCGTCGCGTGGCGCGCCTACCACTTCCATTTAAAATTTCTGCCCCTTCGAGCGAAAAAATCAGGTTTTAAGAGACCATTTCGTGAAGTATTCACTCGGGCGTCACGTTACATATGTCAATATTGTTCAGTTTTCACACCTTGGTGTTACAATTGACATGAAGCGGATCGGTGTCTTCTCTACCCCGACTGCCAGGTTCCGTACGCTTGAAAACATTCAAGGTCGAGTACAGTTTCAACCCTATTGTTGCTCACTATTACACTCCTTGACTATACTTGCCAGTCTTTCATCGCACATATGGCTTCATCAAACATGGTCCCAGGCCCGGAAGATGAGGACATGCGAAGTCAAGTAAGCACTTCTTCTCTTATTATGCAATATATTAGGCCTCATTTCTAGTGCATAGGATGAAAGTGGTAATGATGATCGAGGAGCAAAGTTTAAGTCCATGTCGCAAGCACGGTTACAACTCATGCAATCCAAGACCGTCTGGGATGAAGCGAGAACCTTCCGCATCCGTTTCGATACGTCTCAAGATCGGAGTGATATAGACAATGCCATCTCTCTCTACAGGAAGGCTCTCGACCTCCATCCTCCATCCCATCCCAAACATGATGTATCCCTCGAGTGGCTTGGGTACACGTTGTATATCAGGTTCAAGCAATATGGAGAGTTTGATGATATGCAGGAAGTGATTGCGTTGCAAAGACAAATTTTGGAGCTTCGTTCTTCTTCACATCCCCTGCACTCCGAATCCCTCAGCGAACTTGGTCAATTGCTCTCCACCTGCTTCAAAAGATATGGCAAGGTTGAGGACCTTGAGGAAGCGATCAGATTGCACAGAGAGGTGCTGGAGCTCTACCATGCAGACCATCCCTGCCGGTCCAGCAGTCTCGATAATCTTGCGAATTCGGTTCAAGCCCGATTCGAGCGGCTCGGCAAGCTCGAGGACCTTGATGAAGCGACTGTACTGTCCAGAGAAGCATTGGAGCTTCGCCCCCCAGGTCATCCCAGCCGTTCCTATAGTCTCAACAGCCTTGGGTATCTGGTTCAAATCCGATTCGAGCAACTCGGCAAGCTTGAGGACCTCGAGGAAGCGATTGCACTGCAAAGAGAAGCTTTGGAGCTTTACCCTCCAGGCCATCCCCTCCGTTCCAGCAGTCTCAACAGCCTTGCGAATACAGTTCAAACCCGATTCGAGCAGCTTGGTAGGCACGAGGACCTTGAGGAGGCCACCGTACTGCACGGAGAAGCATTGGAGCTTTGCCCCCCAGGTCATCCCCTCCGTTCCACCAGTCTCAACAGTCTTGCGAATTCGGTTCGAACTCGATTTGACCAATTCGGCAAGCTCGAGGATCTTGAGAAAGCCATTGTATTGCAGAGAGAAGCATTGGAGCTTTTCCCTCCAGGTCATCCTGACCGTTCCTATAGTCTCAATAATCTTGCGAATACAATTCAAACCCGATTCCAACAGCTTGGCAAACTTGAGGACCTTGAGGAGGCCGTTATGCTACACGAACAGGCACTAGAGCTCTGCCCCCCAGGTCACCCCCTCCGATCCAGCAGTCTCAGCAATCTTGCAAATTCAGTTCAAATCCGATTCAACCAACTCGGCAGGCTGGAAGACCTTGAGGCAGCCACTGTACTGCATAGAGAAGCATTAGATCTTCGCCCCTCAAGTCATTTCCTCCGTTCCAGTAGTGTCAACAACCTTGCAAATACAGTTCGAACCCGATTCGAGCGGCTCGGCAAGCTTGAAGACCTCGAGGAAGCTGCTGTACTGCACAGAGAAGCGTTAGAGCTTTGCCCTCCAGGTCACCCCCTCCGTCCCAACAGTCTCAACAGCCTTGGGAATACAGTTCAAGCCCTATTCGAGCAGCTTGGTAGACTGGAGGACCTTGAGGAGGCTGCTATGCTGCTCAGAGAAGCATTGGAGCTTTGCCCTCCAGGCCATCCCCTCCGTTCCTACAGTCTCAATAACCTTGCAAGTACAGTTCAAATACGATTTGAGCACCTCAGAAAGCTTGAGGACCTCGAGGAAGCGACTGCACTGCACAGAGAAGCATTGGAGCTTCGGCCCCCAGGCCATCCCCTCCGTTCCAGCAGTCTCAACAATCTTGCGAATATGGTTGAAACTCGATACAAGCAGCTCGGAAAGCTCGAAGACCTCAAGGAGGCCACTGTACTGCACGGAGAAGCATTGGAGCTTCGCCCCCCAGGTCATCCTGATCGTTCCTACAGTCTCAACAATCTTGCTATTATGGTCCAAACCCGATTCGAGCAGCTCGGCAAGCTTGAAGACCTTGAGGAAGCTGCTTTACTGCACAGAGAAGCTTTGGAGCTTCGCCCTCCAGGTCATCCCCTCCGTTCCTGTAGTCTCAACAACCTTGCAAGGACGATTCGAACCCGATTCGAGCACCTCAGCAAGCTCGGGGACCTTGAAGAAGCTACTATATTGGTGAGAGAAGCATCGCAGCTATGCCCACCAGGTCATCCAAGTCATTCCACGTTCCTCACAGCCTTTGCCAATATATTCCTCATAAGGTTTGAACACCTTGGTGGGCTTGAAAATCTTGAGCAAGCAATGTCTTTCTATGCCAAAGCTACTCATAGCACTGCACAACCCTCCCTTTTACAATCATTTTATTGTGCGACAGCATGGGCTTTTCATGCCAATAAACATCGACATCCTTCTGCAATTGAAGCCTATACGCTGCCTTGAGTGCACTTCCTCAGCTAGCTGCTCTCAGCCTTGATATCAAAACGCGGCAAGCTGCTTTGCCTCCTGGAAGCAATGGATTAGCACGGGAAGCATCAAGGTGTGCCATTCAGAATGGAAATCTAGAGAAAGCAGTAGAGTTTATCGAGACTGGTCGGAGTGTCTTTTGGTCTCAAATCCTTCGACTCCGCTCGCCTGTTGACAAGCTTCGTGATGTTGCTCCGCAGTTGGCGGATGCGCTCATCAGAGTCTCCACTGAACTGGATGAGGCATCACATCGTGTTTCGGATATTGAAAACCCCAGCAATAGCCAGAAGATTGTCATCGAACGGGAAAGGTCACGTCTCCAGCGCTTGAACATGGAGCGGTCCAACACCCTTGACGCAATCCGACATCTACCAGCATTCACGGACTTCCTCCTACCACGGCGTTTAGCAACATTCAAGAGAGCTGCGAATACATCTCCGGTTGTTTTTCTAGTCGCCAATCATGAAGGAAGTGACTGCCTTATTATGACCTCCACAAATTTCCAACACATCCGACTCCCAGATTTACCGACGAGGACTCTGCAAAAACACGTTCGACTCTTGTCGCGGACATCTACAGGAAAGCGAGCGTTGCGCTCATTCACAGAGGGGTTCGACGACATCTCAGAGACATTATCTCCCGTCTTTGACAACCTGATGTGCAATGCGTCGACACGGGAGTCAGAGCTTGATCCAGATGAAGGAACGGATGGTCCTCCAGAGCCAGGGGTGTATCGCAGTGGATATGGCAAGATCTCATCAGACACTGCCTTCAAGGAGGTTCTCGAAGTCCTTTGGGATGAGATAGTGAAGCCGGTTATTGAAATTCTACATCTTCAGGTATGTGGTTCAACTTTTTGTGCAGACCGGCGACTCATATCAATGTACTTAGAAGTCCGAAGGTCCCCTACCGACAATGTATTGGTGTCCGACTGGGCCATTCGCTTTCCTCCCCATCCATGCAGCAGGCCGATATGGGACCAACATCAATTGCGCCTCCCAGTACTTCATTTCCTCATATATACCCACCCTTGACCCATTGCTTGTTGATGACCTTCCGGAATCCATGGATCCATTCAGTATGCTGTCCGTCATTCAATCTCTGGGTGTTAAGAAAGTGGACCATGCTGGTTTATCCCACTCTCTTCCCCCTCTTCCATCCACAGAAACGGAGCTGTATAATATTCGAAAGCACGTCCCACCCGGATCTCTAGTCGCCTTGGGAGCTTCTGGCGCAGCCACCTCGATAGAAGTTGTTGAATCCCACATGCCGAAATCGTCCATCGTTCATTTTGCGTGCCATGGGACCCAGAACCAGGCCAATCCTCTGGAGAGTGGATTACACATTAATGGCGGAGTCCTCACTATCGCAAGGATTATTAAGCAGCCACTGCCTAACGGCTCACTTGCCTTCCTTAGCGCCTGTAGCACAGCGATGGGACTTGACGAGCTGCCTGACGAAGCTATGAGCTTGGGAGCATGCCTTCTTTATTCTGGCTTCCGACGTGTAGTTGCAACAATGTGGTGAGTTTTCATTCTGTCTCATGCCAGGCGTTGCCTCACAAACACCCCTGTAGGCGAATTTGTGACGACGATGGACCTGTGGTTGCTGATTCTTTCTACGAAGAGCTCTTCCGAGGTGCCGACGGTAAGCCGGATACTCGACCGGATATGACCAGGTCAGCTCTTGCACTCCATCTTGCAGTTGACAAGCTGCGGTTGTCTGGCGTCCCGTTCCATCGCTGGGTTCCTTTCATTCACATGGGGAAGTAATCTGATTAGTTTGCGGCTTGCCTTCTTTTGCGCCACTTATACTATTGCATGTACGATCGAGTTTGTATCTGAGTCGAGTAAACAGAGATTCATGTTTCCATTGCGAGGTATAGATAAAGTCGTCCTGTATATCATTCAACCTAGGCTACTTCACTGCTGTGTAGAATTAAGATGATATGGCGCCAGAACGCATTGCCCTCAGTCAAGCGGTTAAATGTCTACCTGAACGCGCGAGAATGAGGCTGGCATCATTATAAGATGCTCGTTGTAGCACTATAAGCCCATCGATCTGGCGTGAGCGAATGGCGTTCGTTAAATTATTGACACGATGGGCGAGGTGGATATCACGCGCTAAACCAATTCTTCACCAGTGCTCGTTGGGTATGCGATATGACCGTGTTCCATTTACAAGGATATGAACTGACATAGTCGCAATCCCTGCCAAGTGTTGTTTGTACTTGGGAAGATCATTGACGAGGTGGGATGCGTCAGATGAACTAGTAGGTGAGAGGATGAAAGCTGAAGGAGGTGGGATACCACGCTGCGAGATTTTGGTCGTACTAGTAGAGGCCTAAGTCAAGATTATCACACATTGGGTTTCAATATGAGAACGTGGGATGAGACGAACCTTGAGGTTGGCCAGAGTAACAGAGTACATCGCGTTCCAACCCATACCGGTGTCGACGGCTTAACGCAGAGTCGGACAATAGATTGTATCTGCGCCAGTATTGATGATGGTAAAATCAGCCCACGACCACCTGTTGGAAGGGAGGCATTTGCGCTACAACAGCTGTGCTCCAAATTTCTCCCCTGGTTCCCTTCGCCAATAGTGCAACTCCCTTTCGGTATCACTGCCTTTAGGCACATGAGCCCCGCTTCCTTGAGGTCCTCTGCATTTCGTCGGTATCGAGGTTCTCGCGTCTCGCGTCCCACTCATTTGCCATTCCCGGGTGCCGACCAGCTTGGCCCGAAACGCTCTCATGGACCGTCTGAGTCTGGTCGTCAGACACAAAGAGTTTCGAGGTGGCGGGATGATCATGGTGATGTCTGGCCTGAGCATCCCTTTTCCGAGGGCGGAGGTAAGTCAGAAGGATCGAGACTATCGTAGGCTCGGGGTGCTGCTTGTGTGGGCAGGCCACGGAGCCATGCAGGTTCGTCGGTATTCATCAAGGGATTAGAGGCCTCTTGAGGATTGTCAGTATTGAGTGTAGAAGATAATGAGAGAACAAGACGAACTTGGAAGTTCCTCCCTCAGGACAGGCGGGATCGAGGATATGGACGAGCTCGAGTTGTGTCGCATGGTCCAACGTTGGTTAGACTTGTGACCAGCCGAGAACGTGCAGCTCCAGAACAATTCAGAAATGCACTCGGGTTCTTCGAGCCTTCCAAGGCTCAAGCTCAAGAGGGATCGGTCACCGGGCTAGGTGACGGTGACAATCACGAAGTGGCCCAAGGAGTGAGAAGGATTCGTATTTGACGGGATTCGTGGGGTTGGTCTCCAAGAACATATTGACCCGAACAGAAAGGTGAGGCCAGCAGCCGCAACAGAGTCGGTAGGAACGAGGGAAGGAATCGTCATTGATGCATTGATGCGTTGACGGATCATTGGCTCTGGCTGCGACTTTCTTCCCACCACCACATCCAGTCCTTCTTCTCACGACTTTCAAAGACCATTGCATACCGCGATGATGGGTTGACTCTGGAGACATGAACCCCCGTTCGAACCATAGCTAGGAGGTGGCGTTAGGTATCAGAAGTGGTTTCAATTTTCGAGGTGGGTTTCGTTATTCAATATTCAGCCTTCACCCTGCACTTGGCTAACCACTCGGTTCTCCGGTGCTTAGATCTGAGACCTCGCCTCCACAAGCTGGTCTTCGCTGATAGGCGACGTTCACTTCCTGCGCGTCTATCGATGCCATGTCCACCTAGCTCTTCGACGACCCCAACTGCAATACCGCAGCCACCACCACGATTTACTCTCGCTCCGTGCTTGCTGCTGAATACCAGACGGACGCCGCGCAACCTGATGTCCAATGCGCCGTCCTCTAATCTTCACCTCGCTTGCGCCAGTCATGACGCATATACGACGCCTCTGCCCTCTGTCCAATCGGTCAGACTCATGCATAGCACCAGATCGACACGTTGGTTCCTTCTCCAATAACCCAACCAGAAAACTACTCCCCCCTCTGCGCGCCCTCCTACACCGTATTCTTCTGTGTGTCTCATGCTACACCAGCCAGTAGCTTCATCCCTCATTCCACTCTGCTCTCGTTCGGATCTGCTCGCAAAACGGCGCTTACCCTTTGCACCAAATCCGTGTCGAAACCTTCGAAACTGAAACGTCCTCGACACCAGACGACACAGCACCCTACATCGACACGAAATGGGATGGGCCTCGACAGTGCAGGAAGAAGTTAAGGCGACGGAGGTGCCTTACCTGGAAACCAAGACCCAGCCGTACGCAGAGAATCGGGATCGCAAACTGCGGAAGGATATCGACCGTCTCTAGAGCACTCATAGAGTGGGATGGAATGGAGTTCAAAGAACTCTGCTATTTATTTCATCCTCGTGTTCGTGCGGGCGGTCTCTTCTCACTTTACCTCGTCCATCCCGTCCAACACCACTGTCGGGACCTCTTCCTGACCGAGAATATCCTCCAATGGTCGACGAGACATCCGAACCTTCGATACCAACGCCAACACCGACCTCGTAATCTCCGCCATCCCATCCAAATACGAATGAGCGTATACGCACCTTCCGCGCACATCTAGGGCTCGACAACTTCGATTTGGTCATGGGGGTCATTTTGATGAACGCCACAGGAGCAGCCAACCTGTCGTCGTCTACCGTGATGGTCGAATACGTTGACAGTGCTTGAAGACGACGACAGTGTTTTGGCACCAATACCATTGACACCTACGACGACGAAGGTGCTCCAGCTGTTCTCACTGACGCGCATTGTAAACCCCTGGAATTCGAGAAAAACTGCGTTCGGATCGATATTTGGAATACCGTGCCCGAGTTTACTTCCGGCTCGTCGAATGTTATACTTATCCTCGTCGTCGGTCTCGTGCAAAGCTCGAGCTCGAGCCGCCTCTTCTGTTGGCAGCATTTGAGAGGATGGCGGGCATAGAAGCTTATAGGTTCGTAGTCAACCTTGGATTTAGACCGTTATCTTATGCGACGTTCCACCGTCACAGATACCCTCAACATCCAGTTCCTCTGCTCCAGCTCCACTCGCATATTTAGAACCGGAATCAACGTAGCTTGAACCTCACACACCCGATGGAGATATAACGCATGTGCTATCCAATTCAAGGGTACGAACTGCAACACAACGAAGAGTGTTATCTGGCAGTTACGAACAGAGTCGGTCACAGTTCTAACGGATAAATGTGTGCCGTAACGGTGCGTTTACTTCTAAGTCAAAGGCTAATATTGGGAGGTGCTGACTTGCGTTCAAGGCAGGTTCATATTGTTTGTGGACCATACATAGGTCGTCGTCGTCGTGGTCTGGGATTCTAAGACGATGCCGGGTCTATCACGGCTCAAGTCAATGAAGCGATTCAGAGACCGAGATTTATGCTGGGCAGTCAGAAGGCCAGGTTTTGTACGCGCCGAGATATTCCAATGTGGGGGTGTGTTTAGTGTCCATGAAACTGAAAGTCAAGGTACGTCTATTCGCCTCCCGAGATGAACAAGATCTTTAATTAAGTTATTGTCATAGTTGTGTACCCAACGTTATGATTGTCTCGGGTATATGAGGGGTTTGGGGAGGCCAGTCACAGGCGCAGCATTTGGTGTTACTCGAATGGTGGATGGTCTCAGGCTGTCGAGATCTTCATAGAGCGGATGCCAATGATTATGGGCGAGTAGACGAACAAATCGTACCTCTAAGTGGATGTTGATAATAGACCGGTTGTTGTTCAAGTTGGTGATATCTCAGTTCTCAATTTCGAGTGCCAATTTTCGTTCCTTTCAATGGACTTCGCCTCTTGCGGTTGAATATCAGTCGTCCACAGTCGGTTTGAGAGTGGAAGGTGATAGATGGCGGGAATGTGTTACATAACTTATTTGGTGGTCCGGGCACTGGACCTGGACCTGAACAGTATTCGATAGTCAACTCACATACACCTTTCCTTGGTTCACGAGTACCTCAAGACGCACGATTGTCAGCACGGCATCTATTTCATTTATTGACAGCAAGCGCTGCACGAAGGGATACAATATGAGGCTTCAGCACGGAGACCTGTGAACTCGTCTGGGGGTGGCTGTTCGCCAGGGTTTCAAGCCGATTGTTGCTCACTAGCGCCGACTCCTCCGCTACACTCACTAGTTTTTCATCTCACGTATGGTTTTATCAGACATAAACCTAGGCCCGGAAGATGAAGATGTGCAGAGTCAGGTGAGCACTTCTTCTCTTACTACGCAACATATCAGGCCTCATTGTTAGTGCGTAGGTTGGAAGTACCAAGGGTGGTCCGGGAGCAACGTCCAAGATTATATCGCAAGCACGGTCACAACGCATGCAGTTCAACTCCCTCTGGGGTGAAGCGAGAACCTTGCGCACCCGTTTCTATAAATCTCAAGATCGAAGGGATATAGACGACGCCATCTCCTTCTACAGGCAGGCTCTCGCCCTCCACCCACCATCTCATCCCAAACGCGATGCATCGCTTGAGTGGCTTGGGTACGCGCTGTACACCAGGTTCTGGCGATACGGAGACTTTAATGACGTGCAGGAAGTGATCGCGTTGCAAAGACAGGTTTTGAAGCTACGTCCCATGTCGCATCCGCGGCATTCTGAATCTCTCAGTAAACTTGGCCAATCACTTGCCACCTGCTTCGAAAGATATGGCAAGGTAGAAGACCTTGAGGAAGCGGTCAGATTGCACCGAGAAGTACTGAAACAATATCCTCCAGATCATCCTTGCCGGTCCACCAGTCTCAACGATTTTGCGAATTCGATTCAAACCCGATTTCAGCATCTGGGCAAGCTCGAGGACCTCGAGGAAACCACTGTACTACACAGAGAAGCATTGGAGCTTTGCCCTCTAGGTCACCCCTACCGTTCCACCAGTCTCATCAACCTTGCGAATTCGGTTCGAATCCGATTCCAGCAACTCGGCAAGCTCGAGGACGTTGAGGAAGCCATTCTACTGCAGAGAGAAGCGTTGGAGCTTTGTCCCCCAGGTCATCCTTACCGTTCCATCAGCCTCACCAACCTTGCGATTTCGGTTCGAATCGTATTCGAGCAACTCAGCAAGCCCGAGGACCTTGAGGAAGCCACTATACTGGACAGGGAAGCATTAGAGCTTTGCCCCCCAGGTCATCCTGACCGTTCCATCAGTCTCAACAATCTTGCGATTTCGGTTACAACCCGATTCGAGCAACTCGGCAAGCTCGAGGACCTTGAGGAAGCCATTGTACTGCTCAAAGAAGCATTGGAGCTTTGCCCCCCAGGTCACCCCTACCGTTCCACCAGTCTCAACAACCTTGCGAATTCTGTTGGAATTCGATTCCAGCAACTTGGCAAGCTCGAGGACCTCGAAGAAGCCACTGACTTCCAGAGAAAAGCTTTGCGACTTTACCCTCCGGATCATCCAGGCCACTCCAACTCACTCAAATTGCTTGCCAATATTTTCCTTGCGAAGTTCGACCACCTTGGTGGGCACGACAATCTTGATCAAGCAATGTCCTTATACGCCAAAGCTACTCACAACACCCTGCAACCCTATTCTTTGCGATGTTTCAAGTTTGCGAGGGACTGGGCTTTTATTGCCAGAAAATATCAACATGCTTCGGTCATCATAGCCTATGACACCGCCTTGGGAAGCCTCCCTCAACTAGCGGCTCTCAGCCTTGATATCAAAGCACGGCATTCCGCCTTACCTTCTGGAAGCAATGTACTGGCGCGGGAAGCTTCACAGTATGCGATTGAGAATGGAAAACTAGAGAAAGCGGTGGAATATTTGGAGGTGGGAAGAGGTGTCTTTTGGTCCCAAATTCTTCAACTCCGCTCGCCTGTTGACAAGCTTCGCGATGTTGCTCCTCGGTTGGCAGATGCATTCATCAGAGTCTCTACTGAACTGGATGAGGCATCTCATCACATTTCGGAGGTTGAAAATCCCAGCAACAGCCAAAAGATTGCCATCGAACGGGAAAGATCACGTCTTCAATGCTTGGACGTCGAGCGGTCCAACACCCTTGATGCGATTCGAGGTTTCCCAGGATTCAAAGACTTTCTCCTACCGCAGCGTTTAGCTACACTCCAGAGAGCTGCGAATACATCTCCGATTGTTTTTCTGGTTGCGAACAATAAAGGAAGTGACTGCATTGTCATGACCTCTGCAGATGTCCAACACATCCAACTCCCGAATTTACCCACGAAGACCTTGCAAATTTTAGTTCGACTCCTATCACGAACATCTACAGGAAATCGGGTATGGCGCTCATTCGAAGAGGGGTTCAACGATATTCCGGAGACACCATCTCCTGTCTTGGACAACCTGATGTGCAATGCGTCAATACATGATTCAGAACCTAATCCAGATCAGGGAAAGGAGGGCCCTCTAGAGCTAGGGACGCATCGCAGTGGATATGGCAAGATTTCATCAGACGCTGCTTTCAAGGAGATTCTTGGGGTCCTTTGGGATGAGATAGTTAAGCCGGTCATTGAGGTTCTACATCTTCCGGTATGTGATTCGACTCCTCGTGCAGACCGGCGACAAATTTCGTATCTTTTAATCTAGAAGTCTGAAGATCCCCTGCCGACAGTATATTGGTGCCCAACTGGCCCATTTGCTTTCCTCCCCATCCACGCAGCGGGCCGGTATGAGAAAGACATCAATTATGCTTCCCAGTACTTCATTTCATCATATGCGCCCACCCTTGACCCGTTGCTAGTTGATGATCCTCCCAAACCCACAGATCCATTCAATATGCTGGCTGTCATCCAATCCTCGGGTGTTAGGCGAATGGGCCATGTCAGTTTATCTCGTCCCCTTCCCCCTCTTCCATCCACAGAAACAGAGCTGCATAATATTCGAAAGCACGTCCCACCGGAATTTCTAGTCGCCTTGGGAGCTTCTGGTACAGTCACCTCTGTAGAAGCGATCGAATCTCACATGCCGAAATCATCTATTGTTCATTTTGCGTGCCATGGCACCCAGAATCAGGCCAATCCTCTGGAAAGTGGATTGCACATTGATGGCGGAGTCCTCACAATTGCAAGGATTATTAAGCAGCCACTGCCCCACGGCTCACTTGCCTTCCTTAGTGCATGTGGCACAGCGATGGGTGTCGATGAGCTGCCTGACGAAGCTATGAGTGTAGGAGCATGCCTCCTTTATTCTGGCTTTCGGCGCGTAGTTGCAACGATGTGGTAAGTTTTCATCTCGCCTCATGCCAGTGTCAGGTATCACCTCCTTTCTTAGGCAGATATATGACGAAGATGGACCTGTGGTTGCTGATGCTTTCTATGAAGCGCTTTTCCGAGGTGCTGATGGCAAGCCGGATGTGCGACCAGATATAACTAGGTCAGCACTTGCACTCCATATTGCAGTTGATAAGCTGCGGTCGTCCGGTGTCCCGTTCCATCGCTGGGTCCCTTTCATTCACATGGGGAAGTGATCCGGTCAGTTCACCTCGCACCACCTATTGTACTTTGCATGTACAATCCTTTTCCTTGACTAAACAGAGATTCATGAGTCTATTACGAGGCAAACACAAAGTTGTGATATTCATTTCGAGTCTACATGCCTGTGTTGGATAAACTGAAGTATTGGGTTCTGATATTGTCCGTCGTTCGCAGCCAACAAGGTGATATAGCGCCAGAGCATATCACCCCCAGTCAAGTGGGTAAACATCTTCCTGAATGCACGAAGACGAGGAGGCCAGCATCAGTATGTGAGGTCAGTCGCATCCACAATCGTTCCAGAATGCGCGTCCTAGCATGACCACCTTCTTCACCAGTATTCGCCCTGACTTCCCTGGTACCATTCACGAAGGTATGAGTTGACATACTCACAGTTGCGACTTAGTGTCGTTTGTGCGTTTGTCCAGGCTACCTGGTGACGCAGCTGGTGGAATGTATCGCGGCACACCGGCTGGTTTTATGCACGACGGATGATCACACATTATTTAAGGGTGGGATTCTCACTATCGGAGAATATAAATGGAAGGATGTAACTGCGATGCTGTGAGCACGGATGATCTGGAAAGATTCAGAGAGGTTGGAACGTCGAAGTGAATGGTACTAACCTTCCTGGCGACGAAAGCAGAGACATCCAAGACCCAGAGAAGGGTCTTTTTGGCGGTTTGACTTTGAACTTCAATAAGTATGTTGACATCGAGGATGATGCTGCGAGATCGGAGCCCTGTTCAGCTCGGGCAGCGACGATGAGCGAGGCGCAGGAACGTGTTTAATCGGCCCTGACCTCTTTCGATTCAAGTCCACGAAAATCTCTCCTCTGATCCTGGGATCACGCCTCTTAACGAGAGCACGAACCGCATGGAAAAAATCAAAGACTTTTCGCAATGTCGAGGTTCGAGTCGACGCGAGAAGGACAGGTATTCGAAGTCCAATACACTCTCGCGACGTTGATGAGAGTACGGGTCGAGTTCTTCAGGTTTCGTCGTGGATATAGTGGACAAAGTTGTATAGCCTGAAGATGAGGAGAATTTGGTGGAGGGAGGCTACAAGGACTGAGTACTGAGCGACGGCATGGCTTCAGATGACGCGATTGTTTTCCGAGCCGTACAGGAACGCGCTTCTGGGTTGGAGATGGTCTACATCGACAAAGGAGACCAGGACCATTGAATTTGCAAAGCTCGAACTCGGAGATCAATACTACCCTGTCCTATACAGTTATCGTAGATCCTCACATACTATTACCATATATTATGCACGTAGCAGCCCAGTATCCCTTAGATACCCGTGCGTCTTAGTACTTACTCTACTTGAAAATGTGGGCCATTGCAATGCATGGCAGGAACGAGTCCAGTAATTTTTTCAAAATAACTAGTGTCGTTGATATTCTCAACCGCCTTCCCCACTTGTCGCCAGCCTACGGCTGGCTCCTCGTGGTCCGGCGCTGGGCGCCTATATCCTAATGCGGCAATAACCAAATAGACGCAATGTCATCACACGCGTCCGGCCGTTGCCGGCTACTTAGGCGTCACATCCAATGGCAGGACAGCCGTCTTAAAAGGACGAATCCTCATTACATTCGGACTCGTAACTTGTAGCACGTTAATCCAAAGATTCCAAAAAAACTCGGAGATCAAGTATGTTCCCACGCACAGTCACAGAATGCACAAGGATGCTTGTGCACTCAATCATGTCTTGGCACACTGCAAGCGCACACCTTTCTGCAACCAACATTATCGGTTATCTGTCGGATGGCGGACGTGGTTCCGCTAATGTCCTCAGCAGTGACGCGTGAGAGTTGGAGTGCGTTAACAAACGGGAGATTGATTTCTCCGCCTGTTTGTGATACCGAACTGAACGAAATACAATCACAGAATCGTTGCTTTTTAGTGCCATTTACTTACATAAATTGCAAATTCCCAACAAATTGAACTCTACATAAGCTTCCATCCTCAATCCAGTTTCACACACCAAAATGGCCTCTGTTCGTTACTCTGACGGCGACAGGTGGGCAAGCATGGTATTAACTTCCAAGGACATGTCATTACTAGCTCGGGATATGGGAGGTGCTCTCCACCAGATTGCAGACTTTCTGTGCTGGTTGGGTGATTCAAAATTCTTCGTGTATGTTGCCACACATCCGATTCCCTAAGATACCGGTCTGATGCTTCGACCTCAGCGCGAGTCAAACCAGTGCTATCCAGATAGACCAGAAGTGGCGAGAATTCAGAACAGAGTTCCAAGACATATGCAAACGATACGAAGATGCGGTCGTGGAAGCCGTGAAAGTCTCTGAGAGTGCTGTCGGAGTCGCAGATTATTATGGCAAGATTTTGGCTCAAGTGGCTGCCCATACTATCAATGAGAAAGACTTGCAAGCCTTGACGCAATACTTCTCTGAAAGGTAGAGAGGCTTGTGGCGGAGGCAAAAAGTATGCAGGACAAGTTCGACAGTGTCGTCGGCAGGCAGGGAATTGTGAGTAACACACTTGGTATTTTATACAGG